>ERZ724517.15-NODE-15-length-94201-cov-7.284537_pt1 | contig 94201 bp, 86 predicted proteins | sample MGYA00376050_ERZ724517 | MGnify/ENA primary metagenome ERZ724517 (study PRJEB28724, sample SAMN07190886) | activated sludge metagenome | isolation source: activated sludge of sewage treatment plant in Hong Hong | place: USA: Christiansburg, Virginia | collected... | reverse complement strand
CTTGCGCATCAGCTACCATTCAAACGCCCTGCACACAGAAATCCTGACACTCCCTGCGATTGTGGCCATTTTGGCCTCAATCGCAATCCCCAGTTATAACGAATACGTTTTACGTGGCCGCATTGTTGGAGGGATTACACCCCTATCTGATATGCAGGCGAAGATGGAGCAGTATTTCCAAGATCAACGCACTTATATCGGTGCTTGCGATCCAGCATTTCCCAACACGGTTGCCCCCAAACCTGTAAACACCACCTATTTCAGCTTTGCATGCACGGGCGTCGGACAGACCGCATACCAAGTCGACGCAACTGGGCTAGCAAGTATGAATGGTTTCGCCTATCGGTTAACGCTTGCTGCTGGTGTCGCGACCAAAACAACCGTGGGTGTTCCTTCTGGCTGGACACTTCCAGCGACCAATAACTGCTGGGCAATCAAAAAAGACGGCACCTGTCAGTGATGCGCGCTCCACCGAAGGGGTTCACGCTAGTTGAGCTTGCTGTCACCATTGCGATCCTTGCACTCCTGCTGGGTTTGGGGGTACCGGGCTTCACAACCTATTCGCAAAGCGCCAAACTCCGAAATGCGGCAGAAAGTTTTTTTTCAGGCGTTCAGCGGGCGCGAACAGAGGCCATACGTAGTAATGAAACGATTGAACTGGTGCTTACCGAAGATGTGCCAGACAGTGCAAATGTGAATACATTGGGCTTGAGTCCTACTGGGCGAAATTGGGCCGTTCGTGCACCAGGCAGAGTTGCAGGCAACCAGCTCATTGATTTTCGTATGGGATCAGAAGGCAAGGGGGATGCTGTCGTAGTCTCAGCATCCACACCTGGTGGTGCTGTCAACCTATTGAGGTTTAACGGTCTCGGCGTACTGACAGCTCCAGCAGGTCTTGTCACCGTCGCGTTTACACATCAAAACTTGAACCTAGCGTGTTCTATCAATGAAGGTGTTCGTTGTGTGAATGTACGGGTCTCACCAGGAGGCCAAGCTCGCTTATGCGAGCCAGGTCGACCAGCTACAGACTCTCGCAGTTGCTGAAGTGCGCGGCATGATGAAACACAGTACACAACGTGGCGCAATCTTGATTGAAGTAATGGTTGCTGCCCTGCTGTTTGTATTGGGCTTGCTTGGTTTGGTCGGTGTCGCAGCCAAAAGTATTTCAGATCAAACAGATATTCAGTACAGGACGCTTGCGTCAAATTTGGCGTCCGAAGTCATCGACACCATTTGGCTAAACGTTGACAGAACCTCTGCCGCCACATTGGCAGCGTCATTGACAGCGTTTCAGCATCAACCCACAACGACTGCAAATTGCAGTTTTACGGGCGCTGCATCAGCACTGGTACCAGTGACAAATTGGGTGGCAAAAGTCAGAGTCGGGGCAACTAACCCCCCCGCCACTGTGCCAGATCCCGCAAGCCGATTGCCAGGCGCGGCAGCTGACATGCAACAAATAGCGGTGAATATTGCCAATGGCAACGAGGTGACCGTTCGCCTTTGCTGGCTTGGAAGTACAGACGTTGCAGCCCGCCAGTATGTGCTGCGCGCCTACATCAATTGACCGACATGCACAAAGGCTTCTCACATTTCATACGAGGTGTCACGCTCATCGAGTTGATGGTGGGCATGGCGATTGGGTTGGTAACTTTATTGGCAGTATTTCAAATTTATGCCACATGGGAAGGCCGTCAGCGCACAGGTGCCTCCAAAAATGACGCGCAAATTTCCGGTTCAATGGCAGCATTCGCACTTGAACGCGATTTAAGGTTATCTAGCTTCGGCTACGGGCCTGCGAGTAACCCGTCCGACACAAAGGCCGGATGCACAGTCAATGCCACGTTCAATGGCGCCGCATTCAGCTTTCCGCTACTTCCTATTCAAATTGTCAACGGGGCGCTTGGCGGGCCAGATCAAATCAACACGCTTTACGGTGAGTCAGCGCTCCGCGTCATTCGCGAGGCTGTTCTAGATTCGACGGCATCAAGCAAATCACTTCTCAATCGCGGTGGAATTGTTCCTGGTGATAAGGTCATTTTGACCGATTCGAATGTGGCAAACACTTGTCGCCTTGTGGAGGTAACGAATACCTCACCGCCCGTCAATGTCCACGCTTTTGAACACAATGTCGGTGCTTATCAAAGTGCCTACACTGCGGAAGGGAAACTGGCGCTAGCGGGTGGCGGGGCAATAGCAACTGCAACGCTAAATCTTGCTGCAGGTACTGGTGCCTCGGCATTTGACGAGGCTTTTGACATGGGCGTCAATCCTCAAGCAAACAATTGGCGGATAGCAGGTGCTTCACCTGTGAAGCCAATACTTCAGCGAACAAATAGGTTGCCAACCAATGGGGTTGCAAGCCTTGCAGCCGAGGTTGCCGAAGACATCGTAAATCTTCAAGCCCAGTATGGCTATGACGTGGACAACAACGGGCAAATCAGCGCTGCTGAATGGTTTGATGCAAACCCCGCAGTAGCCCCAGCGCTGGGTTTGCCTGTACCGACTGATTGGAGTCGTCTACTTGCGGTGCGATTTGGTATTTTGGCGCGAAGTCGGCAGTATGAAATCTTGCCGTTTCGGGCTGCGAATCCGTCGTGGGCCGCGGGTCAATTTGTTATGAGGGATATCTCTGGCGGGGCCGACTCAAATCCGGCAGGTGCGAATAACTGGCGAGCCTATCGATATGCCGTCTACGAAAGCGTAATTCCTGTGCGAAATGTACTGTGGGGGCGTGGCCTGTGAAAGTGCGCAATCCTGAAAAAGGTGTGGCACTGATCATTGTGCTGATTGTCCTAATGGTGATGATGGCCGCCACGGTCACCATGGTGCGAAATTCCAATGTGGGCATGGGCATTGTGGGAAATTTAGGCTTCAAACAAAATGCAACGTCTGTCGGAGACCAAGGTGTTGAGGTGGCGCGGGCCTGGCTCTTGACTCAGAATTCCACCACCCTGTCCGCAGCAATTCCGGGCAATGGCTATTTTGAAACTTGGGCACTGAACTTTGATCCTGCAACTTACAACTGGACTGCGGCTGGAAATTCAGCGGTTTCCACCGCAAACGATGGAACAGGAAATCAGGTTCGATATGTAATCCACCGCATGTGCAGCTTGACAGGCGCGCTGACTGTCGCTAACCAAGAATGCGTTTATCCAAGTGGAGGTGGCAGTGGCTCAAGGCAGCTAGGCGGTGCCGGTGCAATCTTGAAAAGCAGCTATACGCCATTCTTTCGCGTAACGGTACGCGTCGATGGGCCGCGCAATACGCTGAGCTTTACGCAAGTGATGGTTTACTGATTGGGATGTTTCATGAAATTTAATGCCTTAGTCCTTATAAAGGCAACCGTTTTTGCGCTGGCGCTTTTGTTGACATCGATGCTTGCGCCAGCTGCACTGGCGACAGTTACAGATATTGCGAATGTCCCGGTAATGGGGGGCGCCGGCTCCGGCGCAAAACCCAACATCATGTTGCTCATGGATACCTCGAACTCCATGTCATGGACCCACATGCCCGATCAAGTTGAAGTTGAGGGTGCAAAACAAAGCATTGGTTACAAAAGCAGTCAGTGCAATTCTTTGTACTACAACCCAGACCAAACGTACATCAGGCCAAAGGATGCGTCAAATGCATTCTTACCCATGCCAAGTTTTGCGGCAGCACCTTACGACTATTTCATAGACCCTTCGATCAAAGTCAATCTCGCTAGCGCATTTCAAGCTCACGACGCAAAAACAGTTCGATCGGTTGTCCTGTCGGTTGCTGATCTGGCCCAGCCAGCGTACTACTATGTATTTACAGGTCCTGCCGGAACAAGCTTTAGTTATTCCACCGCACCTTGCAACGTAGCGGACACTTTTGTATCGGGCCAAGCAGGAACATTGTCAGTTGCTGGTGGGACATGGACACGCAAGCTCGTCACCGCCACTTCTGGTATCGCTTCCAGGCCCGATGAGCGCGAGAATTTTGCCATCTGGTACACCTATTACCGCACGCGCATGGCCCTTGCCAAGAGTGCCATTGGCCGTGCTTTTGCTCCACTTAACAACACCTATCGCGTGGGATTTTTAAATGGCAATCCGACTATCGTGGGAGGCGGTACCAGCACAACACCCAGCATGTCGGTGCAGCCTCCCCGATACGAAAAAATTGCAGACTTTGATTCGGGTCAGAAAATCAATTGGTTTTCTAAGTTGTATGGTCAGCAACCTGCTGGTAGCTCGCCGACGCGTGAGGGCCTTGCCCGAGTTGGACGGCACTATGCAGGGAAAACAGATGGCATTAATGTCGGTATGCCCGAAGACCCCGTGCAGCAGGCTTGCCAACCTAACTTCACAATTCTGACTACGGACGGCTACTGGAACACGGAGGCTGAAAAATCTGCACCAGCAGGCGGCCCGACCAATATTGCGGGCAACGCCTCAGTTGGACAGCAGGACAGTCCGTGGACGCCAGACACCGGCTTGGCACCTTTCGGCGTCTATGACGGTGTGGTCAGCGATGTTGGTTATACCGATACAAGCAGTTCGTTGACTCATTACAACTTTGAAGCGTGTTCAAGAACGGTAAACGGAAAATTCAAACGGGTTATTCAAAAGACCCATATGAAATGGCAAAAAACAGTAACTACTGCGCCTGCGGCCACGACAACTGTAGTGCAAAAGCAAACTTCGCAAATATCACGCAGGACGTGGAATACGTTTCAGTCGACGTCTCAGCTCAAGGAAACGGTTACCACGGTTCAGCGGTCGACCTCGCAAAGCGTTTGGTATAACCCTGCAACAGAGACATCGACACCCGTTGCCAGTTGCAGTGGACTGTCCGGGTGCAATACCACCACAACGGGGCCAACCACAGTTGCCAGTTGCACACCGTCTCCAGCAACCAGCCCTAACTTTATGGCTGTCACGTGTAATACGCAATCTGGTGAGCAAGGTGTGTCTGCTTGCACTAATCCCACTTGCCATGCTGTGACGACAGGGCCAGCCGCTGTGCAGGGAGACCAGTGTTGGAACGATGTTCCCTGGTCGGGAAACAATTACACCCAATATATCTGTTCAGTGACCAATGATTCGACGCAGTTTGTCTCTAGCTGCTCGGGTAATTTTTATAGTGCAACTGGCAATCAGACTTGCTCGTACAGTTACTCTGGGTGGTCAAATGCCCCCGGAAATTCGTGCCACTCTTCAGGCGGTGCATATGTTGGCCCCAATTTCATCAACACCGAATGTCGGACTGTTGGTGTATGCGTCCCAACTGCTGCCAATAACTATTGTGCGGCCAGCGTTGTTACGACCATTGGCGGAAGTTGCACGCCTAGTGCAGATACAACCTGCATCTTGGTAACGACGTCAGGTCCAACCGTTGTTGACCCCGCTACTTGCACGCCAGATACCGTTCCTAGCGCGGCGAATAGTTGGCAAGCCACGTTTTGTACAGCGGTAAATACAGTCCCCGTCGCAGATGCTAGCTGCGTACCGATCGCGCCGACTTCACCAATGTGGGAAGAGACTTTATGTACGGGCTCTACAACAGCACCAGGTGTGTGGCGAAGAAAAACTATTACAACGACTTCGTTGCGGACCTATAACACGGGTGCCACAGTAGGCCCCAATACGTCTTCGTCGTGGTGGCCGGATCCCAACTTCACTTGCCTGGACCCTGCGACAGTTTCACCGCTATTGCCTGATCAAACCGTTCAAAATCCACCGGTCGTTGTAGCGGGATCAGTGTCAGGCGGTAGTACAAACTCTTTGGCTGATGTCGCGCAGTATTACTACAAGACTGATCTTCGGCCTGGGATGCCTGACATGGTCCGACCGGCTGGCACAGGCTGGGGTGATGACCGTGCTACGTGGCAGCACATGACAACGTTTGTCGTGGGGCTGGGTGTTTCTGGCACTTTGAAGTATCGAGAAGACTACCCAACAGCGACGGCCGGAGATTTCTCGTCAATTCGGTCGGGTGCTATTGGCTGGCCAAGGTGGCCAGAGCCCACGCTCAATTATTCAAGTAGCGCGCAGTTGTATAACGACCCTCGCTCCATTGACGACTTCTGGCACACCGCTGTGAATGGTCGGGGACGGTACTTCAGCGCCAACAATCCTGACTCCGTGGTCTCAGGTATTCGTGGGGCTTTGTCTGCCATAGATGCCACGGTAGCTGCCGGAAGTGGGGTGGCTATTTCGGATTTAGAAGGCGTAACGCTTGGCGGCATCAACTATGCATCTAACTATTTAACAGGACGATGGGTTGGCGACGTAGAAGCGCGCATTGCTGGTACTCTTTTTTGGTCTGCTAAGGCCAAGCTTGATGCGCAGACCCAAGCAGATTGCGATGATCGACGCATCTTTTATCGAAATCCTGGCTCTGTGAACGACTTGGGCGATTTCACTTGGAATACAAAAGGGTGTTCCAGTGGCAGCACTACGACCGGATTGACGACGGCTAAGCAAGCCTTGTTTATTGCGACGGGCCTGAGTCAATATGTCGACATGACCTCTGGTTCTGGTGGCTCGGTGAACCAAGTCGCCCAGGCTACTGGTGCAAGCCTTGTTAATTTTTTACGGGGTCAACGGCAAAATGAAAACTTTGCCAGCGGTGTAACTGGAAAGTTGTATCGACTTCGTGACAGCGTGTTGGGCGATATCATCAATTCCAAGCCCCAATACCTTGGCCCGCCTTATCGGGATTTTGTAGATGCTGGGTACACGGCATTCAAGACAGCCCAAGCTGCCCGAATACCCATGGTGTATGTTGGTGCCAATGATGGCATGTTGCATGCCTTCTACGCGCCAGCGGCAAACGCGGCACCTGCTTTGCTTGCAAAGGCGGGAACTGAGGCTTGGGCCTATGTCCCCACAAAAGTCATGCCCAATTTAGTGCAGTTGGCGGACAAAAACTACACGGGAAATCACCGCTATTTTGTTGATGGCTCGCCGGTAGAGGGAGACGTGCAGAGCGGAGGCAATTGGCGGTCCATATTGGTTGGTGGCTTAAACGCTGGTGGAAAAGGCTTTTACGCCTTGGACATAACTGACCCAGAATCACCAAGAAGTCTTTGGGAGTTTGACAGCAGCAGTTGCACCGGATGCGATGTCGGCTTGAGTTTTGGTCGACCTGTTATTGGCAAGTTAAAGAACGGAACTTGGGTTGTCTTCTTGACGTCGGGATATAACAATTCAACGGGCATTGGAACTCTGTTTATTGTTAATGCAGTCACAGGTGCACTTATCCGAAAAATTGATACAGGAGTTGGGTCAACAGCGTCACCGAGTGGGCTCGCCCAGGTCAGCGCATGGACGGATTACCCAGGTGTCAATGACATGGCATCGCGCGTGTACGGCGGTGACTTGCTGGGAAACATATGGCGCTTTGACATCAACAATTCGATTGCACCAGCTGGATATGAAGCTAACTTGATCGGTACAGCCAAAGATTCAAGTGGTGCTGTGCAACCCATCACGACGGCTCCTGAACTCGGCCTTTTTGGGCGCAAACCCTTTGTGTATGTGGGCACCGGGCGCTTATTGGGTGAGTCGGATTTGACCAATACCCAAACTCATTCTGTCTACGGCATTTACGATAATTTGAACTTGGCAACGCCAGTGGGGACCTTGCGGTCTGTATTGAAGCGTTACATCACCAAACCGGATTTCACACTGGAGTGTCAAGGATCTACAGCTTCGTGCGCTGCCGTGAATGACTTTGGTTGGATGGTGGATCTTTCCGAGTCGAAGGAACAAATCAATTTGCCTTTGACTTTGATCGACGGCACGCTCGTGATGGTCACCAATCAGCCAACAGATGGTGTCTGCACGACCGGGTCGGTCTCGCGGGTCTATTTTGGCTATGGAGAAACGGGCGAAGCTGTTGGTGCCGGGTTCAAATTTAACTCAAACGGGTTGGTTGGTGTAACTTACACCAATCGTGCTTCAACTGCGACGACCTCGGATAGTGGAACAAGCAGTGTTCAAGGTAATCCAAGAGATGCCACCGGAACTCAGTTACCCCCATTTAACATTCCAATCAAACCTCGCGCCCCTGGAACCAGTCGAATCAGTTGGCGTGAGTTGATTCAGCGGTAAGTGTCGCTGGCACATGCAGTTCTTGCTAGTGCCGAGACGAGCCGTCGCGCTGGCTGCGGCAGTATTACTGCACCTTCTTTTATTGCATCTGGCGGGATTTGATCCGACATTCGGTTGGCGCACTCGTGACTTTCAGTCTGAAATGCCGGCGATCATCAATGTGACCTTGATTGAACAAGCCGGACAGGCAAGCCGTCAGTCCAGCCAATTGTTCCAACGGGCTCAAGCTGTGCAGCTTGACACGGAATCAAAAAAAGAAGCCGAACGATCTCTTTCGGACGCAACTCAGACTTTCCCGGATGCGGCAGGAATTGAGCTGCCTGCGTCTCTGGCGCTGAAGTTTGACTTAGCCCATGTCCGTGGAACGGAGGTTCGGCATGGTCAATCATGGCTGACTTGGGTTGAAAGTGACGGTGCTTACACCGCCACTCATCGATGGGAGATCGATGGCGATGAAGGCTTGTCAACAAGTTCAGGTGTTGTCAGTCCACGCCTAACCCCAGCAGAGTTTGATGTGAGGGGACCCGGAGCGTCGTCGTCGCTTTCACCGGGGGCGCAAGATACTGTGTCAATGATTTGGGCGCTTGCGCAACTTCTTCGAACACAAATCGACGTCGCCAGTGATTTAAAGGACGCTTCCGGCACCTTCCAATTTGGTGCAGCATCGGAATATATTTCCGTGACGTGGCACGTTGGACAAGTGGATGATCTGATGCTCCCTGCTGGAAATTTCCAAGCCGTGTTGGTTCACGCGACGTCTGAGTTAAGCGGTGCGCCAAATTGGGATATTTGGTTTGCGCCAAAATTGCAGTTCATGCCCGTTCGAATCAAGCACACTGATGCTAAAGGAAATATTTCTGATGCTGTGCTGAGCGTGCTACCGCAAGGGCTTGATCGTTAGAATCACACTCAAATTCCGCATCAGTGGAAATGCCAACGCAATATCAACCGTGAGCTTCCTTAATCAACTCAAATCCCAAGCCACTGCGCTGCAACGAGAGCAAAACGTCCAGCAGCACGATTTGGCACGCGCCAAGGAACAGACGGAAGCGGCCTGTAAGCTCGCTTGGTACTACCTGGATGATCTGGCCAAGCAGCTCAATGTGATCTCGCCGCCTGGCCCAGCTATGAGCGTCGATGGCAGAACGCGCTGGCCTGCCATGCAGCTAACTGGGTTCAAGGTTGATGCCCGCAAGAAGATGCTTCGTTCGCAAGAGGTGTACGACTACATCGGCATGTGGTGGCGCATTGTTCCGCAAACAGGAAAGCCATTGGTCACCGAAGTCACTGTGAATTTTCCACCAGACCTGGAGCGCGTTGAAACAAGGTTGGCTCAAGGGCAGATCAAGCACGAGCGTAAAGAGGTTCGGCACCCCGAAAAAAACACCTTGCTGGCCATCAAATTTGAATTCGAGACCGAAACCCGTGGCACCGTCACGGTGACGCCAGATCACGACAAAGCAGAGATTGCGTTTCGGGTCACCAATACCCGCGGCTTTGAAGTCGTCAACGTGACCCGCAAGGCGACAGACGTTAAGACGGAGTTGATGGACGAACTGGCCAAGCTCATCGTCGCTCAACCCAGTAAATTTGCCTGAAAGCACCCATGCCCCATCCCAGACCCACGGCTGAACAAGCGAAGGCAGACACCCAAGCCTGGCTGGAGCGAGCCGTTATTGGTCTCAACCTTTGTCCCTTTGCCAAGGCGGTACATGTCAAAGGACAGGTGCGCTACGCCGTCAATGCCGATACAGACTCTGCCAAGTTGCTTGATGCATTGGTTTATGAGTTGAAATACCTGGCGGCGGCAGACCCAGTCTCAATTGATACTACTTTATTGATAGCAACGCATTGCTTGGATGATTTTCTGGACTTCAATGATTTTCTGGACCACGCCGATTTGGCTTTGGATGAGTTAGGCCTGGAAGGCACCCTGCAAATCGCCAGTTTTCACCCCGATTACCAATTTGCGGGTACCAAGGCAGACGACATCACCAATTACACCAACCGCTCGCCATACCCGACGCTGCATCTGATTCGCGAGGCAAGCATTGCACGCGCTGTGGAGGCCTTTCCTAACCCCGAGGCGATCTTTGACACCAACATGCAAAACCTTAAGGATTTGGGTTTGGATGGTTGGAAGGCGCTGGACGTAGGGCCACATCTGTGAGCCGCGCTCACAAGCAAAAGGGGGCAGACAAAGCTGCCTCTGCCTCGTCAGCATTGGACGCCGACATCCGCCCGGGTCAATCCATTGAATTGCTCAAAGCCCTTCACATCCTCACCCGCGAAGGCAAGCTCAATCAAGATTCGCGGCGCAAGCTCAAACAGGTTTATCACCTGTACCAGTTCATTGAAAAGCTGCTGACGGAATTGTCCACGCAAAGCCCAGGCAGTGCTATCACCGTCGCAGACCATGGTGCCGGCAAGTCTTATCTTGGGTTTATTTTGTACGACCTGTTTTTCAAGCAGCTGCCCTCAGGTCACATCTACGGCATAGAAACTCGGGCAGAACTGGTTCAAAAGTCGCGTGAATTGCAGTCCACGCTGGGTTTTGACCGTATGTCGTTTTTGAACCTGAGTGTGGCGGATTCGACCCAGTCGGCAGAGCTTCCTGAACGCGTAGCCATGGTCACTGCGCTTCACGCCTGCGACACGGCCACGGATGATGCCATTGCGTTTGGCTTGGCGAAGAAAGCCAAGATCATGGTACTGGTGCCTTGCTGCCAAGCCGAACTTGCGCGTCATCTCAACCAGAACAAAGCCTTGTCGCTCAAGCGCACCCCGTTGGCAGAGTTGTGGCGCCATCCGCTGCACACCCGCGAAATGGGCAGCCAGTTGACCAATGTGCTGCGTTGCCTTTACCTGGAAGCCATGGGCTACAAAGTGACGGTGACTGAGCTGGTTGGCTGGGAGCACAGCATGAAGAATGAGCTGATCATTGCGCAATTCACTGGGCATAAGCAAAAAGCTGCGGCCGAGCGGCTGCAGAGCTTACTGGCGGAGTTTGGGCTGGAAGCCTTATTGGTTACTCGTTTTCAGTTGAGCTGATGCGCCCATGGCACGCTTGCCACGCCTGACCATCCCAGGCCATCCCCACCACATTCTTCAGCGTGGCAACAATCGCCAAGCCATCTTTGCGACAGCCTCGGATTACCAGTTGATGCTGTCGCTGATGGCTGAAAACGCCATCAAATATGGTGTTGCCATACATGCCTATGTGTTGATGAGTAATCACTTTCATTTGTTGGCAACGCCCGGTACTGAGCAAGCGCTGCCCCAAATGATGCAGGCGATTGGGCGAAGCTATGTGCGGGTGTTCAACCAGAGTCAAGGGCGAACCGGCACCTTGTGGGAAGGGCGCTACCGCTCAACAGTGATCCAGGCCGAAAAGCATTTGCTGGCCTGTATGGCCTACATTGATTTGAACCCGGTGCGCGCGGGCATGGTGGACGAGGCACGTGATTACCCCTGGTCCAGCCATGCGCATTACGTTGGCCTGCGTGCCGACAAACTGCTGACGCCACATCCTCTGATTTGGACGCTGGGCAACACGCCATTTGCCCGCGAGGCGGCATACGCCGAAATGGTGCATGCAGGCATCAGTTTGGCGCAGCAACAGAAATTGACTCACTCAACGTTAAGCGGCTGGGCATTGGGTGAGGATGATTTCTTGGCCGATTTGCAATCCCGCACGGAGCGCCGTTTGGTGTTAGCCAAACCCGGGCGTCCTGCCGCAGCTAAAAAATAGCCTTCAAATTCGGTCCTTTGGCATTATCCATAAGCTTTTATTGCTATAGAAATGATATGTCCCTCATTTATAAAGAAAATTTTTATCTTGTTTTAATTGGGATCTGACCCCTATTAAAAAGATTGGCACTCATGTTGCAGTGCACTATCATCGCTATCCCGGTTTTCTAATCACTGTTGAAGGACGCGCCATGACAACGGCTGCTGAAAAAGATCATTTGCAACAAACGGGTCTGTATGACCCTGCTAACGAGCACGACGCTTGCGGCGTGGGCTTTGTGGCCCACATCAAGGGCCAAAAGAGCCATGCCATTGTTCAACAAGGTTTGAAAATCCTTGAGAACCTGGATCACCGGGGCGCAGTGGGCGCTGACAAGCTGATGGGTGACGGCGCAGGCATCTTGATTCAGTTGCCTGACGCGCTGTACCGTGAAGAAATGGGCAAACAAGGCGTGGCCTTGCCTCCGCCTGGGGAATACGGCGTAGGCATGATCTTCTTGCCAAAAGAGCATGCGTCCCGCTTGGCTTGCGAGCAGGAGATGGAGCGCGCCATCAAAGCCGAAGGTCAAGTCTTGCTGGGCTGGCGCGATGTGCCGGTCAACAAAGACATGCCGATGAGCCCTGCCGTGCGCGAGAAGGAACCCATCCTGCGCCAGGTGTTTATCGGTCGTGGCAACGATGTGATTGTTCAGGACGCACTCGAGCGCAAGCTGTATGTGATCCGCAAGACAGCAAGCGCCAACATCCAGGCGCTGAAGCTCAAGCACAGCAAAGAATATTACGTGCCCAGCATGTCCAGCCGCACCGTGGTCTACAAAGGCTTGCTGCTGGCCGATCAGGTGGGTACCTACTATTTGGATTTGCAAGACCCACGTTGCGTTTCTGCCTTGGGCCTGGTGCACCAGCGCTTCTCCACCAATACATTCCCCGAATGGCCGTTGGCCCACCCGTATCGCTATGTCGCCCACAACGGTGAGATCAATACCGTCAAAGGCAACTACAACTGGATGAAGGCGCGCGAAGGCGTGATGTCCTCGCCAGTGCTCGCAGGTGACCTGAAAAAGCTGTACCCCATCAGCTTCGCCAGCCAGTCTGACACTGCCACGTTTGACAACTGCCTGGAACTGCTGACCATGGCAGGTTACCCCATCAGTCAAGCCGTGATGATGATGATCCCTGAGCCCTGGGAACAGCACACCACCATGGACGAGCGCCGCAAGGCCTTCTATGAATACCACGCCGCCATGCTGGAGCCCTGGGACGGCCCGGCCTCTATCGTGTTCACCGATGGCCGCCAGATCGGCGCCACGCTGGACCGCAACGGCCTGCGCCCTTCGCGCTACTGCGTGACCGACGACGACTTGGTCATCATGGCCAGCGAATCCGGCGTGCTGCCTGTGCCCGAGAACAAGATCGTGCGCAAATGGCGCCTGCAGCCAGGCAAGATGTTCCTGATTGATCTGGAACAAGGCCGCATGATTGACGACGAAGAGCTGAAGGCCAACCTGGCCAACGCCAAGCCCTACAAGCAGTGGATCGAAAACCTGCGCATCAAGCTGGACGACGTCAGCATTGCTGACCGCCGCACGGCCACTGCCAAGGTTGAGGCAGGCAAGCGCGTCACCGACAAGGCCAGCCTGCTGGACCGCCAGCAAGCGTTTGGCTTCACGCAGGAAGACATCAAGTTCCTGATTGCCCCCATGGCCGCCAACGGCGAAGAAGGCATTGGCTCCATGGGCAACGACAGCCCACTGGCCGTGCTGTCCAGCAAGAACAAACCGCTGTACAACTATTTCAAGCAGTTGTTCGCGCAGGTGACCAACCCACCGATCGACCCGATCCGCGAAGCGATCGTGATGTCGCTGGTGTCCTTCATTGGCCCCAAGCCCAATTTGCTGGACATCAACCAGGTCAACCCGCCCATGCGCCTGGAGGTGAGCCAGCCGATCCTGGACTTTGCCGACATGGCCAAGCTGCGCGACATCAAGAAAGTCACGCAGGGCAAGTTCCGCTCCTATACGCTAGACATCACTTACCCCATCAGCTGGGGTGATGAAGGCGTGGAAGCCAAGCTGGCATCGCTGTGCGCCGAAGCTGTAGACGCCATCAAGAGCGGCAAGAACATTTTGATCGTCAGTGACCGCGCCATCAGCGCCACGCAAGTCGCTATCCCCGCATTGCTCGCACTTTCCGCCATTCACCAGCATCTGGTGAAAGAGGGTCTGCGCACTACTGCAGGTTTGGTGGTGGAGACCGGTACAGCGCGCGAAGTTCATCACTTTGCGGTGCTGGCGGGTTACGGCGCTGAAGCTGTTCACCCCTACCTGGCGATGGAAACCTTGGCTGAGATCCACAAAGATCTGCCCGGTGATCTGAGCGCCGAAAAGGCCATTTACAACTACGTGAAGGCCATCGGCAAGGGCTTGTCGAAGATCATGTCCAAGATGGGTGTGTCCACCTACATGAGCTACTGCGGTGCGCAGTTGTTTGAAGCGATTGGTCTGTCCAGCGAAACCATTGACCAGTATTTCACCGGAACCGCCAGTCGCGTGGAAGGCATTGGCGTGTTTGACATTGCCGAAGAAGCCATCCGCACACACAAGGCAGCCTTTGGCAATGATCCCGTCCTGGCGAACATGCTGGATACGGGCGGAGAATACGCGTGGCGCGCGCGCGGTGAGGAGCACATGTGGAGCCCCGACGCCATTGCCAAATTGCAGCACAGCACGCGCTCCAACAACTGGAACACGTACAAAGAGTACGCCCAACTGATCAACGACCAAAGCAAGCGGCACATGACGCTGCGCGGTTTGTTTGAGTTCAAGATTGATCCTGCGAAAGCTATTCCTCTGGACCAAGTCGAATCGGCGAAGGACATCGTCAAGCGCTTCGCGACAGGCGCGATGTCACTCGGCTCCATTTCGACAGAGGCCCACGCCACGCTTGCCGTTGCGATGAACCGCATTGGTGGCAAGAGCAACACCGGTGAAGGTGGTGAAGACGCCAACCGTTACCGCAATGAGCTCAAAGGCATTCCGATCAAGAAGGGCGAATCGCTCAAGAGCGTGATTGGCAACGACGTGGTCGAAGTGGACTTGCCGCTGGAAGACGGCGACTCCTTGCGCTCGCGCATCAAGCAGGTCGCTTCCGGCCGCTTCGGTGTTACCGCTGAGTACCTGCAAAGTGCCGACCAGATTCAGATCAAGATGGCACAGGGTGCAAAGCCTGGCGAAGGCGGTCAGTTGCCTGGCGGCAAGGTCAGCGAATACATCGGTAAGCTGCGCCACAGCGTGCCAGGTGTGGGCTTGATTTCGCCACCACCACACCATGACATCTATTCCATCGAAGACTTGGCGCAGCTGATTCACGACTTGAAGAACGTGGCTCCACACGCCAGCATCAGCGTCAAGTTGGTGTCTGAGGTCGGTGTGGGCACCATTGCTGCAGGCGTCACAAAGTGCAAGAGCGATCACGTTGTGATCTCCGGTCACGACGGTGGCACGGGTGCTTCGCCTTGGTCGTCCATCAAGCATGCTGGCAGCCCATGGGAAATCGGTTTGGCGGAAACGCAGCAAACCTTGGTGTTGAACCGTCTGCGTGGCCGTATCCGTGTCCAAGCCGATGGTCAGATGAAGACTGGCCGTGACGTCGCCATTGGTGCACTGCTGGGGGCTGATGAGTTCGGTTTTGCCACTGCACCGCTGGTGGTCGAAGGCTGCATCATGATGCGCAAGTGCCACCTGAACACCTGCCCTGTCGGCGTGGCCACGCAAGACCCGGTCCTGCGCAAGAAGTTCTCTGGCAAGCCCGAGCATGTCGTCAACTATTTCTTCTTCATTGCTGAGGAAGTCCGCCAGATCATGGCGCAGTTGGGCATCGCCAAGTTTGATGACCTGATTGGTCGTGCAGACCTGCTCGACACCAAGAAGGGCATCGAGCATTGGAAAGCCCAAGGCCTGGACTTTGCCCGCCTGTTTGCGCAACCCAATGTGCCCGCCGATGTACCACGTTTCCACGTGGATACCCAAGATCATGGCTTGGACAAGGCCCTGGACAATGTGCTTATCGCAAAATCGAAGGCTGCGATTGAAAAGGGCGAGAAAGTCTCGTTCATGGAAGTGGCTCGCAACGTGAACCGCTCAGTCGGCGCGATGCTGTCCGGTGCGGTGACCAAGGTGCACCCAGAGGGCTTGCCAGACGACACCATCCGTATTCAACTGGAAGGCACGGGTGGCCAATCGTTCGGCGCTTTCCTGGCGCGTGGTATCACCATGTACCTGATTGGCGACGCCAATGACTACACCGGTAAGGGCTTGTCGGGTGGCCGCATTGTGGTCCGACCCAGCATCGACTTTCGTGGCGAATCCACCAAGAACATCATTGCAGGTAACGCCGTGACGTATGGCGCAACCAGTGGTGAAGTGTTCTTGAGCGGTGTGGTGGGCGAGCGATTTGCAGTGCGTCTGTCAGGTGCTACGGCCGTCGTTGAAGGTACAGGGGACCACGGCTGCGAATACATGACCGGTGGCACGGTGGCGGTGCTCGGTAAAACGGGCCGCAACTTTGCCGCGGGTATGAGCGGCGGTATCGCGTACATCTACGACGAAGATGGCCAGTTTGCCAAACGCGCCAACACGGCGATGGTTTCGTTGGATAAAGTGCTATCAACTGCAGAGCAAGAAACGCAGATAGACCGTGCCGTATGGCACCGTGGGCAGTCTGATGAACAGCAGTTGCGCAAGTTGCTGGAAGACCATAACCGCTGGACCGGTAGCCGCCGCGCCCGTGAGTTGCTGGACAACTGGGACACGGCACGCGCCAAGTTCGTGAAGGTGTTCCCCATGGAATACAAGCGCGCACTGGGTGAGTTGGCCGCCAAGGCCGAGGCCGCATCCGCCACCACCAAAGCCAAAGCTGGCGAGAAAACAGTGGCTAAGGCCGCAGTAGCCGTCAAGTAATCAGCCACATCACATCTGTAGATTGCATCAAAGGTTTCAATCATGGGAAAAGTCACTGGCTTCATGGAATATGAGCGTTTGGAAGAGGGCTACAAGCCGGCCGAAGAACGCCTGAAGCACTACAAAGAGTTCGTCATCGCTCTGGACGACAAGCAGGTCAAGGTCCAAGGCGCGCGCTGCATGGACTGCGGCACACCGTTTTGCAACAACGGCTGCCCGGTCAATAACATCATTCCGGACTTCAACGACCTGGTTTACAAGGGCACGGAGGCTGACTGGAAGAATGCGTCGGAAGTGCTGCACAGCACCAATAACTTCCCCGAGTTCACCGGCCGCATTTGTCCCGCACCTTGCGAGGCCGCCTGCACTTTGAACGTGGATGGCGACGCCGTGGGCATCAAGTCCATCGAGCACGCCATCATCGACAAGGCGTGGGACAAGAGCTGGGTCACACCACGCCCTGCCAAGCACAAAACCGGCAAAAAAGTGGCTGTGGTCGGCGCAGGTCCTGCAGGCCTGGCCGCATCGCAGCAACTGGCGCGTGCGGGGCACGACGTCACGCTGTTCGAAAAGAACGACCGAGTTGGTGGCTTGCTGCGCTACGGCATCCCCGACTTCAAGATGGAAAAGTCGCACATCGACCGCCGCGTTGACCAACTCAAGGCCGAAGGCGTCACCATCCGTACCGGTGTGATTGTCGGTGCCGATAAGGATCCGCTTGGTAAAGGTAGCAAGGTCACCAACTGGGCCAAGGAAAGCATCAGCCCGGAGCAGCTGCAAAAAGACTTTGACGCGGTGCTGCTGACCGGTGGCGCAGAACAGTCGCGCGATTTGCCTGTGCCTGGCCGCGATTTGGACGGCATCCACTTTGCGATGGAGTTCTTGCCCCAGCAAAACAAGGTCAATGCAGGCGACAAACTCAAGGGCCAACTGCGAGCCGACGGCAAGCATGTCATCGTGATCGGTGGCGGCGACACCGGCAGCGACTGCGTGGGCACCAGCAACCGCCACGGTGCGGTCAGCGTCACCCAGTTTGAGGTGATGCCCCAGCCCCCGGTGGTAGAAAACCGCCCGCTGACCTGGCCCTACTGGCCACTCAAGCTGCGCACCAGCTCCAGCCACGACGAAGGTTGCACCCGCGAGTTCGCCATTTCCACCAAGGAATTCATCGGCGAAAAAGGCAAGGTCACCGGTCTCAAAACCGTCCGCATCGAGATGAAGGACGGCAAGATGGTCGAAGTGCCCGGCAGCGAACAAACCTATAAGGCTGATCTGGTCTTGCTGGCCATGGGCTTTGTATCGCCCGTAGCAGCTGTACTGGACGCCTTTGCCGTCGAGAAGGATGCCCGTGGCAACGCCAAAGCGCACACCGAATTCAATGGCGGCTATAAGACCAACGCTGCCAAAGTGTTTGCTGCCGGAGACATCCGACGTGGTCAAAGCCTGGTGGTCTGGGCGATTCGTGAAGGTCGCCAGGCAGCGCGCGCTGTCGATGAGTTCCTGATGGGGTTCAGCGATCTGCCGCGTTGAAAAGCACGCATTCGCGATACCGTATGATTGACGAAGCCGGACTTTTCCGGCTTCGTTTTTTTAGGCAATGACAGACACCACCACACTCGTTGAACTGCGCCAGGTCACCTTTGGCTATGGGGAGCGAGTCATCCTGAATGACGTGTCTTTGACCATTCCGCGTGGCAAAGTCACGGCCCTGATGGGTGCCTCGGGCGGTGGCAAAACAACCGTCCTGCGCTTGATTGGTGGTCAAAATCGAGCCCAAAAAGGACAAGTGCTGCTGGCGGAACCCCGTGGTCAGGTCGGCAAGCCCATGGATGTGGGGACGATGGATGCCGCCGGCCTCTTCAGCGCACGTCGTCGCATGGGTATGTTGTTTCAGTTTGGTGCTTTGTTCACCGATTTGAGTGTCTTTGACAACGTGGCCTTCCCACTGCGCGAGCACACAGATTTGCCTGAAGCCTTGATCCGCGACATCGTGATCATGAAGCTCAATGCTGTGGGTTTACGTGGTGCCAGGGATTTGATGCCCAGTGAAGTGTCAGGCGGTATGGCGCGGCGTGTGGCCCTGGCCCGCGCCATTGCACTTGACCCAGAGTTGGTCATGTACGACGAACCTTTCGCCGGACTGGACCCCATTTCATTGGGGACGGCAGCCCAATTGATCCGTAAATTGAACGACACCATGGGGCTGACCAGTATCTTGGTGTCACACGACCTGGAAGAAACCTTTCGAATCGCAGACAAAGTGGTGGTGCTGGCCAATGGTCGAATTGTGGCGCAAGGCACGCCGGACGAGGTGCGTCACAGCACTGACCCCTTGGTGCACCAGTTTGTCAATGCCTTGCCTGAAGGGCCTGTCCGCTTTCATTACCCAGGCCCCACGGTGACAGAAGATTTTGATCGAAAGGCCAAGGTATGAGCCAAACCACGAATCAAGTGGCAGCTAAACCCTCGTGGCTGGCGAATCTGGGCTTTTCCACTCGCCAGCGTTTGGCGGATTGGGGATACGGTGCGCGGCTGTTTTGGCGGCTGGTGATGCTCTTGGGCCCAGCCCTAAAACGCTTTGGCTTAATTCGTGACCAAATTCATTTTTTAGGCAATTACTCGCTGGCCATCATCACGGTGTCAGGCTTGTTTGTGGGGTTTGTGCTCGGCTTGCAGGGCTACTACACCCTGCAGCGCTATGGCTCATCAGAGGCGCTGGGTTTGCTGGTTGCGCTGGGTTTGGTGCGCGAGCTGGGGCCTGTCGTGACTGCGCTACTTTTTGCAGGCCGTGCCGGTACTTCGCTGACCGCTGAAATCGGCTTGATGAAAGCTGGCGAGCAGCTCAGCGCCATGGAGATGATGGCTGTAGACCCGGTTCGCCGCATTTTGGCGCCAAGGTTTTGGGCGGGCGTGTTTACCATGCCACTTTTGGCTGCAGTGTTCAGTGCAGTTGGCATCATTGGTGGCTGGGCCGTTGGTGTGGTGATGATCGGCGTCGACGCAGGCTCGTTCTGGAGTCAGATGCAAGGCGGCGTGGATTGGATGCGCGATGTGGGCAACGGCGTGATCAAAAGCGTGGTGTTTGGCATCACGGTCAGCTTTGTGGCGCTGCTGCAAGGCTTTGAGGCGCAACCCACGCCCGAAGGTGTTTCGCGCGCGACCACCCGCACCGTGGTGGTCGCGTCATTGTCTGTATTGGGTCTGGACTTTCTCCTGACCGCGATGATGTTCAGCATTTAGTGTTTTAGGATTGGCCAGATGCAACGCTCAAAAAATGATGTGTGGGTAGGATTGTTTGTCGCTATTGGTGCGCTGGCACTTCTGTTCTTGGCGCTTAAGTCAGCCAACCTGTTGTCTTTGAACTTCGATTCAACCTACACGGTCAATGCGCGCTTTGACAACATTGGTGGCCTTAAGCCCAAAGCTGCGGTTAAAAGTGCAGGCGTGGTTGTCGGACGGGTAGAGTCCATCACCTTTGATGACAAGAGCTTCCAGGCGCGCGTCAACATGGCCATGCAAGCGCGCTATCGGTTCCCCAAAGACAGTTCGCTCAAAATCTTGACCAGTGGTTTGCTGGGCGAGCAGTACATCGGCATTGAAGCCGGTGCGGATGGTGCCAATCTGGCTGCTGGGGACCGCATCCAAAGTACGCAAAGTGCAGTGGTGCTGGAGAACTTAATCAGCCAGTTTTTGTTTAGCAAAGCCGCAGATGGAAAGGCACCAGCTGACAGTACAGTGCCAGGCCCATCTGAGGCATCCCAAAAGTAGTGGCGACGCATATGTTTATTCTTCAAAATAGAACTATCAAAATCTGTTTGAATGCTCTGCTGCTGGCAGTGTTTTTCTGCGTTCTTGCTGGATGTGCAAGTGGCCCTCGCAGTGATTCGAGAGATCCCTGGGAGCCGGTTAACCGCAAAATTTGGGACTTTAATGAAGCAGTTGACCAGGCAGTTTTGAAACCAGTGGCTTCAACCTACAAAGAAGTCGTTCCACCTGTCATTAGAAAAGGAGTAAATAATTTCTTTTCTAACTTGGGCGATGCTTGGTCATTTGTAAATAATGTTTTGCAGCTAAAGCCACTGGGTGCAGTTGAAAGCTTAACGCGATTTAACGTAAATACCATTTTAGGTATGGGCGGATTGTTCGATGTAGCGTCAGAGATGAATATTGACCGCCACAAGGAAGACTTTGGTCAGACATTGGGGCGTTGGGGTGTTAAATCTGGACCCTATTTGGTTCTACCTTTGCTTGGACCGTCCACACTCCGCGATACAGCGGCAATGGCGCTGAATTCAGTTGGCGATCCTGTCGTTCATTTACGCGACGTTCCTATTCGCAATTCAATGTATGTAGCACGGGCAATCGATACCCGCGCACGCTATTTAGGCGCGACGAATGTACTTGAAGAAGCAGCACTTGATCGATACACCTTTGCAAGAGATGTATTTTTGCAGATTCGCCGCCGTGACGTTGAGAAAGAAGACGGGCAATTTGAATCAACCAGCGATTCACCTGCGTTTGCGCCAGATGAAGGAATTTCGCCGGACGCCGCTAAACACTAACCGTGTGTCGACCAATTTAGACTTTGGCGCGTTAATTGGTCGTGTCATGATCCTTGACTTACGCCCTGGGCAGAAATTGTGTGAAAGGCCTACCATGTTTCAACGTCGAACCGCTATTGGATTTTCTGCCGCTGTCATGGCGATAGTAATTTCCGGTAGCCAACTTACCGCTTACGCCGCAGAAGAGCTACCAGACGCGCTGATTAAGCGTGTTTCCACGGAAACTTTGGAATTGATTAAATCAGACAAAGCAATTGCGTCGGACATCAATAAGATTATTGCGCTAGTCGATACCAAGATCATGCCAACGGTCAATTTTCAACGTATGACAGCGTCGGCGGTAGGTCCTGCATGGCGACAGGCATCTCCTGAGCAGCAAAAACGGCTTCAAGAAGAATTTAAGACGCTATTGATTCGTACATATTCAGGGGCGCTTTCACAGGTTTCAGATCAAACATTGAACTTCAAACCCTTACGTATGTCACCCGATGACAAGGAAGTTATTGTTCGCTCCGAAATCCGTGGAAGAAACGAGCCAATCCAACTCGACTATCGACTCGAAAAGCTCCCCGATAACACTTGGCGGATATTCAACCTGAATGTCATGGGCATTTGGTTGGTGGATACCTACCGTACTCAATTTGCCCAGGAAATCAATGCCGGGGGCGTTGATGGCTTGATCAGCGCTTTGGCTACACGCAACAAGACCAATGCTGCCAAAAAGGCCTGATACATGCTCGCGTTGCCAGAACTTCTCACGCAGGCCCAGGCAAACGCATGTCTGGGCGGCTTGGTGCAAGGCCTTAAAGCCGAATCGACTGCCATCGTCGTCGTTGATGCTTCGCGCTTGCAAACTTTTGATTCAGCCGCCCTTGCGGTGCTAATGGAATGCCGCAGGGTGGCGGCCAGCGTCAACAAAACGGTGCAGATGCAGGGCATGCCGACGCGACTGCGCGACTTGGCACAACTCTACGGAGTCAGTGATTTATTGCCAGATAGCGCGGCATTCACAGTCTGACGCTGAGACTTCGGATGGTACAAAAATACAAGCCCGTAAAATGCGGGTTCTATGCCCGCAATCTCGTTCCAAGCCGTCTCCAAGCACTACGGCGCTCCCCCTAAAGTTCTCAAAGCCCTGGACGGTGTCTCGTTTGACATCGAAGAGGGTGAGTTTTTTGGCCTGCTTGGCCCTAATGGCGCAGGTAAAACCACGCTGATCAGCGTACTCGCAGGCTTGGTCAAGGCCACCGGTGGCCGTGCCCTGGTGCTCGGCCACGATGTGCAGACCGACTATGCCAACGCCCGCAAAAAGCTGGGCGTGGTGCCGCAAGAGCTGGTGTTTGATCCGTTCTTCAACGTGCGCGAAGCCTTGCGCATCCAGTCCGGCTACTTTGGCGTAAAAAACAATGACGACTGGATCGATGAGTTGCTCAGCAGCTTAGGCTTGGCCGACAAGGCCGACGCCAACATGCGGCAATTGTCTGGCGGCATGAAGCGCCGGGTGCTGGTGGCGCAGGCGCTGGTGCACAAGCCCCCGGTGATCGTGCTGGACGAGCCGACAGCGGGCGTAGATGTGGAACTGCGCCAGACGCTGTGGCAGTTCATTGCCAAGCTGAATAAGCAGGGCCATACCGTGCTGCTAACCACCCATTACCTGGAAGAGGCCGAAGCCCTGTGTGGCCGCATCGCCATGCTGAAGCACGGCAAAGTGGTGGCGCTGGACAAGACCAGCGAGCTTCTCAAAGCGGCTTCGGCGAATGTTTTGAGGTTCAAAATTGATAGCGAACTTCCCCCGTCCTTATTGCCGAAAGCGCGAGTAACGGGCCGGATTGTGCAATTCCCTGCGCACAATGCGCTGGAGATTGAGCAATTTCTGGCCACGGTGCGTGAGGCCGGTCTCGAAGCGCAAGATGTTGAGATTCGCAAGGCTGATCTGGAAGACGTCTTCCTGGATGTGATGGGCGCGAATGAGGTGGCCGCATGAACGAGATATTTGCTGGGGCAGGTACGCTCTTTTACAAGGAAGTCTTGCGGTTTTGGAAAGTAGCTTTCCAGACCATCGCCGCACCCGTGCTCACCGCCATCCTCTACATGCTGATCTTTGGCCATGTGCTGAGCGACCATGTGAAGGTCTACGACACGGTAAGCTACAACGCCTTTTTGGTGCCAGGCCTTGTGATGATGAGCGTGCTGCAAAACGCCTTTGCCAACAGCTCGTCGTCCTTGATCCAGAGCAAGATCATGGGCAATGTGGTCTTCCTGCTGCTCACGCCGCTGTCGCACTGGAGCTGGTTCGTGGCCTATGTGGGCTCGTCCATCGTGCGTGGCCTGGCTGTGGGCTCGGGCGTGTTCATCGTGACGGTGTGGTTTGGCATGCCTGGCTTTGCCGCCCCGCTGTGGATCATCACCTTTGCGATTCTGGGCGCTGCATTGATGGGCTCACTGGGGCTGATTGCCGGGCTGTGGGCCGACAAGTTTGACCAGCTGGCCGCGTTCCAGAACTTCATCATCATGCCGATGACATTCCTCTCCGGCGTGTTTTATTCCATCCATTCCCTGCCTTCTTTCTGGCAGGGCCTGAGCCATTTGAACCCTTTCTTTTACATGATTGACGGGTTTCGCTATGGCTTTTTTGGTGTGAGCGATGCCTCGCCCTGGCTCAGCCTGGGTGTGGTGGGGCTGGCCTTGGCATGCGTGAGCGTGCTGACCGTCCACTTGCTCAAGACCGGTTACAAAATCAGAAACTGAACATGACAGCAGATCAATTGAAAGCCCTCATCTCCGAGGGTATGGCGTGTGAACACCTGGAATGCAGCGGTGACGGCCGCCACTGGAGCGCCGTGGTGGTTAGCCCCGAATTTGAAGGCAAGCGCCTGATTCAGCGGCACCAACGCGTCTACGCGACCTTGGGCCAACGCATTCAAAACGACGAAGTGCACGCGCTGTCGATGAAGACTTACACACCGGCCGAATGGGCCAATCTGGGTTAATCCATGGACAAGTTAGTGATTCGGGGCGGACGTCCGCTCAATGGTGAGGTGAGCATCAGCGGCGCCAAAAACGCCGCCTTGCCAGAACTCTGCGCGGCCTTGCTGACGGCAGAGCCCGTCACGCTGCGCAATGTGCCGCAACTCAAAGACGTTAGCACCCTGTTTGCGTTGTTGCGCATCATGGGCGCGCAGGCTGACCGCAGTGCCGATGGCTTAGTGCACCTGAACGCTGGTCCGCTGAATGACCCCAAAGCCCCTTACGAATTGGTGAAAACCATGCGCGCATCGGTGCTCGTGCTGGGGCCGCTGCTGGCGCGCTTTGGTCATGCTGTGGTGTCGCTGCCAGGTGGTTGTGGCATTGGTTCGCGCCCGGTTGATCAGCACATCAAAGGCTTGCAAGCCATGGGTGCGGACATCGTGGTGGAGCATGGCTACATGAACGCCAAGATTGCTGACGGAAAGAAACGTTTGCACGGCGCCCACATCACCACCGACATGGTGACTGTGACCGGCACCGAGAACCTGATGATGGCAGCCACGCTGGCCGAAGGCGTGACGGTGCTGGAAAACGCCGCACAAGAACCCGAGGTGGTGGACCTGGCAGAAATGCTCATCAAAATGGGCGCCAAGATTGAAGGTCACGGCACGCACCGCATCCGCATTGAAGGCGTGGACAGCCTGCGTGGCTGCGAGCATCAGGTGGTGGCCGACCGCATTGAGGCTGGTACCTTTTTGTGCGCTGTGGCTGCAACCGGAGGCGATGTGCTATTGCGCAATGGGCGGGCCGATCACCTGGATGCGGTCATTGACAAGCTACACACGCTGGGCGTGCAAGTGGACGCGGTTGATGGCGGCATGCGTGTCCGCTCCAAGGGCGCGGCCAGTGGCGAACTGCGCGCACAGAGCTTTCGCACGACCGAGTACCCCGGCTTTCCGACCGATATGCAGGCCCAGTTCATGGCGCTCAACTGCGTGGCGCAGGGTGCCAGCAAGGTGACCGAGACCATTTTTGAAAACCGTTTCATGCACGTGAACGAGCTGGTTCGCCTTGGCGCCAAGATCCAGATCGACGGCAAAGTCGCGATGACCGAAGGCCCTGCCGCACTGTCTGGCGCCACGGTGATGGCTACCGACTTGCGCGCATCGGCCTGTCTGGTGATTGCTGGTTTGATGGCCGACGGGCAGACCGATGTGGAGCGCATCTACCACCTGGACCGTGGCTACGACCAGATCGAAGTCAAGCTGCGCGCCTTAGGTGCTGACATTGAACGAACAAAGGCTTAAGTATGGCCCCCACGTTTGCCACTGCGTGTGCTGCCCTGCCCCCCAAAGTGGGCCTTCGCGCCTTGGGGCGGACCTGCGGCGCTCAAGCCGCACGATTGGAGTTTGAATGATGATCACATTGGCACTGTCCAAAGGCCGCATCTTTGACGAAACCCTGCCGCTTCTCGCCGCTGCAGGCATTGAGGTGCTGGAAGACCCCGAGAAATCCCGCAAGCTGATCTTGCCGACCAACCGCGATGACGTGCGCGTGGTGCTGGTGCGCGCCAGCGACGTGCCCACTTATGTGGAATACGGCGGTGCAGATTTGGGTGTGGTGGGAAAAGACACTTTGATCGAGCACGGCGGTCATGGTCTCTACCAGCCGCTGGACTTGCAGATTGCCAAATGCCGCGTCAGCGTGGCAGTGCGTAAAGACTTTGATTACCTGTCCGCCGTCAAGTCCGGCTCGCGGCTCAAAGTTGCCACCAAATACACCGAGATTGCCCGCAGCTTTTTTGCCGACAAGGGCGTCCATGTGGACTTGATCAAGCTCTACGGCAGCATGGAGCTGGCGCCGCTCACGGGCTTGGCCGACGCGATTGTGGACATGGTCTCCACCGGTGCCACGCTCAAGGCCAACCATTTGGTTGAGGTGGAGCACATCATGGACATCAGCTCGCGTTTGGTCGTGAACCAGGCTGCGCTCAAGCTCAAGTCCGCGCGGATCCGGGCCATCATGCAGGCTTTTGAAAAGGCTGTGAACGCGGGCGAGGGGACGGGCCAATGAGCACAGTGTTCCAGGCCAAGCCCGTTCAACTCTCCACGTCGGATTCGGGCTTTGACGCTGCCTTCCAGGCCAAGCTGCACCTCTCTGAAGAATCCAACGATGCGATCGGGGAGGCGGTGCGCAACATCATTGTCGATGTGCGAGCGCGTGGCGACGCAGCGGTGCTGGAATACACGCAGCGCTTCGACAAAGTGTCTGCCAGCAAGGCAAGCGAGCTTGAACTGACGCAAGTCGAGCTCAAAAGAGCCTTCGACAGCATTCCCGCCGAGCAGCGCCAGGCCTTGCAAGCCGCCGCCGACCGAGTGCGCGCATACCACCAGGCCCAGTTGAAAGCCACCGGCCAAAGCTGGAGCTACCGCGATGGTGATGGCACCTTGCTGGGCCAAAAGGTCACACCGATTGACCGGGCTGGCATTTACGTACCCGGTGGCAAGGCTGCCTACCCCAGCAGCGTGCTGATGAACGCCATCCCCGCCCATGTGGCCGGGGTGGGCGAAATCATCATGACAGTGCCCACTCCAAAGGGTGAGCGCAACAACTTGGTTTTAGCGGCTGCCTATGTTGGTGGTGTCAGCCGCGCGTTCACCGTGGGTGGTGCGCAGGCCGTGGCTGCTTTGGCTTACGGCACAGCCACGATCCCAAAGGTGGACAAGGTTACCGGCCCCGGCAACGCCTACGTGGCGGAAGCCAAGCGCCAAGTGTTTGGCATTGTGGGCATCGACATGATCGCTGGCCCGAGTGAGATTCTGGTGCTGGCCGACGGCACAACGCCACCAGACTGGGTAGCGATGGACCTCTTTAGCCAGGCTGAGCACGACGAACTGGCGCAAAGCATTCTGCTCTGCCCAGACGCCGCTTACATTGCTGCGGTGCAGGCCAGCATCGACAAGCTGTTGCCCACCATGCCGCGCGCCGAGATCATCGCCAAGTCCCTGAACGACCGGGGCGCGTTGATTCTGACGCGCAGCATGGAGGAGGCCTGCGCCATCAGTAACCACATTGCGCCCGAGCACCTGGAGGTGTCCAGCAGCAACCCACACCAGTGGGAGCCGTTGCTTAAGCACGCTGGTGCCATCTTCTTGGGCGCCTTCACCAGCGAATCGCTGGGTGACTACTGCGCGGGGCCAAACCATGTGCTGCCCACCAGCGGCACCGCGCGGTTCAGTTCACCGCTGGGCGTGTACGACTTTCAAAAGCGCAGCAGCTTGATCGAGGTGAGCGAGCAGGGCGCGCAGAGCCTGGGCCAGATTGCTTCGGTACTTGCCCATGGTGAGGGCCTCACGGCCCATGCCCGAGCAGCTGAGTTTCGTCTCAAATAAACAAACTATTTTGTTAAGCGGTAGATTTGTGCGCCGCCGGTGCTGGTCCGGGCAGCCACATACACGGTGCCATCGGGAACGACTGCGATCCCTGTTGCTGCCCCAGTAATACCGCTTGGCACTGTTGATGTGACCACGCCTAAGTTTGTGCTGATTCGAACCAGCATGATTGCACCACCACTTCGTCCTAAATTCGCCGGAACGCTGCCAACGCAATAGATGTTGCCACTGCTGTCGACGGTGATGGGGCCTGGGTTACCTATCAACGCAATAGTGCTTACCTTTCCCGAATTAGTAATCTTTCGGATAGCGTTGTTGCCGGCATCTGCCACATAAACATTTCCACTGCTGTCCACTGCAACATCTGTTGGATTGCTAAAACTTGCCGCTGTACCAGTACCGTCAGTTAATCCAGCCACTCCACTGCCGGCCATCGTTTGGCTAAATCCTCCGGGCAAGAAGCGCATGATGCGGTGGCCAGACGGATCTGCCGCGTAAAGCACGCCATTGATGCCAACAGCAATACCTGACTTCGAAAAGTTGACCGCCGGCGTCGCGATACTGACCCAGTTCTCAACAGCGGTTTGCACGGTGCCGCCCTGACTGAGGACATGGATCGATAGTGCTGATTGACCCGCTGGCGACGTAATGGATAAGCCTTGTCCGTAGACGTTGCCAGACGCATCTGCCGCTAAACCTTGCCAGTCGTAAGGGCTGTTGGATCCCTGCAGCGTAGTTAGCATACCGTTTGCTTTTACGGATTTGAGCGCGCCGTTGTCGCTTGTGTAAACGTTTCCATTTGGGTCAGAGGCGAGACGTCCGTTACCCGAAATAATTGCCGACAGCCCCATCCCGTCGGTGACAGGAGAAACAGAGCTTGCTGAGCCAACCAATGCGGATGCAACCGAAGGCCCGATATAGGCCGCGCCCGAGGCAGGTATTGCCGTACTGACTAGGTTTGTGGCTGTTGCCGTGATGTTTGGCGGAACGGTCACCACAGCAGCCGTTCCTGTATAGAGAATTGCATTGTTTCCGCTCAACACTGCTGTGCCCCCCGCGCTCTCAACGGTAGTTCCAGGGGGCACATACACAGAATCTAGGTTCGCCAGTGTGAAAGTAATCCCCGTCAGCGGAAACGCATAGGTCAGCGTGCTGGTGGGAATAGTGGTGACGGGGGTCACCACCGATGTGGGAGTCGTCGTTGTGGTGGTTGTCGAACTGTTGGTACTCACGCCGGCGTTGTCGCTCCCACCACAGGCGACCAAGCCCGCCGCCGCCACAGATGTGATGAAAAGTCGAAGGAATGTGCGCATGGTGATCCTGAAACAACAAAAGGCAAGAATAGGCCAAGAAATATCGGTCTACAACTGAAGCGGTGTTACGACTATACCGATTCAGGCTTTGCGCTGAAGTAAAGTCTGGTTTTTGAGAAATTTGCGACACGAATTTCGTGTTACACGAAATTCGTGTGAATTTGAGCTAACATCGGAATCATGAAAAATCTCACCATCACTGTGGACGATCAGGCCCTGGAATGGGCCCGCATCGAAGCCGCGCGGCGCAACACCAGTGTGTCGCGCATGGTGGGCGAGATGCTGTCTGAGATGATGCGCCACGACGATGCCTATGCCCGCGCCATGCGCGAGTGGGAGGGCGATACTGCCAGCTTTGACTCTGGTGGTTCGGCATATCCCACCAGGGCCAGCACCTATGGCTAATCTGACAACCATCTTTGTTGACACACCTGTCTTGTTGTGTGCCGACGATGTGGCCAATCCAGAGCGGCGTGATTGTGCCCGCTCATGGCTGTCTGCCCTATGGCAGCAGCGGCGAGGCCGCACCAGCACCCAGGTGCTGAACGAATACTACGTGCAGGTGACCCGTCATTTCACGCCTGGCCTTCCGCAAGGCGATGCCCGTGCCAAGTTGCGACGCTTCCAGCAATGGAAGCCCTGGCAAATTGACCACCAAACGGTGGAATCCGCCTGGGGGTTTGAGGCCCGCTTTGGCCTGGCCTATTGGGACGCGCTGATCGTTGCTGCTGCATCTCAGTCAGGGTGCGCCTACGTGCTGACCGAATCTTTGCCGCACGGCGAGCAATACGACGCCGTGCGCGCCGTCAACCCCTTTATCACTGAGATTGCCGAACTGGACTGAATACAGAAAGATGCCCAACACGATGACTGAACAGACCGCTACAGCTTTGGACGCTTTGATTGCTAAGCACATCCGCCAAGACATCCAGTCCATGCACGCCTACGCCGTGCAAGACTCCAAAGGCATGCTCAAGCTCGACGCCATGGAGAACCCCCATGTGCTGTCCGCTGAATTGCAGGCCGAACTGGGCAAGCGTCTGGGCGCACTGGCCATCAACCGCTATCCGGGTTCGCGCCTGGATGACCTCAAAGCTGCACTGCGCACCTATGCCAAAGTGCCAGAAGGCTATGGCCTGATGCTGGGCAATGGCTCGGACGAACTGATCTCCCTGCTGGCCATGGTGTGCGATGTACCCGGTGGCAGCATCTTGGCCCCATTGCCAGGCTTTGTGATGTACGCCATGAGCGCGCAATTACAGGGGCTCAAGTTCATCGGCGTAGACCTGACGCGAGATTTTGAGTTGGATCTGCCCGCCATGCAGGAAGCTATTCGCGAACATCGCCCCAGCATCGTTTATCTGGCCTATCCCAACAATCCGACGGCCAACCTCTGGGACGATGCGGCTATCGAGGCAATCGTGCAGCAACAAGGCGAGCAAGGCGGCCTGGTGGTGATGGATGAGGCCTATCAGCCTTTCAGCAGCAAGTCCTATCTTGATCGCATGACCCGCCACCAACATGTGCTGCTGATGCGAACGCTCAGCAAATTTGGCTTGGCCGGCGTGCGTATCGGTTACATGATGGGGCCTGATAAGTTGATCAACGAAGTCGACAAAGCCCGCCCCCCGTACAACATCAGCATCTTGAACGCCGAATGTGCGCTCTTTGCGCTGGAACATGCCGATGTGTTTGCCGTTCAAGCTCAAGACATCCAGGCGCAGCGGAGCGAGCTGCTGGGTGCACTGGCAAAAATGCCCGGCGTAAAGGCCTGGAAATCAGACGCCAACATGATCCTGGTGCGTGTGCCCGATGCCCAAAAAACCTTTGATGCGCTCAAGGCACAAGGCGTTTTGATCAAGAACGTTTCTAAAATGCACCCCCTGCTGACCCACTGTTTGCGCCTGACCGTTGGCACAGCGGCCGAAAATTCGCGTATGCTGACGGCATTCACCTCTTCGTTATGAGCAAATCACCTGTCAGTCTGGCCGCCTCTACCCCTGAGCGCCGTGCCGAAGTTACCCGCAACACCGCCGAGACCCGCATCACCGTGCGCGTCAACCTCGACGGCACAGGCCAAGCCACCTTGGCCACCGGGATTGGATTTTTTGACCACATGCTGGACCAGATCGCCCGCCACGGCCTGATCGATCTGGACATCCAAGCCGAAGGCGACTTGCACATCGACGGCCACCATACCGTAGAAGACGTGGGCATCACCCTGGGGCAAGCCTTTGCCAAAGCCGTGGGTGACAAGCGCGGCATCCGCCGCTACGGCCATGCCTATGTGCCCCTGGACGAAGCCCTGAGCCGTGTTGTGGTGGATTTCTCTGGCCGCCCGGGCCTTGCCATGACCGCGCCGTTTACCAGCGGCATGATTGGTGGTTTTGACACGCAACTGGTGTCCGAGTTCTTTCACGGTTTTGTCAACCATGCGGGCGTTACTCTCCACATTGACAACCTCAAGGGTGCCAACGCGCACCATCAATGCGAGACGATTTTTAAAGCGTTTGCCCGAGCTTTACGGGCCGCGCTGGAGCATGATCCCCGCGCCGTGGGCATGATCCCGTCCACCAAAGGCTCTTTGTAAAGAATTATTTGCCCTTTCGGCATATCCCTATTGAATAGTTTGCTATGAAAAAAGTAGCCGTTGTTGACTATGGCATGGGCAATCTGCGCTCGGTCACACAAGCTGTGGTACACGCTGCTGCGGGTACAGGTGTGGACGTGGTCTGGGCCCGCACGCCTGACGAAGTCATGGCGGCAGACCGTGTGGTGCTGCCCGGCCAAGGCGCGATGCGCGACTGCATGCTTGACTTGCACGAGTCCGGCATGTACCCCGCCGTGATGCACGCTGCTGCCAATAAGCCGTTGATGGGGGTGTGCGTGGGCATGCAAATGCTCTTGGATCACAGTGACGAGCAAGACACCGCATGCTTAGGGCTGATCCCCGGCGGCGTGCACCAATTTCAGTTGGCGGGGCGTCTGCAAGCGGATGGCAGCCGGTTCAAAGTGCCTCAAATGGGCTGGAACCAGGTGTATCAGTCCAAGGCGAACGGCGCGGCCCATCCCGTGTGGGGTGATGTGCCGGACGGCAGCTACTTCTATTTTGTACACAGCTTTTACGTCAAACCGTCTGACGCACGCCACACTGCGGGCGAGGCAGACTACGGTGGCCGCTTCACGGCAGCCGTGGCGCGCGATAATATTTTTGCAACCCAATTTCACCCAGAAAAGAGTGCGGACCACGGTTTGGCGCTGTACCGCAATTTTCTTCACTGGAATCCCTGATTTTTCACTGCTGCTAACGGCATCATGCAACTCATCCCCGCAATCGACTTGAAAGACGGTCACTGTGTTCGACTCCAGCAAGGCGACATGGACCGTGCCACCACCTTTGGCGAAGACCCCGGCGCCATGGCCTTGCAATGGGTGCAAAAAGGCGCGCGGCGTCTGCACTTGGTTGATCTGAACGGTGCCTTCGCTGGCAAGCCGCAGAATTTTTCAGCGATTCGCTCTATTCTGAAAGCCGTGGGAGATGACATCCCGGTGCAGCTAGGTGGCGGTATCCGCGATCTGGACACGATTGAAAAGTACATCGACGGTGGCTTGCGCTACGTCATCATTGGCACGGCTGCGGTCAAGAACCCAGGCTTTTTGAAGGACGCCTGCAGCGCCTTCGGTGGTCACATCATCGTGGGCCTGGACGCCAAAGACGGCAAGGTTGCCACAGACGGCTGGAGCAAGCTCACCGGACACGAGGTGGTGGACTTGGCCAAAAAATTTGAAGACTGGGGCGTTGAATCCATAATCTACACCGACATTGGCCGCGACGGCATGCTGTCGGGCATAAACATCGATGCCACCGTTAAGCTGGCGCAAGCCCTGAGCATTCCCGTGATCGCTTCCGGCGGGCTGTCCAACATGGCCGACATTGAGCAGCTTTGCGCCGTGGAATCCGAAGGCGTGCAAGGCGTCATTTGTGGCCGTGCCATTTACAGCGGAGACCTGGACTTTGCAGCCGCCCAGGCGCGCGCAGACGAACTTGCCGAGTGACCACAGACCCTAACGACATCAAACTGAAACTCGCCGACGGCAGTCGCGTTCAGATCGCCCGTCAAGGCGCACACATCCTTGGCTGGCAAACCGCTGGGGGTGTTGAGCAACTGTATTTGAGCCCCAAGACCGCGCGAGACGGCCACACCGCCATCCGTGGTGGCGTGCCCATTTGTTTTCCGCAGTTCAACCAGCGTGTGCTGGGGGACACCCCTTGCCCCAAGCACGGCTTCGCCCGCAACCTGCCTTGGAAGCTGGAATCGAAAGAGAGCCTGTCAAAGCAAGCGCAGGCCACCTTCACCCTAGGCGACAGCGAGGAAACCCGCGCACACTGGCCTTATGCTTTTCAAGCGGGTCTGCAAGTGCGTTTGGCGCCCGGTCAACTCAGCATCAAGTTTGCAGTCACCAATACTGATGAACAGCCCTGGTCCTTCGCGTTGGCACTGCACAGCTACTTTCGCGTAGACGATATTGCCAAGACCTATCTGACGGGTTTGCACCAGCAAAGTTATTGGGATGCAGTGTTGAACCCCCAAGACATGCAGGCCAGCACTTTGCAAACAGAAGCTGATTTGCACATCACGGGCAATGTAGACCGCGTCTATACCGCGCCAGGTGCAAACATGAGCTTGCACAAAGGGCGCGCGGGGCATCAGCTCAATATTAGCCAAAGCAAAAGCTTGTCTGAGGTTGTGGTCTGGAACCCCGGCAAAGACTTGTGCGCTCAACTGGCCGACATGCCCGCAGATGGCTACCAGCAGATGTTGTGCGTTGAAGCTGGTCGTATCAATCAGCCCGTGACACTGGCCCCTGGCGCGCAGTGGAGCGGCTGGCAAGCGTTCAAATTACCTGTTTCCTGAAATCCCAGCATGCTAGCCAAACGCATCATCCCTTGCCTGGACGTGACCGGTGGTCGCGTGGTCAAAGGCGTCAATTTTGTTGAGTTGCGCGACGCGGGTGACCCGGTCGAAATCGCTGCGCGCTACAACGCTCAAGGTGCCGACGAACTCACTTTTTTGGACATCACCGCTACCAGCGATGGGCGCGACTTGATCCTGCACATCATCGAAGCGGTGGCGTCTGAGGTGTTTATCCCTTTGACCGTGGGCGGTGGTGTGAGAACGGTTGCTGATGTGCGCCGATTGCTCAATGCTGGTGCAGACAAAGTCAGCTTCAATTCGGCGGCGATTGCTAATCCGCAAGTCATCGAAGACGCGGCCACCAAGTATGGCTCGCAAGCCATTGTGGTGGCCATCGACGCCAAGCGTCGTACACCGGAAGAAGAAGCCATCCGTGGCCCGGGTTGGGATGTGTTCAGCCACGGTGGCCGCCAGAATGTGGGTCTGGATGCGGTCAAATGGGCCGCAGAAATGGCGCGCCGGGGTGCAGGTGAAATCCTGCTTACCAGCATGGACCGTGATGGCACCAAGGCTGGTTTCGATTTGGGCTTGACGCGTGCTGTGGCTGACGCCGTTAGCGTACCCGTCATTGCGTCGGGTGGTGTGGGCAATCTCGACCACCTTGCTGACGGTGTGCAGCAGGGCGGCGCCGATGCTGTGTTGGCTGCCAGCATTTTTCACTACGGTGAGTTCACTGTGCGCCAAGCCAAAGAGCGCATGGCTGAGCGGGGGATTCCGGTTCGCTTGTGATGGGCCTATCGAGAATATCGGTCTCAAGCCTTCACACCTGCAAAACCCACGCTTAGGCAAACCCTGATTGCCGGATCAGCGCGCAGCGTTGACCATGTCTCCAGCATTTGCAGCACGCCCTGCTGTTGAACGGAGATAAATATGCACCTCTTGCGTCGCACCCTACTGGCGTCTGCCTGTGGCCTGACAGTGTTTGCCCATGCGCAAACCTTTCCGAGCCAGCCGGTCACCCTGCTGATTCCTTACCCACCTGGCGGCAGTGCCGACATGTTGGCGCGGCCCATGCTCGCTGCTTTGCAAAAAGAACTGGGGCAATCGGTGGTGCTGGACTACAAGGCGGGCGCTGGCGGCACCATTGCCACGGGCATCTTGGCGCGCGCCAAGCCGGATGGCTATACGATTTTGATGGTGCTGGCCGCACACGCCATCAATGCCAGTTTGTACAGCAAGCTGCCCTACGACGCGCGCAAAGACTTCGCACCCGTGTCCATGCTCGCTACCTTGCCGCTGTTGTTGGCCGCGCCCTTGGCGACGCCCGCCAATACGGTGCCGGAATTGATTGCGTATGGCAAGTCCAACCCTGAGAAGCTGACCTTTGCGTCAGCGGGCAACGGCAACACCAGCCATTTGGCGGGCGAGATATTCAAGACCGCTACGGGCGTGAAGATGCTGCACATACCCTACAAAGGCAGTGGCCCCGCCGTGGTGGCCATGCTGGGCGGTGAGGTTTCCATGATGTTTGACAGCATTTCTACATCGCTGGTGCAGGTCAAGGCGGGCAAACTCAAAGCCATTGCGGTGACGGGTGACAAGCGCTCACCTTTGCTGCCCGATGTACCCACGGTCAAGGAATCTGGCGTACCGGGTTTTGTGATCAACGGTTGGTACGGCATTCTGGCCCCCGCAGGCACGCCGCCCGATGTTGTTGCCAGGCTCAATCAGGCACTGAACAAGGCTGTGCGCGACCCCAAAGTGGCCAGTCAGTTGACGGAATCGGGCTACGACGTGGTGGGCACGACCCCGGAGGCCTTTGGCAGCCTGATTGATACGGAGCTTGTGCGTTGGCGCGATGCAGTGCATGCATCAGGTGCCAAGATCGAATGACCTTGGCTTAATTACGCCCAGCTGCTGCGTTGCTCTGCTCAGGTCAGCTCAACTCAGTCGCTGCAAGCGGCCCTCAATGCCTGCGGCTGTGAGCGGTTGGCAAATCAAGTAACCCTGGTACTGGTCGCAGCCGTGGGTGCGCAAAAAGTCCAACTGCCCTTGCGTTTCCACACCTTCGGCAATCACACGCATCTTCAGGCTATGGGCCATGGCGATCACGGTGTCGACAATGGCGGCATCGTCGGGGTCTGCCTCCAGATCGCGCACAAAGGACTGGTCTATCTTGAGCGTATCGACGGGGTAGCGCTTCAGATAGCTTAGGCTGGAATACCCGGTGCCAAAGTCGTCAATGGCAATGTGCATGCCCATCTGGGCCAAACGTTTCAGGGTTTCAAGCACTTCATCGTTTTGCTTCATCAGGCTGGTTTCAGTGATTTCCAGCTCAAGCTGATGGCCTTGCATACCCGTCTCTTGCAAGATGGCCTGAATCCGGTCCGCCAAGTGCTTGTCCTGGAACTGAATGGCTGACAGATTGATAGCCAGGCGTGGCGCGCCAAAACCAGCATTGACCCAGGATTTCCACTGCGCACAAGCCGTGCGCAGCACCCAGTCGCCCATGCCGATGATCAAGCCAGAAGACTCTGCCAGCGGGATAAAGGTCAGCGGTGCAATCTTGCCACGGCTGGGATGATCCCAGCGCAGCAAGACTTCGACAGACCCCATCAATCCCGTGTGCATGTCGATGATGGGGTGATAGACCAAGCTGAGTTCTTCCCGCTCGATGGCGTGGCGCAAGTCTTCGACCAGGGTGAATCGATCGGACAGCTCCTGACTCATGCTGGAGGTAAAAAACAGATAGTTGTTGCGCCCAGACTCTTTGACGCGGTACATGGCCGTGTCGCTGCTCTTGAGCAGGTCTGCGACGCTGACGCCGTCTTGCGGAAACATCGCCACGCCGATGCTGGACCCAATCGACATGGTGTTGCCCTGAATCACAAAGGGCGCTGACAAGGTTTTCAGCAGTTTCTCGGCAAGATGCTTTACGCCTTCTGCATCGTCCACGTTGGGTAAAAAGACGATGAACTCGTCACCGCCTTGACGCGCCACGGTGTCTTCAGCTCTCACATTGCGCTTGAGGCGCTGGGCGACCTCTATCAGCAGCAGGTCCCCAATGTCGTGCCCAAGTGAGTCGTTGACTGCCTTGAACTGGTCCAAATCAATGAACAACACGGCTGCTTTGTCATGCTTGCGTCGCCCGGATTCGACCGTTTGCCGGACCTGATCCAGCAGCAGGGCGCGGTTGGCCAAACCCGTGAGCGAGTCGTGCGTGGCCATGTGCAGGATTTCTTCCTCGGCGCGTTTGCGGTCAGTGATGTCGATGCGAATCGAGATAAACCGTGTCACTTTTCCGTCGGTGTCCATCAATGGCACGATGGCTGAGTCCACCCAGTAGTGTCGGCCCGCCTTACTTCGGTTGCAGATCACCCCGCGCCAGATTTTTCCTGCACCAATGGTGGCCCACATGTCCGCAAAAAAGCTTGGCGGATGGGTGCCGGAATTGACGATGCGGTGGTCTTTCCCCAGCAACTCTTCCTGGGTGTAGCCGCTGACTTCCATGAACTTGCCATTGACTTGCAGAATACGTCCCGCGCGGTCAGCCACCGACATGATGGAATGCTGGTCGATGGCTTGAATAATGGTGGACAGCTCTGCCAAGGCCTGCTCAACGCCCTGCTTGGCCACCAGCAGTTCGCGGCTGGTATTGGCCTCCAGTTCTGATTTTTCGAGTTGAGTCTGGGTCTCGACCAGGCTGATTTCTTGTTTGGATAAGCGCCAACTGAACCAGGTCAAGGCCAGAAAGCTGGCAATCAAAATGCCAAACACAAAAATCGAGGTCTGGCGAATTTGCGCGCCAGCGCGCAGTTCGGCACGGTCCAGCGGAATGGTGATGGACAAAGCCCCCAGCAATTGGTTCAGACCCCATTGCTTGCCACTGACGGTGCCGTCGCTGACACGTCGGGCCAAGACGTCGGGCATGCGTTCATAGGCGTTGTGGCACAACACACAGGACACTTGCGACGCTGGGTCGGCGGCCAGGTAGCGCAACACTCGCTGGCCGTTTTGCTCCTCAAAGCGGTAAACGGGGGTCCAGGTGATGGGTTTGTCCGCGTGTGCCTTGTCTTGGCTCTCGAGTTGGGGCCAAGCCCATTTTAAAAAGTCATCCGTCAAACCTTGGGTGGCTTCGAGGTTCCATTTGCTGACGGGCTTGTATTCGTAAAGCTTGTCGGCTTTGTCCGACGTGGCGCGCCCCACCAGCTTCAAAAACTGCGCAGGAATGGGCACATGGCCAGGGCGGCTATCAGAATCCACACTGGGGCCAAAGCCGTCTTGACGCAGCTTGTCGGCGATCTCGCTGGCATAGACCGACCGCGCCGTGGTGGCTTGGCTTGCCACAATGTCGGCAATGGCGACGGCCTGGTGTTCTACTGTGTTGGTGACGGCTGCGCGAACGACAAAGTAGCCTGCAATGCAGGCTAAGGCAAACACCCCCATCAGCAGACCAAACGTGAGTGATCGACTGAATGAGCCTTTACGCTCACTCGACAAAAGTTTTGTCACATGCTCCCCAAAACACTCATGCCCGCGATTGCGGGCGACTCGTTACATGTTGCCACGGAAAACTCTGGGCGTATATGCCTATTACCACCCCTTACGACTCGGGTTTTGTCGCTAACTCCCTGATCGTGGGGGGATAACTGTGCAAACAGACAAACTGACTAGGGTTGGCTGGCTGCGCTGATGCAGTCCAGGAGCACATTCGCATCGCCAATCTGATTGGCCAGAAGAAGAATCAACCTGGCGTTTAAGGCTTCAGACTGATCCCGGCTCAGGCTAAGGTGGGCATTCAGCAGGGCTTCGTAAAACCCATCCACGTCGGTGATGTTGGGTTCGATGTTGTGGGTTGAACGCATGCTTATATCCCAAGAGACTTTTGAACTGCCTGCACCAGGCTGCCGTTGACGGTCTGCCCCGTGGCAGCGATATAGCTGTCTGGTCGGACCAGCGCCCATGGCGTGCCTGCCCTGACGCCTTCCGTCAGGCCACACGCTTGGCGCAGCGACTGCTGACGGCTTGGTGTCTCGTCATAAAGGTGCTCGACGGCCTGAGCCACCTCGCCAGATGCCAGAACCTGTACCGCCAGCACAGGGGCGGCGCGGCTCAGAGCTTTCAGGTCTGCTCTGGCTTTGGCGTGGAGCGCTCCGAACAGCAGCACAACATGGGCGCCTCTTGCCCACAGCAGCAGGTCGTTCACCGTTCCGGTTGCGGGACTGGCGCTGCGCGCCTTGGCTCGGCGTGGGCTAGCGCGCCACTGAAAACCGCAGTTTTGAAGAGAAAATCCGCCTTGCGGCACGCCAGTATTGCTGCATGTGCTAGAAAAATGATAGCTATTTGCCACTGCCATCCGCCCGGTATTGACCAGCGGTCGGGCAAATGCGTAGCGCTTGGCCAGGGCTATCGCCGCGTGGCGAAACACGCGCTCTATGCCGTCGGCGGGGCGTAAAAAGCGGGCAGTGCGGTTGGTGACGAGCACGTTTTCGGTGGACGCTTCGTGCCGCTCCTCGTGATAGCTCTTCAGCAGGCGTTCGCTCGCTTGGCCGCGCAATACGGCGGCAAGCTTCCAGGCCAGGTTGTCGGCATCGGCCACGCCGGTGTTGCCGCCACGCGCGCCAAAGGGGCTGACGACCTTGGCGGAGTCGCCCATGAAGAACACCCGCCCATGGCGCATGTGGTCGATACATTCGCTGCGGTAGGCATAGGGGCCAACCCAGACGATCTCTACCTCGGTGTCCGGGCCAAACTGGCGTGTCAGGCGTTCACGCACCACCTCTTCCCGGCTGACCTCTGCTGGGTCACTGTTTGGTGCCATCTGGTAGTCGATACGCCAGACGCTGTCTGCCATCAGGTGCTGCCAGACTGCACGGTTCTCGTTGAAAGGTGCCTCCACCCAGGTGTGGCGCTCAATGGGGGGCGCTTGGCTGAAACGCACGTCGGCAATGCACCAGCGGTCGTCGCCCTTTTTGGCGGTGACCGATGCGCCGCACCAAGCGCGAAACGGCGTGTGCGCACCGCTGGCGTCAATGACGTGAAGTGCCCTGACGGCATAACTGCCTTCAGGGGTTGCTATCGTTAGCGTAGCGAAATCATTGTTTTGCTCAAACGCTGTCACCCGGCTTTGCCAGCGCAAATCCACGTGACCAAGCTGCAGGGTGCGCTCGGCCAAAAAGCCTTCGATGTAGAACTGCTGGATATTGATGAAAGGGGGCTGGGTCGACAGGTTGAAGTTAGCCTGCTGGCTCAGGTCAAACGAATACACCTCGTCCTCGCCTGCAAAGGTGCGGCCCACGCTCCAGCGGATGCCTTTGGCGGCAATGGCGTCAAAAATGCCCAGGCGGTGAAAGATCTCCAGTGACTTTTGTGTGTAACAAATGCCGCGAGACGACGCGCCTTTGACACCCACCGAGTTGTCTTCATCCAGCAAAATAGCTTTTTGACCCAAGCGCGCCAGGCAGCATGCCAGCGTAAGACCAGTGATGCCGCCACCCACAATCACGATGGGGTGGAGCGGGACTTCTCCAGAAGACAACTCCGGTGGTGCGACAAAAGGAAACTCTGGCAGCACATAGCCCGAGCCCTGGGTGTATTCATACCCGTTGACGAACGGGACCTCGGCGTAGACGGCAGTTTTCATGGTTGGCAGTTTACGCATGCGAAATCAATTCACCATACTGAAATTCCCGAATGACGGCATGCCTAAGCCGCATGACGCGCAGCGCTGCCTGCCCATCCGTCCGTGCGTCACTGGCAGATAATTGCAGTCGAAGGGTGTTTGCCGATGTTGTTTTTGTTGTCCCCAGCCAAGTCGCTGGACTTTGAGCCTGCCGCTGCTGCGGTGCCGCACACAGAGCCGCTGTTCGTCAAACAGTCGGCCAAGCTCATCAAGGTGCTGAAGACCAAGGCTCCGCAGGAGATCGCCAGCCTGATGGATTTAAGCGACAACTTGGCCGCACTGAATGTGGCTCGCTATCAGGCCTGGTCCAGCAAATTTACTGCGACAAATTCCAAACAGGCGATGTTGGCCTTTGACGGCGATGTGTATGACGGCTTGGTCGCCAAGACGCTCAAGACCGCTCAGTTGAATTGGGCGCAGGACCATGTCTGCATCCTGAGCGGCCTGTATGGCGTGCTCCGGCCGCTGGATTGGATGCAAGCCTATCGCCTGGAAATGGGCACATCACTGATCACTGACTGTGGCAAAAATCTGTACCAGTTCTGGGGCGCTCAATTGTCTGAGTATTTAAATACCCGGCTGGAGACGGACCGCACGCCGGTTGTGGTGAACCTAGCGTCGCAGGAGTACTTTAAGGCGGTAGACAAAAAGGTACTCAAAGCTCGCGTCATTGAATGCGTGTTTGAAGATTGGAAGTCGGGCCAATACAAGATCATCAGCTTTTTTGCCAAGCGAGCGCGGGGCCTGATGGCACGCTTTGCGATTGAGCACAAAATAGGCACCCCCGCCGGGCTGAAGAAGTTTAATGTCGATGGCTATCAGTTTGCGCCCGAGGCTTCTGCGCCAGACCGCCTGGTTTTTCGTCGCAAAATAGCGGCATGAGTGAACAGATCATCACCCCCCAGTTGCGGCAGTGGATCATTGACCAGGCCGAGGCCAACTGCAAACCTGAAGACGTGCTGAAGTCCATGACGGATGCAGGCTGGAACGAGGACGTGGCCATCGAAGCCATGGAAACCACACTTCAGCAGCACCTGGCCGATAAGGCCGAAAAGGCCAAGCAGCCGCCCTCAGTCCCGGTGCCTGATCTTGATTTGACGGATTCGCCTTTGCACCTGGATGCGGGTGACCGACGGGTGACCGTGCTGAGCGTGCTCAAACACCCCCGGGCTGTCTTGCTGGGCGACTTTTTAAGCGACGAAGAATGCAATGCACTGATCGAAGGTGCCAAGCCCCGCATGGCCCGGTCGCTGACGGTTGAAAACGCAACGGGCGGCGAAGAAGTGAATGACGAACGCACCAGCAATGGCATGTTTTTTCAGCGCGGCGAGAACGAACTGGTGCGCCGTATCGAGGCCCGCATTGCGCGACTGCTGCATTGGCCTGAAGAAAACGGCGAAGGCGTGCAAGTCTTGCAGTATCGGCCTGGGGCTGAGTACAAGCCGCACTACGACTATTTTGACCCCACTGCACCTGGCACCGCCACCATCCTCACGCGCGGCGGGCAGCGAGTAGGCACCGTGGTGATGTATTTGAACGAGCCCGAAAAAGGCGGTGGCACTACCTTTCCTGACGCAGGGCTGGAGGTTTGTCCCAAGCGTGGCAATGCGCTTTTTTTCAGCTATGACAAGCCTCACCCCTCCACCAAATCACTGCATGGCGGCGCACCGGTGGTGGCGGGTGAGAAGTGGATTGCCACCAAGTGGTTGCGCGAGCGAGAATTCAAATAGAGATGCCCATTTCGGCATTTTCGGCACGTATATAGGGCGTTTATAGCTATGAAAATAAGAGCAAATGGCATAGATATTGAGGTAGAAGACTCGGCAGGAGGGCAAGCCAGCGACAAACCCGTGGTGCTGCTCATCATGGGCTTGGGCATGCAGTTGGTAGCCTGGCCTGCGGCCTTGGTGCAGGCACTGGAGCACGCCGGCTTTCGGGTGATTCGGCATGACAACCGCGACATTGGTCTGTCAGCCAAGTTTGGGCACTTAGGTAAACCCAACATCATTTTGACCACGCTGAAGATGAAGCTGGGCTTGCCAGTGCGCCCGCCCTACACCTTGCATGACATGGCGTTGGACGCCGTGGGGGTGCTGGACGCGCTGGGCGTCAAAAAAGCCCATGTGGTGGGCGTGTCGATGGGCGGCATGATCGCCCAACGCGTGGCTGTGGCCGCGCCAGAGCGGGTGCTGAGCCTGACCAGCATCATGAGTTCCAGCGGTGCCAAGGGCTTGCCTGAAGCCAAGCCCAAGGTCATTGGTGCCCTGATGAAGCGACCTGCCAATAAGAGTGATGAAGCGATCCTGGCGCACTATCTGAAGCTGTTTGATGTGATTGGTAGCCCGGGCTATCCCATTGACGTGGCCCAGACGCGTGAGCGGATTTTGCTGGGCTTTAAGCGCAGCTACAACCCGGAAGGCGTTTTGCGCCAGATGGTGGCCATCGGTGCTGACATGGGCAAGCGTGCCAAAGAACTGGGCAAAATCACGGCGCCCACACTGGTGTTGCATGGTAAGGCCGACCCCTTGGTGCCTTACCCTTGCGGCGAGGACACAGCGCGGCGCATTCCGGGTGCCAAGATGGTGGGCATTGACGGCATGGGGCACGATTTGCCGCCAGGCGTGTTGCCGCTGCTGCTGACACAAATGCTGCCGCACTTTGCTGGCGCTGCCAAGTCTGTAGGAAAGGCTGCATGAACACACCCGAACAATCCGCTCTGGGCAAACCCGCAGCCTATCTCGATCAATATGACGCGAGCCTCCTGTTTCCCATTCCACGTGCGCCCAAGCGAGCTGAGATCGGCATTCACACGGATGTCAAAGCCGCGCCATTCTTTGGCGCCGACATGTGGACCGCGTTTGAGCTGAGTTGGCTCAATCCAAAAGGCAAACCGCAAGTCGCCCTGGCACATGTCACGATCCCTTGTGAATCGCTCAGCATCATTGAGAGTAAGTCGTTCAAGCTTTACCTGAACAGCTTCAACAACACGCGGTTTGAAGACGCGGCTGAAGTGCAGGCCAGATTGCGCACGGACCTGACCGAGGCTGTGTGGCGCGGTGGCGTCGTGCAGGCGTCGGTTGGCGTGCGCCTGATTGCGCCAGAATTGTTTGACCAGGAACCCGTACACGAGATGGATGGCCTGAGCATTGACCGGCTTGACATCGAGTGCAGCCGCTATACCCCAGCGCCCGATTTGCTGTCTGCCGCCTTGGACGAGCAGCCTGTCACGGAGGTGCTGGTGAGTCGGCTACTGAAAAGCAATTGCCTGGTAACAGGCCAGCCCGATTGGGGTGATGTGCAGATCAGCTACAGCGGCCCGCAAATTGACCAGGGCGGTCTGTTGCAGTACATCGTGAGCTTTCGCAACCACAATGAGTTTCACGAACAATGCGTTGAGCGCATCTTCATGGACATCTGGACACGTTGCAAGCCTGTGAAATTGGCGGTGTACGCCCGTTACACCCGGCGCGGGGGCCTCGACATCAACCCGTTTCGCACAAGCCACCCAGTGGCATTGCCCAGAAATGTTCGCACTGCGCGGCAGTGAGTGCTGTTCTTTGACTTACTCAGAGCAGGTTTTCCGGGGTCTTGTCTAGCAACGAATTTGGTCGGGGTGAGAGGATTCGAACCTCCGGTCTCTACGTCCCGAACGTAGCGCTTTACCAGACTAAGCTACACCCCGATGGTGTTGGCGTGCATGTCGCTAGGATTCAGGACCGACGCTCTAGCAGCGAAGAGGCTAATTGTACCAATGCAGTCTTGTAGACACTGTCTGGTAAATGGGTCATTGCGGCAATGGCTCGGCGTGCTTCTGAGGCAGCGGCGTCGCGTGTTGCATCCAGCGCACCCGTGCTTTTGACGATGGCGATGATGGCCTGTAAATGTTCGGTGTCGCCATTTTCAATGGCAGACCGAATGGCTGCTGCGTCGCTCGCGGTTGCGCGCTGCATGGCGATGATGAGAGGGAGGGTCGCTTTGCCTTCGCGCAGATCGTCTCCTAAGTTTTTGCCCATTTCCTCGGCGCTGCCGTCATAGTCCAATGCGTCGTCAATCACCTGGAAGGCAGTGCCTAGCGCCTGACCATAGTCTGCGCAGACTTGTTCTGTTTCTGCCGATTGGCCGGAAATGACAGCGCTCAAACGCGTGCTGGCTTCAAACAGCTTGGCTGTTTTGGATCGGATTACTTTGAGGTAAGCAGCTTCAGACAGCGATGCATCGTGCATGTTCATCAGTTGCAGCACTTCGCCTTCGGCGATCACATTGGTTGCATCAGACAGAATCTGCATGACCCGCATGTCGCCAACATCCACCATCATTTGAAAGGCGCGGGAGTACAAAAAATCTCCAACCAGCACGCTTGCGGGGTTGCCAAACATCTCATTGGCGGTTGCTCGCCCACGGCGCAGGGTAGAGTCGTCCACCACATCGTCATGCAAAAGCGTCGCTGTATGGATGAACTCAACAACGGCCGCTAGGGTGTGATGATGGATACCTTGGTAACCCAAGGCCTTGGACATCAAAAGCAAGAGGATAGGGCGAAGACGCTTGCCGCCAGCGGAGATGATGTACTGGGCAACTTGCCCGACCAGCGGCACACCAGAATCCAGACGCTGGGCGATGACAGCGTCCACCGACGCCATGTCTTCAGAAACCAGGGCCAATGCAGATTGAAAGGGGGAGGCAGTGGAAGACAATTCAGACATTCGTAAGATTGCCGCGATTATAGAAAATTTCACCTGCATGAATCGGGCCTGGTCAGGCACCTATTGTCAAGCAAACGCCAGCGTGATAGAATGCTGGGTTCCTTGGAATGGTCCAATGGAAACTCTTAGAGGTTTAGTATGTACGCGGTCATAAAAACCGGTGGCAAACAGTATCGTGTTGCTTCCGGCGAAAAAATTAAAGTAGAACAGATTGCTGCGGACGTTGGCCAAGAGATCGTGATCGACCAGGTTTTGGCAGTCGGCAACGGCAGCGAAATCAAGATCGGCACGCCCTTGGTGTCCGGCGCGACAGTCACTGTCACAGTGCTGTCTCATGGCAAGCACGACAAGGTGCGCATTTTCAAAATGCGTCGTCGTAAGCATTATCAGAAACGTCAAGGCCACCGCCAGCAGTTCACAGAACTGCAAATCGGTGTCATTGCTGGATAAGTTAAGGAGCTTTAGTCATGGCACAGAAAAAAGGCGGCGGCTCTACGCGAAATGGGCGCGATTCCAAGCCCAAAATGCTCGGTGTGAAGCGCTTCGGTGGTGAACTCATCAGCGCTGGTTCTATCATCGTGCGTCAACGTGGCACCAAGTTCCATGCAGGAACCAATGTGGGCCAAGGTAAAGACCACACGCTGTTTGCTTTGGCAGACGGACATGTGTCTTTTGCCATCAAGGGTGCGTTGAATCGTCACACTATTAGTGTGACCCCGGTAGCCGCTTAATTTAAGCGCTGTCCAGGACTCACTCACAAGCCCCGCACAGCGGGGCTTTGTTATTTTTGCCTGTACAGCTGCGGTTTTGTTATTTAAGCCCGCACGTAAGGGGCTTTGTTGTTTTTGACTGTCAGGTTATCCTGCCCGTCCCCATCAGTAAACTAAGCAAGCCATGAAATTTGTTGACGAAGCCTACATTGACATTGCCGCGGGCGATGGCGGGAACGGCTGCGTCTCGTTCCGGCATGAAAAGTACAAAGAGTTCGGCGGCCCCAATGGCGGCGACGGTGGCCGTGGTGGCCACGTGTTTGCTGTGGCAGACGTCAACTTGAACACTTTGGTGGATTACCGATTCTCCCGTCGGCACGAGGCCAAAAAAGGCGAGCATGGCATGGGCTCTGACATGTTCGGGGCGGCTGGCGCTGACATCACGCTCAAAATGCCCGTGGGCACCATCATCTCCGACGTGGAAACCGGTGATGTTCTGTTTGAGCTGTTGGTGCCGGGTGAAGTCATCACCATTGCCAAAGGCGGCGACGGTGGTTTTGGTAACTTGCGTTTTAAGAGCGCGATCAACCGTGCGCCACGCCAGAAAACACCGGGCTGGCCCGGTGACAAGCGCAATCTGAAGCTGGAACTCAAAATCCTGGCTGATGTGGGCTTACTGGGCATGCCCAACGCTGGTAAATCCACCTTTATTGCTGCGGTGTCCAATGCGCGCCCCAAGATTGCTGACTATCCATTTACCACTTTGCACCCTAATTTGGGCGTGGTGCGTGTGGGTCCCGAGCAAAGCTTTGTCATCGCCGATATTCCGGGCTTGATCGAAGGTGCGTCTGAGGGCGCAGGCCTAGGACATCAGTTCCTGCGACATTTGCAGCGCACGCGGTTGCTGCTGCACATTGTGGACATGGCACCCTTTGATGATGCCGTTGATCCTGTGGCTCAGGCCAAGGCCATCGTCAACGAACTGAAAAAGTACGACGAAGCGCTGTACAAAAAACCGCGCTGGTTGGTGCTGAACAAGCTGGACATGATCGCCAACGACGAGCGCGCTGCCCTGGTCAAAGACTTTGTCAAGCGCTACAAGTTCAAAGGCCCGGTGTTCGAGATTTCCGCGCTGACCCGCGAAGGTTGCGAGCCACTGATCAAGGCGATCTTCCAGCATGTCAAGGCGCAGCAGTTGGCAGAACAGGCGCCCGTTGACGTTGATCCCCGATTTGTGGACATGCCTCCTGCATGATTTGAGCTGGGTACCATTTGGTATTGCCTGAGAAATGCTTTTGAGCAGCCTCAGTATGCTGCAATTACTGTAGCTAACTAAGCCTATCCCTATTGCTGAAACCGCATTCATGACTGAAAAAATGCAATCCCTGGTGTTGCCCAGTGCCAAGCGCATTGTGGTGAAAGTGGGCTCTAGCCTGGTGACCAACGAAGGTCGCGGTCTGGACGAACAAGCCATTGGCGAATGGTGCCGTCAATTGGCCGCGCTGGTGCGTGGCGATGAAGGCGGTCCGCGCGAGGTGATCATGGTGTCCAGCGGCGCGATTGCCGAGGGCATGAAGCGCCTGGGCTGGGCCACGCGGCCGCATGAAGTGCATGAATTGCAGGCTGCTGCAGCCGTCGGACAAATGGGCTTGGTGCAAATGTACGAAACCAAGTTGCGTGAACAAGGGCTGGGCAGTGCGCAAGTGCTGTTGACCCATGCTGACTTGGCCGATCGCGAACGGTATCTCAATGCACGAACAACTTTGCTGACGCTCCTGCGCTTGGGCGTTGTTCCGGTGATCAATGAAAACGATACCGTCGTCAATGACGAGATCAAATTTGGCGACAACGACACGCTTGGCGCTTTGGTGGCCAACTTGGTTGAGGCTGATGTTCTGGTCATCTTGACCGATCAAAAGGGACTTTACACCGCGGATCCGCGCAAGGACCCGAATGCAAGCTTTGTCCATGTTGCCAAGGCAGGTGACCCCAAGCTAGAAGAGATGGCAGGCGGTGCAGGCTCCAGCATCGGGCGTGGTGGCATGCTGACCAAAATCTTGGCGGCAAAGCGTGCGGCCGGGTCTGGCGCATCGACTGTGATCGCCTGGGGGCGCGAGCCTGATGCTCTGCTGCGTCTCGCGCGCGGCGAAGCCATTGGCACAGCCCTGATTGCCCAAACGCGCAAAACCCAGGCCCGTAAGCAGTGGATGGCCGATCACTTACAAATGCGCGGTGCCGTCACGGTTGACGACGGTGCGGTGCTCAAGGTGCGCGACGAAGGCAAAAGCTTGCTGCCCATCGGGATGACTGGTGTGGAAGGTGAGTTTTCGCGAGGCGATGTCATTGCCGTGCGCAATGTCCTGGGGCAGGAAATTGCCCGAGGCCTGGCCAATTACGCCGCAGCCGAAGCTCGACTCTTGTGCCGCAAGCCTTCCAGTGAAATTGAAAAACTGCTCGGCTACAGCGCCGAGGCAGAAATGGTGCACCGGGATAACTTGGTCTTGAGCTGAGCCAGGTCCCTCAAACCGTCAGACCCGCCAATTTACGGTTCGATATTGGCAGATCTGAGTTTGCCGGTTTGATGTTGACGAGGGCGGCGTTGTCAGGAGGCCCGCACATTGGCGGACCCGAGGGTACCCAATCAAGCCTCAGGCTTGCGGGTTGGGCTCAAAGGTTGCACCAGGGGGCAATTCAAAGTTGCTCCCATGGGGCATTTGACCGCCCGCATACTGATGGCCACTCATTTCCTGATCATGCGTGCGCACACCATTGCGCAAATAGCGGTTACGTGGGTCTTGCCTTGGCAGATAGCGGGCAAGCTCCGTCAAGGCATTTTCATAAACGCCGCGCTTAAATTCCACCACCATGTCCAGTGGTACCCAGTAATCGTTCCAACGCCAAGCGTCAAACTCTGGGTGATTGGTGGCACGCAGGTTCAAATCCCAGTCGTGCCCCATCAATTGAAGCAAATACCAAATTTGCTTTTGGCCTTTATAAAAGCCCCTGGCATCCCGCCTGATATAGCGGTCAGGCACCTCATAGCGCAACCAGTCGCGGGTTCGGGCCACAATACGCACATGTTCGGGCATCAAGCCCACCTCTTCGTGCAGTTCACGAAACATGGCCTGTTCAGGGGTTTCACCCCGGTCAATACCACCTTGCGGAAACTGCCAACTGTGGGTGCGTATGCGTTTGCCCCAAAAAACCTGATTTCGCTGGTTGAGCAAGATGATGCCGACGTTGGGTCTGAACCCTTCGCGGTCAAGCATAATCAAACCCCAATTTTTTAACTGAGTTCATTATGCACAGCCTATGCCGTGCATCAAGGGGAAAAGCCCTTGACTCATGACCAATCAAGCCCATGAAAGCCTCTCAATTCCTGATTTCCACCCTCAAAGACGCGCCCACTGACGCCGAGGTGGTGAGCCATAAACTGATGATGCGTGCGGGCATGATCAAAAAGCTGGGTGCTGGCATATACACCTACATGCCCATGGGTCTTCGCGTGATCCGCAAGGTGGAAGCCATCGTCCGGGAAGAAATGAACCGCGCAGGTGCTGTCGAATGCACCATGCCCGTGATTCAGCCTGCAGAACTCTGGCAAGAAACCGGCCGCTTTGAAAAGATGGGGCCTGAGTTGCTGCGCATCAAGGACCGCCATGGACGCGATTTCGTGGTTCAACCCACGAGTGAGGAAGTGGTCACTGACATTGCACGCCAGGAAATCCGCAGCTACAAGCAGCTGCCCAAGAACCTGTACCAAATCCAGACCAAATTCCGCGATGAACGCCGCCCACGCTTTGGCCTGATGCGTGGCCGCGAATTCATCATGAAAGATGCCTACAGCTTTGACCGCAGCCCTGATGCCGCCAAAGGCAGCTACAAAATCATGGCTGATGCCTATCGCAAGATCTTTGACCGTTTTGGCCTGACCTACCGGGCTGTCGCGGCAGACAGTGGTGCCATTGGTGGTGACTTGAGCGAAGAATTTCAGGTGATCGCGGCGACGGGTGAAGATGCCATCGTTTACTGCCCCAGCAGTGAATACGCCGCCAACATGGAAAAGGCGGAAGCGCTGCAGCCCCAGGCACCGCGTGCAGTCGCCTCAAAACACCTCACCAAGACCCCCACGCCAGGCAAGAGCACCTGCGCAGATGTGGCCGAGTTGCTGAACGTCCCACTGACCACAACGGTCAAGTCCTTGGTGCTGGCCACAGACGAGTTGAACGACAAAGGTGAAGTCCTCAAGACCCAAGTTTGGTTGCTGCTGGTGCGTGGCGACCATGACATGAATGAAGTCAAGGTGGGCAAGCTAGCCGGTTTGGCTGATTTCCGCTTTGCAACTGTGCCCGAGATTGAAGCGCACTTTGGCTGCAAACCTGGCTATTTGGGCCCTATCGCTTTGAAGCAGCCCCTCAAGATCGTGGCTGACCGCGACGTCGCCGTCATGGCCGACTGGATTTGCGGTGCCAATGAGCCAGACTTCCATATCACCGGTGTCAACTGGGGCCGTGACCTGCCCGAGCCCGACATGGTGGCCGACATCCGCAACGTGGTCGAAGGTGACGCCTCCCCGGACGGTAAGGGCGTACTCGCTATTGAGCGCGGCATTGAAGTCGGCCATGTGTTCTATCTGGGCACCAAATACAGCCAGGCCATGAACGCCACCTTTTTGGATGAAAACGGAAAACCCCAGTTCATGGAAATGGGCTGCTACGGCATTGGCATCACACGTTTGCCCGCCGCCGCTATCGAGCAAAACCACGACGACAAGGGCATCATCTGGCCCGATTCGCTCGCACCATTCACCGTGGTGCTGTGCCCCATCAGCCCAGACCGCAGCCCTGAGGTCAAGGCCACGGCCGAAAAGCTTTACGCTGACCTGATGGCCCTGGGCGTAGACGTGATCCTGGATGACCGGGGCGAGCGCCCTGGTGCCATGTTTGCCGACTGGGAGCTGATTGGCGTGCCACACCGCGTCACGATTGGCGACAAGGGCCTCAAAGACGGCGTGGTTGAATACCAGCACCGCCGGGACAGTGCCTCCACCAAACTGGCCGTGGGGGACGTGCTGGCGCATTTGAAGACCCGTTTAGGCGCATGAGGGGTAGCCGCATTGGTTTGATGCCTCAAATTAGTCGCCGAAAAGCCATTTTCGGCACGTCCATTGGGTTTTGTTTGCTCCCATTTTCGGAGCATGCTAACGCCGGTAGCCAGGCCGAGGAGCCGTTGATCGATTCGGTGCGCACCGCACTGAGCTCTGCCGTATCAAACCAGGCTCCGCCCATCCCTGAGTTTCCCGATACGGCGGCACGGCTGACCTACCTGCGTTGGCTGGCGGAGAGCAGCAACCGTTTGTACAAGCGCATGCCTGTGCTCGACACCCGCAAAGAGTTTTTGCAAACGGTTTGGTACGAAAGCCGACGCGCGGGCCTGGATGTCACCCTGGTCATGGGCTTGATTCAGGTGGAAAGCAATTTCCGAAAGCACGCGGTCAGCAAGGCGGGTGCCTGCGGCTTCATGCAGGTCATGCCCTTTTGGACACGCGTGATTGGGGACGGTGACATCTCTAAGCTGTTTCACACACAGACCAATCTGCGCTTTGGCTGCGTGATCTTGCGCCACTACCTGGACCGAGAAAAAGGCGATCTCTTCATGGCACTGGGCCGCTACAACGGCAGCCGTGGCCAACCCCAGTACCCGGACGCTGTGCTGGGTGCCCAGCGCAACTGGGTTTGGAGCTGAGCTGGGATTTCAAGACGCCTTATGCACGCGTCTTGGTCTCCACCAATAGCGCGAGGTCTGCCTGCAGCTGAGTGACCACTGCAGGCCAGTCCCCACTCACTTTCTGACGGTACAGCCGCATCACTTCCGGATACCAGGGGGAATCGGTGCGGTCCGTCAGCCAGCGCCAATCCGTCTTGTAGGCCGGGAGCATCGACCAGCAGGGTTTGCCTAAAGCGCCTGCCAAGTGCGCCATGGCCGTGTCCACGGTGATGACCAAATCGAGCTGTGCGACGATGGCCGCAGCGTCGGCAAAGTGACGCATCTGTGTCCCGAGCTCAATCATGGGCTGATCGGCGGGTGGCTTGCGCGCCTGGTCTTCTCCAGCGCCTTTTTGCAGGCTGATAAACGTGACGCCTGGGACTCGCCAAAGCGGTGCCAGCGTTTCAAGCCCCGGCAAAGATCGGTCGGCATCGTTTTCAAAACCCACACTGCCCCGCCAGACCAAGCCTACGATCACTCCTGAATTGAGCCCAGAATTTGGGAATCCATTGAGTAGTGCATTTGGACCTGCCTTTGGACCTGCATTCGGAGCAGTTTCGTGTGCTGGCAAGGCTTGCGGCGTGAGTTTGTACTTCCATTCTTCCGCGAGCAGTGCGTCTGCCTGTAGGTAGGGCAAGTTGGCCGGAATGCTGTTGACCCGGGTTTCACAGTAAAAAGGAATGCTGAACGGTGGCGTCCAGCAATCCCAGGCGTTGACAGGTACGGCTTCATCGAAAGCCCATACCTCGTCTACATCCGGCAGACCCTGGAATAAGCGCTTGAGCGCAGGATGGCAAAGCATCGCGACATGTCGCGCCCCACGCGCCTTCAATACGGCGGCAAAGCGGCAGAACTGAATCATGTCGCCGTGACCTGCCTCGTAGCCAATCAATATGGATTTGCCTAAAAGGTTCTCACCCTGCCAGCGTGGGCATTGCAGGTAGCGCGCCAAGCCTTGGTACCAGTCGCGGGCCTCCATGCAGGCCCAACCTTCTGCATAGTCACCACGGCGCAGCAGCAAGTAGCTCAGGTTAAAGCGCGCCTTGGCATAGCCTTCGTCCAGCCGCATGGCCAGGCGCAGGCACTGCTCCGCTTCGGTGTCGCGCTGCCAGCAGATGTACAAGGCCCCCAGGTTGGACCAAACTTTGCATGACGAATCGTCAATCGCCAAGGCAGATTCATAGCAGGCCTCGGCTTCGGCAAAGCGCTTTTGCACGGTGTAAAGCGCACCCAAATTAAGGTGGTTTTCAATGAGTGTGGGGTCCAGCCTTGCGCATTGCAGGTAGGCCACTTCGGCCTCATCCCATGCACCGCGCTGCTCTAGTAGCAGCCCCAGATTGCCATGAGGCTCGGCCAGCGTAGGGTCCAATACAGCGGCTTGGGCAAAGCAACGTTCGGCTTGCGCCAAGTCCCCGCTGGCTTGAAGCGCAACGCCCCGGTAGAAAAGCTGTTCGGCGCTCACACGTTGGCCTGAATGACTGGCGTGTTAACGCCAGTGTCCGCCACGCATTTGCCAACCATTGCCCGCCCGCACCCAGCCATGGGGTTGGTAGACCTGGCCGTGACGATGCTGTTCCCAGCGGCCTGGGCGCCACACGTGGCGGTTGCCTTCCCACATCCAGACACCACCGATCCAGAAGTAACCCGGGCCAGGCGCGACGCCATACACCTCTTGCTGTGGAGGAGGCGGCGCTTGGTAGACCGTCACCGGCTGGGGCACGTTTTGGTACACGGGCGCCTGCTGCTGGTAAACCGGTGCTGGTTGCTGATAAACCACCTGAGGTTGGGGTTGCGCTGGGTAAACGCGGTGCGCAGGGGCCACCACGCAGCCGCTCAGCATGCCAAGCGTGGCTGCGACGGATGTCAGGGCAAGGGGGCGAATGAAAGCGGTCATGAACCTTCTCCAGAATGGTCGAGTGCTATTACAACTCCCCAGCTCGCCCGCAGGATGACTGTGAAGCATAAAGCGCTTGTAAAGATCACCAAAAAACGATCTTTCGGCATGTCTGTATTAGGTTTGTTGCTATCAAATTATTAACGCCACTTGCCAGAATCGCTATTGAATAAACCCCATCCGTGACTTGCCATTGCCGCTTTTCGGTAAATCGTCGGTCTGCACCTCGTGGCGCTTGGCCAGTTTGGCGTTACCAAAGCCGGTCATTAGCGCGCGGCGCATGTCACGTGGTGCCAGTTCACCCAGTGCGTCCAATACATCGTCAGAGGGTGCAGGGTCAAATTGCTGGCCCCAGTCGTGCTCGCCGCAAATGTTGCGGTACAGCAGCAGGGCAATGCGCCTGGCCTGTTCGTGTGTGGGGGGCTCGATCTCAAACACGTTCATGCGGTTCAAAATCGGCTCGGGCACATGGCGCGCATCGTTGGCCGTGGTCACCCAAATCACCTGGCTGGCGTCGACCGCCACTTCGGCAAATTCGTCGGTAAAGTTTTGCGCGGTGTCGTGCTCCAGCAGGCTGTAGAGTGCGCCCAAGGGGTCGTACTGCGCGTCTGCCGCTGCCTTGTCAATCTCATCCACCACAATGACCGGGTTGGCGTAGCGGCCATCCACCAGCGCCTCAAAGACCTTGCCCGGCCGCGCACCTTTCCACTGCGAGGACGAACCCGACAGCAGCCAGCCCGCCGTCATGGAGCTCATGGGCACCAGGCTCATGCCCGTACCCAGCAGATTGGCCAAACTCTTGGCAAAGTGGGTCTTACCGATGCCGGGCGGTCCCAGCAGCAGCATGGGCGTGATCTCCAGGCCGTCTGCACTGTCCTGACTTAAAGCGACGTGGCGTTTAACGTCGTCCAGCACGTCCGTGAAATTGGGCAGTTGGTCGTACAGGCTGGCCATGTGTGGCACACCGCTGGGCTTGACCTGAAAGCGGTCGGGGCCGAGATCCAGCATGCGCTGATAAGTGCTGCGCAGGTTTTCGTGCTCTTTGACGTCGCCCGTGGTGTGTAGCTTGGTGAGCCTGCGCTCCACATCGTCCGTCTGATAGACGCTGCGCAGTTGCGCAATCGGGATTTGAAAACCGGCCGAGCCGGTCTCTGGGTTGACAGGAACAAGACTGTGCGTATGCATGATCCACTCCTTTGACTGCAGGGAAAGCCCTGGCAGAGTGATTTCAGCATAGGGCTGTTGACCTTGCAAGATGGCGGGGATTAGGCAAGAAAAAACCCCGCAAATCTAAGCCGATCAGCGGGGTTTGCTCAGTGCCTAGCCCACCGATGGCCACCCTAGGGGAGCGACGCCCCCTAGCGGGGCAGCGACCCGCGAAGCGGTGGAGCGTGGGGGCGCGACGATTAGGCGCAACGACTAACTGGCTTGGGGCGTGCCCAGGGCTTGCTGCAGCTCGCCGTTTTCGTACATCTCCATCATGATGTCAGAGCCACCAATGAATTCACCTTTGACATACAACTGGGGAATGGTGGGCCAGTTGCTGTATTCCTTGATGCCCTGGCGAATTTCGGCGTCGTCCAGCACGTTTACGGTTTTGACGGTCTTGGTATCGACACCGCAGGCTTTCAGCACCTGAATGGCACGGCCAGAAAATCCGCACATGGGGAAGCTGGCGCTGCCCTTCATGAAAAGGACGACGGGGTTGGATTTGACCAGCTCGTCAATGCGTTGTTGGGTGGGGTCTGTCATTCAAAAGCTCCTAGCGTACGTAATGCCTGCATTATTTCATTTATTGAAAGCTTAACGGCGGTCAGCCAAATACGTAGATATACCCCTACGGCCGGTCACGTCAATCTTGGCGTCGATACTGGTGCAGATCTAAGTGTTGGACACTCCACTTACGCGTTAAGGCGAGTGCCAGGACGCTTACAGGGGGTCTATTTATGCATATTCGTCTCGGTCTGTGTGCCGTAGTGCTTGCTCACGCCTTTCCTGCCTGGGCCCAAAGCCCCGTATCGCTTTACTACTTTGGTGAGCGCCCGCCCTATGTGGTCAGTGAGCCTGATGGTGCGATTTCAGGATTGGTGGCAACACCGACCAATGTTGCGTTTAAGGCCGCCGGTATTTCCACGCAATGGGTCAAGATTCCTCCCGCCCGGGTCATCAGCGAATTCAAGGAAAACAATATCAAGGCCTGCAGTCCGGGGTATTTCAAGAATGCTGATCGCGAAACTTGGGCCAAATTTACCAAACCCATTTACCGGGACAGCCCGCAAGCTTTGCTGGTTCACAAGAATTTTGAGTTGCCCACCCGCAAGTTGAATGATTTGTTGATGCGGCAAGACATTGCCTTGCTTGTGAAGGCAGGGTTTTCGTACGGTACGGAAATTGACAAGCTCATTGAAAAATACCAACCCAATTCGGCAAAGGTCAGTGTTGAAGTTGCGCAGATGCTCAAAATGATTGCTGCCAAGCGTGCCGACTACATGTTTATCTCGGACGAAGAGTCGGCGAGCCTGATTGCCCAGTCACGGGAGCGGGATGTCAAGGTGATTCACCTGGATGATTCTCCGCCGGGTGAACTTCGGTACATCATGTGCACGAGGCAAGTGCCCGACGAGCTCATCCGCAAGATCAATGAATTCATTGCGTTCAAATAGTGGCAAAACGATGGGTGATCACTGCGCCATTTGACCGCCGCTACACCGATCTACGCCCGCCAAGTCGCGGTGTGTGGCGATGTTGGTGAATCCGGCCTTCCGAAGGAGGTCGCAAACTGCTGCCGCCTGATCGTAGCCATGCTCAAGCAGCAGCCAGCCACCAGCTTGGATGTGGGCTGGCGCGCCTGCAATGATCAAGCGAATGTCGTCCAAGCCGTCCGCGCCGCTGGCCAGCGCTTGCAGCGGCTCATGCGTCAACGCCGCCAAATGGGGGTCATCGGCGGCCACATAGGGCGGGTTGGACACGATCAAGTCATAGCGCTGTGCAAGCAGGGTGTTGGCAAACCAGTTGCCTTGACCCAAAGTAAGCTTGAGTCCCAGCCGTGCTGCGTTTTGGGCAGCCACTGCCAGCGCATCGGTGCTGGCATCGCTGGCATGCACCAGGGCATCAGGGCGGCTGCTGGCAATTGCCAGGGCCACGGCACCGCTGCCTGTGCCCAAATCAAGCACCGAAGGTGCCTGCGTGCCCTCCAGACAGGCCAGGGCCCAGTCCACCAAGGTCTCCGTATCATCACGCGGGTCGAGTACGCGTGCGTCGACTTGAAGGTTGAGTCCAAAGAACTCTTTGTTGCCCGTGATGTAGGCGATGGGTTCGTCAAGTTTGCGACGCTGACAAAAGTCTTCAAAGCGCGCCAAGACGGTTGCATCCAGTACATCGGTGTCATGGCTGATCAGCCAGCTGCGTTGCTGCGTGGACTTGCCCAGCGCATTGAGCATCAACAGCTGTGCCTCCAGCCTAGGCAGCTTGGGCGACAGCGCGTCGCTCAGTGCCTGAGCAATGGTTTTCGCGGGCGGGGGAGGGCTGATCACGGCGGGATGTGTTTATTCATGGTGCTCAGTTGGCAGCAACTTCCAGGTCCGCCAGTTGCTCGGCTTCACGTGCCGACTGAAGCGCCGCCATGACTTCGCTCAAGTCACCTTCCATGATGAAGTTGAGCTTGTACAGCGTGAGGTTGATGCGGTGGTCGGTCAGCCGCCCTTGCGGGAAGTTATAGGTGCGGATGCGGTCAGAACGGTCGCCGCTGCCAATCAGGCCTTTGCGCTCGGCGGCGTCTTTGGCCGCGCGCTCAGAGCGGTCCTTTTCATGGATGCGGGCGGTCAGCACTTTGAGCGCTTGGGCCTTGTTGCTGTGTTGGCTGCGGCCGTCTTGGCATTCGGCTACGATCCCTGTGGGCAAGTGGGTGATGCGCACTGCGGAGTCGGTTTTGTTAATGTGCTGACCGCCCGCACCGCTGGCGCGGTAGGTGTCAATGCGCAGATCGGCGGGGTTGATCTGGATCATGGTGGCCTCGTCCTGCTCGGCCAGCACCGCTACCGTGCAGGCACTGGTGTGAATGCGGCCTTGGGTCTCGGTGGCAGGCACGCGCTGCACCCGGTGGCCGCCTGACTCGAACTTGAGCGCGCCATAAACCCCGCTGCCAGACGAGCCCGTGGGGTCTTCCAGTCGGATCACTACTTCTTTGTAGCCGCCCAGCTCACTTTGCGATTCGCTCACCACTTCGGTACGCCAGCCCATGCGCTCAGCGTAACGGCTGTACATGCGAAGAAGGTCAGCAGCAAACAGCGCTGATTCGTCGCCGCCCGTGCCCGCACGGATTTCTATGAATGCTGGGCGTGCGTCGTCCGGATCTTTGGGCAGCAGCAGGCGCTGCAGTTCCGCCTCTAACTGCGTGATCTCGGCTTGTGAACTGGTGATTTCTTCTTGCGCCATCTCGGCCATGTCGGGGTCGGCGAGCATCTCTTGTGCCGTGGCCAAGTTGGCCTCGCACTGCTGGTAGCGGCGATAGCGGCCTGCCAGCACGGTCACATCGGCATGTTCACGCGACAAGGCCATGAACTGCTTCATGTCTTTCATGATGTCTTCGCGCGACAGCAAAAAGTCCAGCTCTTCCAGGCGCTGCACATAGCGTTCAAGTTGTTGACGTAAAAAGGGCTTCATGGGGGCAATCTGACAGGTATTTTGATTTGGACCGCGCGCACGAGCGGCCAAGGGTTCAGCAACGAGCGCCGCTAACGGCCAGCGTTCTTGGGGCCGGATTCAGCGCTTGAGCGCAAAAACAGACGCTGAATCGCCTGGGTGGTGTGCTCGCGGTGCGCAGAGTCGGCGGAGTTGAGCTCTGCCATGGCACCGTGCAGCATTTTTTGTGTGAGGCCTTTGGACAAAGCCTCCAGCACCTTGCTCACATCGTCGCCTCGCGCCAGTGCTTTTTGGGCACGGGCCAGTTCGGCTGCGCGCCATTCGTCGGCTTGGGCATTCAGTTGCCGGATGAGAGACACCGCGCCGCCAGGGCCACGCTGATCCATCCAGTGCAAAAAGCTCAGCACGCCGGCATCAATGATGGCTTCGGCTTGAGCCACCGCGGCCTGACGATTGGCCTGGGCGGTTTGCACCACGTGCGACAAGTCGTCCACGGTGTAGAGGTAGATGTCTTCCAGCGCTTTGACTTCCGGCTCAATGTCACGCGGCACAGCCAAGTCCACCATGAACATGGGGCGGCGTTTGCGTGCCTTGAGGGCGCGTTCCACCGCGCCCAGCCCGATGATGGGCAGCGTGCTGGCGGTACAACTGATGACCGCGTCAAATTCATGCAGGCGTGAGGGGATGTCGCCAAGATGCATCACCTCGGCACCAAAGCGCACGGCCAGTTTTTCACCGCGCTCCAGTGTTCGGTTGGCAATCGCCATCGATTTGGGACTCTTGGCTGCAAAGTGAGTGGCCGCCAGCTCGATCATTTCGCCCGCGCCAACAAACAGCACTTTGATTTGCTGCAAGTCTTCAAACAAATTGCCCGCTAGGCGCACAGCGGCCGCCGCCATGCTGATGCTTTGGGTGCCGATCTCGGTACTGGTTCGCACCTCTTTGGCGACCGCGAACGAGCGTTGGAACAACTGATTCAGCGTCTGGCCCAGTGCGCCCGCATCGTCCGCAGCGCGCACCGCGTCTTTCATTTGCCCGAGTATTTGGGCCTCACCCAGCACCATGCTGTCCAGCCCACTGGCTACGCGAAATGCGTGACGTGCCACATGGCCGTCGTGCAGGGTGTAAGCATGTTTGCGCAGCACGTCGGTGGAGACGCCGCCTGTTTGCGCTAACCACGCAATAGCGCCTTCCAGATCAGCCTGTTCACCCGCGCCATACACTTCGGTGCGGTTGCACGTAGAGATGATGGCTGCCTCGGGCTGGCGTTGCAACGATCCGCGCAGTTTGTGCAGCGTAGGCTCGATTTGATCCAGGGCGAACGCAAACCGCCCGCGCATGTCGAGCGGAGCTGTGGTGTGGTTGATGCCGAGGGCCCAGACTGCCATGCTGTGTTTGAATTCGAAGCTGGATTATAAAATTTGCTGGCTAACTATGAAGGCCTGACCTCTTTTGACCTTAATTGACATTCTCATCCATCTGCTGAACTTTGCTGCTCCCGCTGCCGCCGTTGCGATGATGGTGAGCATTGGCAGCCATTTTTGGATGCAAAAACCTGAGTTTCGGCATATTTTATGGCATGTTCTAGCTATCAATTTTATAGTTTGCCTGGGCGCGCTGATCGTTGGGCTGTGGGTTTTCGGGCGCGACGGAAAGATGCTGACCTACTTTGGCATGGCACTGGCCTGCGGCAGTAGTCAGTGGGTGCTGGGTAGGCATTGGAGAACCTAGGTAGTGCTCTTCGCCCTTGATGCTTCGAAGTGGCGCACCTAGAGGCCTTAGATTGCTGGGCTGAACCGGTCCACTCGGTCCGTGATGATCCCGTCGGTTCCCAAATCAATCAAACGCTGCGCTGCCCATTCGTCATTGACGGTATAGCTCAGGGTTTTGAAGCCAGCTGACTTGGCTTGGGTGACGGTAGATGGGTCCCACAGGGCGTGGTTGCAAACGATGGCTACGCAGTCCAGGCTCAAGGCAGTTTCAAGCCAGCCCTTCCACAAACTGTCGAGCAATAAGCCACGGGGCAAATGGGGAGCAGCCTTTTGAGCTGCATCGAGTGCATCCGGTTGAAAACTGGTCAATAGCGGTGGTACTTCAGTACCCGCCCACAGCTTGGCAGCGTGTTCCGCCACGACTTGGCCTGTCAGGCTGTCTGTCCCGGGTGTCGGTTTGATTTCGATATTGAGGGCATGGCCGTTGCGAATGCAATAGGTGGCGATGTTCTGCAGCGTGGGCAGAGGCTCACCGGCGTATTGGCGCGAATGCCAACTGCCTGCGTCAAGCTGGGACAGCTCATGCCAAGTCAGCTCGCCGCCTATGCCGTGGCCGCTGGTCGTGCGCTCCAGGCCTGCGTCATGCATCAAAAACGGAACGCCATCAGCGCTGAGTTTGACGTCGCACTCGAACATGCGGTAGCCGTGCGATGCGCCCAAGTTGAAAGCAGCCAAAGTGTTTTCAGGGGCGAGCTTGCCCGCGCCTCTGTGTGCGATCCAACGCGGATAGGGCCAAGCCGCCGCAGCGAGACTCGCGGGGGGCATGTTCACAGTCTCTTACCTGTTTCCGCGTCGAACCAATGCACGCGGTCTTCTTCCAGCGAGATGCGTACTTCATCTCCCACAGTGGGTGATGGTTTGCCTTCTTCTTGGCGTACGATGAGCAGCTCGTTGCCAATGCGGGCGTAGATCAGGCGTTCAGCGCCTAAAAGTTCGACGGTCTCGATTACCGCGTCCCAGCCATTGGGCGTGATGTGCAGATGCTCGGGGCGCACACCCATGATGGCGCCGGGGCGAACGCCGGGAGCCTCACGGATCAGGTTCATGGGGGGTGAGCCGATAAAGCTGGCCACAAAGGTGCTGGCAGGACGGTGGTAGACCTCTTCGGGTGTGCCGAACTGCTCCATGTTGCCCGCGTTCATCACGATCATGCGCTGGGCCAGGGTCATCGCTTCCACCTGGTCGTGCGTCACGAAGAGGCTGGTAATGCCCAGTTCGCGGTGCAGCTTTTGAATCTCAATCCGGGTTTGGGCGCGCAGTTTTGCGTCCAGGTTAGACAGCGGCTCGTCAAACAAAAATACCTGCGGCTGGCGCACGATGGCGCGGCCCATGGCCACACGCTGGCGCTGCCCGCCCGACAGTTCGCGTGGCTTGCGCTCGAGCAAATGGCCCAGCTCCAGGATCTTAGCGGCTTTGTCCACGCGCGCCTTGATTTCGTCCTTGGGCACCTTGGCGATCTTCAGGCCATAGGCCATGTTCTCAAAGTTCGTCATGTGCGGGTAAAGCGCATAGTTCTGGAACACCATGGCGATGTCGCGCTCGGCGGGTTCCAGGTCGTTCACCACCCGGCCACCGATGGAAATTTCGCCCCCCGAAATTTCTTCCAGACCCGCCACCATGCGCAGCAGCGTGGATTTGCCGCAGCCCGAGGGGCCCACGATGACGATGAATTCGCCATCGGCCACCTCTGCATTCACGCCATGGATGACCTGATTGGCTGTTTTTCCCTTGCCGTAGCGCTTGACGACGTCTTTGAGTTGTATCGATGCCATATGTTTTTGCTCTTGTTTTCGCTCTTACTTTTCCGTGTCTACTAAACCTTTGACAAACCACTTCTGCATCAGCATCACCACCAATGCCGGTGGCAGCATGGCGAGGATGGCGGTGGCCATGACCACATTCCATTCGACATAGCCTTCACCAAAAATGAAGCGTTTAATGCCCAGCACGATGGGGTACATGTCCTCATTGGTGCTGATGAGCAGTGGCCAAAGGTACTGGTTCCAGCCGTAAATGAACTGGATGACAAACAGCGCAGCGATCGACGTCTTGGACAGCGGCAAAAGCACATCCATGAAAAAACGCATCGGACCGGCACCGTCAATGCGCGCGGCCTCCACCAATTCATCGGGCACCGTCAAAAAGAACTGTCGAAACAAAAAGGTCGCTGTTGCGGACGCAATCAGCGGCACTGTTAAACCGGCAAAGCTGTTGAGCATGCCCAAGTTCGACACCACTTCGTAGGTGGGGCCAATGCGTACCTCTACGGGCAACATCAGCGTCACAAAAATCATCCAGAACACGATGTTCTTGAACGGAAATCGAAAGTAGACAATGGCAAAGGCAGAAAGCAGCGAGATCGCGATCTTGCCAACGGCAATCAAGATTGCAGTCACCAAGCTGACCCACATCATGGGCAGCACCGCGCCGATGGTGGAGCCTGTGCTGGTTTTTCCACCAAACAGAGCCAGTTGGTAGGTCTCCAGCATGTGCCCGCCGGGCATCAGCGAAATGGGGTTGGCTGTGGCGATCTGCTCGGCGGTCTGGGTTGAACCGATGAGGGTCAAAAATACCGGGAAGACCACAATCGCCACGCCGATCATCAGGATCAGATGCGAGAAGAAGGTGAGGATGGGGCGACGTTCTACCATCTCAATACTGAACTTTCTTTTCGACAAACTTGAACTGGACGACCGTGAGTGCGATGACGATGGCCATCAGTACCACCGACTGCGCAGCGCTGCCTCCCATGTCATTGGCCTTGAAGCCGTCGTAATACACCTTGTAAACCAGGATGGCTGTTTCCTTGCCAGGGCCGCCATGGGTGGCAGCCTCAACAATCGCAAAAGTGTCAAAAAACGCGTAGATGATGTTGATCACCAGCAAGAAAAATGCGGTGGGTGAAAGCAGTGGGAAGACAATGCTCCAAAACCGTTTCCACGGGCTGGCGCCGTCAATGGTGGCCGCTTCAATCAAGGAATGTGGAATGGATTGCAGGCCCGCCAGAAAGAACAGAAAGTTGTACGAAATCTGTTTCCAGACAGCGGCCATCACAATCAGCGCCATGGCATGCTGACCATTCAGCAAATGGTCCCAAGGAATGCCCAACTCGCGCAGCCAATACGCAACAATGCCGTAGGGAGAGGCAAACATCATCAGCCACAAAACACCAGCGACCACCGGAGCGACGGCATAGGGCCAAATGAGTAAAGTCTTGTAGACGGATGCGCCGCGCACAACACGGTTGGCCATGACCGCGAGCAGCAGTGCAACGGACAGACCAATCACTGCAACCAAGAGCGAAAAGAAGCCGGTGGTGTAGAACGATGCAAGGTAGCTTGGGTCTGAAAACAGGCGGTCGAAGTTCTCAAACCCGACAAACTCCGCCGCCGATGTGCCAAACGCATCCTGTTGCAATACGCTTTGGTACACGGCTTGGCCGGCTGGCCAGAAGAAGAACACCAGAATCACCGCCATTTGCGGCGCGATCAACAGCCAGGGTAGCCAAGCGGACTTGAACAGAACACGTTTTTCCATGAGATAACTGCTAACTTAACCTTTGTTGGCCTTTTGGAAGCGCTCAAGCTGCTCATTGCCGCGCTTGATTGCCATATCGATGGCTTCTTTTGGGGACTTTTTGCTGCTCCAAACGCCTTCGAGTTCCTCGTCAATGATGGTGCGGATTTGTACAAAGTTGCCCAGGCGAATTCCACGCGACTTGTCGGTGGTTTTTCGAATCATCTGAGTCACAGAAACGTCCGTTCCGGGGTTCTTCTTGTAAAAACCGCTTTTGTCGGTCAATTCAAACGAGGCCTTGGTCACAGGCAAATAACCTGTGCGTTGGTGGCTCTTGGCTGCAACGTCGGGTTGAGACAAATAGCTGAAGAACTGGGAAACGCCTTTGTACTCGGCCGATTTTTTGCCCGACATCACCCAAAGGCTTGCCCCGCCAATGACGGTGTTTTGAGGCGCGCCAGCCACATCGGGATAGTAGGGCAAGGCACCAATACCGTAGGCAAATTTGCCGTTGCGAACCACGTTACCGTACAGCGCGGATGAGCCAGTCATCATGGCGCATTCGCCTGATACAAAAGTGGGGTCGCCCGCATTGCCACGGCCCTTGTAGACAAACAGGCCCTGCTTGGCCATGTTGGCCAAGTTTTCAATATGGCGCAGATGCAGTGGCGTGTTAAACGACAGGCGCGCATCCATCCCCTTCATGCCATTGCCCTTGGTGGCAAATTCTGTGTTGTGCCAAGCAGAAAATGATTCGAGCTGGGTCCAGCTGATCCAGCTGGTCGTGAACGGGCACTTATGGCCACTGGCTTTGAGCTTGGCTGCAGCCAATGCCACCTCAGGCCATGTTGTTGGTGGTTTTTCTGGGTCCAAACCAGCGGCTTTGAACGCGTCCTTGTTGTAATGGAATACGGGTGTCGAGCTGTTAAACGGAAAACTCAGCATCTCGCCGTTGGACGCGGTGTAATAGCCCGCCACAGCTGGTACGTAAGCGTTTTGGTCGAACTTCTGCCCGCCTTCTTTCATGACCTGGCCGACCGGCACAATCGCGCCCTTGGAGGCCATCATGGTGGCCGTGCCCACTTCAAAGACCTGAAGAATGTGTGGCGCATTGCCTGAGCGAAAGGCGGCGATAGCGGCAGTCATGGATTCGTCATAGCTGCCTTTGAATACTGGGACGACTTTGTAGTCCTTTTGCGTGCCATTGAAATCTTTGGCCAAATCGTTGACCCACTCACCAAGCGCTCCCCCCATCGAATGCCACCACTGGATTTCTGTTTGAGCCTGCGCGGCACTGGATGCAAGGGCGGCAAATGCCAAAGCGGCAAATTTGAACTTCATGACAACTCCAAGGTTTGAAAATGACCCAGCTTAAGACGCTGGGATGACAAATAAGCAACAAATTTATGACGAAATCATGACGTTGCCGTGAGGCGGTGATTTAACACTGGTTTATAGCCTGTCAGCGCCCGGGGTTTCCATGAGGCAGGCGCAATATAGACCATGAATTTTGGCCTTAATGCGCAGAATTGCTGCACTGCGGTAACATCGCTCCTCAGTCGGGAACGGTTCTCAATTCACTTCTGGCTGAGCTCAACTCGAACACGATGAACGCTCCTACCACGCTCACCCACCTTCTGGCCGCCGCAAACGACGCGCCGCGCCTGCGCGAGATACCCTACAACTACACCAGTTTCTCTGACCGGGAGATCGTGATTCGCCTGCTGGGAGAGAGGGCCTGGGCGCTGGCCAATCAGTTGCGCGGGGAACGCCGCACGGGCCGGTCTGCCCGCATGCTGTACGAGATTTTGGGCGATATCTGGGTCGTGCAGCGCAACCCTTACCTGCAAGATGACTTACTTGACAACCCCAAGCGCCGGGGCCAGTTGGTGGATGCCCTGCATCACCGCTTGGGTGAGGTCGAAAAGCGCCGCACGCCTCAGGCTGATGCTGAGCGCGACGTTTTGGTGGTGGAACTGCTTGCCCTGGCCACCAAAGCCATTGACGACTTTGACGATGCCTTTACCGCCATGGCCGCGCTACGCCGCAAGGCGACCGCTGCGCTGCGTCGGGTTACAGCTAAAGACAACATTAAGTTTGACGCTCTGAGCCGGGTCAGCCATGTGACCGATGCGACCGACTGGCGCGTGGAATACCCTTTTGTGGTGCTCACACCCGATACCGAAGCTGAAATGGCCGAACTGGTCAAGACCTGCTTTGAGCTGGACATGACTATCATCCCCCGTGGAGGTGGCACAGGCTACACAGGTGGCGCGATTCCGCTGACATGGAACAGCGCGGTGATCAACACCGAAAAGCTCGAAGCCATGACCGAAGTGGAGCTGCGCAAGCTCCCCGGCTTGGACAAAGAGGTGGCAACGGTCTGGACCGAGGCTGGCGTGGTCACTCAGCGTGTGGCAGACGCGGCGGAGCGCGCGGGCTATGTGTTTGCGGTGGACCCAACCTCTGCAGAGGCCTCCTGCGTGGGCGGCAACATCGCCATGAATGCGGGCGGCAAAAAGGCAGTGCTGTGGGGTACCGCGCTGGACAATCTGGCCAGCTGGCGCATGGTGACGCCGCAGGCCGAGTGGTTGGAGGTAACTCGCATCAACCACAACCTGGGCAAGATTCATGACGCCGAGATGGCGAGCTTTGAGCTGCAATATTTCAAAGCCGATGGCAAGACCAAGATCCGTGCTGAGCGCCTGGACATCCCAGGACCGAGCTTTCGTAAGGAGGGCTTGGGCAAAGATGTGACTGACAAGTTCCTCAGCGGCCTGCCCGGCATCCAAAAAGAAGGCTGCGACGGCCTGATCACCAGCGCGCGCTGGGTGGTGCACCGCATGCCTGAGCACACCCGCACGGTGTGTTTGGAGTTTTTTGGCCATGCCAAAGACGCGGTGCCCAGCATTGTCGAGATCCGTGACTTCATGTTTGACGAGACCAAGCGCACGGGTACCGTGCTGGCGGGCCTGGAGCATTTGGACGACCGCTACCTCAAAGCTGTGGGCTACGCCACCAAGAGCAAGCGCGGTGGCCTGCCCAAAATGGTGCTGTTTGGCGACATCGCTGGAGACGATGCCGATGCGGTTGCCAAAGCCACCTCTGAGGTGGTTCGCATTGCCAATTCGCGCAGTGGAGAAGGCTTTATTGCTATCAGTTATGAAGCGCGCAAAAAGTTTTGGCTAGACCGCAAGAAGACGGCGGCTATCTCGCGCCACACGAACGCCTTCAAGGTCAACGAAGACGTGGTGATTCCCCTGCCACGCATGGCGGAGTACACCGACGGCATTGAGCGCATCAACATTGAGCTGAGCTTGCGCAACAAGCTCAAGCTGTGTGATGAATTGCAGGCCTTCTTCAGCCAAGGCAATTTGCCGCTGGGTAAGGGCGATGACGCCAGCGAGGTGCCGTCTGCCGAAGTGTTGGCCGAGCGCAGCTTGCAAGCCTGCCAGCTGATCACAGAATGCGCAGAGCGTTGGCGCGGTTGGTTGCAGCAGGCAGACAGCTTGTTCCCGCAATTGCAATCGCATGAACTTCGCGCCAGCTGGAAGACGCAGCTGCGAGCTCCGCTGGCCGAGCTTTTCACTGGCGCCATCTTCAAACCCTTGATGGACGAATGCAATGCGATTCACCAGCGCGTGCTCAAGGGTCGGGTCTGGGTGGCCTTGCACATGCACGCGGGTGACGGCAACGTGCACACCAACATCCCGGTCAACAGCGACAACTACGAAATGCTGCAGACCGCGCATGAGGCGGTGGGCCGCATCATGGTGCTGGCGCGCAGCCTGGACGGCGTGATCTCGGGCGAGCACGGCATCGGCATCACCAAGATGGAGTTCATGAGCGACGCCGAACTCCAGCCTTTTGCAGATTACAAGGCTCGAATTGACCCTCTCGGCAGATTTAATAAGGGTAAGCTGCTACGAAAAACAGAGCAATCCGGCTTGATGCATTCGGATTTGACGAATGCCTACACGCCCAGCTTTGGGCTGATGGGGCACGAGTCGCTCATCATGCAGCAAAGCGATATTGGTGCCATTGCGGATTCGGTGAAGGACTGCTTGCGTTGCGGCAAGTGCAAACCCGTTTGCGCGACCCATGTGCCGCGCGCCAATTTGCTATACAGCCCGCGCAACAAGATTTTGGCGACTTCACTGCTGGTCGAGGCTTTTCTGTATGAAGAGCAGACACGCCGTGGTGTCTCGATCAAACATTGGGCGGAATTTGAAGACGTGGCCGATCACTGCACGGTTTGCCATAAATGTCTGACGCCTTGCCCGGTCAAAATTGACTTTGGCGACGTGTCCATGAACATGCGCAACCTGCTGCGCAAAATGGGCAAAAAGACGGTGCGCCCCGCTGCCAGCATGGCCATGCTGCTGCTGAACACGCGCAATCCGCTGGCTATTTCCATTTTGCGCACCCTTTTGCTGGACTGGGGCGGCAAGGCCGTCAATTTGGCGAACACGGTGCTCAAAGCTTTTGTCAAGAAGCAGACCAAGGCACCACCTGCCAGCATTGGCGCTGCCCCCATCAAAGAGCAGGTGATCCACTTCGTCAACAAAAAGATGCCAGGCGGCCTGCCCAAGCAAACGGCGCGCAAGCTGCTGGACATCGAAGACCCCGACTACGTGCCCATTCTGCGTGACCCGCAGACGACGACTGCGGATACCGAGGCGGTGTTTTACTTCCCTGGCTGTGGCTCGGAGCGCATGTTCAGTCAGGTCGGATTGGCCACACAGGCCATGCTGTGGCACGCGGGCGTTCAAACGGTGTTGCCGCCGGGTTACCTGTGCTGCGGCTATCCCCAGCGCGGTGCGGGTCAGTTCGACAAGGCAGAAAAACTCATCACCGACAACCGCGTGCTGTTTCACCGCGTTGCCAATACGTTGAACTACCTGGACATCAAAACCGTGGTGGTCAGTTGTGGCACGTGTTACGACCAGCTCCAGGGTTACCAGTTCAACGAAATTTTCCCGGGCTGCCGCATTGTCGACATCCACGAATACCTGCTGGAAAAAGGCATCACCTTGCCGGACGCCCAGCAAGGCGCATACCTGTACCACGACCCGTGCCACAGCCCCATGAAGCTGCAAGACCCCATGAAAACTGTGAAGGCGCTGGTGGGCAATGCGGTGGTGGCCAGCGAGCGCTGCTGCGGAACTGCTGGCACTTTGGCCGCGGGGCGGCCCGATATTTCGACGCAGGTGCGGTTCCGCAAAGAAATCGAGCTGCAGAAAAATGAGATTGAGCTGCGCAAAGATCACGGCGACAAGCTGGCTCCCAGCGGCAACGTCAAGATGCTGACCAGCTGCCCGGCCTGCCTTACCGGCTTGTCACGCTATGGCAATGATTTACAGAACGGCTTGATGGAAGCCGACTACATCGTGGTCGAAATGGCCAACAAGATTTTGGGTGAAAACTGGATGCCGGAATACGTGGCAAAGGCCAACCAAGGCGGTATAGAGCGGGTTTTGGTGTAAGGGCCACTTCCCGGCTTGTGCGCGATCCGTGAAATTTGACACTACGCCCTTCGATTTGGTGAAGTTTTTGCAACGATGTACCCAAGTCTTAGGGCTTCCCCAGGCCTTGGGGCTGTCCGCTTGCGCTAAAACCCCCTAAAGTGTCAGGAAATCCCCTGGGGTGCTACGAATGGATAGATTCATGAATCGCAAAGTTGGACTGACGGCTCATGCCGCGCGCTTTTTTCGGCGAGCGCTGTCGACAGGCGCGCTTGCTGTATTGCTACCCGTCATGGCGCAAGCTCAAAGCAGCGGCAACACCATTGGCCAAGTGGAATATGTTCGTGGCGCGGGGCTGGCGCAGGCTCCGGGTCAAGCCCCCCGCGTGCTGGGCAAAGGCTTAGTCCTGACTGAAGGTGACCGGCTCACCACGGCAGACGGTGCAACGGCCATCGTTGCTTTGCAAGACGGCACCCGCATGACGGTTCGCCCCAACTCTGAAATGCTGGTCAACCAATACCGTTACCAGCAGGGTGCCACTGACAACAGCATGCTGCTGAGCTTGGTGCGAGGCGGCTTGCGAACGCTGACCGGGCTGCTGACCAAAAATGCCCCCGGGGCCGCCAAAATTCAGACGGCAACGGCGACAGTGGGCATTCGCGGAACAGACTTTGACATGCGCCTGTGTGCTGCCGATTGCGCGGCAGAGTCCGCCAAGGTGCAAGACAGCGGCCGCCCCAATGCCATTCAGGCCAGCGCTAAGGTCGTGACGCTGGAGGGGGCGTTGAGTGCCACGGACGGTAGCGGGCAGCGCCGAGTGCTGGTCAAAGGCGGTGCCGTGTACCCTGGTGATGTGGTCGAGACCGAATCCAATAGCCGCGCCATGCTGGCGTTTCGCGATGACAGCCGCATCACCCTGGGCGCGGCAACAAGGTTCAAGGTTGACAACTTTGTGTTTGATCCCGCCAATGCCAAGGAAGGCCGTTTCCTGGTGTCTTTGCTGCGCGGGTCACTTCGTGCATTGACGGGCTTGGTCAGCAAAGCCAATAACCGCAATGTGCTGTTCACCACACCCACCGCCACCGTCGGTATTCGCGGCACAGGCCTGGATCTGGACTGTGCCGACAACGGCTGCGCCGTGTTCAACTGGTTGGGCGCGATTGAGGTCACCCCAGATCCACAAGTGGTGCAGACGAATGCCGCACCGCAGTTGCTGGCGGCAGGGCAGGGGCTGTTTGTGGGGCCATCAGGTGTGACGCCGCTACAGGCTTCGCCGCTCAACCTGCTGCCGCGCCCTGATGAGGTGCCTGTGGATAACAAGCCCTTGTTTGACAGTGCCAATTCGTCAGAGAGCCTACCAGGCCTGTACATTTTTGTGCGCGATGGGCACGTCGAGGTCATATCCGCACGTGAAACCTTGCAACTTGGGCGTGGCGAGGCGGGCTATGTCAGCCCTCAAGGCTTTACCGATCGGCCAGGCATCATTCCCCGGTTTATCGACTTTGACCACATTCCTTTGCCGAGTTCCCGCAACGCTGCGCTGACCGCAGTGCTTGACGATCTGAACCTTCGCACCGTCAACCAATGCCGATAGACATGAAAAACGCACTTCCATCCCCGTGCCTGTTGGCTGCAGTGGCCCTGGCCTCTGCCACGATGCTTCAATTGCCAGCCGCAGCGCAACCGGCGCCCACAGCCGCAGTTGCGCCAGCCCAGGCGCCCACTTTTGCCGTAAAGGGTTTTCGTTTGAATGGCGAAAACCCGCTCGGTGAAGCGATGTCTGCCCAGTTGCTGGCCAGCTATGTGCGACCCGATGCCACGCTGGAAACCTTGCAACAAGCCGCCTCCGCCTTAGAGACCGCTTTGCGCGACAAAGGCTACGGCTTGCACCGTGTGTCGCTGCCGCCCCAGAACGTGGGCGATACGGTACAGCTGAACATCGTTCACTTTACGGTGGCCAGTGTCAAGGTTGAAGGCGCAACCCTGCATGACGAGGCCAACATTCTTCGCAGCCTGCCGGATCTGCAAGTGGGCACCACACCCAACTTCAAGCGCTTAGCCGTTCAGACCGCCATTGCCAACGAAAACCAGGGCAAACAGATTCAACTGGCCGTGAAGGAATCTACTGAGTCTGACAAGGTGGATGCCAATATTTTGGTCAAAGAATCCCGCTTGTGGAACCTGACCGCAGGCATCAACAACAACGGATCGGCCTCCACCGGAAGAGACCGGTTTACGGTTGCCGCCACGCACACCAATGTGCTGAAGCTAGATCACCAGTTGTCGGTCGCATATACCACTTCGCTGGAGCATCCGTCTAGCGTCAAGCAGGTGGGGGTGTCTTACCGTGCGCCGTTTTACAGCTTGGGCGGCGTGCTGGGTGCCAGCTATACGCGTTCTGATGTGGTGGGTAGTTTTGGCGGCTTTACCAGCACTGGTGCTGGTCACACCGCAGGGGTGAATTACACGCACTACTTGGTGCCGCAAAAAGGCTACCGAAGCTATGTCACTTTTGGCTTGGATGACAAAGTGTTCAACCCGTCCCAGCTCAATGGCAGCCCCATCGTGGGGCAAATGGTGCGGCGCAGCCGCCAACTTGCACTGAGTTACGCGGCACGGCATGACGCCGACCGCTCGCTGCTGAGCTACAACGTGGATCTGGCTACCAACGTGGCGGGCGGTGAGGGCAATAACCTTCTGGCTTATCAAAGCGAAGACCCCCGCATCAGCACGGCCAGGTGGAAAGCCTTGCGCGGCAACGTGAGCTATGTCTCTAGCCTGCCGGGCAATTGGCAGTGGTCAGTACGCAGTGGCATGCAATACAGCCCAGACGCGCTGATCGCTGGCGAACAGTTTGGCCTGGGTGGCGTGGCTTCGGTACGCGGTACCGCCGAGCGCCCCATTGCGGGGGACCGCGGTCTGTCGACTGCGCTGGAGGTGTCCACCCCAGAATTGATCTCTGGCCTGCGTTTGCTGGGCTTTGTGGATGCGGGCTGGTTGTCCAATACCAACCCCAACGGTGCCAGCAAGCCTGGCAGTGACAGCTTGGCCAGCACGGGCCTGGGTTTGCGTTACGGCACGCAATGGGCGACAGTGGGTGTGGACTACGGCCATGTAGTGAAGGGCAGTGTGGTGCCGCAGACGCTAAACTCTATAGCACCCAAGAAGGGCGACCAAAAGTTGCATGTCAACCTGACGGCTAAGTTCTGATCTGGCATTCGATTCCCAGCCCTTGGATTTTTTCAATCTATTCCCACCCCACGATATGGCCGGCTTAACAGCAAACACCCCCAGTCCTCAGTCCCTGACGGTGCATGCCAAGTCGCGTGTATTAGAGGTTAGTTTTTCTGACGGTGCCAGTTACCGGATTCCGTTTGAGTTGATGCGGGTTTACTCGCCCTCTGCCGAGGTCCAGGGGCACGGCCCAGGGCAGGAGGTACTGCAAACGGGCAAGCGCAATGTTGGCTTGCAAGAGCTGGAGCCTGTCGGCAATTACGCGGTCAAGCCCGTGTTTTCAGACGGACACGAAAGCGGCATCTTTTCGTGGGACTACCTGTACTTCTTGGGTTCACAGCAAGACAAGCTGTGGTCTGACTACGAAGCAAGGTTACTGACAGCAGGCGTCTTGCGCGATGCGCCTATGCCGGAGAAGGCGGGGCATGGCTGCGCCAGCCATTGACAATTCTGCAACAGTCATAGGTTGCTCTTATTTTTATAGCTGCAAAAGCACGCCGATGCTGCCGTAGCTAGGTATTAGATTTACATCTTGGCGACGATTCCCCTCAATCGGAATGGGGTTGTCGCTCCGTCCCTCTTCAATTCGCACTAGCATTCACAGCATGAGTTCTACCCACTTTGGTTTCCAGTCCGTTGACGAGCGCGATAAGGCGCGTCATGTGCGCGGCGTATTTGATTCCGTTGCCTCTAAATACGACATCATGAATGACCTGATGTCCGGCGGCTTGCACCGTGCCTGGAAGGCCTACACCGTGCTGGTGGCCAACTTGAAAGAAGGCCAGCAGGTGCTGGACATTGCCGGTGGTACAGGCGATCTGGCGAGAGCCTTTGCTCGCAAAGTGGGTAAAACGGGCCGCGTCGTGCACACGGATATCAACGAGGCTATGCTGAGTACAGGTCGTGACCGATTGCTGAATGAAGGTCTGTCATTGCCCACGTTGGTTTGTGATGCCGAGAAATTGCCTTTTGCCAGTGACAGCTTTGATTTGGTGAGTGTGGCGTTTGGGCTGCGCAACATGACGCACAAAGATGCGGCGCTGGCGGAGATGAACCGGGTGCTCAAACCGCGTGGCAAGCTGTTGGTATTGGAATTCTCGAAAGTGGCCCAACCTCTGTCAAAGGTGTACGACTGGTATTCCTTCAAAGTGCTGCCCAAGCTCGGGTCACTGGTGGCGGGTGATGAGGCCAGTTACAGATATCTGGCTGAATCCATCCGCATGCACCCGGGGCAAGATGAATTGAAGGTGTTGATGAAGCAAGCTGGCTTTGGACATGTGGACTACCACAACATGACAGGCGGCGTGGTGGCGCTGCACGTGGGAATCAAGTGCTGATTAAGAGGCGGTTGAACGAAAATTTGGAGATGACATGATGAAATTATGGTCTTATGTTTTGGTGGCGGTTTTGGCTTTTGGCACCATGAATGCCGAAGCCAAGCGCATGGGCGGCGGCAAGTCCATGGGCCAGCAGTCCAGCAATGTGACGCAGCGCGAGGCCGTTAAGCCCGCAGGTGCGCCTGGCGTGGCACAAGCACCCGCTGCCGCGGCACCGCATGCCGGACCAGCAGCTGCGGCTCCCAAGCGGCCCTGGGGCGCGATGCTCGGTGGCTTGGCCGCCGGCCTCGGTCTGGCATGGCTGGCGCACTCCATGGGGTTTGGCGAAGGCTTTGGTCAGTTTCTGATGATTGGCCTGATGGTGATGTTGGCCATGATGGCGTTTGGCGCTTTCATGCGCTCGCGCCGCGCAGCAGGGACAGGCACAGCCTCTGGCCCATTTGCGATGCAAGGCGCAGGTGCTGGCGCTGGCGCTGGCGCTGCTAACCCAACGATGGCCCGTTCTTACAGCCCCGACAATGTCGGCAATGATGCTTCCGCCCGGCCTTGGGAGCGCACCAGCACGTTTGACGCAGCCGATAAACCGCAAAATTCGCGCTTTCAGTCCGGCGAGCAAGGCAGCATGATTGGCTCTGCATTAGGCGGATCACAAGCCTGGGGTGTCCCGGCCGACTTTGATGCTGCTGGCTTCCTGACGGCTGCCAAGCGCAATTTTGTGACGCTGCAAGACGCCTGGGATCGCTCAGACATCGCATCGTTGCGCGCCATGATGACGGACAGCATGCTGGGCGAAATCCAGTCGCAGTTGGCTGAACGCGAAACCCACACGGGCGGCAGCGCCAACAAGACCGAAGTCGTCATGTTGGATGCCAATTTGCTCGGGATTGAAGACCTGGGCCAGGGCTACATGGCTAGCGTTGAGTTCACCGGCATGATTCGTGAAGACCAGTCTTCTGGCCCCAGCGCGTTCCGTGAAGTCTGGAACATGACCAAAACCAAGTCTGGTGGTGGTTGGCTGGTGGCAGGCGTACAAGCCCTTCAGTAAATTAAAGTTAGATCAACGCACTTAAAGCGTATTTGCCCTTCGTGGGCACTGAAAAGCTGGCAGGCCCAGCTTTCAGGGAATAATCGGGGACTATGGCAACATCGTCCCCTTTTTCTTTTCTGGACCAGCTTTTTGACAAGGCCTCGTCCGTCCTCAAGCCTCCACCTGCCGTTGTTCGCGAGGTGCAGCAGCGCTTGGTGCTGCTACTTAACCACGTGCTGATGCAAGAACCCGAGGCGATGACACGCCTGGCGCGGCAAAACCAGCGGTCCGCCCGCTTGCAGTGGCGTGACTTCACCATCGACCTGATGGCCACCCCAGCTGGTTTGCTGGATTTGGCTCCACCCGGCATGCGCGCCGATCTGCTGCTGACAGTAGAAGAGGCGTCCCCTTTGAATCTGATCGGGAAGACACTTGCGGGCGAAAAACCAAACGTGCGCATCGAAGGTGATGTGCAATTTGCGGCAGAAGTGAGCTGGCTTGTCGACCATGTTCGTTGGGACATCGAAGAAGACCTCTCCCGGGTGATGGGCGATGTGGCGGCGCACCGTTTAGCGTCTATCGGTCGTGAAGCGGCCAAGGCACTCAAGCTTTTTGTTCAAAACGGCTTCAAGCGAAAGCCCGCAGCATGAACCGACTTTTGCGCAGTGCCTACATCGTTCTGATCGTCCTTCGCTACGGTCTGGATGAGTTGGTGCTGTCAAGCTTCAAGCACCCCTGGTTGGTGCTGGCCACGCGCATTGTTTCGTTCGGCCGTAGGTTGGACGCGCCCCGTGGTCAGCGCCTGCGCGAGGCGCTGGAACATTTAGGCCCTATCTTTGTCAAGTTTGGTCAGGTGCTGTCGACACGGCGCGATTTGTTGCCCGTAGACATTGCTGACGAGCTTGCCAAGCTACAAGACCGTGTGCCGCCCTTCTCTAGTGATGTGGCTGTGGCGACGATTGAGCGTGCTTTTCGTAAACCGGTAAGTGAGATTTTTGCGAGCTTTGAGCGCGTGCCCGTCGCCAGTGCTTCCATCGCCCAGGTGCACTTTGCCACCTTGATCACGCGCGACGGCAAACTGCGCGACGTGGCAGTCAAGGTGCTGCGCCCCGGCATGCTCAAGGTCATTGAGAAAGACCTGGATCTGATGCGCACCATGGCACGCTGGGTCGACAAGCTCTCCGGCGAAGGCAAGCGTCTGAAACCCCGTGAAGTGGTCGCTGAGTTTGACAAATACTTGCATGATGAGCTGGATTTGATCCGCGAGGCCTCAAGTGCCGCGCAGCTGCGCCGCAACATGGATGGACTGAATCTGGTGCTGATTCCCGAAATATTCTGGGACTTTTGCATGCCGGACGTGATGGTGATGGAGCGCATGAATGGCGTGCCCATCAACCAAATTGAGCGCCTGCGCGAGGCGGGGGTTGATCTGAAGCAACTGGCGCGCGACGGCGTGACCATTTTCTTCACCCAGGTGTTTCGGGATGGTTTCTTCCACGCGGATATGCATCCAGGCAATATCCAGGTCAGCATAGAGCCCCAAACCATGGGGCGCTATATTTCGCTGGACTTTGGCATTGTGGGCACCTTGACCGAGGTGGACAAAGACTATTTGGCGCAGAACTTTACGGCCTTCTTCAGGCGCGACTACAAACGCGTAGCCGAACTGCACGTAGAGTCGGGTTGGGTGCCGAAAACAACCCGCATTGACGAACTGGAAGCGGCAATCCGCGCCGTGTGTGAGCCGTACTTCGATCGGCCGCTGAAAGAAATCTCGCTTGGCATGTTGCTCATGCGTCTATTTCAGACGTCGCGCCGCTTCCAAGTGGAAATTCAGCCGCAATTGGTGCTGCTGCAAAAGACGCTGCTCAATATCGAAGGCTTGGGCCGGCAGCTGGACCCAGACCTGGACTTGTGGAGCACCGCCAAGCCTTTTCTTGAAAAATGGATGCTTGATCAAGTGGGGCCGCAGGGCTTGCTGAAAACCCTGCGAGACCAGTCACCACGGTATGCCAAGATGCTGCCAGAGTTGCCACGCCTGCTGTACGACTTTCTCAAGTCGCGCGACCAGGAGTCTCCTCGCCATGCGCAAATGGTGCAAGAGTTGCTGACGGAGCAAAGACGCACCAACAAGCTTTTGCAGGGCTTCATGTACGGTGGCATTGGCTTTGTGCTCGGCCTGATCGTGATGCAAATCATTGTGCGGGTGCGTCTGTAGACAAAAGAAATCACTAGGAGTTGAGAAAGTGCTGCTGACACTGGTCATTGCCTATTTGCTGGTGACGATTGCCATTGGCCTGATGGCCGCCAAGCGCGTCAAAACCTCGTCTGACTTTGCCATTGCAGGCCGTGGCTTGCCATTGGCCATGATCGTCACCACCACATTTGCGACATGGTTTGGCTCAGAGACTGTGCTGGGGATTCCTGCCAAGTTTGTCAATAGCGGACTGAACGGCGTCGTAGAAGACCCGTTTGGCGCAGGCACCTGCTTGATCTTGGTGGGGATGTTCTTTGCTGGCAAGCTTTACAAGATGAACTTGCTGACCATCAGCGACTATTACCGCGAGCGCTATGGGCGCGGTGTGGAGGTGGCTTGCTCACTGATCATCATGCTCAGCTATCTAGGCTGGGTATCGGCCCAAGTCACGGCGCTGGGTTTGGTTTTTAACTTGCTATCAGCCAATGCGATCAGCATCCCTGTGGGCATGGTCATTGGCGTGGTGTCTATCCTGGCCTACACCTTGTTTGGGGGCATGTGGTCGGTGGCGGTCACCGACTTCATGCAGATGATCATTTTGGTCAGTGGCTTGGCCATATTGGCGGTGTTTGCGGGGAACCAGGCGGGTGGCGCGGACAAAGTCATTGCGTTGGCGGTCAGCAAAGACATGTTTCGCTTTCTGCCTGAACCTAACTTAAAAGATATTTTGTTCTTTTTTGCCGCTGCCATCACCATGATGTTGGGCTCTATCCCTCAGCAGGATGTGTTTCAGCGGGTGATGTCGGCCAACAGCATCCATGCCGCCACCAAAGGGCCGGTAATCGGGGGCATTTGCTACATCCTGTTCGCCTTTGTGCCGATGTTTTTGGTGACCAGTGCGCTGATCATCATGCCCGAGCAGACGGCAGTTTTGCTCAAAGAAGACCCCCAAAAAGTGCTGCCTACCCTGGTGCTTGAGAAAATGCCGTTTGTGATGCAGGTGCTTTTTTTTGGGGCACTGCTGTCGGCCATCAAATCGACTGCCTCGGCCACGTTACTCGCGCCCAGTGTCACGTTTACCGAGAACATTTGGCGTCAGTTCCGCCCCCGCTTAGGCGACAAGCAAGAATTGCGTACGATGCGCATCACCGTTTTGGTCTTCAGCACCTTGGTGCTGGCCTATGCCATCCGCATGCAGGGCACATCCATATACGAAATGGTGTCTGGCGCTTACCAGGTCACCTTGGTGGGCGCATTTGTGCCCTTGCTGGCAGGGCTTTACTGGAAGCGCGCCACCACCCAAGGCGCCATTTTCTCCATTGTGCTGGGTATTGCGGCATGGGTGCTGTTTTTGGCGACCCCGGCTGGGGAAGAATTTCCCGCTCAGTTAGCTGGTGTGCTAGCAGCTGCCTTTGGCATGGTGATTGGATCGCTTGTGCCTCAATCCCTCAAAAACAGCCACGCATCCCACTACAAGCATTGAATCGCAGCTTGCGAGGTCAAGTAGTTTCCCTTCTAGGGCAGCAAGTTCCTATAATCGAAGGCTTTGCACTTTTCAAAGCTTCTAACACGCCATGCCTATCTACGCATACAAATGCGCGTCTTGCGGCCTTGCCAAAGACGTTTTGCAAAAAATGTCAGATGACCCCCTGACCATCTGCCCTGCGTGTAACGCAGCCACCTTCAGCAAGCAGCTCACCGCCGCAGGGTTTCAACTCAAAGGCTCTGGGTGGTACGTGACCGATTTCAAGGGCGGACCCGCGTCGGTGCCAGCGTCCACGGCTGATGCCTCGAAAACTGCCGAATCCAGCGCCAGCACGACTGCTGCGACCAGCACCAGTACCAGCAGCGAATCCAGCGCCACATCAAGCACAGTCAGCAGCACGCCCGCCAAGAGCGATGCAGCGCCTGCCCCGGCAGCCAGCAGCGCCAACAGCGCTAGCCACTGATCCAAATGATTCACCGCATGATGGCCGCACTGCGCAAATGGCTGTTTGCTGGCATGCTGGTCATGGCCCCTCTAAGCATCACCATCTGGGTGGTGCAGTGGGTGCTCGTCACGCTTGATCAAACCCTGTTGATCTTGCCGCAGACATGGCGACCAGACTCGCTTTTGGGGTTTCATATTCCTGGCTTTGGCGTCTTGCTTGCCTTGTGGATTTTGTTGACTGTCGGTGCCGTCACCAGCAATTTCATTGGACGTCAGCTCGTGGCCTGGTGGGACGCGATGCTGAACCGCATTCCGGTGGTTCGCTCTATCTACTCGGGTGTGAAACAGGTCTCCGACAAGTTGTTTTCCGATTCGGGCGGCGGCGCCTTTCGCAAGGCTGTCTTGGTGCAGTGGCCCAGAGCCGACGTGTGGACGATTGCGTTTGTGACGGGCGTGCCCGGCGGGGACGTGGTCAATCATCTGCCAAGTGATTTTTTAAGCGTCTATGTGCCGACCACGCCCAATCCAACGGGCGGGTATTTTGTGATGCTTAAGAAGAGCGATTGCATTGAATTGAAGATGAGCGTGGACGAAGCGCTCAAGTACATTGTGTCGATGGGGGTGGTGGTGCCTAACGGCGTCGCCCCAAGCTTGCCAGTGGCAGCACCCTGATTTTTTGGTTTGCCGTGGCCACTGCGCTGCGGCCTAATTTGCGAGAGTTTTTATGGCCATGCGTTCCCATTATTGCGGTCTGGTAACCGAAGCCCTGATGGGCGAAACCGTTAGTCTTTGCGGCTGGGTGAATCGTCGTCGTGACCACGGTGGCGTGATTTTTGTCGACTTGCGTGACCGCGAAGGCTATGTGCAAATCGTGTGCGACCCGGACCGCGCCGACATGTTTGCGGTGGCTGAAGATTTGCGAAACGAATTCTGTATCCAGGTCAAAGGCTTGGTACGTGCGCGCCCAGAAGGTACCGTCAACGAAGGCCTGAAGAGCGGCAAGATCGAGGTGCTGTGCCACGAGTTGATCGTGCTTAACCCGTCTGTTACCCCGCCATTCCAGTTGGACGATGACAACCTGTCAGAGACCACTCGCCTCACGCACCGCGTGCTGGATCTGCGCCGCCCTTACATGCAAAACAACCTGATGTTGCGCTACCGCGTGGCCATGGAAGTGCGCAAGTTCTTGGATGCCAATGGTTTTGTGGACATTGAAACCCCCATGCTAGGCAAATCCACACCTGAAGGCGCTCGTGACTACTTAGTGCCCAGCCGTGTGCACGATGGCCACTTCTTTGCCTTGCCTCAATCGCCCCAGCTCTTTAAACAGTTGCTGATGGTGGCAGGCTATGACCGCTATTACCAAATCACCAAATGCTTCCGCGACGAAGACTTGCGTGCTGACCGTCAGCCTGAATTTACCCAGATTGATATCGAGACCTCCTTCCTTACCGAAGAAGAAATCCGCGACATGTTCCAAGGCATGATCGTCACAGTCTTCAAGAACACCATGGGCGTGGACCTGGGCGAGTTCCCGGTCATGACGTACCAAGACGCGATGCACCTGTACGGCTCTGACAAGCCTGATCTGCGCGTCAACCTCAAGTTTGCCGAAGTGACCGATGTGATGGCCGATGTGGACTTCAAGGTGTTCTCGGGTGCCGCCACCATGAAGAATGGCCGTGTCGTTGCGCTTCGGGTGCCCGGTGGCTCGGCCGAGGGCGGTGGCATCAGCCGCGGTGAAATTGACGGCTATACCGAGTTTGTCAAGATCTACGGTGCCAAAGGTCTTGCCTATATCCGTGTCAACGACCTGTCCAAAGGGCGTGATGGTTTGCAAAGCCCTATCGTCAAGAACATCCACGACACGGCACTCAACGCCGTCCTGGAGCGCACGGGCGCTCAAAACGGCGACCTGATTTTCTTTGGTGCCGACAAGGCCAAGATCGTCAACGATGCAATTGGTGCGCTGCGCATCAAGATTGGCCACAGCGAATTTGGCAAAAAGAACGGTCTCTTCACCAAGGGCTGGCGTCCGATGTGGGTGGTGGACTTCCCCATGTTCGAATACGACGAGGAAGCCGCGCGCTACACCGCCGTGCACCACCCCTTCACAGCACCCAAAGACGGCCACGAAGACTGGATGGTCACCGCGCCCGACAAGTGCATCTCCAAGGGCTATGACATGGTGCTGAACGGTTGGGAAATGGGCGGCGGTTCCGTGCGTATTCACCGCGCGGATGTTCAGCAAAAAGTGTTTGATGCGCTCAAGATCAGCCCGGAAGACGCACAGCTTAAGTTCGGCTTTCTGCTGGATGCACTGCAATACGGCGCGCCACCGCACGGCGGCTTGGCATTTGGCCTGGACCGCATCGTGACCTTGATGACCGGCGCAGAGTCGATTCGCGACGTGATTGCGTTCCCCAAGACCCAGCGTGCACAAGATTTGCTGACCCAGGCCCCTTCGATGGTGGACGAAAAGCAATTGCGCGAATTGCACATTCGCCTGCGCAATGCAGACTTGGCTAAACCCGCCTAAGTTTCTCGATCGAACGCCGCGCCACTGACTGGACTACCTTCAGGGGGCACGGCGTGTTCAAAATCCCCAAATCCGTTCTGGTGGTGATCTACACGCCAGCGCTGGATGTGCTGCTGATCCGCCGTGCCGATGCCAAGTCTGACTACTGGCAGTCGGTCACTGGCAGCAAAGACTACACGCGCGAAACCTTTCGCCATACTGCTCAGCGTGAGGTGTGGGAAGAGACCGGCATTGATTGCCGCGCTGGCACGCCGCTGGCGAAATCGCTTTTCGATTGGCATATTGAAAACATCTATGACATTTACCCGGCCTGGCTCAACCGATATGCACCGGGGGTCACTCGCAATGTTGAACATGTTTTTGGTTTGTGCGTGCCACCCGGTACGCCCGTGCGCCTAAGCCCTCGCGAACACACCGCCAGTCAGTGGCTACCGTATTTGGCTGGAGCAGATTTGGCCGGATCGTATTCCAACGCCGAAGCCATACTGATGCTGCCTCGCATGGTGTCGATTTCAACGAAAGCCTGAATGCAGTCGCCACCCTCACTGCGCGTTGCGACCTACAACATTCACAAAGGCGTGCAAGGCTTGGGGCCGGCGCGTCGGCTGGAAATTCATAACTTGCGCGAGGCAGTGGGGCAGCTTGGTGCCGACATTGTTTGCTTGCAAGAGGTGCGCAAAATGCACCGCTTGGAGGAAGCCCATTTCAGCCAGTGGCCGCTGGAGCCGCAGGCCGACTTTTTGGCGCCTGATGGCTATGAGGCGGTTTACCGCACCAATGCCATTACCCGCCACGGCGAGCACGGCAACGCCTTGCTGACGCGCTGGCCCGTGGTTCGCCACCAGCATCAAGACATGTCTGATCACCGTTTTGAACAGCGTGGATTGCTGCATGTGGAATTGGCCGTGGGTGCGCGGGTGGTGCATGTCATCGTTGCGCATTTTGGTTTGATTCCCTCCAGTCGACGTCGCCAAGCGGTTCAAATTTGTGATTTTGTTAAAAGCGAGATCCCCGCAGACGAGGCCGTGATTGTGGCCGGTGACTTCAATGATTGGGGTTCGCAAGTGCGCCATGTGTTTGAGCGCAGTGGCTTGATGTGCCAGATGTCTGGCCCACGCGCGCTGACCTATCCGTCCATACTGCCGGTGGTGCAACTTGACTATGTCTATGCGCGGGGCTTGGTGCCGCTTCAGGTCGAAGTGCCGCGCGGCAAGATATGGGCTCGAATGTCCGATCACTTGCCGCTGGTGGCGGCGTTGGATTGGCCATCGCAAAGCACTCAAGGTGCAACCCGAACCGCAAACACCGTGAACAAGGGGAGTCCCGATGCCACCAGCCACTGAGCGCCGGAGCGCCAGCAGTTTGACGCTGTTGCAAGGCAGCTCCGAACTGTTTCCAGCCTTGATCGAAGCCATGGACGCCGCGAAACACCAGATTCGGCTGGAGACGTATATTTTTGATTTCACGGGCAGTGGCGAAGGGGTGGCGCTGGCTTTGGAGCGTGCGGGATTGCGCGGTGTAGAAACCTTGGTGATGGTGGACGGTGTGGGCAGCGAAGCGCTGACACCGCAGTGGGCACAGCGCTTTGAAGAGGCCGGTGTGCAATGGCGCGTCTTTGCGCCGCTGGGGCGCATTGGCATGCTAGCCCCCAGCCGCTGGCGCAGGCTGCATCGCAAGCTGTGCTGCATTGACCAGCAGGTGGCGTTTTGCGGTGGCATCAACATCTTGGATGACTTCTACGATCCTAATCACGGCCAGCTTGATGCCCCTCGCTTTGACTTTGCCGTGCGCATCACTGGCAAGTTGGTGGACGATATTTTCGAGGCCATCAGTCAAGTCTGGCTGCGCAGCGAACACCATGGCCGCTTGCGCGTGACGGTCAACGCCGTCGTACAGGCCTCACGCACTGTTTTTAAACCTAAGCTGGCAGCGCTTCCAGCGCCCGGTAGCGAAGGTATCCGATCGGCATTGGTTTTGCGTGACAACCTGCGCCATCGCAGTGGCATAGAGCAGGCTTACCGCAAGGCCATCAGCCAGGCCAAAAGCGAAGTCATCATTGCCAATGCTTACTTTGTGCCGGGCCGCAAACTGCGCCAAGCGCTGGTGATGGCGGCCAAGCGTGGCGTGAAGGTTCAACTGTTATTGCAAGGCAAATACGAATATTTCATGCAGTACTACGCTGCACGGCCGGTCTACGGTGTGCTGCTGGCCGCAGGCGTGGAAATCCACGAATATTCGGCCAGTTTTTTGCATGCCAAAGTAGCTGTGGTCGATGGCCAATGGGCCACAGTGGGTTCGTCCAACCTCGACCCGTTAAGTCTTTTGCTGGCGCGAGAGGCCAATGTCAGTGTGCAACATAAAGCCTTTGCTGAGGCGCTTCGGGCGCGGCTTTTGGACGCCATAGTTCACCAAGGCGACCGCATGGACCCTGCAGAATATGCCGAGCGCCCCCTGCGTCAGCGCTGCTTCGAATGGACGGCTTATGGCCTGATGCGGGCCGCGCTCAAGCTGCAGGGGCGTAAATACCTTTGATTTTGTAGGCCTTTTGCTGACCTGAGTGCAGCTTTCGAGGCTGTTAGGATGCACAGCATGAACACAGAAGTCTCTGCCAACACACCTGTCGATGACGACGGCGTGCCCGTATCCGTCAAGATACGCGAGCGTGTCAATGCCGCTCGCAAACGTTATTACGCCAACGACAACATCGCCGAATTTGTGAAACCCGGTGAAATGGACGCCTTGCTCGAGGAGGTCACCGAGAAGATGAAGGGCGTGCTTAGCAGCCTGGTTATCGATACCGAAAACGACCACAACACGGGCGACACCGCGCGCCGCGTGGCCAAAATGTACGTGAACGAAGTGTTTCGGGGCCGCTATGTCACACAGCCGCCCATCACTGAGTTCCCGAACGTGGGGCATCTGAACGAGCTGATGATCGTCGGCCCCATCACCGTTCGCAGCGCCTGCAGCCACCATTTTTGTCCGGTCATTGGACGCATCTGGATTGGTGTGCTGCCCAATGAGCACACCAATGTGATTGGTTTGTCCAAATACGCTCGCTTGGCCGAATGGATCATGGGCCGCCCGCAAATTCAGGAAGAAGCCGTTGTGCAACTGGCAGACCTGATCCAGGAAAGCACCCAACCCGATGGCTTGGCCATTGTCATGGAGGCCACCCACTACTGCATGGCATGGCGTGGCGTGAAGGACATGGACAGCAAGATGATCAACTCGGTCATGCGCGGCGTGTTCCTCAAAGACCCTAATCTGCGCCGTGAGTTTTTGTCGTTGATTCCCAAAAAGGACTAGCCATGTTGGTACGCCTGCTTTATGCCAGCCGCGCGGTAGATACCAGCGCCGAAGCCATCGAAGACATCGTGACCAAGTCGCGACACTACAACCCGACGTTGGGCATCACGGGCATTTTGTGCCACGGTGGCGGCATCTTTTTGCAGGCGATTGAAGGGGGGCGCATGCAGGTGAGTGATCTGTATGGTCATATCCAGCGCGATGCCCGGCACAAAGAAGTGGTGCTGCTGCACTATGAGGAAATCACCGAACGCCGCTTTGGCGGCTGGACCATGGGCAAGGTCAACCTGTCCAAGATTAACCACTCCATCATCCTCAAATACTCCGAGACGCCTGAGCTGGATCCCTACGCCGTGTCCGGCAAGGTATCGCTGGCGCTCTTGGAAGAGTTGATGGCCACGGCGTCAATCATCGGACGCATCTGATCCCAAGTTTTGCAGGGCGTCGGCGGTGACTGCACCTCTGCTGATGGGTTGTGACTTCAGCAGCAGTCCATCCCGCCGCAAGCCCATTGTTTTGGCTATCGGAAAATGCGATTTCGGCAATACGGATGGGCATGTATCGCTATCAAAATTAGAGCAATTTGAGTCTTTGCCAGTCTTGGCGGGCTACTTGTCGGATGTACCTGAGTGGCTGGGCGCTTTTGATTTGCCATTTGGATTGCCCAGAGAACTGGTGCAGACGCTGGGGTGGCCGCAAGCTTGGCTGCCTTGTCTGCAGCATTTTGCAAGCCTGACACGTCCCGAAATTCGCACTGCTTTCAAGACCTTTTGCGATGCCAGACCGGTTGGTCGTAAATTTGCCCACCGGGCGACCGACGTGCCGGCGGGTTCCAGCCCGTCCATGAAATGGGTCAATCCGCCGGTGGCGTTCATGATGCATGCGGGCGTGCCTTTGCTATTGCAAACCGGAGCCAGCTTGCCCGGGTTGCACCCGACGCCTGCCAAGCGAATTGCGCTTGAAGCCTATCCCGGTATGCTGATCCGCGAGCTGATTGGCCGGCAAAGCTACAAGAGTGACACCAAAACCAAGCAAACCCCCGAGCGCCGCGCTGCACGCGTGGCCGCTGTTCAGGCGCTGGAAGAGGGCAAGTCGCGCCTTGGCATCACTTTGATATTGACCGCTGAACAGCGATTCCGCTTGATCGAAGACGCCAGCGGCGACAGCTTAGACGCCGTTGCCTGCCTGGTTCAGGCCGCCTGGGCCGCAAGACGCGCAGCGCTGGGTGACTCGCGCTATGGCTGGCCGCATGACGCGGACCCGCTGGAAGGCTGGATTTTGACGGCCTGAATAACCTGATTTGTAAGCGGGTGTATTTTTTGGTGCGCCAGACAAAAAGCCTGTGTTGGAGAGAATGCCCTATTCATCCGCCAACTTTGCGAAAGTGTCCCATGAACAGAGAAATTCTTGACCAAAATGCACAAGGGCTTCTAGACCTATACGGGATCAGCAGCGATGACTTGGCTGCCATCCGGGCGCTAGGCAAGTTTATTTCCCCTAAGTTAGACGCTTACGCGGAGCGCTTTTACGAATGGGTGGTGTGCATCCCTGAGTACCAAATTGTCTTTACCAGCCCTGAAATCTTGGCTCATGCGCGGGCCGAACAAATCAGTTATTGGCGTCGCTGCTTTTTAGGCATCGTGGACGACAACTACATCCAGCACCGTCGCAAGATCGGCCAAACCCATGCCCGTGTTGGCTTGTCGCTTCCCAGCTACTTGGTGGCCATGAGTCATTCGTTTGCCTTGCTGACGCAGGATTTGTATGAAAACGAGCTGCCTGCCGAGCAATACACCCACGCTGTGTGTGCGCTGACAAGACTGGTCAATCTGGACATTACCGTAGTGTCAGACACCTACACTCGACTGGTCAACGAACGCGTGGCCATGCAGAGCAAGGCGCTACTGGAGATGTCCACACCTGTCACGCAAATTTGGCAAGACATCCTCATGCTGCCGATGGTGGGCATCATCGATTCGCGCCGCGCCCAAGATGTGATGATGACGGTGCTGACCCGCATTGCCGAGACGCGGGCTAAGGTCTTCATCATGGACATCTCAGGCGTGGCCGTGGTGGATTCCGCCGTGGCGAACCACTTGATCAAGATCACCAAATCGACTGGCCTGATGGGCTGCACCAGCATGGTGTCTGGCATATCGCCTGCCATTGCGCAGACCATGGTGAACCTGGGCTTTGATGTGCGCGAGATCGCCACCAGCGCCACGCTGCGCGACGCGCTAGAGCAGGCCTTTCAATTGCTGGGCCGCAAGATCACCTAATGCGTAAGTTACTTACGTCGGCATCCACGCCATGATTCAGCAAAGCGACAACTCACGCATCAACGTGGCCTTGGTGCGCAGCGTGCTGGTGGCGTCGCTTCAGGTGGAACCGCTGCCCACGGTATTGCAGCAATTGCGCGAGGATCTGCTTCGTGCGGTTTCGCAGCAGCACACCCGTGGGGTGGTGCTGGATCTGTCCGGAATATCGGGGCTTGACACGGACGTGATGGCGCATTTACAAGCGACTACCGCCATGCTCAAGTTGATGGGTGTCAACAGTGTGTTTGCCGGCCTGAGGCCAGGTATTGTGGCTGCGCTGTCAGTGCTGAGCCTGGACTGGACTGCCTTAGCTTGCGAGATTGATGTCGACCGCGCCTTGCTTCGCTTTGCTGCGGTCGGCGAAAGCTTGGCATGACCTCAAATGTTAATGCCACCGCAGCGCCCACCCTTGTCCGGCCTGTTGAGCAGCGCCTGGCTGTGCGCAACGAAGCCGATGTTCACGGTGCGGTGATGCTTTGCTACAGCATGCTGAGCCAGATCAACGAGGGCAATGTCTTGTCCACCGAGCTGGCTACCGTGGTGTCAGAGCTGGGCATGAACATCGTGAAATATGCGCCCGCTGGTGGCAGCCTGTGGCTGCGTTTGCAGGCGCAGGGCCTGGGCTGGATAGAAGTGGTGGCCGAAGACCACGGGCCCGGTATTTCAAATTTACACAAAGCCATGCAAGAGAGCTACAGCAGCACGGGCACGCTGGGCTTGGGGCTGCCGGGTGTCAAGCGCATGGCGGACGAATTTCATATCGAGTCCACGGTGGGTGTGGGCACGACGGTGCGGGCAAAAAAATGGCTTCAGGCGTCTGCAGCCAGAAACTTGCCTCAGGTGGCGATCAAGCGGACCGAATCCCCCCCGGTTCGTCCAACCTTTCCTGACGCGTATCCTGAAGCTGCACCTTTATCCCCGGAAACACCTGTGAGCCGGGCAGCAAACGCATCGTCAAGCGCATTGCCGAGCAAGCCTGGCGCCATGGACACTCCTCGTTTTGACTATGCGGCAATCAACCGTCCGTGCGCGGGTGAGTCAGCAAGTGGAGACGCCACACTGTGCATTGACCTGCCCAGAGGCCCACTGTTGGCCATCATCGATGTGCTGGGCCACGGGCCTGAAGCGCATGATTTGGCCAGAATCTGTACGCATTGGCTGCATCAGTACACCCAGGTTCAACCCCGCGCGTCAGTCGAAGCCATGCTGTTGGCCTTGGATCTGCACATCAAAGGCAGCCGGGGCGTGGCCATCAGCTTGGCCAAAATAAGTGCAGACCAAGTCGAGGTAGCAGGCGTGGGCAATACCATTCTTTACTGCGTATCAGACAAGGTCACGCCAGTGGCGGCGCAACCCGGCATTCTGGGCGGCAACATGCCCCGCTTGCGGCCTAGGTCGTTTGCTTTACAGCAGGGCGATTTATTGGTGCTCACTTCGGATGGCATTTCTGAGAGACTGGACAGCGCCTTTTTGCTGGGCACCAGCCGCGCCAACCTACAAAACTATGCACAGGCCGTTTTGCGCGGGTATGGCCGCACCCACGATGACGCAACTTGCCTTGTCTATCGGCACGGAGTAAGCCATGCAAGCTGAATACTTGGGTGAGATCTCTCTCGACCAGGATGATTCGGTCAACGCAGCGCGTGTGCGCATGCAAGCCTTGCTGCGCGAAAGCAGTTTGCCTGCCATCAAGGTCGACTTCCTGGCGGTGGGTTTCGGTACTTGGTGTCAGGAGATGCGCCTGCGCGGGGCCAAATCATTGTTTCTGAGCTTTCTGAACCGATCCTCAGGCGCATCCTTGTTGGTAGACGCCAAGCTGAATGCTGAAGCTTTCCCCACGCCCTACCGTGGCAGCCCTTTTTTTGAGCATTTTCAGCAGGCCGACGGTTCCTTGCGCATCTTTGTCGTGTTGTCAGACAGGGCCGCGCCGATGGATTTGGCACATCAATTGCGTCAGCAACTGGCTTACAAAACCCGGGAGCAGTTGTTTGCCGAATTGGAGCAGCACAAGCTGCATTTAGAGGACGAGGTTGCGACCCAGACAGCAGCCCTGCGCAGCAGCGAAGCGCAAGTGCGGGCCATGCTGGAGGGTAGCCCGGTGGCAGTGCGCGTGGCGGCTCTTGATGGGCGGGTGCTGTTCGTGAATTCATCGTTTGCAAGCCTGTATCAGCTGAGCCGCGAGAAAATGCTGGCCGAAGTTGTGCTCACCGGCAGCGAGCTGACGGCGCAAGTCCAAGCCAACGAAAGCCCAGACATTCAAGACGCCTTGCGTCAGGGCCACGATGTGCTCAATTGCCCAGTGACGCTGCGCAGCCCGACGGGCACGCTCGTCCATGTGGTGGCGTCCTACATGAACGTGACGTACAACAACACTCCAGCGGTGTTGACCTGGATGTTTGATGTGACTGACCTGCACCGTGCCAAGGAAATGGCCGATGAAGCCACCCGCGTGCGTACGGATTTTTTGTCCAACATGAGCCATGAAATCCGCACGCCGCTCAACGCCATCATTGGCATGAGTCACCTGACGCTGCAGACCGCACTGAATTCGCAACAACAAACCTATGTTGGGAAAATCTATAAAGCAGGCAAATCCCTGCTGAGCATCGTTACCGATATTCTGGATTTTTCTAAGGTCGAAAACGGACAAATCACCCTCGCCGCCAGCACTTTCAAACTGGATGAGCTTCTCGCTGAACTGCAGGATGAATACGCTGCCAAAGCCCACGATAAGGGTCTGAGCTACAGCCAACACCTATTGCCCGACGTACCGCTGGATTTGACGGGTGACGCACCGCGCCTGCAGCAAGTGCTGACAAATCTGGTGGGCAATGCCATCAAATTCACTGCGCAGGGCAGCGTCACTGTAGAACTGAGTAGCCCGCAGCGCGAAGAGGGCCGCGTGCAATTGCAGTGCCGTGTCACAGACACTGGCGTGGGCATGAGTGCTGAGGCGCGCCAAAAGTTGTTTCAGCCTTTTAGCCAAGGCGACAGTTCAACCACCCGGCAGTTTGGGGGAACAGGGCTGGGTTTGGTGATCTGCCAGCAGCTGTTGGTGCTGATGGACGGCGGCATTTGGGTGGACAGTGAGCCAGGTAAGGGTTCAAGCTTTGTGATGGATGCCTGGTTTGGCGTGGCGCCGGGCGCACGTTTGCAGCCGCATCTACTGGTGAATTCGCAAGTGCAAACTCAGGCCGAGTCCAAGCCTGAGCCGGTACCACCGCTTGCCGATGTCAATGGCGGCCAGTCGAACTGGTCGCCGCCCAGGGCTGCTTTGGTGCGCATGCGCGCCTTGCTGGACGACAGTGACGCGGATGCCCTGGACTTGGTGGCAGACATCCCCACGGCGGGTGCGCCGCCCTTGATTCAAACCCAATTGCTGACCCTGGAGCGGCAGGTGAGCGAATTTAACTTTAAGGCCGCATTGGCCGCTCTGGATGAAATCGAACGCCTGATCGCTTGAACAGAGGCGCAAGGCAGCCTCCGGGTACGAGATAATTCAGCCCCTATGGCGTTTGTATTTGATAAGCCGTCCTGGCGTACCCAGATTGCACCTTTGTTTCTAGGCTTTGATCGCCTGCTGACCATTGCAGTGCTGCTTTTGGCCAGTGCAGGTCTTATGACGATGTATTCATCGGGTTTTGACCATGGTGCCCGCTTCATGGACCATGGTCGCAACATGATGATTGCAGGCTTCATTCTGTTTTGCGTGGCGCAGATCCCGCCGCAGCGCCTGATGGCGCTGGCCGTGCCGCTTTACACCCTGGGCGTGGCGCTGCTGATTGCTGTGGCACTGTTTGGACTGACTAAAAAAGGCGCACGTCGCTGGATTAGCCTGGGCGTGACTTTTCAGCCCAGCGAAATGCTCAAAATTGCCATGCCTTTGATGCTGGCCTGGTGGTTTCAAAAGCGCGAGGGCCTGCTGCGCCCGCTGGACTTTGGCGTGGCCTTGCTGTTACTTGCTGTTCCTGTGGGGCTGATCGTCAAGCAGCCAGATCTGGGGACCGCCATTCTGGTGCTGTCAGCCGGGTTCTATGTCATTTTCTTTGCGGGTTTGAGCTGGAAGCTGATTGCGCCGCCCCTGGTGCTGGGCATCGTCGGCATGGGTTTGGTCGTGTTTTACGAGCCCGAGTTGTGTGCCAACGGCGTGCGTTGGCCTGTGCTGCATGACTATCAGCAACAACGCATCTGCACCCTGTTGGACCCCAGTCGCGATCCGCTGGGCAAAGGCTTCCACATCATCCAGGGCATGATCGCTATCGGCTCGGGCGGTGTTTGGGGCAAGGGCTTCATGCAGGGCACACAAACCCATCTGGAATTCATTCCCGAGCGCACCACTGACTTCATCTTTGCGGCCTACTCTGAGGAGTTTGGGCTGATCGGCAATTTGCTGCTGATCGCGGGCTTCATCTTCTTGGTGCTGCGTGGCCTGGTGATTGCGCTCTATGCCTCCACCCTGTTCACCCGCTTGTTGGCGGGTGCCGTGACCTTGATCTTCTTTACCTATGCCTTTGTGAACATGGGCATGGTCAGCGGCATCCTTCCCGTGGTGGGCGTGCCCCTGCCTTTCATCAGCTACGGCGGCACGGCCATGGTGACGCTGGGGGTTGGCATTGGGATTTTGATGTCGATTGCAAAATCGAAAAGGCTGGTGCAATCATGAGCGCAGCAAGCGAGGCGACAAGCGTGGGGGCCAAGTCCATCAGTATTGTGGGTGTTGGGAACATGGGCGGCGGCATGGCCCTGCGCCTGCTGGGTCTGGGCTGGAAGGTTCATGTTTGCGACATCGACGCCGCCAAAGCCGCAGCTTTGGAACAAAAAGGAGCCTTTCGGCATGTCACGTCTGCAAAGTGTGCTATCAATTCTGAAGTAACGATTGTCTGCGTAGTGGATGCGCAACAAACCGAGGACGTGTTGTTTGGCCCACAAGGCGTGGCCGATGCACTACCAGCGGGCCGCGCCGTCATGCTGTGCCCGACCATTGCGCCGGAAGATGTTGAGCGCTTTGCTGCTCGCCTAGCCGCGCACGGCCTGCATTGCATCGACGCGCCCATGTCCGGGGGCCCAGTCCGCGCAGCAGAAGGCTCGATGAGTTTGATGATCGCCTGTGAGGGGGCTGTGTTTGACGCGCACCAGCCTTTGCTGGATGCCTTGTCTAACAAAGTGTTTCGAATCAGCGAAAACCCGGGTGACGGCGCACGTACCAAACTGGTGAACAACCTGCTGGCAGGCATCAACCTGGTTGGCGCTGCGGAAGTGCTGGCCATGGCTGAGCGCATGGGCCTGAACCTGCATACGACGCTGGATGTGATTTCACAAAGCAGTGGCCAAAGTTGGATTGGCGAAGACCGCATGCGCCGGGCCGTGGCAGGGGACTTTGCCCCTGCCGCGCACATGACGCTGCTGCAAAAAGACACCCGCTTGGCTGTTCTGGCTGGCAAGTCTGCTGGCTTTGCTGGCCCCTTGGGGTCGCATGCTTCGGCGGTATTCGCTGCCGCCAGCGCTGGCGGCCACGCCCATGAAGACGACAGTGCTGTGTTCAAATGGCTGCAAAGCCACCCCACGCCCTTAGAGAAACCTTGAGAACGACACCGCATGATTTCACGCGAACCTACCCTTGAGCGCATTGCCACCGCGCAAAGCCTGTTGCTGACACCTTTTGGTCTGGATGAAGGCCACCTGAGCCGTGCTTTGGCCGAGATCACCGCGCACAAGGTGGATGATGCAGACCTGTATTTTCAGTACACCCGCAGCGAAGGCTGGAGTCTGGAAGAGGGCATCGTCAAGACCGGCAGCTTCAGCATCGACCAAGGCGTGGGCGTGCGTGCGGTGAGCGGCGAGAAAACCGCGTTTGCGTATTCCGACGATATTTCAGAGGCCTCTTTGCTAGACGCTGCACGTACTGTGCGCAGCATTGCGCAGGCGGGGCAGAACAAGCGCGCCAAAGTGGTGGCGCGCAAGATTGCCAAGAGCAGGTCGCTCTATGCGCCAGCGGACCCGCTTGCCTCCCTTGACAGCACGGCCAAGGTCAAACTGCTGGGCAAAGTGGAAAAGCTGGGCCGCGCCAAAGACCCGCGCATTGTGCAGGTGATGGCAGGCTTGGCCAGTGAATACGACGTGGTGTTGATCGCCCGAGCGGATGGCACGCTGGCGGCGGATGTTCGGCCACTCGTGCGCCTGTCGGTCACGGTGATTGCTGAACATAATGGCCGACGCGAAACGGGCTCTAGTGGCGGCGGTGGCCGCTTTGGTTTTGCCTACTTCAGCGACGAGCAGATCGAAACCTACGTCAATGAAGCCGTCGCATCGGCACTGACCAACCTTGAAGCCCGCCCAGCCCCTGCAGGCGTCATGACCGTGGTGTTGGGCCCCGGCTGGCCTGGTGTTTTGCTGCATGAAGCGGTGGGCCATGGTCTGGAAGGCGACTTCTGCCGCAAAGGTTCCAGTGCATTCAGTGGCCGCATTGGCCAGCGCGTGGCAGCCAAGGGCGTCACCGTGCTGGACGACGGCACGATTCCCGACCGCCGTGGCTCGCTCAATGTGGACGATGAAGGTGCAGCAAGCCAAAAGAACGTGTTGATTGAAGACGGCATCCTCAAAGGCTACATCCAGGACAGCATGAATGCGCGCTTGATGGGGGTGAAGCCTACAGGCAATGGACGGCGCGAAAGCTATGCCCATATTCCCATGCCTCGCATGACCAACACCTATATGTTGGGCGGCGATAAAGACCCCCAGGAAATCGTCGCGTCAATCAAGAAGGGCCTATATGCCACCAACTTTGGTGGTGGCCAAGTCGACATCACCAGCGGCAAATTTGTGTTCTCCGCCAGCGAAGCCTATTGGGTAGAAAACGGCAAGATTCAATACCCCGTCAAGGGCGCAACTATTGTGGGCAGCGGGCCTGAGTCGCTCAAGAAGATCTCGCTGATTGGCAACGATATGCGCTTGGATAGTGGTGTGGGCGTGTGCGGCAAAGAAGGCCAAAGCGTGCCTGTGGGTGTGGGCCAGCCAACGCTGCGCATTGACGGACTGACCGTTGGCGGAACAGCCTGACGCATTGTCTGAAAGAAACGCCCAAGCCGCATGTGCTACATTTCAACGCTATGAAATTTCAGGCCTTTGCTTACTTTTACTTTTGGTTCTCAGTCCCCGGCGGACGAGAGGCTCAGTCGTAAAGCACGCAAAGCCCTCACATCCAACCGCCGGAGTCCAA
>ERZ724517.11-NODE-11-length-101219-cov-7.431517_pt1 | contig 101219 bp, 86 predicted proteins | sample MGYA00376050_ERZ724517 | MGnify/ENA primary metagenome ERZ724517 (study PRJEB28724, sample SAMN07190886) | activated sludge metagenome | isolation source: activated sludge of sewage treatment plant in Hong Hong | place: USA: Christiansburg, Virginia | collected... | reverse complement strand
CGGCCTGGATGTACTCCATGATGTGGCCGATGTGGAAGTTGCCGTTGGCGTAGGGGAGGGCGGTGGTGACGAAAATTTGGCGGGGCATGTCCATAAACCTGGTAGAGCCCACCCTGTCACTGTACAAATCGACGGGCGGGGCAGCAATTTTAGGCCCTGTTGTGCGCAGCGACTGTGGACGTCGCCTAAATGCCATCGGGCAGGCCGATCAACGGGCTAGACTATGCGAATTCAGGAGTTACATATGGCATTGAACGAGCAGACACTGAAGGACGCCCTTCAGTCGGTAATTGATCCCAACACCAGCACAGACTTTGTATCGACCAAGGCGCTGAAAAACCTGGTCATTCACGACGGCGATGTGTCTTTCGACGTTGAATTGGGCTACCCCGCCAAGAGCCAGATTCCGGCGCTGCGTCGGGCGCTGGTCAACGCAGCCAAGACCGTTGCAGGCGTGAATAATGTGTCTGCCAACATCAGCACCAAAGTCATCAGCCACGCTGTTCAGCGCGGCGTGCAGTTGATGCCCAATGTCAAAAACATCATTGCCGTGGCGTCTGGCAAGGGCGGTGTGGGCAAAAGCACCACAGCTGCGAACTTGGCCTTAGCGTTGGCAGCTGAAGGTGCATCAGTGGGCCTGCTGGACGCCGATATTTATGGCCCCAGCCAGCCCATGATGATGGGTGTGACTGGGCGTCCAGAGAGCGAAGACGGTCAGACCATGGAGCCGCTTGAGAATTACGGTGTTCAGGTCATGTCCATCGGTTTCCTGGTGGAAAAGGACGAAGCCATGATCTGGCGCGGCCCGATGGCCACCCAGGCGCTGGAGCAACTGCTGCGCCAAACGAACTGGAAAGATCTGGACTATTTGATCGTCGACATGCCGCCAGGTACGGGTGACATCCAGCTGACCTTGAGTCAACGCGTGCCTTTGACGGGTGCCGTCATCGTGACGACGCCTCAAGACATTGCCTTGCTGGATGCGCGCAAAGGCATCAAGATGTTTGAGAAGGTGGGGGTTCCCATTCTGGGCATCGTTGAGAACATGGCGGCGCATGTGTGCAGCAAATGCGGCCATGTCGAACACATCTTTGGTGCAGACGGTGGCAAGAAGATGGCCGCTGAATACCAGATGGATTATTTGGGTGCCCTGCCGCTGGACATCAACATCCGCATGCAAGCCGATAGCGGCAGGCCCACTGTGGTTGCTGACCCAGACGGGGAAGTGGCGACGATCTACAAGACTGTGGCGCGTCAGGTGGCGATCAAGATTGCAGCCAAGGCAAAAGACTTTTCCTCCAAGTTTCCAAGCATCAAAATCTCTAAAGACACCTGATCATGCTGGCGCATCCCAGTTTTGGCGAACTCCGCCGGGTTCAGGCAGGCCAGCTGGATTTGGCCTATATCGAGCTGGGGCCTGCAAACGGCGTGCCCGTGTTCTTAATGCACGGCTTTCCGTACGACGTGTATGCCTATGCCGAGGTTGCGCCTTTGCTGGCTGCCCGAGGCTGCCGTGTGATCGTGCCCTATCTGCGCGGTTTTGGCCCGACGCGGTTTCTGCGTCAGGAGACACCTCGCTCGGGCGAGCAAGCCGCCTTAGGGGCTGACCTGCTGGCGCTGATGGATGCTTTGCACATCCCTAATGCCGTCTTGGCGGGCTATGACTGGGGCGGGCGCGCCGCCTGTGTTGTGGCGGCGCTTTGGCCTGAACGGTGCACGGGTTTACTGTCCTTCAACAGCTACAACATACAAAACATCGCCAAGGCCATGGCGCCAGACACACCCGAGAACGAGCAACGTCTTTGGTATCAATATTACTTTCACAGCGAACGTGGCCGTGCCGGCTTGGAAGTTGACCGCCGTGCGGTTTGTCGACAGTTATGGAAGACATGGTCACCCACCTGGGCGTTTGACGACGCCACGTTCGAGCGCAGTGCGCAGGCCTTTGATAACCCAGACTTTGTTGACGTGGTGATCCAGTCCTACCGCCACCGCTTTGGGCTGGTGCCTGGAGACCCGGCGCACGCTGAGATTGAACAGCGTTTGGCCCTGCAACCTGTTGTCACGGTGCCCACCATCACGTTTGATGGAATGGATGATGGCGTGCGGCCACCGGCTGAGGCTTCGGCCCACGCCCGATTCTTCAGCGGCACCCGCTCACACCGTTGGGTGCCCGGAGTGGGTCACAACATGCCACAAGAGGTGCCGCAAATTTTCGCCGACGCCGTCTTCGAGTTGATTGGCGCCTGATTTTTCAAAACCAGTTTCTGGCTTGGTTTCTTATAGGCGTCATATGGCCGAACATTTTTCGCCCCGAGCCGGGTCGCTAAACTGTTAAGCATGCATGACACTTTGACGACGATTTCCGAACATGCCTGCTTTGGCGGCGTGCAGGGTTTTTACAGCCATACCTCCGGCAGCATTGGTTTGCCGATGCACTTTTCTGTTTTTAAACCGCCGCAGGCGAAGGACGGCCCGGTGCCGGCCGTGATCTATCTGGCGGGTCTGACCTGTACTGAAGAAACCTTCCCCACCAAGTCCGGCGCACAGCGCATCGCGGCAGAGCTGGGTTTGATGCTGATCTCGCCCGATACCAGCCCAAGAAATACCGGTGTGCCAGATGAGAGCAAAGACTGGGACTTGGGTGCAGGTGCAGGCTTTTACATGAACGCGACCCAGCAGCCATGGTCTGTTCACTACCGCATGGAAGACTATGTGGTGAACGAGCTGCGCCGCATCGTCGTGCAGCAGTTTGGTGCCGACGTGGACCGTCTTGGGATCTTTGGGCACTCCATGGGCGGGCATGGGGCATTGACCTTAGCGCTGCGCTACCCCGGTCTGTTCAAAAGTTTGTCGGCATTCGCGCCAATATGCTCGGCCACGCAGTGCCCATGGGGTACCAAGGCACTCAGCCATTACTTGGGGGCAGACACGACTGCCTGGCAAGCTTACGACGCGTGCGCCTTGATGGCGAGTGCGCAAACGCAACCCTATCCAGGAGGCATCTTGATTGACCAGGGCCTAGCAGACAAGTTCTTGGTGGAGCAACTCAAGCCCGAACTGTTCGAACAGGCCTGCGCGACAGCCAAACAAACCTTGACCTTGCGCCGCCACGAAGGATTTGACCATGGCTACTACTTTATCCAGACCTTCATGGAAGACCACCTGCGCTTTCATCACCAGCAACTGAAGGCTTAAGCGACCATGCAAGCCATACCCCTCAGCACGCCAGAGGCCTTGCTCCAGACAGCTAAACGTGGGCACCTGAAGGGGCGTCAGCCTGACCCGGTTGTTCGGGAAAGCGTTCGCGGCTTGATCGGCCCGCGACCGGCTGAAGGTTATCGCCGGGACCTGTTGATCGAGTACCTGCATCTGATCAACGATGCGTGCAAGGGCTTGCCGGAAGCTTGGCTGGTGGCCTTGGCGACTGAGATGAGTATCCCCATGGTGGAGGTGTTTGAAGTCGCCAGTTTTTACCATCACTTCGAGGTCCTAAAAGACAGCACCGAGCCTCCTGCGCAAACCATTCGGGTGTGCAACAGCCTCAGTTGCAAAATGGCAGGCGCGGATGAATTGCTGCAAAGTTTGCCCGACTTGCTGGGCCAAGGCGTTCGCGTGCTGCCCGCTCCCTGCCTTGGGCGCTGCGAACAAGCTCCCGCCGTACAGGTGGGACAGCAAGCAGTGTCCAAAGCGACTGTTCAAAGTGTGATTCAAGCATCCCAGGGGGCACTTCGGCACGCTCCTTCTGCAAAGTTTGCTCCTGAAGTAATAGCGTACGAGGCCTATCGTGCAGGCGGTGGATACGGCCTGGCTGCCTCAATTGTCAGCGGTGAACAAAGCCTAGACGCCGCGCTTGAACGCATGGACCAAGCGGGCCTGCGCGGGCTGGGTGGTGCGGGTTTTCCCGCAGGGCGCAAATGGCGGATCGTGCGCGACCAACCTGCGCCGCGCTTGATGGCGGTCAATATCGACGAAGGCGAGCCCGGCACCTTCAAAGACCGCTTTTACCTGGAACGCGACCCGCACCGATTTCTTGAAGGCATGCTGATTTCCGCACATGTGGTCGGTTGCGAATCGATCTACATCTACCTGCGCGACGAATACCACGACTGCCGCGCCTTGCTGAAACGTGAGCTGGTCGCGCTACAAGCCAACCCGCCATTCCCCTTGCCGCACATCGAACTGCGCCGTGGCGCCGGTGCCTACATCTGCGGCGAAGAGTCCGCCATGATCGAAAGCATTGAAGGCAAGCGGGGTGAGCCGCGCCTGCGCCCCCCTTACATCGCCCAGACCGGCCTGTTTGGCCGCCCCACGCTTGAGCACAACTTTGAAACTCTGTACTGGGTGCGCGACATCCTGACCCATGACGACGGCTGGTTTGCTGAACATGGAAGACACGGCCGCAAAGGCTTTCGGTCCTTCAGTGTGAGCGGTCGGGTCAAAAATCCCGGCGTCAAGCTAGCGCCTGCAGGCATCACCCTGCGCGAGCTGATTGACGAACACTGCGACGGCATGGCCGATGGGCAAACGCTTTACGCCTATCTGCCTGGAGGCGCGAGTGGCGGCATTTTTCCCGCCAGCTTGGCCGATGTGCCGCTGGACTTTGACACCCTGCAGCCGCACGGTGGCTTCATCGGTTCTGCCGCTGTCGTGGTGCTGAGCCAGGCCGACAAGGCACGCGACGCCGCGCTCAATGTGATGCAGTTTTTTGCGGGGGAGAGCTGTGGCCAGTGCACGCCCTGCCGCGTGGGCACGGTCAAAGCGGCCCAGCTGATGAAAGCCGCTGTCTGGGACGTGCACACGCTAGAAGACCTGAGCCAGGTCATGACGGATGCGTCCATCTGCGGGCTGGGACAGGCAGCGCCAAATCCTGTGCGCTGTGTGATCAAGTACTTTGCCCATGAGGTGGGTCTATGAGCAACAGCACACTGACGCTGAACGGAAACACCTGCGAAGCGCACGCAGGGGAAAGTCTCCTCGACCTGGCCAAGCGCTTGGGCATTGACATTCCCCACCTCTGCCACAAACCCGGTTTACGGCCAGACGGCAACTGCCGTGCTTGCGTGGTTGAAGTGGCAGGCGAGCGCACGCTGGCCGCCAGTTGCTGCCGCGCTGCTACACCCGGCATGGTCGTGCAAACAGATAGCCCACGAGCCATCAAGAGCCAGCAGATGGTGCTGGAAATGCTGCTGTCTGACATGCCGAGCGCGGGCTACCAGTGGAATGATGGCGATGCCAATAGTCCTCATGGTGAGCTAAGTCAGTGGGCTGAGCGACTGGATGTGGCCGTGCGCCCCGCCTTGCAAAATCTCCAACGCGAGCAAGCCAAGCCTGACGTTTCGCACCCTGCCTGTTCTGACACATCGCATCCAGCATGGCATGACGAGTCGCATCCTGCGATGGCAGTCAACCTCGACGCCTGCATCAACTGCCGACGCTGCGAGCGCGCCTGCCGCGAGGTCCAGGTCAACGGCGTCATCGGCACTGCCGGTCGGGGTGCGCACAGCCAGATTGTGTTCGACCTCGCCGATCCCATGGGGGCGAGTTCATGCGTGGCTTGCGGCGAATGTGTGCAGGCCTGCCCCACGGGGGCGATCAGCGCCAAAACGCTCATCGGCTCGCAAGCGGTGGACAAGTCCGTCGATTCCGTCTGCCCCTTCTGCGGCGTTGGCTGCCAGCTGAGCTACCAAGTGCGCGACGGCAAGATCGTGGCCGTGGAAGGCCGCAACGGCCCGGCCAACGAAGGCCGCCTGTGCGTCAAAGGCCGCTTTGGCTTTGACTACGTGCACCACGCGGGCCGCTTGACGCAGCCGTTGATCCGCCGTGCCGATGCGCCCAAGCATGGGGACCACATTCCCGAGCGCGAAGCCGACTGGCGCAGCACCTTCCGCGAAGCCAGTTGGGAAGAAGCCCTGGCCCTTGCCGGTGGCAAGCTCAAAGCTTTGCGCGATCAGCATGGGCCCAAGTCGCTCGCAGGCTTTGGCAGTGCCAAGGGCAGCAATGAAGAAGCCTACCTGTTCCAAAAACTCGTTCGCACCGGCTTTGGCAGTAACAACGTGGATCACTGCACCCGCTTGTGCCATGCCAGCAGCGTTGCGGCCTTGCTTGAAGGCGTGGGTTCGGGTGCTGTCAGCAACCAAGTCAAGGATGTGGAGCATGCCGAGCTGATCCTGGTGATTGGCTCCAACCCCACGTCCAACCATCCTGTGGCCGCCACTTGGATCAAGAATGCCGCCAAGCGTGGGGCCAAAATTGTGCTGGCCGACCCCCGCGTGACCGACATTGGCAAACACGCCTGGCGCACGATGCAGTTCAAGCCCGATACCGACGTGGCGCTGCTCAACGCCATGATCCACACCGTGATTGACGAAGGCATGGTTGCTACTGATTTTGTAGCTGCTCGCGTCACCCACTATGCCGAAATAGCCCAAAACGTTCTTAACTTCAGCCCGGAACGCATGGCGCCCGTGTGCGGCATACCGGCTGAGACCATCCGCGAAGTCGCCCGCGCGTTCGCCAAGGCCAAGGGCGCGATGATCCTGTGGGGCATGGGCGTGAGCCAGCATGTGCACGGCACCGACAATGTGCGCTGCCTGATCGCCTTGTGCACCATCACTGGCCAGATCGGCAAGCCGGGCAGCGGCCTGCACCCTTTGCGCGGGCAAAACAATGTGCAGGGTGCCAGCGATGCGGGCCTGATTCCCATGATGTTCCCCAACTACCAGCGTGTGGACAACGCGGCAGCGCACACCTGGTTTGAGGACTTCTGGAAGACACCCCTGGACAAGTCCCCCGGGTACACCGTGGTCGAAATCATGCACAAGGCGCTGGCCCCCGACAGCGATCCGCACAAGGTACGTGGCATGTACATCATGGGCGAGAACCCCGCCATGAGCGACCCCGACCTGAACCACGCACGCCATGCACTGGCATCTCTTGAGCATTTGGTGGTGCAAGACATCTTCATGACCGAAACCGCCTGGCTGGCCGACGTGATCCTCCCCGCCACCGCCTGGCCCGAAAAAACCGGCACCGTGAGTAACACGGACCGCATGGTGCAAATGGGTCGCCAGGCGATTGATCCGCCCGGTGATGCGAGAGCGGACCTGTGGATCATTCAGCAGATGGCGCTGGGGATGGGCTTAAGCTGGTCTTATCCCGGTAAAGACTTTGGCGTGGCCGCTGTCTATGAAGAAATGCGCCAAGCGATGCACGCTGCCATTGCGGGCATTAGCTGGGAGCGACTGCAGCGCGAGGGCAGCGTTACTTACCCCTGCCTCAGTGCCGATGACCCAGGCCAGCCTACTGTATTCATCGACCGCTTCCCGACGGCCGATGGCCGCGTCAAACTGGTGCCCGCTGCCCTGATTCCAGCCAATGAACTGCCCGATGCCGACTACCCCATGGTGCTGATCACGGGTAGACAATTGGAGCACTGGCATACCGGGAGCATGACGCGACGAACCGAGGTGCTGGACGCGCTGGAACCAAGCCCCACTGCCAGCATGAACGCGAAAGAGTTAGCCCGCCTGGGCGTACAAGCGGGTGCCTCCATCCAAGTGCAATCACGCCGAGGGCAAGTGCAGCTCACAGCCCGCCTGGACAACGGCACGCCCGACAGCACGGTGTTCATCCCCTTCGCCTACGGCGAGGCCGCAGCCAATCTGCTGACCAACTCGGCGCTGGACCCGTTCGGCAAGATTCCGGAGTTCAAGTTCTGCGCAGTCAAGGTACTTGCCTGCGCAGAATCCCACTTTACTTCGTGATCGTGATCGGCACTGTCACCTGTGCTGTCAGTCCAGCAGAATCGGTCACCGTGATCTTCATGCTGTAGCTGCCCACTGTTGGGCTTGCCCATTTGGCTGTGATGTTCATGCCGCTCATGGAGAAGCCCATGCCCAGGGGCACGCCGGAGATGGACACCGAAATGTAGGTGGCACCTGGGTCAGAAATGCTGATCAAGCCGCTTAACGCTTTGCCTGCAACACCGGTCATGGATGCGGCGGTGATCACGGGGCCAACGGTTGCAATTTTTACGGTATAGATGCCGCTACCTGAGAGGCCAGTCTTGGTGTCCTTGGCCACCACGGTGACGCTGTAAGTGCCAAGCACAGGTTTAGCCCAGCTCACCACACCTGTGCTGCTGATGCTCATGCCCGTGGGTGCGCCGCTCAGCGCGTAGGCGACCGGGTTGGGCGCTGTGGTCGTAACAGCAAATGACAAAGCTGTACCGGGCTTGCCCGAAATCGTGGCAGAGGCCACGGTGGGGGCTACTGCTGCAGGAAGAGCCGCAATGGTGACGGTGTAAACACCTTGACCTGTCAAGGCGGTCTTGCTGTCTTTTGCAATCACGGTCACAGCGTAAGTGCCAGCCACGGGTGTTGCCCAAGTGACCACGCCAGTGCTGCTGATGGCCATGCCTGTTGGCGCGCCTGTCAAACTGTAGGTGACAGGGTTGCCTGCATTCACAGATGCGGTGAAGGACAGGGCTGTGCCCACCTTGCCGCTGATGGCGGCAGGTGTCACCACAGGGGCTGGCGTGACGACCGCAATGCCTGCCAAGGTACTCACCAAATTGCTGACATTGGGGGTGCCCAGGCCGGTCACGGGGTCAAAGCCCAGCTTGGCGGTACACGTTGTGCAGCTGCCGTTTGATCCTTTGACGATGTCTGCAAAGCCGCTCGCGTAGGTGCCAGGCACGGTTGAAATTTGACCGTAAATCATGGAATGAGGTGCACCCAGCACCGCCTTGGCAGACAGTGCGCGGGTGGCGTTGGCCACGGCGACTACACCCGCCCATTGCGGTGCGGAAATGCTCGTTCCACCTGCGCTAGCCCAGCCCACGGTGCTGCTACCTGGGGTGATCACGGCCACATACTGGCCAGTGGCGGGGTCTGCATTTAATGCCACATCCGGTACATTGCGCTTGGCAACTGTTCCCATGCCGGGCACAGCATTGGTTTGGTAGCTAGGAGCAGTGGTGTAAGCACTGGTACCGCCGCCCGTGCCAGACCAGCTGACTTCTGAGCGGGCACCCGTGCCACTGTAGGTGAGCGATGTGCCACCCACGGCCACCACATTGGGGGACACGGCAGGCCACATCACGCCAGTGCCAGAGTCGCCAGCAGCTGCCAAATAGGTCATCTTGGCGGTGCTGAAGACGGCGTCAACCGAAGAAGTCCAGCTCCCTTCATTCGTTCCAAAACTCATGGACACAATGCCTGGGCCCATGGCGTTGGCCAATTTGATGCCGCCGAGCAGGCTATTGATGGAGGTGTCGGGTGCTTCAATCAAAACGATGCGGGCGAGGGGGGCCGTGGCGTGGGCCCACTGCACATCCATCGCAATTTCTGTCGCCCAACCAGAGTTATAGGCAGGCGCGGTGGGGGTCATGCTGCCCGTAGCGGTGGCGTACACGATCGACAATTCGCACGCGGTGCTGGACGGCGCAGCCAGTGGCAGTGCGGCGGTGGTGGCAATGGCCTTGGTCGTGCACCCAGGCAGACCAAACTTCGTGTTGAAAGCGGCCAGCTCTGCGGCCACATTCGGGTTGTGCATGGCGTCCATGATGTAAATCGTCTGTCCTGCACCCAGCTGTGCCGCTTGCGCCGCAGTCAGTCCTGTCATGGATGCTGGCAGCGTGGGGAAGCCATAGGCGGCGCGAATTTGCGCTGGTGTGTAAGTTTTTACAGCGCTGGTGGTCGCCATAGGGGCGACGGTGTTGTCGCTGGCGGCCGCAGGTGTTTCATGCGAGCGCATGCCATCAACATTGCGCAGACTTTGCAGCGTCAGGCGCTCGGTGGACAGCTGGGCAAATTGAGCTGGAATGGCCTGCATGCGTGGGGCCATGCGGGCGGATGCACTGCTGTCCATGGTGTCCACATCGGCGGGGGCGTCCAGTTGAACCGGCGCCAGGTGAAAGCTGGGTTGAGCAGTCTGTTCGGCCACGTCGGTGGACAGTTCGGTGTTGTCCAGTGTCAATGTTGTGGTGGCTGAAGCCATCGGTGTAGCGGCTTCGTCGGATGCAGAACTTGTGCTGGTCGGCGCGTTGCTGGAGGCTGTATCAGCGCCACCGCCGCAGCCAACCGTGGCGAACGCCAGGCTGCCAGCCACCAGCAGTTGAACCGCAGCTGCTACGGTCGTGCGCAGACGGCCATGTGGGTAGGATGTGAGGATCTTGGATTCGGACATGAGCTTCTCCAGTAACAAACCGTTGAAGGCAGTACCGGGGAAAGAAGAAGCCGCTGCAGGAAGTGATCCTGGCCACTGTTTGGGGGAGTTGCCGCAGGTGAGAGTTCAACTGCTTTGCTTGCTGGGCAACCCCGCTGTCATTCCCTCAAAGGGTTAAGACCGGTGGCTTTGCGACCCCGACTTTCGTGCGGGTGTGCCTTTATCTGAGGTGGATATTACATCTTCTAACAATCTCCTGCATTACCCTACATCTGTGTAAGGGTAAAGCCGGATAAGACCGAGATTGAACCGTCGTTTCGGTGCTTTATCCGCTGAATCCTTGGGCCAGTTGAGCCGTCAACTCTGCCGCCGGTATGGCCTTGCAGCCCGAAGCGTTCTGTCCCGACCACAGCGGAGAAAAGTCGCCAAGGCCTTGCGCTTCGGCTTTAGCGCGCAAAGGTGCCATGGCCGCTGTGGCCAACGGAAACGCAGGGGCAACAGCACTCAGTGGACCGACTTCCTTCATCACGCGGTTCATGATTCCACGGGCGGGTCGTCCAGTGAAAAGGCGCGTCAAAGCAGTGTGCCGCGCGGCCGGACTGCTCAGTGCGGCACGGTGAAGGGGGCTCGTCGTCGCTTCTGGGCAAAGCATGTAAGCAGTGCCGATCTGCACGCCAGCCGCTCCCAAGGCCATGGCGGCAGACACACCCTGCGCGTCTCCAATGCCGCCAGCCGCAATGACGGGCACCTTGACCGCCTTGACGATTTGCGGCAGCAGCGCAAAGGTGCCCATTTGTGTGCTGAGATCATCCGTCAGAAACATGCCCCGGTGTCCGCCAGCTTCCAGGCCCTGGGCGATGATGGCATCTACCCCTTGGGCTTGCAGCCAAACGGCTTCTTCAACCGTGGTGGCTGAGGAAAGCACTTTTGCGCCCCAGCCTTTAATCATGGCCAGCAGTTCTGGCGAAGGTAGACCAAAGTGAAAGCTCACCACCGCAGGGCGATAGTCGGCCAAGACAGCAGCAGCTTCAGCTGTGAACGGCGCACGCCCTGGGCCTGCGGAGATTGAGTTAGGGTCAATGCCAAACTCTGCGTAATACGGCGCCAATGCCTTGCGCCAGAGATCTTCGCGGTCAGCATCAGGTGTCGGCGGTGTATGGCAAAAAAAATTGACGTTAAAGGGCTTATCAGTCGCCTGCTTTAGTGCGCTCAGCTCTGCGCGCATGCCGTCGAGCGTCAACATGGCACAGGGGATGGAGCCTAACCCACCCGCTTGGCAGACAGCCGCCGCCAGTGCGCTGCCTTGCACGCCAGCCATGGGTGCCTGAATGAGAGGGATTTGGGTGCCCAGCAGGGCCGTGAGCAAGTTTTGCATGGGGAAACATCTTACGGGCCTTCGTGTCGGCTTCGCTTACAGTTGGGCGCATGTCGCCCCCACGCCCCAGCCTAGAAGTTGCCGTCCAAATGCGCCGCGAGCGCATCACGGGCCCTATGGCGCGTTGGCAGCCGTGGCGTTGGGTGCTGGCGGACGTGGTCTTGCAGCAGGCCAGCTTTGGTCAAGTGCCGCGCATGCTCTACCAACAAGAAGATGGTGAAGCCTGGCTTTACCCCGCGATGAAAGTGGAGCTCTTCAAAGACGATGCCGAAGGCTATTACCTGAACGCCACCACGCCTAAGCCGTGCTGGTTTGTGCTTTGGCGCATGCAGGACGAACAGGCTGTTCCGCTGACGGTGTCATTGAGCTACCACGATGCGGGGCGCTGGCTGGATGCGCAAGAAACGGTGGAGCAGGTCCCGGTGCCCGCTGAGGTGCTGGAATGGCTGCAAGCGTTTGTGGATGAACACCATGTCGTAGAACCCAAGCGTCGGCAAAGGCCTGAGAGCTTTCGCAGCTTGACGGATCGCTTTGGCAATCCGGCGTCAGTGTCTACGGCCAAGCCTCAGCGCAAAGGTGGCCATGGCTGAGCCTGCCAATTTTTTCAGCCGCTGGTCGCAGCGTAAAGCCAACGTGGCTAAGGGCACGGCGGTGTCTGAAGTTGCAGCGGCAACGCCGGCCTCAGGCCCAGGTGATGCTCGCGCGCTGAGTGCCCCACAAACTCAACAAGTCGTGGCGAGCAAGGCGGCAAGCCAAACCGTGCAAGATGCCGTGCTTGAGGCTGACTCCACCGCCAGTACGCCGGAAGATGTGCCCTTGACGCTGGACGATGTGAAGGCCTTGACTGCCGAGAGTGACTTCAGCGCTTTCACAGCCAAGAGCGTCACGCCAGAGGTGCGCAATGCCGCGATGAAAAAGCTGTTCACGGACCCGCACTACAACATCATGGATGGCCTGGATATTTATATCGATGACTATTCCAAGCCTGACCCGATTCCCGAATCCATGTTGCGCCAAATGGTTGGCGCGCAGTTCCTTAATCTGTTCGACACCGAGCAGTCCCAACAGAACGACCTGTTAACAAACGCTGCCCCTGGCAATGAAACCTTAAAGCTCCCACATGACCACGCTGATTTGCGACTGCAACCAGACCATGCCGCTGGCGGCCCCCAAGACCCTGGCAACGCTGAGCCAGGCACTGAAAGAGCCCTTAACCCTGCACAGCGGCCTTTGCCGCCGTGAAGCCGGCGCGTTTCAGCAAGCCATCAAGTCGGGTGACGATGTCGTCGTTGCCTGCACCCAAGAAAAACGCTTGTTCACCGAACTGGCAGAGCAGACTGAAGGGGCCACCTCGGTCATCCGCTTTGTCAACATCCGCGAAACAGGTGGGTGGGGCAAAGGCAGTGCCCGCGCCGCGCCCAAGATTGCCGCCTTGTTGGCGGCTGCGCACTTGCCAGACCCTGAGCCGGTGTCGACGGTCACCTTTAAAAGTGCGGGTCGCCTTCTGATCATTGGTGCGCTGGACAAGGCCGAGGCGCTGGCCGATTCGGTATCCGATGTGCTTCAAGTCAGCATATTTGCCAGCGACCGAGGTGCAGGTGCTCAGGAGCGCCGCTATCCGGTCTTGTCTGGTCGCGTTGACGCCCTCAGGGGTTGGTTGGGCGCTTTTGAACTGAGTTGGACGCGCAACAACCCCATTGACCTGGATCTGTGCACTCGTTGCAATGCCTGCGTGGCGGTTTGCCCCGAGGGTGCGATTGGTTTGGACTATCAAATTGATAGCGAACTATGCAAATCACACAGGCAGTGTGTGGCAGTTTGCACCACTGCGGGGGCGATTGACTTTGGCCGGGCGCCACAGGCCTTGAGTGAAAGCTTTGACCTGGTGCTCGATTTGCGAGAACACTCGGCCTTTGCACGCCACGCCTTGCCGCAGGGCTATTTCCACAGTGCGTCGCCGGATTTGGCGACAGTGCTGAAAATTCGCGACTTGGTGGGCGAGTTTGATAAGCCAAAGTTCTTTAACTACAAACAAAAGCTCTGCGCTCACAGCCGCAACGAGACAGTGGGCTGCCAGGCTTGCATTGATATTTGCTCGGCAGAAGCGATTACCTCCGATAAGTCTCGCCAACAAATCAAAGTCAACCCGCAACTGTGCGTGGGCTGCGGGGCTTGCACCACGGTCTGCCCAAGTGGCGCGCTGACGTATGCCTATCCACGCACAACCGACCAAGGGCAGAAGATTCGGACCCTGCTGTCCACCTACGCCAAGGCGGGCGGCGCCGATGCTTGCCTGCTGTTTCACAGTCAAGTCGCTGGTCAAAAGTTGGTGGAAGAACTGGGGCGTGCAGCGCAATTGGGTGTGGCCCAAGGCGTGCCGGCCCAAGTGATTCCTGTGGCCCTGTGGCATACCGCCAACCTGGGGCTGGAGATGTGGCTCAGCGCCATCGCCCAAGGCGCGACGCGCATTGCGGTGCTGTGCACGGCAGAAGAGGCACCCCAGTATCGCCAGGGCTTGCAAGACCAGATGGAGGTGGCTAGGGCTATTCTGACTGGGCTGGGCTACGCCGGCCAGCATCTGCACCTGCTGCAGGCGAGTTCCATGGCCTCACTGGATGCGGACTTGGCACTGCTGGACAAGTCGCCCGCCAAGGGCGTTGCGGTCGCCGCGACATTCAGCGCTGCTGCAGAAAAGCGCAGCACGCTGGAGCTGGCGCTGGATCATTTGATTGAACAGTCACCTCTCAAGGCATTGCCAGAGCAAATCGCCTTGCCATCCGCTTCCCCGCTCGGCAATTTGTTGGTGGACAAAGACAAGTGCACCCTGTGCCTGGCGTGCGTCAGTGCTTGCCCCGCCAGCGCCTTGAGCGACAACCCCCAAAGCCCACAGTTGCGCCTGACCGAAAAGAACTGCGTGCAATGTGGCCTGTGTATCAAGACCTGCCCCGAAAAGGCGATTCAGTTGCAGCCCCGCCTGCTGCTGACGCCTGAACGCAAAGAACCGCGCGTGCTCAACGAGGCTCAGCCTTTTGGGTGTGTGCGATGTGGCAAACCCTTTGGCACGCTCAAAGGAATTGAGGCCATGTTGGCCAAGCTCGGCGGCCACGCCATGTTCCAGGGCGCAGCGCTGGAACGCCTCAAAATGTGCGGCGACTGCCGCGTGATCGACATCTACTCTGCAGACAATGAAGCACGAATCGACAAACTCTGACGCCTCACTGGTCCAGACCAGCAGCTTTGATGAGGAAACTGCCCGTTCGGAGGTCTATGGCCTGCTTTCGGCTTTGTACTATGCACCGCCCGCTGCGGAATTGATAGCATCTATGCGTGTGGCAGTGACCGAAGCACCTGCTGCCGGAGGCTTTCTGGAAGGGCCTTGGCAGGACTTGGTAGCACGCACGCGTGAGCTGAGCGACGATGCCATCCAAGCCGAGCACAACGCCTTGTTTGGCGGCGTGGGCAAGCCCGAGGTATATCTGTTTGGTTCGCATTACCTCAGCGGATTTTTGAATGAAAAGCCCCTGGCGAAACTGCGCACCGATCTGGTGGCACTGGGCCTCACGCGGGACGAGACCCTGCCAGAGACCGAAGACCATATCGCGTACTTGTTTGAAGTGATGCGCTATTTGATCGCCGGGGACGATGTGTCCGTCGCCAATTTGACGCAGCAGCAAGCTTTTTTTGCGGCGCACCTGCAACCTTGGTCAAACGCGCTGTGTGACGCTTTGGCCGCACACCCCAAGGCAAGCTTCTATAAGTGCGTTGCCGAATTCACCCGGGCTTTCATGAGCGTAGAAAGCCAGGGTTTTGACATGTTGGATTGATCCGCACTGTTCAAGTTATCAAGCGTTCAAGCAGCCAGTAGCTGCCCATCACCAAGGCAAAGCCGGAAATACCTCGGGTGATTTGGGTTGCCCTTAAGCGGGGGGCAAGTTGTTGAATCACCCACAGGCTTGAGAGTACGGTCGCCAAAAACGCTGCCTGACCCAGTTCAATGCCCAGGTTAAACCCCGCAAGGCTCCTCAGGCGATGGGCGGTGTCCAGTCCCAAGTCCTCCATTGACGCCGCAAAGCCCAAGCCGTGCAGCAGGCCGCAGGCGCAGACCAGGGCGATACGCTCGCGCACGCCGCACATACCGCGCTTGGCCCGCCAAAGGTTGTCAATGGCCATCAGCACAATGCTCAGCGCAATGAGGGGCTCCACAACAGAGGCTGGTAGCCGCACATAGCCCAGCATGGCCAGCGCCAGGGTGACGCTATGGGCCACTGTAAAGCCGGTGACCACCGCCAGCCAGTAGCGCCAGCCGACGCCCGCCACGATGATGGTCAGCAAAAACAGCAGGTGATCAGTGCCCAGCAGCACATGCTCAGCGCCCAGGCGCACATAGTCGCCGATGGCTTGCCACATCGGACGAAAGAACTGGTGCTCACGATGATGAGGGGTCAGGACAGCAGCTTCGACTTCTTTGTCTTGATGGGCGGATTCAGGTGCGCTACGGGTTGCCTTGATGGTGATCTGCTGCGCCTCCCCCTTTGTTCCAAACAGATCGCTTGCCAGCACCAGTTGTTTGGGTTCGACATCAAACTGAACATGCTTCAGTGCGATCAACTGGTCGGCAGTGTCACCAGTTTGTTCATGTGCGGGCGACAGCATCAGGTTCAGCAAGACAGTCCGCCCGGTGTTGCTGTCAATGCGGAGGGACAAGCGGTGGTCTATGTCAGCCTGCAGTGCGGCCTGGTGTGACTGGAGTTCACCCGAGCTCATCAGCCCATCGTGGTTGTCGTCAAAGTTTTGAAGCGCCGAAACCGGGATGGACACGGCCGCAAAAACTGACATGCCAACAATGTTGACCGTGCCCGTCTGGGCTGGCAAGAGGTGGGCCTGTACCGGTAGCGCAGCCAAGTAGCCCGTCGCCAGCCACAGGGCGACCCGGTGTCGAATGCCGCAGATCAAGGGCGAGGAGGCGGAGCGCCGGGAACGGTTGTCGTGTCTGCCGTGACGGTTCCCTTCACGCAGCGCTGGATGAATGGAAAGCCGTCGGTGATGTAGTAGTGGTAAATCCCGTTCGGAAACTCTGGTGTGGCCCCGGTACGGCCATTGCATTCGTCCAGGTCACCCAAGCCTGCGACGTATTCGTAGTCCTGAGTGAACGCACCCAGCGGATAGCTGGCCGTGGAAGGGCGTCCGGCGTCAGCACTGGGCTTGATCCGGTAGCTGGAAGTCATGGTTTTGATGGCAGATTTGGCGTTAGTGGCTGTGCTGTAGCCATAGCGCGCATAGACCGGGAAGCCATCCATGGCATAGCCCACCAGCGTCATGGCGGTACCTTTGCCCAGCTTGAGCATGAAGCCCTCTGGCATGCCGTGGTAGTGGTACGAGCCGCCGGGTTGCACATGGGCATTGCTGCTGTCGGCACCGAAGTTAAAGCTGTTCTGGCCAAGCGCCTCGATGTTCCAACTGCCCGTGTTGCCGATCATGCTGCAGCTTGAGGTATTGCCGGTCACCGTGCAGGTGCCTGCGGTGGATGGGTCAAACTTTACGCCGTTAAAGGCGTAGCCGACGATGCTGATCTTGCTTGCGGCACTGCTGTTGACCGGGGTCAACGTCATGCTGGCCGCCACGTTTTGCGCAGTAATGCTATTGGGGTTGTTCGCGTTGGGGAAGCTGCCCACATCATGGTCAGGGATGCCATTGGCGGTCAAGGTACGCGTCGTTGTGCACGCCCAGTTAGCCGTGCTGGTGGTCTTGACCGATGCGCTGCTGTTCAAGGCGCTGTAGCTGTACCCGCATTGAACGCCTGCGGTGCTGCTCGTACCCGGCAGGCTAATTGCTGTGCTGTCAGAGCTAGAACTGCTTGAACTGCTGGTGCTGGTGCTTGTACCAGTGCCGTTGCCGTTGCCGTTGCCGTTGCCGTTGCCGGTGCCGTTGCCGGTGCCGGTGCCGGTGGTCGCAGTGGAGCTACTGGTGCCGGAAGAGGGTGCTGTTGGCGTGGCAGTGGACGAGCTTGTACTTGATGTTCCGCTGGAACTGGTGTCCGCAGACGAACCGCCGCCACAGGCACTGATGAAGAGCAAGGGGGCAAACAGGGCAAGCAGGGGCAAAGACTTATTCATAGGAAGTTCCAACTGGGGTGGCGGTTTCACAGATCTGACTGTGACTTCCAATTGTGGAGAAAAAGTGAACGCGCCGTACAGTCGTGCATGTTTTTTGGCAAGAATCAGTGCAAACCCTTATGAAAATAATCTCCAAATAAACGGGGAACTTGTTCAAACTTGGGGTTTGGCGTCGTAAAGTATGAAATTACGTCACATCTTTACAGAAGTCAGACTGGAGACACAGATGCCCACTCAAAATCATCCAACCGCTCAAGCTGCCAAAGACCATCCCGCGCCGTCGCGCCGTGGATTCTTTTTCGGCGCTGCGGCGGCCAGTGCTGCAGTGGCTGCGGTCTCCGTCATGCCTAAATCAGAGCCGCTCGCTGCGGTAGAAGCTGCGCCATTGCCTTCACCTGAAAAAGGCGGCGGGTACACCTTGTCTGCCCACGTCCAACGCTATTACCAAACTGCGCGCGTTTGAGCGTGCCAGGAGCCAACATGTTGTTGACCAAGAGAACTACTGCAAGTGGCAGTGCCGCTGCATCCTCACCCTTTGTTCATAGTCTGCGCCGTGGCCTGAGCCAGGCCTTGCCCACCATGGATCGACGCGGATTTTTGCGCCGCTCGGGTCTGGGTGTTGGTGTCGGCTTAGCGGCCACGCAACTGACGCTGGTGAAGAAAGCGCAAGCGTCCAGCGGCAAGCCCTCAGGCTTCGGCTACGGCAAGGTTGAAGTCAAACGCACCATCTGCACCCATTGCTCGGTGGGGTGCGCGGTGGACGCCGTGGTGGAAAACGGCGTGTGGGTGCGCCAAGAGCCGGTGTTTGATTCACCGATCAACTTGGGAGCCCACTGCGCCAAAGGTGCTGCGCTACGCGAGCATGGCCATGGTGAGTTCCGCCTGCGCTATCCCATGAAACTGGTGAACGGCAAGTATGAGCGCATCAGTTGGGAAACGGCCCTGAATGAAATCAGCGCCAAGATGCTGGAGCTAAAAAAAGCCAGCGGCCCAGACAGCGTCTACTTTGTGGGTTCGAGCAAGCACAACAACGAGCAGGCCTACCTGCTTCGCAAGTTTGTGAGCTTCTGGGGCAGCAATAACTGTGACCACCAAGCGCGTATTTGCCACAGCACCACTGTGGCCGGTGTGGCCAACACCTGGGGCTATGGGGCCATGACCAATTCGTACAACGACATGCAAAACAGCAAGGTCGCCATGTACATCGGCTCCAACGCTGCAGAGGCACACCCCGTCAGTTTGCTGCACATGCTGCACGCCAAGGAAAACGGCTGCAAGATGATTGTGGTGGACCCGCGCTTTACCCGCACAGCGGCCAAGGCAGACGAATACGTGCGTATTCGTTCAGGCTCAGACATTGCTTTTCTGTTTGGTCTTCTGCATCACATCTTCAAGAACGGCTGGGAAGACAAAAAATACATCAATGACCGCGTGTTCGGCATGGACAAGGTCAAAGAAGAAGTCTTGACCAAATGGACGCCCGACAAGGTCGAAGAGGTTTGCGGTGTCAAAGAAGCCCAGGTGCTCAAGGTAGCGACTTGGCTGCATGAGAACCGCCCTGGTACCGTGGTGTGGTGCATGGGCCAGACACAGCACAGCATTGGCAATGCCATCGTTCGCGCGTCTTGCATTCTTCAACTTGCACTCGGCAATGTGGGCAAGAGCGGCGGCGGCACCAACATCTTCCGCGGCCACGATAACGTGCAGGGTGCTACCGACGTGGGGCCCAACCCAGACTCACTCCCCGGCTACTACGGCCTTGCGGAAGGCAGTTGGAAGCACTTTGCCAAAGCCTGGGGCGTGGACTTTGAGTGGATCAAAAAGCAGTTTGCAACGCCTGCCATGATGGGCAAGCCCGGCATCACCGTGTCGCGCTGGATTGACGGCGTGCTGGAGAAGAACGAGTTGATTGATCAGGACAGCAACTTGCGTGGCTTGTTCTTCTGGGGCCATTCGCCCAACTCGCAAACCCGTGGCCTGGAAATGAAACGTGCCATGGACAAGCTGGACTTGTTGGTGGTGGTTGATCCCTATCCATCGGCCACCGCTGCGATGGCAGCGATGCCTGGCAAGGTTGAGGACCTGAACCCCAACCGCGCGGTTTACCTGTTGCCTGCGGCCACGCAGTTTGAGACCAGTGGCTCCTGCACTGCATCTAACCGATCTATCCAGTGGCGCGAGAAAGTGATTGAACCGCTGTGGGAAAGCCGCAGCGATCACATGATCATGTACCAGTTCGCCGAGAAGCTCGGCTTTGGTCCTGAACTGGTCAAGAACTACAAAATGCAGGCGGTCAAGGGCATGAACGAGCCCATGCCGGAAGAGATCTTGCGCGAAATCAACCGCAGCATGTGGACCATTGGCTACACAGGCCAAAGTCCAGAGCGTCTGAAGGCTCACATGCGCAACATGAACGTGTTCGACGTGAAAACGCTTAAGGCCAAAGGCGGCGTTGACAAGGAAACGGGATACGACTTTACCGGCGACTACTTTGGACTGCCTTGGCCCTGCTACGGCACGCCAGAGCTCAAGCACCCCGGTAGCCCCAACCTGTACGACACGTCCAAACATGTGATGGACGGCGGTGGTAACTTCCGCGCCAACTTTGGCGTGGAGCGCGAAGGCAAGAGCTTGTTGTCAGAAGACGGCTCGCATTCCCTGGGGGCAGACATCACCACGGGTTATCCTGAATTTGACCATGTGCTTTTAAAGAAGCTCGGCTGGTGGGGCGACCTCACGGAGTCCGAGCAAAAGGCGGCCGAAGGCAAGAACTGGAAGACCGACATGTCGGGCGGTATCCAGCGTGTCGTGATGAAGGTGCATGGCTGCCATCCCTTTGGCAATGCCAAAGCTCGCGCCGTGGTCTGGAACTTCCCCGACCCAATCCCTCAGCACCGCGAACCGCTCTACGGCACACGCGCTGATTTGGTCGCTAAATACCCAACGCATGACGATAAGAAAGCGTTCTGGCGACTGCCCACACTCTACAAAACTGTGCAGCAGAAGAACATCGCCGACAAGGTGTTTGAAAAGTTCCCGTTCATCATGACGAGTGGCCGTCTGGTGGAGTACGAAGGCGGCGGGGAAGAAACCCGATCCAACCCTTGGCTGGCTGAATTGCAGCAAGAGATGTTCATCGAGGTCAACCCCAAAGCTGCTGCAGACAAGGGCGTGCGCAATGGTGACCGCGTGTGGGTGAGCACCCCAACCGGGGCGCGGCTGAACGTGCAGGCCTTGGTGACCGAGCGGGTCGGGCCAGATACGGTGTTCATGCCCTTCCACTTCTCTGGGCGTTGGCAAGGTAAAGACATGCTGCCCTACTACCCGGCAGGGGCTGCGCCCATTGTGCGCGGTGAGGCGATCAACACCGCCACCACCTACGGTTACGACAGCGTGACCATGATGCAAGAGACCAAGACAACGGTCTGCAACTTTGAACGCGCGTGATATGACCCCCACGCTTGTCACTTTGTGTACCGTGCTGCCCCCCGAGGGGGCTGCGTTTTGCCTTGGGGCGGCCCAGCGGCAAAACATCCTTCTCTGATTGGAGAGATTTATGGCAAGAATGAAATTCATCTGCGATGCTGAGCGCTGCATCGAATGCAATGGCTGCGTCACGGCCTGCAAAAACGAACACGAGGTGCCCTGGGGTGTGAACCGCCGCCGGGTGGTCACTTTGAGCGACGGCGTGCCCGGTGAAAAATCGATATCGGTTGCATGCATGCACTGCTCAGACGCGCCCTGCATGTCGGTTTGCCCCGTGAACTGCTTTTATCGCACCGACGAAGGTGTCGTGCTGCACGACAAAGACGTCTGCATTGGCTGCGGTTACTGCTCTTATGCCTGTCCCTTTGGTGCGCCTCAGTTCCCCAGTGCTGGCACCTTTGGTGTGCGGGGCAAGATGGACAAATGCACCTTCTGTGCCGGTGGCCCAGAAGAAAACGGCAGCGAGGCTGAATTTGAAAAATATGGCCGTAACCGCTTGGCCGAAGGCAAGCTGCCGGTCTGCGCCGAGATGTGCTCGACAAAAGCTTTGATTGCCGGCGACGGCGATGTGGTGGCCGACATCTTCCGTAACCGTGTCATTCAACGCGGCAAAGGTGCAGAAGTATGGGGCTGGGGCACGGCCTACGGTTCCAAGCAGGCTGGGCAAGCTCCTGCGGCAAGCGCGCCCGCTGCCGCGTCCGCTACCGCTGGAGGTAAATCATGATGCGTACCGTTCTGTTGATCACCGCATTGCTGGGGTTGGTGGCCTGTGGTGAAAAACCACAAACCGCTGGCACGCCTAAGTCTGATATCGCGCCCATGATGGGCACAGGCGTCGCAAGCTTCAAGTCTGGAAGTTGGTCCACTGGCGACAAAGCCAGTTGGGAAAGCGCACTTAAAGCGCGTCAGCAGTTCGGCCAAAACGAATACAGCCGCGCGGCAGCAGCGCCAGTCAAATAAGGCGAGGCAGCCATGCTTAAAACCTTTATATCCTCAGCAGCTCTAGCGCTGGGCTTGCTTTTGGCAGGTGGCGTCGCGGCTCAAGCACCAGCTGTGCAAAGCGCCAACATCGCTGACGTCAAGCCAGACAGCAAAGCAGACGCGAGTGCAGATCCCAACTACCTCAAGCAATCCAACGGTGAGCGTGCCCAGGTGCAGCCTGGTAACAATGCGCCCATGTGGCGCCAGGTGGGGCAGGGCGTGGCAGGCTACAGCAGCCTACCCATCACTCAAGCACCAGAAGCTGGCGTGCTGATTCAGCCCACCGTGCAATACCCTGGTTCACGTGTGACCAACGCGGGCGAAGCCTGGCGCCAGGTGCGCAACCAGTGGCTGATTCCCTACGGCATGGCCTTCATTTTTATTGCGCTTTTAGCTTGCGCCATTCTGTACTTTGGCATTGGCAAGCTGGGGAAAGTGCATCCCGAAACCGGTTTGATGATTGAGCGGTTTACCCCGGTCGAGCGGGCAGCGCACTGGGCCAACGCTGGCGCATTTATCTTGCTGGCGCTCTCTGGCATGACCATGGCTTTTGGCAAGACGCTGATCTTGCCCATCATTGGCACCACGCTTTTTGGCTGGCTGGCTTTTGCACTCAAGAACGTGCACAACTTTGTCGGCCCTGTGTTCGCCGTGTCGCTGGCCGTCATCATTGTGATTTTCATCAAGGACAACATCGCCAACGCCGCAGACTTCTTCTGGCTGCGCAAGCTTGGTGGCCTGCTGTCCGACAAGCAGATCCCTTCGCACCGTTTTAACGCCGGTGAAAAAGGCATTTTCTGGTGGGGAGTCACCATTCCCGGCATCGTGGTGGTGGGCTCGGGCCTGATCCTAGATAAATTGGTGCCTGGCTTTGGCGATTTGCGGGGCGAAATGCAGGTCACGCACATGGTGCACATCGTTTGTGCGCTGTGGATGATTGCGCTGATCTGCGGTCACATTTACATGGGGACTCTTGGAGTGCCCGGTGCTTATGAAGGCATGAAGAACGGCTATGTGCCCGAAGGCTGGGCGCAAGAGCACCATGCGCTGTGGCTGGACGACGTCAAGGCGGGCAAGATCCCCGCACAACGCAGTGCACAACCAGTATCTGGTTCAAATTTATCATCAAATACACAGGTTCCGGCAGCATCTGCTTGAGGAGTTTGCTATGAAAAAGATAGTTTTATTGGCACTTGCTTGCTTTTGGGTGACGGGTGCCTGGGCCAAAATTCCAGCGCCTGTGCTGGACGAGGCGGGCAAAGCCAAAGCTGAAGAAGCCAAGGCCAAGACCGCTTGGGCAGGCAAAGTCGATGCGTTCCAGTTGTGCAAGGCGCAAGACAGGGTCGCGGCCTATGTTGCCAAGAATGCCAAGGCCACGGCCAAACCAGCCGCTGCCACCGCGCCCTGCGCTGATCCGGGTCCCTTTGTGTCTACCTTGCCAGGATCTGCGCCAGCACCTGTTGCCGCAGCCGCGCCAGATGCCAAATCCGCCAAGGCGGGCAAGCCTGCGAAGGCTGCCAAGTCATAACCTTGACGTTGCCATTCTTAAGTGCCGCACGTGCACCACTGACTGAGAGCATCACGGTCACCAACGAGCTAGGTCAACCGGAAAATATTTCGATTCCCGCCGAACGCTCGCTCACCGTTTATGTGGACAAGCGCGAACTGGTCACGCTGATGACACTGGGCGCGCAGCCTGAGTGGTTGGTGCTGGGCTACTTGATCAACCAGCGGCTGGTTGCATCTGCTGCCGACATTGAATCCATCACTGTGGATTGGGATGTCTCTGCCGCCGCCGTTAAAACGCATGACGGTATTGACCGCATCGAAGAGCGCACGGCTAAAAAAGTAGTCACCACCGGCTGCGGGCAAGGCAGCGTCTACGGTGCGCTCTTGGACGACATTGCCAACGTCAAGCTACCACCGCCCGAGCAAGCGAACATCAGCCAGACTGACTTGTACAGCCTGGTCAATACCATTCGCGTGCAAGAGACGACGTATAAATCCGCAGGCTCGGTCCACGCCTGCGCGCTGTTTTCTCTAGCGCCTGATCTCAGCCCGGAAATGCAGTTGTTTGTGGAAGACGTGGGCCGCCACAATGCCATCGACACCATCGCGGGCTGGATGGCCCTTCAGCCTGACGAGCGCGGTCGCGCAAACCACAAGGTCTTTTACACCACAGGCCGCCTCACCAGCGAGATGATCATCAAATCGGCCCAAATGGGCGTGCCCATCGTTGTGTCCCGCAGCGGCATCACGCACATGGGCTACCAGATTGCGCAGCAACTGGGCCTGTGTGCCATTGGGCGCGCGATGAACAAGCGATTTGTGTGTTTCAGTGGGGTTGATCGAATTCAATTTCAGTTGCCGTTCATTTCGGCGTAAGACCTGAAAGGTATCATTTTGGGCTAGGCAATCAAAAGCTGATCAAGCCCGGTCCACCTACTGAGCAACAAACGGAAAGAGATACCGACCAGGTTTGTTGCAACGCCGATCAGTACTCGTACGCCTCGATTCAGCCAATCAAAGCCGCAATCGCCTTCCCCATCTCGGTGGTATTTGCCGTTCCGCCCAAATCGCCTGTGCGTGGTCCGGTCACCAGCACCTTCTCAATCGCCGCAACAATCGCATCGTGCGCTGCACGGCCATTACCTGTGCCTTTGGTCAAAAAGTCCAGCATCAGCGCACCAGACCAGATCATGGCCACGGGGTTGGCGATGTTTTTGCCGTAGATATCAGGCGCTGAGCCATGTACGGGCTCAAACAAGCTGGGGAAGTTACCCTCAGGATTCAAATTGGCCGAGGGTGCCAAACCGATGGTGCCGGTGCACGCAGGACCGAGGTCTGACAGGATGTCGCCAAACAGGTTTGACGCGACGACCACATCAAAACGGTTCGGCTGCAGCACAAAACGGGCTGACAAGATGTCGATGTGCTGTTTGTCGACCGTGATGCCGGGGTAGTCTTTGGCGACAGCGTCCGCGCGGCCATCCCACCAAGGCATGCTGATCGCTATGCCGTTGGATTTGGTGGCTACCGTCAAATGCTTGCGGGGGCGGCTCTTGGCCAATTCAAAGGCAAACTTCAGGACTCGGTCGGTGCCGTGGCGGGACATGACGGTTTCCTGGATCACGATTTCGCGCTCAGTACCTGCGTACATGACGCCGCCCAGGTTGGTGTACTCACCTTCCGTGTTCTCACGCACCACAAAGAAATCAATATCGCCCGCTTTGCGGCCCGCCAAGGGGCAGGGCACGCCGTCAAACAGGCGCACCGGGCGCAAATTGATGTACTGGTCAAATTCGCGGCGGAACTTCAGCAGCGATCCCCACAGCGACACATGGTCTGGCACGGTAGCAGGCCAGCCCACAGCGCCAAAGTAGATCGCGTCCATGGGCTGGAGCAATTCCTTCCAGTTGTCCGGCATCATTTGGCCGTGCTGGGCGTAGTAGTCGCAATGCGCCCAGTCAAAGGTGTGAAAGTTCAGCGGAATGTCAAAGCGCTTGGCTGCTGCTTCGAGCACGCGCAGGCCTTCGGGCATGACTTCGCGGCCAATGCCGTCACCGGCGATCACGGCAATGTTGAATGCTTTTGTCATAGAGATGTGAGAGTGAGTGGGGGATGAACACAGGGGTGAGGGAATAATACGTCCAAAGGAATTTCATGACAGACGCAGTTTCCACATACGCGACAGGCGCCACTTTTCTCCGTCAGGGTTGGCGCACCCTGTGGCGCGATGCCCGTGCGGGCGACTTGACGCTGCTGATCGTTGCGGTCACGCTGGCCGTGGCAGCGCTGACGGCGGTGGGCTTTTTTGCCGATCGGCTCAAAGGCGGCTTGCAACGTGACGCACGCCAAATGCTGGGCGGTGACGCGGTGCTGGCCAGCGACCAGCCCACGCCAGACGCTTTCGTCGCTAAGGCTTTGGCACTGGGGCTGCAAACGACAAAATCGCTGAGCTTTCCTACCATGGCGAGAGCCTCCGATACGCAAGGTGGTGCCGCCAAGCTGGTTGCGCTCAAGGCTGTGGATGCGGGCTACCCCTTGCGGGGCAAGCTGCGAGTGGCCGCCACGCCGGGGGCGGCAGAGGAGGTCGCAGGCAGCATCCCCGCGCCGGGTGAGGCCTGGGTGGATGCGCCCTTGCTGGATGCGCTGGGCCTGCAAATTGGTGACAAGCTTTTGATGGGGGACATCAGCCTGCGACTCAGCCGAATCGTCGTGATCGAGCCCGACCGGGGCGCGGGCTTCATGAACTTTGCGCCACGGGTGCTGATCAATCAGCGCGATGTGGCCGCCAGCGGCCTGGTGCAGCCTGCCAGCCGCGTTGGCTACCGCTTGGCGGTGGCGGGGCGGGAGGCTGCCGTCGCTGACTGGGTGACATGGGCTGATGGTGAGCTCAAAAAAACAGGTGCCGATGGCTTGTCGGCCTACCGTGGCGTGCGCGTCGAATCTTTGGAAACAGGCCGTCCCGAAATGCGACAGACGCTGGACCGCGCAGAAAAATTCTTGAACCTGGTGGCACTCTTGTCAGCACTGCTGAGCGCTGTGGCGGTGGCCTTGGCGGCGCGCAGTTTTGCCGCCAAGCACCTGGATGCCTGCGCCATGCTGCGCGTGCTGGGCATGAGCCAGCGCGACATTGCGCTCAGCTACGTCACCGAATTTGCCGCCGTGGGCCTGCTGGCCAGCGCGGTGGGTGTCGTCATAGGCTACGCGGTGCACCATGTGTTTGTGCTGCTGCTGGCAGGCCTGGTAGATGCGGCCTTGCCTGCGCCGGGTGCGTGGCCTGTTGCCTTTGGTGTGGGCGTGGGCTTCACGCTGCTGTTTGCCTTTGGCCTGCCGCCCGTATTACAGCTGGCGCAGGTGCCGCCGCTGCGGGTGATTCGACGTGATGTGGGTGGCCTCAAGGCGGTGTCCATCGCGGTCTTGGGTATTGGTATTGCGGGTTTTGCGGCTTTGCTTTTGGCCGTCAGCGCCGACACCAAATTGGGTTTGATTGCTGTTGGCGGCTTTGCTGGTGCGGTGGTGCTGTTTGCCGTTCTTAGCTGGCTGGCGATTCGGTTGCTGCGCCATTGGGTGGATGATGAGCGTGCGCCGCGCTGGCTGGTGCTGGCCACTCGGCAAATATCTGCCCGCCCTGCCTATACCGTGGTGCAGACCAGTGCCCTGGCCGTGGGTCTGCTGGCCTTGGTGTTGCTGGTGCTGCTGCGCACGGATCTGGTCAGCAGCTGGCAAAAAGCCACGCCGCCCGATGCGCCCAACCGTTTTGTGATCAACATCATGCCGGAGCAGGGCGACGCTTTTCAGCAAACGTTAAAGGGTGCGGGTGTCAGTAAATATGACTGGTATCCCATGATCCGGGGCCGTTTGGTGGCGGTAAATGGCAAAGCCGTCAATCCGGAGGACTACCCCGAAGAGCGTGCCAAGCGCTTGCTGGACCGGGAATTCAACCTTTCTCACGCTGCCACTTTGCCTGAGCACAACATCTTGTCTGGCGGGCGCTGGCAGAGCGAAGAAGCCGGAGCCACCAGTGTGGAAGAGGGCATTGCGAAAACTCTGGGTCTGAAACTGGGTGACAGCCTGCGCTTTGACATGGGCGGCGTCATCAACGAGGCCCGCATCACCAGCCTGCGCAAGGTGGACTGGGGTTCCATGCGCGCCAATTTTTACGTCATGTATCCGGTGAGCAACTTGCCTGACGTGCCTGTCACTTTCATGGCGGCCTTGCGCGCACCCGTACAGGCTGGCTTTGACAACCAATTGGTGCGCCAGTTTCCTAACGTGACCAATGTGGACATGAGCGCCACCATCAATCAGGTGCAGCGCGTGCTTGGTCAGGTCATCCGAGCAGTCGAGTTCCTTTTTGCCTTTGCGCTGGCGGCAGGCTTGGTGGTGCTGGTGGCTGCTGTTTCCGCCACCCGAGAAGAACGCGCCCGCGAATTTGCCATCATGCGTGCGCTGGGCGCCAGCAGCCAACTGCTGCGCCAAGTTCAACGGGCCGAATTGGCCGGCGTAGGTGCACTGGCGGGCGTTTTGGCTGCAGCGGCTGGCGTGGCGGTTGGCTGGGCGTTGGCTCGCTATGTTTTCGAATTTGCTTGGACGCCCACGCTCTGGGTGCCGCTGGGCACGGCCGTCACGGGCGCCACGCTGGCTTTGCTGGCGGGCTGGTGGGGTCTGCGCGAAGTTTTGCGCCGCCCGGTGGTGGAGACCTTGCGCGCTGCCATAGATTAATGGCAATAGAAATACATCAAAAATAATAGCAATAAACCTTTACCCAATATGCCAGAAGACCAAAATAATTCAGAAGAAATCAGTCCTTTTGACTTGATAGGTGGTGAACCCCAAGTCAAAGCCCTGGTCGAGCGCTTTTACGACCTGATGGATCTGGAGACCGGCTACCGGGAACTGCGCGCTGTCCACGCCCCCAGCCTAGACAGCGCGCGCGAAAAGCTGTTTTGGTTCCTGTGCGGTTGGCTAGGTGGGCCTCAGCATTACACCGACCGCTTTGGGCACCCGCGCCTTCGCGCCCGGCATTTGCCGTTTCGCATTGGCATTTTGGAGCGCGACCAGTGGCTCGCCTGCATGGACCAGGCCATGGGCGAGGTCGGTGTGGACGCCGTTCTGCGGACGAGACTACGTGAGTCGTTCTTTAAAACGGCGGACTGGATGCGCAACCTGGGTGTTTGACCCTTATCGAAGCTTGAACACGCTTACTGAATTGGCGAGTTTGCTGGCTTCGTCGTGGAGGCTGCCGGCGGCTGCGGCGGCTTCTTCGACCAAGGCGGCGTTTTGCTGAGTGCTGCCATCCATCAGGGTCACGGCCTGGTTGATGTGTTCCAAATCCTCTGCCTGTACTTGGCTGGCGCGGGTGATCTCACTCATGATGGCGGTGACCTGCGCCACGCTCTGGACGATTTCCTGCATGGTGGAGCCCGCTTCGCTGACCAATGCCGTGCCGCTTTCCACGCGCTCAACCGAGTCCGTGATCAGGGTTTGAATCTCGCGCGCTGCCGTGGCGGATCGCTGCGCCAGGCTGCGCACTTCTGCCGCCACGACGGCAAAGCCACGACCTTGCTCTCCCGCACGGGCGGCCTCTACTGCGGCATTCAGCGCCAAGATGTTGGTCTGAAAAGCAATCTGGTCGATCACGCTGATGATGTCAAAAATGCGTTTGGACGACTGATTCATGGTGCTCATCATGTCCACCACTTTGGCGACCACTTCGCCGCCGCGTTCTGCCACGCCAGAGGCGTTGCCTGCCAGGATGTTGGCTTGTGTCGCACTGTCCGCATTGAGCTTCACGTTGTGGGTGAGCTTGGCCACGGAGGACGCGGTTTCCGCAAGTGATGCGGCTTGCTTTTCGGTGCGGTAAGACAAGTCCAAGTTGCCCGAGGCGATTTCGTTGCTGGACGAGCGCACCGATTCACTGCTGCCCCGAATGCCATGCAGCACGGTGGTGATGCGTTCCGAGAAACGGTTGAAGGCTTCGGTGATTTGGGCCAATTCGTCTTGACCACTGGCCGTCAGGCGTTGGCTGAAGTCGCCGTCACCTGCTGCGCCGATGGCATCGCGCAGTTCGTGCACCCGGCGCAGTAAGCGGGTGACAAAGGCAAAAATCAACAAACCTGCAAGAATTGAAACTAGCACGACGGAGGCAGCAGACCACGACAAAATGCTGCGCAGATTGGCGGTGGCTTCTGCTTCGTCCAGCACCAGTGCCAGCATCCACCCTGTATTTCCAACGGTTTGAATGAACAGGCGGGCAGGTCGGCCCTGAAATTCGCTGCGCAGGGCACCGCCAGATTGCGCAAGCGTGCGCAAAGCGTTGGGGTCCAGTGCGGCATTCAGCTTGCCCAGCGGCTTGAGCGTCAGTTCCTTGTCGGGGTGCGCAATGATGGTGCCGTCAGCTGCCAGCAAAAAGGCATAACTTTGGGGAGTCGGGCGAATGTCGAGCACGCTGTCAACCACGGTGCCCAGCAGTACATCGGCGCCCGCTACGGGGCCTTTGGTGTCACTGATCAGGTCTGCAAAGGTGATCAGCAATTTGCCTGAACTTGCGCCAATGTAGGGCATGCTGATGAACGGGCCAGCCGCTTGAAGGGCGCCTTTGAACCAGGCGCGGGCTGTGGGGTCGTAATCTGGGGCCCGCTGGCGAACCTGTGAAAACACCGCGTGCTTGTCGGGCCAGGCGACAAAAACCATGTCGAATTTGCCCGCTTTTTCAGCCGTCTTGACGGCGGCTTGCGCGTCTTTGTCTACCGACGCGAGTTGCAGCGATGCCACCGCGGCCTGTTTGGCGGCCACCCATTCTGCGATGGACTTGGCCTGCGTCTTGAGCAGCAATCCAGCCTGCTGCTCAAGCTGAAGACTGGTGTGCTCCCGGGTGGTGTAGAAGTTACTGGCGGCTACCGTCAGCATGGCGGCCACGATGGTGGTCACACACAAGACAATCAGTTTGGTTTTGAGCGAAGAAAACATGCCATTTACTTCCAGTTACAGTCTGAAAGTGTAGATTTTTGGCAATTCCCCTGTGATCGAGTGTGATTTCGTATGGCAGTCGGGGGGGGCGTGCCCGAAGGCGCGAAGACTGGTCGGCGGGGCGGCTTTCAGTGTCGATTCAGCAGCACCACCAAAGCACCAGCGCCGCCTTCCATCGGGCGGGCCTGCACAAAGGCCAAGATTTCATTCTTTTGTACCAACCAGCTGTGCACGCGGCTCTTCAGTACAGGCGTCTTGCCCGGCGAACCCAAACCCTTGCCGTGCACCACACGCACGCAGCGCAAGCCTTGTTTAAAGCAATCGTGAATAAAGGCACTTAAAGTTTCACGTGCGTCATCCCGTCGCAGACCGTGCAGGTCAATTTGCTTTTGGATCGCCCATTCGCCCTTGCGCAGCTTGGCGGTCACATCCGCGCCGACGCCGGGGCGGCGAAAGCTTAAGGAGTCATCCACTTCCAGCAAGGTTGCCGCGTCAAATTGGTCGCTGATGGCTTCGATCAGCACCGCTTTGTCATCCAGTGCTTGCTGCTTGGCAATCGGCTCAGCCGGGAGTTTTGCCAGTGGCATGCGGCCAGTCTCCGGCAGACGTTGCACTTTGCCTACCGCTCGGCTGAACAGGTCTTTGGCGGCTGCTTGGCGTGCGGCGTCCAGCTTGGCCTGCGCTGCGCGTTCCTCGCGCAGGCGCTGCTGCTCAGCCAAATGCTTCTGCATGGACTTCAAATCCGCCAGGGCGTTGATTTTCATGGGGTAGCCCTCACAGCAATCCTTTTTCAGCCATCGACAAGGTTTGGTCTCGGGCCACGATCACATGGTCCAGCACACGAATGTCGAGCAGTGCCAAGGCTGATTTGAGGCTTTGGGTTAAATATTCGTCAGCGCGCGACGGTTGCACGCTCCCGCTAGGGTGGTTGTGGGCCAGCACGACAGCGGCGGCATTGTGGTGCAGGGCGCGGATCACCACCTCGCGCGGGTAAACGCTGGCCTGCGTCAAACTGCCGCGAAACAGTTCTTCTATGGCCAGCAGGCGGTTTTGCGCGTCCAGAAAAAGCACTGCAAACACTTCATAAGGGCGCTGTCCCAAATGCAAGCGCAGGTAGTCACCCACCGCATGGGGCGTGTCAAACACGGTGCGCTCTTTGAGTTGCTCGGCCAGCGCACGCCGGGCCAGTTCCAGCACAGCAACCAGCTCTGCGCGCTTTGCGGGCCCCAGGCCTTTGATGCGCTCCAGGTCTTGCGCGCTGGTGTGCAGTAAGCCGCTGATGCCACCAAAGCCGTTGGGGTTCTTGGCGGGGTCCGCCAGCAACTCGTCTGCCAAGTGCAAAACGCTTTTGCCTTGAATGCCTGTGCGCAGCAGCAGCGCCAAGAGCTCGGCGTCGCTCAGCGCTGCGGGGCCACGCGCCAGCAGCTTTTCACGGGGGCGGGCATCGGCGGGTAAGTCTTTTAGGGGCATGAGCAAAAGGGGCGGAAAGCGCTAAAAACGCACTTGCCAAGTTCGATGTGAGCGGCTTCTTACAATTGAGACTGATTATCGAGTGATGTTAACGAAGCTTTTATGTCCCAGACCCTGCCTGAAGTTGCCCCCGCCGTCGCCGCTGCGGCTGTCATTGCCGAAATCCCGGTCGTGGTGGCCGATTCGTTTCTGACCCTGCATTACCGCCTGGCTGGGCCTGCTGGAGATGTCATCAATACCTTCAACGACAAGCCTGCGACGCTGTCGCTGGGCAGTGGACAGTTGTCGCCCGCCGTAGAACAACGGTTGCTGGGCTTGGCTGAGGGAACCCACACCACGTTTGAACTGGCAGCAGGCGAGGCTTTTGGCCCACGCAACCCCGACATGCTGCAATGGATTGCGCGCAAAGTGCTGACAGATATGGGCGACCCACTGGAGCGTTACAACGTGGGCGATGTGGTGCAGTTCCCCACGCCAGACGGTCAGGGCTCATTTGCAGGGGTGTTGCAACAGGTCAAGGGCGAGGGCAAAGAGCAATCGTTTCAGTTTGACTTCAGCCACCCGCTGGCTGGGCAGCCTGTGACGTTTGAAGTCAAACTCTTGGGCGTTTTATGAGCAAGGAAATTATGTCGGCCGCCGCGCTGGGCCGCACCCCCTCGGGGGGCAGCGCAGCACGCGAAGCGGCAAGCGAGGGGGTCATCCTTCTTGCTGAACCGAGAGGTTTTTGTGCAGGTGTGGACCGGGCCATTGAAATTGTCGATAAGGCCCTGCTCAAATTCGGCTCTCCCATCTACGTGCGACATGAGATCGTGCACAACACTTATGTGGTGAATGACCTGAAATCGCGCGGAGCGATCTTCATTGAAGAGTTGGACGATGTTCCCCCAGGTGCCACGCTGGTTTTCTCGGCCCATGGCGTCAGCAAAGCCATCGAAAACGAAGCCACTGCGAGGGGATTCCAAATCTTTGACGCCACCTGCCCACTGGTGACCAAGGTACACGTGGAGGTGGCCAAGCTGCACAAAGAGGGTTTCGAGTTCATCATGATTGGCCACAAAGGGCATCCAGAGGTGGAAGGCACCATGGGGCAGCTCGACAGTGGCATCCATCTGGTGGAAGACGTCGCGGATGTTGCCCGCGTGCAGCCCGCCCAAACAATGAAGCTGGCCATGGTGACGCAAACCACGCTGAGCGTAGATGACGCTGCTGAAATTGCCGCTGCCGTCAAAGCGCGGTTCCCGCTGGTGCGCGAACCCAAGCAGCAAGACATCTGCTACGCCACGCAAAACCGTCAGGACGCGGTGAAAGTGCTCAGCCCGCAAGTCGACATCGTCATCGTGGTGGGTAGCCCCACCAGTTCCAACAGCAACCGTCTGCGCGAAGTCGCCCGCAAACTCGGGACCGAGAGCTACATGGTGGACAGCGCCGAAGAGCTTCTCCCCGAATGGTTCGAAGGCAAGACTCGCGTGGGTTTGACGGCGGGCGCGTCAGCCCCTGATGTGCTGGTGCAACAGGTGATTGAACGGCTCAAAGCACTGGGTGTCTTGGCGGTTCGCAAGATGCCCGGCATGGAAGAGACGGTGAAGTTCCCCTTGCCCAAAGGCCTTCGCCTCGAATAGGGTGAATTTGAAGCGGCTAAGCATCTCTGAGCAGGCATCGGTATATTCAAATCGTGACCACCCCTGCCACCACCTTTGAACGCGAGACGCTGAGGCACATTGCGCCTATGACGGCGGCGTTGCAGGCTCTGGCAGCGAGTCTTTGCTTGATCGCGCAGGTGCTGATGGATGTGGTGCAGGGCCAGTTTCACCCGTGGCACTTTGTGTGGCCGGTCTTGGCGTTTGGGGGAGCCGCGCTCACAAGGCGCGTCACCACCATGCGTCAGTTGTTTCTGGTTGGGTTATTCAATGTCCAAACCGTGGTGATAGGTTTTGCCGTGCTGACGCGACTGGCAGACGATCCTGGATTTTGGTTTTTGCCCATCGGCCTGTGCGTGACGCTCACCACGGCCACCATTTACCACCGTGTGCAGGATTTTGTGTTTGGGTCTGGCTTGACCTGGGTCACGCTCAGCCTGATTGTCCAGCCCGTCCTTGACTCAGGTGTGAAGCAGGTATTTGTGCCTGTGATCATCATCGGATCGATGTTAGCTGGCGTGGCTTCTTCCGTCTTGTTCCGCTCTTACCGTTCCCAAAGCTACCGGGCGCAGCGCCAGTTGCACCAGTCGGCCAACATGGACCCACTCACCGAATTGCCCAATCGGCGCGCCTTCACCGAAAGCTGGAAACGCCTGCAGCAGTCAGCCACCGAGCCCCTGGTGTTCATGATGGCCGATATTGATAACTTCAAGCGGATCAATGACGACTTTGGACACGACGTGGGCGACAAAGCACTGATCGAAGTGGCCAAGGTTCTAAAGGCTATGCCGGAGTCGGTCTCTGTCGCAAGGCTTGGTGGTGAGGAATTCGCCGTGCTCTGCGCCGCGAACCGGGACCAGGCCAATGCATTGGCGGCGCAGTTGGTGGGGCAGGTTAACCAACAGTTTGTCAGCGGACGCAGGATGTCCATCAGTGTCGGTGTTGCCATGCAAAAACCCGATGAAACGTCGTCGGATGTCATGCGCCGGGCCGATGAAGCACTGTACCTTGCGAAAGTCTCCGGAAAAAATCGTGCGGCCTGGGCATCGGCTTGAAGGCCTGCCTGCGCTGACAGCGCCCGACTGCCGAGTATTGGTACTGGGCAGCTTTCCGGGGGCCGCCTCACTGGCCGCCCAACAGTATTACGGGCACCCGCAAAACCATTTCTGGCGAATACTGATGGAGATATTTCCTGTTCCGGCAGGACTGGTAAGCAGTTCTAGCTATCAAATCAAGAGTGAATGGTTGCTTGAACAAGGCGTGGCCTTGTGGGATGTGTATGCCGCCTGCGAGCGCGAAGGCAGTCTGGACAGCAATATTCGCCATGCGCAGCGCAATGACCTTGCTGGTTTGCTGACACAATGCCCCCAGCTCCAGGCCATCGTCCACAATGGGGCAGAGAGCTACAAACACCACAAGCTTACCCAGGCCCTCGGCCTGCCGGTGCATAAGTTGCCATCTACCAGTCCGGCCAACGCCGCTGTTCCTTACGTCCGTAAGCGTGATGAGTGGCGTGCCGTACTGGGGCAATATCTGAAATTGAGAACACACTGACATGAGCACCAAGACACAAAATCCTCCAGAGGACGAATTGCCTGAAGACGAGTTCCCCGAAGTCAACTACTCCGACTACCGGGGCGTGCGCAGCCTGCACCTGGGCACGCCGTGGATTCAGGGCAGCATGAAGGTGACGGCACCCTATGACCTGGAGCTGGAATACGTCCAGCGCATGATGGCTTGGCTGGTGTTTGTGGAACCCACCAGCGTCAGCAAACGCCACGCCATGCAGCTCGGACTGGGCGCTGCGGCGATTACCAAGTTTTGCCGCAAAAAGCTTCACATGACCGTGACCGCGATTGAGATCAATCCGCAAGTGATTGCCGTGTGTCGCAGTCTCTTCAAACTGCCGCCAGACGATGAGCGTCAACGCGTGGTGCTGGCCAATGCTGCAGAAGAAATCCGCAACCCCATGTGGCACGGCACGGTAGATGCTCTGGCGGTGGACCTATACGACCACGAGGCAGCAGCCCCAGTGCTGGACAGCACCGAGTTCTATGCCGATTGCCGCCAACTGCTGACGGGCGACGGGGCCATGACGGTTAACCTTTTTGGCCGCTCGTCCAGCTATGAAAAAAGCCTGGAGAAAATCAGCGCTGCTTTTGGTGAAGATGCGGTTTGGGCCTTTAAGCCGACGCGCGAGGGCAACACCGTTGTGTTGGCACTGCGCACCCCAGCACGATTCAACAAAACCCTGTTTGCCCAGCGCGCCGAGGTCATCGAGCGCCGCTGGGGCCTGACGGCTGCCAAGTGGATGCGGGTGTTTAAGCCACTGGTTGCCTGACTCTTTTTTGCATGACTCGAAGCCGCTCGAGCACGGGTAATAGGCAAACCAACTGCACCAGCAAGTAGGCAACAACAGCAAACATCAAGCCCAGGATGGGCAAACCCACGAACAAGGGCATGCCCAGTGACGAGATCCCTTCTATTACGCCGTTTGACCAGTTCACACCTGTAAAACTGTCAACAGAATCAGCCGAGTTGACCGGCAGGATCAGCTTTCCAATCTGAAAAGCCAACATGTACAGCGGCACGATGGTCAAAGGGTTGGTGTAGAACGTGGCCGCAGCCGCTGCAATGAGATTGGCTCTGAGCCAGACACACAGCAGCAACGAGCCAGCGACTTGCAGCGGCCCGGGAATCAGGCCGCAAAACATGCCGATGGCAACCCCCATGGCGAGCGGGTTGCGGTGAAAGTTGAGCACGTCCTTGCCGTCCAACCAGGGTCGCAAACGCCCCAGCAGGGGGCCATTCATGCTGGCCAGCACGCGCGGTTCCAGTCGGCGTAGCCAGCGGCGAAAGTTTCGAAGGATTACCAAGGAGGTGTAAGCGTTTGATCGCTGCTGAAATCAGTCGTTGCTGCCAATGCCAAACAGGCTCAGCAAGCTGGTAAACAGATTAAACAGCGAAACAAACAGACCTACCGTGGCCAACACATAATTGGTTTCACCGCCGTTCACGATGCGGCTGGTTTCAAACAGGATCAAGCCTGCAGACAGCAGTGCGACCATGCCTGATACGGCCAGGCCAAGTGCGGGGACCTGGAACACCATGGCTGCGATGCCGCCCAGGAGCGCAATCATCATGCCCGCAAACAGAAAGCCGCCCATGAAGCTGAAGTCGCGACGCGTGGTCAAAACGTAGGCCGACAGGGCGATGAAGGTAACAGCGGTTGCGCCCAGGGCCATGCCGATGATCTCGCCACCATTGGACAAGCCGCTGTAGCGGGTCAGGATGGGCCCCAAGGTGTAACCCATGAAGCCGGTCAGTCCGAAGACGGCAGGCAAAGCCCAAGCGCTGTTTTGCAGTTTGTGTACCGCAAACAGCAGGCCAAAGTAGCCGACCAAGGTCACGATGATGCCGGGAGAGGGCAGCTTCAGGGTGGTGGATGCCGTGGCCACTGCGGCACTGAACAGCAGCGTCATGGCCAAGAGAGCGTAGGTGTTGCGCACCACGCGGTTTTGCAAAGCTGATTCAGCTTGGACATAGTCACCATTGTTGAAAGCTTGGTTGTCTGACCAATGGATGGCTTTTGTCTCTGGTTTGGATGAGAAACGGTTCATGATTTGCTCCGTAAATACTTTAAAAATTGGATGTTTCGTGTTGCGTTGCCGGTGCGGTCGCTCAATTTGACGTTGGCAGCAAACTTTTAATCGACTTGCGCTCAGGGCGACGTGCCTGCTTGAGCGTGCGAAGGACCTGGGCAATGGCGCGCTTCAACGCGGTTTCGAGCGCTGTGCGCCAAGAGTCGGCGCGGGCTTCAACCACAACTGTTCCATTTGACAAGAGGTTCAGCTGAATATGGGCATGTTTGTCCACCCCACCGCGCGGGCCATTCACGTCACTGAAGCGCACCCGCGCTGTGTTGACAAAGGTGTAGAGGCGGCGAAGGGCAAAGCGCAGTCGCTCAACGGTCAGTTCGCGCAGAGACTTGGCTTCGACTGGTTTGGCATCAAAAACAATGTTCATCAAAAACTCCTGATGGGTTGAAACGAGCCTTCACTTTAGAGGGTTTGATTGATGAAATAAACAATCTAATTTCTATGTTTTGATAAGATAAATACGAACTGATTGAAAATCACAGCAAGCTTGAATCCCGAATCCGAGTGACCGATCCCACATCGAGTGTCCACACCAAACCATCGCCCATTTGCCCTGTGCTGCATTGCTTCGCGATGATTTCTTGAATTTGCGCAGCTGCGGCATCGTCCGCCAAAACGCACACCAAGAGCTTGGGTGAATAGTCGGTCAGCTCTTCAGCGTCTGTGCGTTTATGTACGGCTGATGGTGCGGTGAAGCCTTCGGCTTTGAGCACGGTCAGCCCCGGAAAGTCCGGTAGGTCCCGCAGCGCGTTGCGCAGCTTTTCCAGGCGGTTGGGGCGGATGATGGCGCGGATTTCTTTCATGGCGGTTCTCCAAATCAGGCTTCGAGGGGTTTTTCGTCAAACCAGCGGTACAGCGTAGGCAGCACCACCAAGGTCAGTAGGGTGGATGAGATCAGCCCACCGATCACCACAATGGCCAGGGGTTTTTGCACTTCTGACCCCGGGCCGGTCGCAAACAGGAACGGAACCAAGCCCAGCAGTGCCACCGTGGCGGTCATCATCACGGGCCTGAACCGCATGACACAGCCTTCGCGCACGGCAGTGGCTACGTCTTTGCCGTCCTCGCGAAGGCGGCGTATGCAACTGACCAGCACCACACCGTTGAGCACAGCGATGCCCCACAGCGCAATGAAGCCTACCGACGCCGGTACGCTCAGGTACTGGCCGGTAACAAACAGCGCGATCACGCCACCGACAGAGGCAAAGGGCAGCACCAAAATGATCAGGGACGCCAGCTTGACGGATTTGAACAACATGAACAGCAGGAAGAAGATGGCCACAATGGTCAGCGGCACGATGACCGCCAGCGTGCCCATGGCGCGCTGCATGTTTTCAAACTGGCCACCAAAGGCAAAGTAGTAGCCCTCGGGCAACTTGACCTGAGCTGCCAGGAGTTCCTCAACTTCCTTCACAAAACCTGCCAGGTCTCGACCTTCCACGTTGGCACCGACCACGACGCGGCGTTTGGCGCTCTCACGGCTGACCTGGGCAGGGCCGTCCAGCAATTCGATGTTGGCCACCGTATACAGCGGCACCATGGCACCGTCGGGTGTGCGCAACATGACATTGCGAATGGACTCAACGGAATTGCGAGCGGCCTCGGGGAAGCGCACTGCCACGTTGAAGCGGCGCTCACCTTCGTAAAGCACGGTGACATCCTTGCCGCCAATGGCGGTTTCGATCAAAGCCTGGACATCGGCCACATTGATGCCGTGGCGTGCAATGGCTTTGCGGTCGACATCAATCGTCAATGACTGCTGCCCGGACAGGCGTTCGATGCGGATATCCCTGGAACCCTGCACACCTTTCAGAATGCGTGCCACTTGTTCCGAGATGCGGCGCAGCTCACCCAGGTCATCACCAAAGACTTTGATCGCCAGCTGAGAGCGCACCCCCGTCACCATTTCATCTACCCGCTCCGCTATAGGCTGCGACAGCACGATTTGCACGCCGGGAATGCTGGACAGGCGTTGGCGAATGTCCTCGTCGATGGCATCTTGTGTGCGGCCAGATTTCGGGTCCAGCAGCACAATCGGGTCTGACTCATTCGGGCCAGCCGGGTCAGCGGGGGATTCACCCCGTCCTAGCTTGGACACCACCATGCGCACGCCGGGCACCTCGGCGATGGTTTTCATGGCGGCCATTTCCATTCGGATGGACTCGTCCAAAGAGATGCTAGGCACACGGTTGATCTGAGGCGTGAGCGCTCCCTCCTTCATGGTGGGCATGAAGGATTTGCCCAGCAGAGGGAACAGCGCGAGCGAAGCGACCAGCAAGCCCACAGCGACGGCTAAGGTGATGCGCTGGCGGCTCAGCGAGTTGTCCAAGAGGCGCAGGTAATGTCGCTTCAAGAAGGCAATGATCCAGGTGTCGTGGTCAGCACCCCCTTTGAGGATGTAGGCGCACAGCACGGGGGATAAAAACAGCGAAACCACAAGCGACACGGCCAGCGACATGGCAATGGTCAGCGCCAGCGGGGCAAACAACTTACCTTCAATGCCCTCCAGCGTCATCAAGGGCAAGAACACCAAAATGATGATGGCAATGCCAAAGATGGTGGGCACGGCCACCTCCATGGTGGCCTGCAAAATTACCCGGACGCGCGACACACCTGTCGCAGTGGCTTCGCCTAGGCGGTGGAACACGTTCTCCACCACCACCACGGTGGCATCTACCATCAGGCCAATGGCAATGGCCAGCCCCCCCAGCGACATCAGGTTGGCAGATATGCCGTAACGGTTCATCAGCATGAAGGTGGTCAGCGGCGTGATGATGAGTGTGGCCACCACGATCAGGCTGGAGCGCACATCTCCCAGAAAAATGAACAGCACGACCACCACCAGGAAGATCCCCTCGATCAACACTTTGGCGACCGTCCACAGGGCGGAGTCCACCAGTTCAGTGCGGTCGTAATAAGGCACGATCTTCAGGCCATCTGGGAGCATGCCTTTGGCGTTGATCTCCGCGACTTTGGCTTTCACCCGGGTCACGGTTTCTTTGGCGTTGCCGGCTCGCGCCATCAACACGATGCCCGATACGCTCTCGGTGTAGCCGCCTTTGATGATGGCGCCTTGTCGCACCTCGTGGCCGATCTTGACTTCCGCCAGATCGCGCACAAACACGGGCACGCCAGACTGCTCTTTGACCACGATGTTGCCAATGTCTTCGAGTGTCCGAATCAAGCCCACACCGCGAATCAGGAACTGCTCGGTCACTTGGGGCAAGATGCCGCCGCCAGCGTTGGCGTTGTTGCTGGCAATGGCTTGCACCACCTGCTGCACCGACAGGTTGTAGTGGCGCAGCCGCTCGGGGCTGGCCAAGACCTGATACTGGCGCACATAGCCCCCTTGCGAGTTGATTTCGGCCACGCCAGGGATGGAGCGCAAAAGGGGGCGAACCACCCAGTCTTGCACGATGCGGCGCTCGGCGAGTTCAGCTGGCGTCAGCGCACGTTGGCCGTCGTCAGGATGGTCTAGCGTGTATTGGTAGACCTCGCCCAAGCCGGTGGTGACTGGCCCCAGCACTGGGGTGACGCCGGCAGGCATGCGTTGGTTGACCTCAATCAGTCGCTCGGTCACAAGTTGGCGTGCAAAGTAAACGTCGGTCTTGTCGGTGAAGACCAAGGTGATGATGGACAAGCCACTTTTGTTGAGCGAGCGCATCTCCACCAAGCCCGGCAGGCCGGTCATGGCGATCTCTAGCGGCACCGTGACAAAGCGTTCAATCTCTTCAGGTGAGCGACCGCTGAATTCGGTGGCGACTTGGACCTGCACGTTGGTCACGTCGGGGAAGGCATCCACAGAGAGTTTGGTCGCAGCACGAAATCCAAAGCCGCACAGCACCAGTGCCAGCACGACGACCAGCAAACGCTGTGATAGCGCAGTGCGAATCAGTGAGTTGAGCACGGCCTTACTCCAGTTCTGCGCGCTTGCGCTCGTTGTTCAGGTGGAAAGCACCTTCCACCACCACGGGCGTTCCGGCAGCCAAGCCTTTGATCACAGGGCGCACGCCGTCTGTGGCTGGCCCAAGATCAACCGCGGTCAGGCGGTACTGCAGGGCTTGGGTTTGCACGTAGACATGGTCTTTGTCGTTTTCGCGTACCACCGCACCAATGGGGACGGCCAACTGTGGGCTGCTGTGTCCGGCAATCCGCAGCGTGGCGAGCATCTGCGGCTTCAAATCCCGTTTTTGGTTGTCCACTTGAGTGCGGATGGTGACGGTACGTGTCTCTGGCGAAACGGTGTCGCTGATAAAAACAACTTTGCCTGTCAACTTCCGATTGTCCAGAGCAGGCACGTTGACTTCGATTTTTTGGCCAAGTTGAACGGTTCGTGCGGCCTGCTCGGGCAGCGCACCAATGACCCACACGTTGGACAAATCGGCCACAGTAAAGAGTTGGTCACCCGGTTGAGCAACCTGCCCTTGGCTGATTTTTCTTTCGGTCACGACGCCAGACAAGGTAGCCGTGACACCCGCTACGGGGTGCAGGCTGCCCTCATCGCGCAATTTGGCGATGCCTTCAGCAGGGATGCCCATCAGTCGAAGCTGGTCTGCCGATGCGCGCATTTCTGCTTTGGCAATCGAAAGCTCGGATTCACGCCGCTGTAGCTCTGCCGACCCGATCACATCGGCCTGTATCAGTTGGCGCGCTCGCTCCACTGCGCGCTCAGCCAATTCGGCAGTCGATTTGGCGCGCAGGTAGCCAAGTTGTGCAGAGGTCAGTTCGGGGCTGGCGATTCGGGCCAGGGTTTGGCCGCTGCGCACAGCGTCGCCAACTTCAGCCATAACGTCGGTTACGCGGCCAGTCACCGCCGCACCGATGCGGGTGACGAGGCGCTCGTTGGTGTCAATGCGGCCAGATATTTCCTGCATCGCCGTGACGTCAACTGTTTGCAATGGCTTGACTTTAAAACCTTGCGCCATGGCGGGCTTGACTTCAACCTGCATGGGGTCTGAGGCCGCTTTCGTTTGTGTTTGTGCTCCTGCAGCGGCTTGAGATTCAGGGGATGAAGGCGCAGCCTTATTGCAGGCGGCGAGCATGACCACGCAGGCAAGCGTTGTCACAGTGATTGACCAGCGAGGTAAAGGGATTTGGGCGAGGTACGTCATATAACTTGAAGGCATGATTTATGGTTGGTTGACATTGACGCCGTTTGCGTCGGCATAAAGCCCTGTAAGGAAGTCCAGGTCTATGCCTGCTGCCTGCACTTGAAATCGCGCGTCCAGCAAATCGGCATTCACCGCACGCAACAAACGCTGGGCATCTAACACGTCAAGAATGCCGCGTTCACCAAATCGGTACGCGGCTTGCGCTACGCGAAGTGCAGCTTCTGCCTCGCGTACTGCGCCTGTGCTGAGCGCTGAAACGCGCACACGCGCAATCTCCATGCTCTTCCAGGCCAGCAGGACTTGTTGCCTCAGCTCGGCGCGACGGCCATCAAGCAAAGTTCGCGCGCGCTCAAGTTCTGCAGCAGCTTCGGCAATCGGCCCGCTGCGTTGGTCGACCAGTGGTATTTGCAGGCTCGCCGTCAACATGTTCTGACGTATTTCCGGGTCGCGCAATTGACCGTAGCGCAGCTCTAAACCAGGCCAGCGTCCAGCTTGCGCTTCGCGCAGTTTGGCCTCGCGGCGATCAACTTCTGCTTGAAGTGCTTTCAACTCGGGATTGTCACGTTGCGCTAACTGTTGAATTTGTTCCAACGCAGGTGCTTCGATCGCATCCCCCAAGGTTTCTTGCAGCGTCCAATAGACGGGCAAATGCCCAGCCGCCAAACGATTGATTGCCACCGTGCTTTGATCAACCTGCAAGAGTGCTGTTTGGAGTTTTTGCCGTGCATTGATAACTTCTGCGTCGGCCTTGATGATTTCGTAGCGTGGCGCTTCACCGCTGTCGACTCGAACCTTCACGCGGGTGCGAATCTGCTCAAGAAGGTTCAGGGCCTCAGTTGCTGCCCGCGCTTCGTCTTTGCGCAGCAGGTGCTCGAACGCCTTGACGCGCACCTGGGCAACCAGCTCATTGGTATTGACCGCGATGGCATGGGTGCTGGCATCTTTGCCGAAGCTTGCCGCATCCAAGCGAGCACGCCGGATGCCCGGGTTTTCGATGAACTGCGACACGGCCCACCCGCTGACGCCACCGGCGCTTGCACTGGGCAGTCGCTGTGAGTTGCGCCCCAAAGTGGTTTCTATGCGCGGGTTTTGTACAGCGCCGGCACTGGTGACAGCCGACGTCGCAGCATCGCGGCTGCGCTGCGCGGCTTGCAGCGATGGATTGTTTTGCACCACAGTGCGAACCACGTCTGCAAGCGTCAAGGTCTGAGGCGATGGTGACGTTTGCGTTTGCGTTTGTGCGTTGGCGCCGAAGACAGTGCATATCAGCGTCAAACAGGTGAAAAGTGTAGATCTGACAAATGGCGGCGGCATGGTGATGAATACTGAAAGTAGTGGGCTGATGGTCAGGCTGGCACTTTAGTGTGATTGGGTACAGAATTAAAGGTAGCATTAACAAACAATTTGTTAGAAAAAAACTAATGATGTGGAAGGCGTAAGTCCATGAATCAAAGCTTTAACTACAAGCATCTTTTCTATTTTTGGGTGGTGGCCAAAGAGGGGGGGATTGCCCGCGCAGCGGAGCGCTTAGACATGTCTTTGCCCACCATCAGTGCCCAAGTGCGCACTTTGGAGAAAGATCTGGGTGTGAGTCTGCTTAAAGCGCAGGGTCGGAACTTGGTGCTGACCGATGCGGGCGTCGCCGCGATGCGTGAGGCAGACCTGATTTTTGCCCTCGGTGAAAATTTGCCGAACCGTGTTCAGGAGGCGGTCAGCGGCAAGGTGGTCCGCTTCAATGTCGGTATTTCAGATGGCATTGCGAAACTGGCGGTTCACAGGGTGCTGGCCCCCATGCTGGACGAGCCTCACCTCAGACTGCTGTGTCACGAAGGTGAGTTTGAGCAACTGCTGGGTGAACTGGCCATGCACAAGCTGGATGTTGTTTTGTCTGATCGCGCGGCCACACCTCATCTTGAACTGCGTATTACCAGCCGCTTATTGCTCAGCAGTCCACTTGCTTGGTACGCACCACCAAAGTGGGCGCCACTCGCGAGGCAAGGCTATCCGCAAAGCTTGTCCCAGGTGCCCATGATTTTGCCGACCCGGCACTCCGCGGCGAGGGCACGCATTGACCACTGGTTAGAGCGCGAACGCATTCAGCCTCGTATCGTGGGTGAGTTTGAAGACAGTGCCTTACTGACCACTTTTGGTGCCGCGGGAATGGGGGTTTTCCCCGCTCCGGAGTCCTTGGATGAAGAGCTCCAAGAGATGCACTTGCTCGAAAAAGTGGCCAGCTTTCCGGAGGTGGAAGAACAGTTTCATGTGATCCACACAGCGCGCAAAGTGCTGCACCCTTTGTTGGTTCAACTGCTGGATACAACCCGTTAACATGATTGCCGTATGACCACCAAAGCACCGCGCCAAACCAAAGACGTCAAAGAATTCAAAGGCCCCTTGCACTGGCGGCAAATTGTCGACTGGTTGGCCGAAGACGGCGTCATCGGCAAAGAGGAAGCTGTCCGCACCATCGCCCGCTGCTCGCATTCTGAAAGTGCCCAACACCCCTTGGTGCGCCTGTCCAATGTTGCCATGGAACGCGCCAGCGACGGTAAGGCGCTGGATGTGGATGCTTTGGTTCAATGGCTGGCCACGCGCAGTGGCATGGAGTTTTTGCGCATCGACCCGCTGAGGGTGGATGTCGGCAAAGTAGCCGACACCATGAGCGCGGGCTATGCCGAACGGCACAAAATTTTGCCCGTACAGGTCAGTGGCAGCGAAGTCACCATCGCCACTGCGGAGCCTTTTGTGACCGACTGGATAGCTGAGGTGGAGCGCCAGTCACGACGCACCGTGCGGCGCGTCTTGGCCAATCCGCTGGATGTGCATCGTTACACCGCTGAATTTTTCTCGCTGGCCAAGTCAGTGCGCTCAGCGCAAAAGTCGGGTGCATCAGCGAGCGGATCGAGCTTTGAACAACTGGTGGAGCTGGGCCGAAGCAACAAGGCGCTGGATGCCAATGACCAGGGCGTGGTGCAAGTGGTGGACTGGCTCTGGCAATACGCATTTGACCAGCGTGCCAGCGATATTCACTTGGAGCCCAGGCGCGACCAGGGCGTGATCCGCTTTCGAATCGACGGCATTTTGCACACCGTTTACCAAATGCCGTCCAGTGTTCTGGGGGCGATGACAGCCCGTATCAAGCTGTTGGGTCGCATGGATGTGGTGGAGCGCCGTCGTCCGCAAGACGGCCGCATCAAGACTCGTAATCCGCGTGGCGAAGAGGTGGAAATGCGCCTGTCCACCTTGCCCACCGCCTTTGGCGAAAAAATGGTGATGCGGATTTTTGACCCCGATACCGCCGTCAAAGACCTGGATGCTTTGGGTTTTACACCGCATGACGCCGACCGCTGGCAGCAATTGGTGAAGCGCCCTTACGGTATTTTGCTGGTGACAGGTCCCACCGGATCTGGGAAAACCACAACCTTGTATTCCACCTTGAAGCGAGTGGCGACGGAAGAGGTCAATGTCTGTACTGTCGAAGACCCTATCGAAATGATTGAGCCTTCCTTCAATCAGACCCAGGCCCAGCCGCAACTGGACTTTGGCTTTGCCGAAGGCCTGCGCGCGCTGATGCGGCAGGACCCCGACATCATCATGGTGGGCGAAATTCGGGATTTGCAAACAGCCGACATGGCCGTACAGGCCGCGCTGACGGGCCACTTGGTGTTCTCCACCCTTCACACCAACGATGCACCGTCGGCCATTACGCGCCTGATGGAGTTGGGCGTGCCACCGTACCTGATCAATGCGACCGTGCTGGGTGTGCTGGCCCAGCGCCTGGTGCGAACCCTGTGCAAAGCCTGTGCGATACGCGACGATGAATCTAACCCAGACGCGCTGGCGGCAGCCATCAAACCCTGGAAGCTCAACGGCGGCTACAAACCGTTCAAGCCTGTGGGATGTGAAGACTGTCGCATGACGGGCTTTCGTGGCCGCATGGGCTTGTACGAACTGTTGGCGGTCAGCGATGCGTTCAAGGACAAGGTCAACAAGGAGCCCAATATCGATTCCCTGCGCCGACAGGCCGTGGCGGATGGCATGAGACCTTTGCGTTTGGCTGGCGCATTACGGGTCGCTGAAGGCATGACGACCCTCGAAGAGGTGCTCACGGCCACACCACCGTTGGACTGATCACAGGGGAAAAACGAGCAGCGCAGTACACGAAGTGACAAGCGTGGTGTGCAATCTAGGTGACTACCCTAGGTAGGTGTAATCCACATTCACCTTGGGGTTGATTGGACGCCACAATCGGCCCAAATCTAACTTTTAGGAGATATGCCCGTGGGATTCAAAAGTCAACGAGACTTTTTTGCCGGACTCATGTTCACGCTGGTCGGATTGGCCTTCGCCATCGGTTCGCGTAACTACAGCATTGGTGATGGGGCCCGAATGGGTCCAGGTTATTTCCCTCAACTGCTGGGCTACATCCTGGCTGGGCTGGGCGCATTGATTATTTTCAATTCGTTCAAGTCGAAGTCGGGAGATGGAGACCCGATTGGTAAATTTGCCTGGAAGCCTCTGGGTTTTGTTTTGGGGGCCAACTTGTTGTTTGGTGTGTTGTTGGGCGGTTTGCCCAGCATCGGTATTCCAGCAATGGGCTTGATGGTCGCCATCTACGGATTGGTCGTTGTTTCGAGCATGGCAGGGGAAGAATTCAAGCTTAAGCCTGTTTTGTTGTTGGCAACGGCGCTTGCCATTGGGAGTTACTTGGCCTTTGTCGTGCTACTGAAGTTGCAGTTCCCTGTCTGGCCAACTTTCATTACTGGTTAAGAGGATAAAAACAAAATGGAACTGTTAAGCAATCTCTCTCTTGGTTTTGGTGTGGCTTTCACGCCCATCAATTTGCTTTACGCTTTGGTTGGATGCGTGCTGGGTACTTTGATTGGCGTTTTGCCGGGCATTGGCCCCGTGGCCACCATTGCCATGCTCTTGCCTGCGACCTACGCATTGCCTCCTGTGTCTGCGCTGATCATGTTGGCCGGTATTTACTACGGCGCGCAATATGGTGGTTCAACCACTGCCATTTTGGTGAATCTGCCAGGTGAGTCATCGTCTGTGGTCACTACGCTGGATGGTTACCAGATGGCACGGCAGGGTCGAGCTGGCCCTGCACTGGCGGCCGCTGGTCTCGGGTCCTTCTTTGCCGGTTCAGTGGGTACACTGATTTTGGCCGCATTTGCGCCGCCCCTGACTGAACTGGCATTCAAGTTTGGCCCTGCAGAGTATTTTTCACTCATGGTGCTTGGCTTGATCGGTGCGGTGGTGCTTGCCTCCGGCTCGCTGCTCAAGGCCGTCGCGATGATTATTTTGGGTCTGCTGATGGGCTTGGTGGGCACCGATGTGAACTCTGGCGTCGCACGCTTCAGCTTCGACATCCCGGAACTGACTGACGGCATTGGTTTTGTTGCTATCGCCATGGGTGTGTTCGGCTACGGCGAAATCATCTCTAACTTGTCCAAGCCAGAAGAAGACCGCGAAGTGTTCACGGCCGGGGTGTCGGGTCTGTTTCCTACGTTGGAAGACTTCAAGCACATGACGCCTGCGGTGCTGCGTGGCACGACCATAGGCTCCTTGTTGGGCATTTTGCCCGGTGGTGGCGCTTTGCTGGCTGCGTTTGCCGCTTACACGATCGAGAAGAAGATCAAACTCAAGCCAGGTGAAAAGGTCTTGGGTACCGGCAACATCCGTGGTGTGGCCGGCCCTGAAGCCGCGAATAACGCAGGTGCACAAACCTCCTTCATTCCTTTGCTGACTTTGGGTATTCCACCCAATGCCGTGATGGCTTTGATGGTGGGCGCGATGACGATTCACAACATCCAGCCTGGTCCCCAGGTGATGACAAGCAACCCCGAGTTGTTTTGGGGGCTGATCGCTTCCATGTGGATTGGTAACCTCATGTTGGTGATTTTGAACCTGCCACTCATTGGCATGTGGATCAAACTGCTGACCGTGCCTTACAAGTACTTGTTCCCGTCCATTGTTCTGTTCTGTGCCATTGGGGTTTATTCAACGAATAACAATACCTTTGACATCTGGACTGTGGCCATATTCGGATTCATTGGTTACTTGTTTAACAAGCTAAGCGTGGAGCCCGCTCCCTTGCTGCTGGGTCTGATTCTTGGCCCCATGATGGAAGAGAATTTGCGCCGTGCGCTGCTCCTGTCGCGCGGGGACTGGTCCGTGTTTGTGACGCGACCACTGTCGGGCGGTTTGCTGGTTGTCGCAGCGATCTTGCTTGCGGTTGTCTTGTCGCCATCGATCAAGTCCAAGCGCGAAGCAGTATTCGTCGAGGAGTGATCCTCGTCGGTGACGGACTAAAAATTGGCACCTTCGGGTGCCTTTTTCGTTTTTAGTGGCCAAGCTGCGTAACAATGCATCTTCGCCAAAGGGAGTGATTGATTTCATGCTACGTCGAACTCTGATCCAAGTCGCTTTAGGTTGTCTGCCGTTCTTTGGGGCATCCCAAATACAGGCACAGACCTATCCCAGCAAGCCCATACGGCTGATCGTGCCCTTTCCTGCAGGCGGGGCAACCGACATCTTTGCGCGAGCGCTGTCGCAAAAACTGGGCGAAAAACTCGGGCAGTCTCTGGTGGTTGAGAACCGCCCAGGTGCCGGTGGCACGATTGGGTCCGACGCGGTCGCCAAGGCTACAGCTGATGGCTACACCCTGCTGCTGGCAACCTCTAGCACGCACTCGATTGGACCCAGTCTTAACCCCCGAATGCCCTATGACGCGGTGCGTGATTTCAGCCCCATCGCCCATGTCGGCAATGCGCCCAGCATCATGTTGGTGCCCAACAGCAGTCCTGCACACTCCGTGAAAGAGTGGATTGCTTACGCCAAAGCTAACCCTGGCAAGCTGAATTACGCCTCCAGCGGCAACGGCACCATCGTGCAACTGACCGCTGAGTTGTTCAAGTCACAAGCCGGGGTGTTTTTGGTTCACATCCCTTACAAAGGCACCGCGCTGGCCATGCCAGATTTGATCAGTGGCAAGGTCGATGTGATTTTTGATTCACTGCCCACAGGTTTGCCTCATGTGCGCGATGGTCGCTTGCGCGCCCTGGCGGTGACCACGGCCAAGCGTACCCCGTTAGCACCAGATTTACCCACCGTTGCCGAGGTGTTGCCCGGCTATGACTCCAACACCTGGTTTGGCTTGTTTGGCCCCAAAGGGCTGAATGCCGATGTGCTTGCCAAGGTCAATGCGGCAGCGAATCAGGCGCTGGTTGATCCCGAGGTCAAGGACAAGCTGGCTCGGTTGGGCATTGAGACCGTGGGTAGTACGCCGCAGCAGTTTGCTGACATGGTGGCTGCAGACACCGCTAAATGGAAAAAAATCATTTCCGAGCGCAAGATCACCGCCGATTAAGGACCGCAGATGAACTTTAATTTCTCGACACCCTATCCAAGCCTGCGCTTGCCCGTATTTGCGCGAAATGTGGTGTCCACATCGCATCCACTCGCCGCGCAGGCAGGTCTGCGTATGCTGTACAAGGGAGGCAATGCCGTTGACGCCGCCGTTGCGGCCGCAGCAGTCATCACATTGACCGAGCCTGTGAGCTGTGGGCTGGGCAGTGACGCGTTCTGCATTTTGTGGGACGGCAAGCAAATGCATGGCCTCAATGCTTCGGGCCGTGCGCCTGCCGCGTGGACGCCAGAATATTTCAAAGGCAAGTACGGCTCTGATGCCAAGACGCCGCCCAAGCGTGGCTTTGATTCGGTCACCGTGCCGGGTGCGGTGGCGGGTTGGGTGGCGCTGAATAAACGCTTCGGTAAATTGCCCTTTGCAGACTTGCTCGAGCCCGCAATTGATATCGCAGAGCGTGGTTACTTGTTGCCCATCGTGGTTCAACAAAAATGGGCCGCACCCGTGGATGAGCTCAAAGGCATGCCCGGCTTTGCGCAAGCCTTTTTGCCCAAGGGCAGGGCACCTAACGTGGGCGAACTCTTCCAGTTCAAAGCAGCAGCCAAGGGCCTGCGTGCCATTGCGGAATCCAGCGGTGAGGCCTATTACCGGGGCGAGATTGCCGCCGCCATTGCCAAATTCTCGCAAGCCAACGGTGGCGCGCATACCGAGGAAGACTTTGCGGCTTTTCAGCCCGAGTGGGTCACTCCCATTGCCAAGAACTACCGTGGCTACACCCTGCATGAGATCCCGCCAAATGGCCAAGGCATTGCCGCCTTGATCGCCTTAGGCATCCTTAGTAACTTTGACCTGTCGTCATTGCCGCCTGATGGTGTGGATGCACAACATCTGCAGATCGAAGCCATGAAGCTCGCATTTGCTGACACTTACCGATATGTCTCTGAGCCCGCCACCATGCGGATGCCGGTCGAGCACATGCTGGACGATGCGTATCTGGCCAGCCGCGCCAAGTTGATTCAGATGAATCTTGCACAAGACTTCAAAGCCGGCAACCCCGTTAAGGGGGGCACGATTTACTTATCTGCAGCCGACGAGAACGGCATGATGGTCAGCTTCATTCAGAGCAACTACATGGGTTTTGGCTCAGGTTGTGTCGAGCCCACTTATGGCATCAGCTTGCAAAACCGAGGTCACGGCTTTGGTTTGGATGCGGGCCCTGGCGCGCTCAACCCGGACAACGTCGTGGCGCCAGGCAAACGCCCCTTTCATACCATCATCCCTGCTTTCCTCACCAAAGACGGGCAGCCCGTGATGAGCTATGGCGTCATGGGCGGCAACATGCAGCCCCAAGGGCACATGCAAACGCTGGTGCGCATGCTCGACTACCAACAAAACCCACAAACCGCATGCGACGCGCCGCGCTGGCGTTTCAACGCAGGGCTGAACATCAATGTCGAATCTGCCATGCAGGCGGGCACCGTCCAAGGCATGCTGCAACGCGGGCACCAGGTGGATGTGATCAACGACTCCTACCAAGACTTTGGCGCTGGCCAATTCATCTGGCGCATGGGTGACCCCAAGGTCGAAGGCTACATGGCTGCCAGCGATCCGCGCCGTGACGGCCTGGCCGCTGGCTTTTGAGCAGCCTGCACGGAAAACCAGCCGGCGCGGGGCTACTGCTGGCCTTGATCGGTTCCGTTGCGTTCAGTGGCAAGGCCATCATTGTCAAGCTGGCGTATCGACACGGCGTCGATGCCGTCACGCTGATCATGCTGCGCATGTTGTTTGCGCTCCCGCTGTTTGCCTTGATGGCCTGGTGGGCTAGTCGTGGCAAAGCAGGGTTGTCGCGCCAAGACTGGTTGGGAGTGCTGGGCTTGGGCTTCAGTGGCTACTACCTGGCCAGCTATTTGGACTTCGCGGCATTGGTCTACATCAGCGCTAGCCTGGAGCGGTTGATCCTTTACCTGAACCCCACGGTGGTGATGTTGCTGGGCTGGCTGATGTACCGCAGACGCGCGAGCTTTGGGCAGATGCTTGGCATGGCCGTGAGCTACAGCGGCGTGATGTTGGTGTTCGGCCATGAAATGAACCTGGACAAGGCCTCGGCTGCAAGCATCGGCTGGGGTGCATTGCTCTGTGTTCTGAGTGTGTTCAGCTACGCCATTTACCTGGTTTACAGCGGGGAACTGGTCAAGCGCTTGGGTTCGCTGCGATTGGTGGGGCTGGCCACCAGCGTGGCGTGCATTTTCTGCATCGCGCAATACCTGCTGACCCGACCCATGGCTACGGTGATGAGCCTGGACGCGGATGTGATCTGGCTGTCAGTGTTGAACGCCACCCTGTGCACCGCTGCGCCTGTGCTGCTGGTGATGATGGCGATCGAGCGCATTGGTGCCAGTGCTGCCGCTCAGATGGGCATGGTGGGTCCGCTGTCCACGATTCTGATGGGGGTGTTGATCTTGGACGAGCCGTTCAACGGCTGGATGATTGCAGGCACTGCGCTGGTGATGGCAGGCATCACCGTGTTTTCACGCAGTGCGCCTCGGCAATGAGTCCTGCATTCCACATTTGCTGCTAAATCAACGCTTGCCCAGGCGCTGCGCCAATGTGACGGACGGCTTGCCCACAAAAGCATCCAGCTGCTTGCCCATGACTTGCTCCAATTGATCGAGCCGCAGTTGGGGAGCAGGATGAGTGCTCATGGACAGCGAAAAGATCGGATTGTCGGGCGCCGCGGAGCGCAGTTGCTGCAGTACGGCAACCAAGCCAAACGGGTCAAAACCCGCACGTGTGGCCAGCGCAACGCCGTTGCGGTCGGCTTCCAGCTCATCGCCTTGGTCCAGACCACGGCTGTACAGGTCGCGGCCCAGGGCAACAACTTGTGACGACAAATTCTTACCGATGGAGTTGTTGATTTTTGATGCTGCCGCCTGCGCCAGTAACTGCGTGCCCAGGCTGGTCTGAGCATTTTTGTTCATGGCTTTCAAATGGTGTTTGGACGTGACATGCGTGATCTCGTGGGCCAGGATGCCTGCGAGCTCTGATTCGTCAGCCACTCGGTCAATCAAACCTTTGGTCACGACGATGTAACCGCCGGGCGCTGCAAAGGCGTTGTAACCTGGGTCATCCAACACGCCAAAAGTCCACTTCAGGTCGGGGCGGTCTGACTGCAAGGCAATCCAGCGGCCCAGGCGGTTTACGTAGCGCTGCAGCGTCATGTCCGGATGCAAGGGTTTGCTGCCCAGCAACACAGCAGCAAGTGTGCGGCCAATCTCCATTTCTTTGGGTTCGTCAATTTGCTCGACCGATTTAGTCAGTAGTTGCGCAACATCGCCAGCATTGACAGATGAACCTCCGCTGCCCCCGTTCAGCACATTGGTGATGGAAGCAGGTGCCTGCGGCAAGCTTGGCAGACTTTGTCCGGGCTTGATGAGTTGCTGGAACAGGCCTTTGAAGTCCTGTGCCTGCGCAGGCAGAACACAAGCCATGCACAGGGCAAACGCACCTATTGCGCTGGCCGAAAAGCGGCGCTGCTTTGGGGCGGAGTTGTTCCGGTACTTAATTTGGATCTTCATCACGGTGCCTCCTTGCCAAAACTGTTAGCAGGTGTGGCTGATGAACCGCCAATGGATCCACCGAACAGCCCAGGCGCTTCAAGCGCAGGTACTTCGCGTCGCTCAAGTCCTGATGTGGCGGCAAACTGCTGCGCATTGCTGGCATCGACACGGTTGCCTTCCATCTGGTTCACCCGGTTGATGTCAGGCTGCGCGTTGGCCAAATCCTGAGAGTCCAGCCCGCGTATGCCTACGGTGGAGGTTGCTACCGTGGTGTTTTGCTGAGCACCGCCTTTGTTAAACAAACCCGTGACGCCGCGCAAAAAGCCGGAGGCCATCCCGCCGCCAGTGCTGGCCGTATTGGCGTTGCCAATGTCAAACATGTGCACCCAGCCCACCGCGCCGGTGCTGGTGCGAACCTGCATCCACGGGCCAGAACGCTCCGCTTGGCGCGTGAGGGCCGTCTGCGCTGGCAGGCTGCTCAGCGAGCGGGCGTTGTCGGATGGGCCATCGCGCAATTCGGTGGTGCGTTTGGTGCTTACAGCTTCGGACTGTGCTTGAACGGTCACAGGTAACAGCGCTGCGCTTAAAACGAGTGCAAACGCTGACAAAACGTGAGCAATTCGATGCCGCGTGGCCAAGTATTGTGAGGGGTGTGATGTCAAGAGAAGGCCTCCTGTGGACAGGGCCGCCCCACAGGCTGATTGCTGGGCTGACCCTTAACTGCTCATATGATAGCCCTATCGTTTTTAGTCAACCATTAAGGAGTCCCCATGGATTTGGGTATTGCAGGCAAATGGGCGCTGGTCTGCGGCGCAAGCAAAGGTTTGGGGCTGGGTTGTGCGCAGGCATTGGCGCATGAAGGTGTCAATGTAATCATGGTGGCGCGCGGGCAAGAGGTGTTGGCAGCATCTGCTGCAAATTTGCTAGCAAGTTGTCAAGCACAGGCGGGCGGAAAGCCTGTCCCAAGCATTGAATTTGTGGCAGCTGACATCACCACTGAAGCAGGCCGTGCCGCCGTATTTGCCAAGCGCCGCGAATTTGACATCGTGGTGACCAATGCAGGTGGCCCGCCACCAGGCGACTTCCGTGCGTGGGACCGCGAAGCCTGGATCAAGGCGGTGGACGCCAACATGCTCACCCCCATCGAGCTGATCAAATCGCAGGTAGACGGGATGGCCGCCAGGGGCTACGGGCGCATCGTCAACATCACGTCCAGCTCTGTGAAGGCACCCATCGAGGTGTTGGGTTTGTCCAATGGCGCACGCAGTGGCCTGACGGGCTTTGTGGCAGGCGTGGCGCGCACGCCATTGGCGGCTGCCAATGTGACGATCAACAACTTGCTGCCCGGGGTGTTCGATACTGACCGTATCAAAGGCGTGTCGAAAGCTCAAGCAGAAAAATCAGGCACCACGGTCGAGGCGATTGTGGAGGAGCGCAAAAAGACCATTCCCGCCCGCCGTCTCGGAAACATTGAAGAGTTTGGCGCGACCTGTGCCTTTCTGTGCAGCCAGCAAGCCAGCTACATCACGGGCCAAAATGTGTTGATGGACGGTGGCGCCTATCCTGGCACTTACTGAGGTGCAGCCGCGCGCGGCACTTTGTCCATCAACTGGGTTTTGAGTTCCGCCAGTCGGTCGGGAATCCGTCTGGTGGGCGCGACTTCCAGGTTATCAAACCGACCCTCAATCCCATCGCTGATGTGGGCAAGCCGTGTTTTGGCGTCTGGCACGCTGGCAATCATGGGTTGATACGGCCCTTTTTGGAACCAGCCCCGGTCCGCCAAGCGCTTCAATAAAACACTGAGCCCATTGGCCTCAAGCCCCGTGCGTGCGCAAAGCTCGGTGGCCAGGACGTCGGCCTCCAGTTGATCGGGTAACCCTGGGGTGTCGATCACGCCGCCACGCAGGTGGAAACGCCCCGCCACCATGACGATTTCGTGCGCCAAAATGCCTGCCAACTCGGCTTCGCTCTCCACGCGTTCCAGCAAACCTTGGGTAACAAAGACATAGCCGCCCGGGGCCGAAAAAGCGTTAAAACCCGTGTCGTTGACGACAGCAAATGTCCAGTCAAGATCAGGGCGGGTTGATTCGGCGCTCAGCCAGCGGCCCAGCAGGTTGATGTAGTGCTGGACAGCAACATCGGTGACCAGTGTTCGACCCGCCAACAGCTTGGCGGCGAAGCTTTGGCCCATGGTCTTTTTCAGGGCGTTTGTGGGTTCAATGGGGGGTGTTTGAACCACATTGGCAGGTGTGCGGCGCGCAGCACGTGGCAGTTTGACCAGTTCCAATCCGCCTGAGAAACCAAAAGCACGAGCCGTTTCCGTCGATACAGCAAAGGTGCTGGCCCGCACCAATTCGTTCATGCCAGGGGTGTTGGCGCTCACCATGGCCGCGTCCATGGCAGCACTGGCAGCCACGGGACGCGCGTCTGAGGCGGTGGTGGCTTGGGATGTGGCCACAGCCATTGACGCAGGCAAAGGCGGTGCTGTTCCCCCAGAGTCAGGCATCGCCAGATCCAGCGCTTGCACCCAACCCGCAGGCCCTGTTTTGACACGAACCTCAACCCATGGGCCATAGCGGCCACCCGTTGTGTCGACCACAGCCCCAGCATTGATTTGCCCCAAAACTCGGGACACCCCCACCGGATCCGAATACAGGTTTGTCGCCCGCAGTAACTGCACCGGTGCCGCCTGACTCAGCGGCGTGGCTAGACACACCAGTAGTGCCGCGCCAATGGTGAGCCCTAGGCGCGCTCCAAGGACGCAGGTTTGCACCGGAATTTGTAAAGGCGGGCGCAAAGAGAGTGGTTTGGGCAGGGTAAGTCTGGGCATAGCACTCATTATCACCAAGCCCAGAGCAGGCGAGAATACGCAGCATCTGCCAGCCGGGCCACTTACAGCACACTTTGGCAGACAAGGTTTCCCCATTTATTGCATCCCCTGGAGATTTCATGAGTAAAGCGATACAGATTGAACAATACGGCGGTCCGGAACAGCTCAAGCTGGTTGATGTGCAGGTGGGTGAGCCAGGTCCTGGCCAGATTCGCATTCGCCACAAGGCCATTGGCCTGAACTTTATTGACGTGTACCAGCGCACAGGGCTCTATCAAAACCCGTTGCCGTTGCAACTGGGCATGGAAGGCTCGGGCGTGGTCGAGGCCGTAGGCGAGGGCGTGACGCATCTCCAGGTAGGCGACCGTGCGGCTTATGCCGCCAACCCGCCCGGCTCTTATTGCGAAGTACGTGTCATGCCCGCCATGAATGTGTGCAAGCTGCCCGAGGCGATCAGCTTTGAGACAGGTGCGGCCATGATGCTCAAGGGCCTGACCGCACAGTACCTGCTGCGTCGAACCTTGCCGCAAGCAGGCTTGCAGCCGGGTGACCATGTGCTGTTCCACGCGGCGGCAGGCGGCGTGGGCTTGATTGCTTGCCAATGGGCCAAGGCGCTCGGCCTGCAGCTGATTGGCACCGCTGGATCGGACGCCAAATGTGCGCTGGCCGCAGAGCATGGTGCCGCTCACACCATCAACTACGCCAAGGAAGACTTTGCTGCCCGCGTCAAGGAAATCACCAGCGGCAAAGGCGTAAAGGTGGTTTATGACTCGGTGGGCAAAGACACTTGGGAAGGCTCGCTCAATTGCCTGTCTCCCCTGGGCTTGATGGCCAGCTTTGGCAATGCCAGTGGTGCGGTGCCGCCATTTGCGCCAGGTATTTTGGGGGCCAAAGGCTCGATTTATGTCACCCGCCAAACCCTGTTTACCCACATCAGTTCACGCGCCGCCACGCAGAGCATGGCCGATGAATTGTTTGCCGTGGTGAGCAGTGGCCAGGTCAAGATTCGAATTGACCAGCGCTTTGCGCTAGAAGATGTGCAATCTGCGCACCGCGCACTGGAAGCACGCCAAACCACGGGTTGCACCATCCTGACGCTGTGATGCAAGCCTGGGAAGGTTGGCTGAAGGCTGCGCAAGATCAAGTGCAACTGCCGCCTGTGCGCCCGCGAATGCCGCTACGAGCAAATGGTGAGGTCATCGGCTCAGTAGAAGCGGAGTTTCCGCTCCCGTTTGCTGGTTACGGCAATAAAGATGGGCATAGTTTGCTATTGAATAGTGAGCGTTCCACCTGGGATATCGTGGGCGATGTGTCAGCGGCACTGGCACAGCTTGCCCGCGCCTTGCACGGTGCGGGTTTGTCGGGCACTTGGCGCAACGAATTGCTGAGTGTGCGTAACAGTCAAGGTCATACCGTGGGCGCGATCGAACGTGCGGCGGTTCGTCCGTTGGGCATCGCGACGCAGGCTGTTCATCTGGTGGGCTTCACGCCAAGCGGCAAGATCTGGGTGCAGCAAAGAGCGCTGGACAAGGCCAATGACCCCGGTTTGTGGGACACCCTGATGGGCGGCATGGTCTCAGCGCAAGACAGCCTGGAACAGGCCTTGGCGCGTGAAACCTGGGAGGAGGCGGGCTTGCACATGGCGCAGTTGACCCAAATTCGACACGGTGGCCACATCGACTTCGCCAGACCAGCCCATGACGGTGGTGGCGCAGGCTACTTGCTGGAACGCATTGATTGGTACACGGCCACAGTGCCAGACCAAGTGATGCCTGTGAACCAGGACGGGGAAGTGGCGCAGTTCGCGTGCTTGCCGGCGGATGGGGTCCTAAATTTGATGGGGCAAGGTCTGTTTACCATTGAAGCGGGCCTGATCCTTGCTGCCGCCATGGACTTGCAAGAAAGGTAAAGTCTGCGCGTCAAGATTTCACTCATATTGAGCTCACGTTGCGCGTGTTAATGGAGAAAACCATGAAGCTTCTCTCTGGATTGTTTTTGGGTGCCTTGCTGGCGCTACTGAGTGCTTGCACCACCATGTCCGTCGAGGAATGCAAGGTGGCCCGCTGGGGTGAGGTGGGTTTGCGCGATGGTCTGGCGGGACAACCGCTTTCCAAGCTCAACGACCTGGCAAAGGATTGCGCTGAGGCTAAGGTGACGGTGGACACCAATGCCTACTTGCAAGGGCGCGACCAAGGTCTTGTCACCTACTGCCGCCCCGACAACGCGGTCAAACTGGGTTTAGAGGGCAAAAGCTACCAAGGGGCTTGCCCGGCGTCGATTGACGGAGACTTTAGGCGGCGCTTTGGGGTAGGGCGTGAAGTCTACGACTCGCGTGAGCAGGTTCGAAGCCTGGACGGCAGACGCATGACCTTAGAGCGGCAACTGCGCGATGCACAAAAGGATGACGACCGTCGCCGGGTTCGCAATGATTTAAGCGATCTGGACTACAGCCTGCGCCGTGCGCGCGACCGTGTGCGTGACGCCGAATATTCGCTCAGCCGCATGCGCTAAGCGGGAAGTTTAGCAGCTTTGGTCTGCAGACTCCGTTAGTTCCGAGGTGGGGGCGGGGTGCTTGGCCCGACCCCAGGCTTCAGTGAAGGCTGCCGCCAACCGCTGCAATATCCAGTTTGTGTTCCACGGCCGCCTGCAGCGCGGCCTTCAGTCCTGCCAGCATCACGTCCAGTGACATCGACGGGGGCAGTGGCTCGCCCCTGGCGGCAATGCGCGCTGCCTGTTCGGGCAAATAGGGCACGTGCACAAACCCGCCTCTGACCTCTTGTAAAGCCCGTTTGCCATGCAGGTTATGCATCAAACCGTAGAACACATGGTTGCAAACGAAGGTTCCCGCACTTTGAGAGACTTCGGCTGTTGTTCCCGCTTGCTGCGCGGCCAAGGCCATGGCCTTGATGGGCAATGTGCTGAAGTATGCAGCGGGGCCATCCACCACCACGGGCGTATCCACAGGCTGCTGGCCTGCGTTGTCTGGGATACGCGCATCGTTGATATTGATGGCAACCCGCTCAAACGACAAGCCATGTCGCCCACCGGCCTGACCCAAACACACCACCAAGACGGGCCGCTGCTTACGCAATGTGACGCTAAGGGCTTGCAAGGCATCGTCAAACACGGTGGGCAGTTGCCCTGCTATCACCGCGTGGCCCGCTATTTCATGGCCGTGCAGGGCCTGCGCCAAGTGCAGACTGGGATTGATGGCGTCCCCGCCAAAAGGCGCAAATCCAGTGAGCAAAATCCTAGGTTTAATGGCTTGAGGCATAGGGCCACTCTATCAAAATTGGCAGAATTTGCAGGGAGTGCGACAATACCCGGCTAAATGACTGCATCTTTTTCTAATTTATCGCTGGCCGAACCACTGGCGCGAGCCGTGGCCGAAATGGGCTACGAGAGCATGACGCCTATCCAGGCTCAGGCCATTCCTGTGGTGTTGACGGGTAAAGACGTGATGGGCGCTGCCCAGACCGGCACCGGTAAGACGGCGGCGTTTTCGCTCCCGCTTCTGCAACGCCTTCTTAAACATGAGAACGCTTCCACGTCTCCCGCGCGCCACCCCGTGCGTGCCTTGGTGCTGCTGCCCACGCGTGAGCTGGCTGACCAGGTCGCTCAGCAGGTCAAGTTGTACGCCAAGTACACCAACCTGCGCAGCGCCGTGGTGTTTGGTGGCATGGACATGAAGCCCCAGACGATTGAGCTCAAAGCCGGCGTCGAAGTGCTGGTGGCCACACCGGGTCGCCTGCTGGACCACATTGAGGCCAAGAACTGCGTGCTGAACCAGGTCGAATATGTGGTGCTGGACGAAGCCGACCGCATGCTGGACATTGGCTTCCTGCCCGACCTGCAGCGAATCCTGAGCTATCTGCCCAAGCAACGCACCACACTGCTGTTCTCCGCCACGTTTTCGCCTGAAATCAAGCGACTGGCAGGCAGCTATTTGCAAGATCCGATCACCATTGAAGTGGCCCGGCCTAACGAGACCGCGTCGACGGTGTCACAGCATTTTTTCGGTGTGCCCGACGAAGAAAAACGCCATGCACTGCACACTCTGCTGAAGCAAAACGGTATCAAACAAGCCTTTGTGTTTGTGAACAGCAAACTGGGTTGCGCCCGTTTGGCGCGATCCTTGGAGCGTGAAGGCCTCAAAGCCACTGCGCTTCATGGCGACAAGAGCCAGGACGAGCGCTTGAAAGCACTCGATGCCTTCAAGAAGGGCGAAGTTGATCTGCTGGTGGCCACCGATGTGGCTGCACGTGGTCTGGACATCAAAGATGTGCCGGCCGTGTTCAACTTTGACATCCCGTTCAACGCGGAAGACTATGTGCACCGCATTGGCCGCACGGGGCGCGCGGGCGCCTCAGGTTATGCGGCAAGCTTTGTGTCGCCTACGGATCAGCGCCTGGTCGGTGACATCGAGAAATTGCTGAAACGCAAGATCGAAATCGAAGCCGTCGAATTTGAAGAAGACCGCCCACGGGGTCGCATCAACACGGGTCGTCGCCATTGGGGCGAAGACGATCCACGTGACGCGGTTGACGCAAACGCACCCATTGAGCGACCTGCGGAGCGCGGCAACCGCGATACGCGCAGCCGCCGAGGTGGTTTTGTGCCCGCGCCAGTGTCGCGTGACCCGTTCTTTGACAAGCCCTATGAGCCGGGCAATGCCACAGCCGTACCAGCTTGGGAAGCCCAGTCACCTGCCGTGCCAACGCGCTCGATTTCGTCCAACATCAAGCCACGTCGCAAGGTGGCGGCCTTGTTTAAGGTGCAGGAGACGACGGAGGCCTGAGGCCGTGTAGCTCGGTCAAGCGTGGCCGAGGGACAGCCCGCCACCGAGTGAATGGCCAGCGGCTTAGTCTACTGACCCGGTTTTTGCGCCTGCGCACACTGGGTCTGGATCACTTCTCGGGTGGCCAGATTGATGGCACTCAAGCACCCGCCCCAAACGCAACCTGTGTCCAGTGCGATCAGGTTTTGACGGTTAATCAGGCCTAAGGTCGACCAGTGGCCAAAGGCCAGGGTCAAATTTTGTGTTTGACGTGTGGGCACCTCAAACCATGGCATGTAGCCTGGCGGCGCGCTGTCGCCGCCTTCCTTGGTCTCGAACTCCATTTCGCCCTCATTTGAACAAAAGCGCAGCCGAGTGAGGGCATTGACGATCACCCGCAGCCGCTTGCTGCCTGTGAGTGAGTCGCGCCAAGCAGTCGGTTTGTTGCCATACATTTCCAGCAGGAAGGCGGGCAAATCGTCGCTCTGCAGCACGGCTTCCAGTTCTTGTGCCAATGCTATTGTTTTCGCAGCACTCCATGACGGTAGCACGCCCGCATGCACCATCAAGACGCCTTGCTCCATCATGGCCATGCGCTGATGACGCACCCAGTCAATCAACGCCAGACGATCAGGCGCCGCCAAAATATCTTGAACCGTGTCGCCACGTTTGAGTTCCCGCACGCCATAAGCGGCAGCCAGCAAGTGCAGATCATGGTTGCCCAGCAAGCACTTGGCAGCCCCGCCCAAGTCCATCAAGCGCCGCAGCACACCTAAAGAGTCTGGCCCCCGGTTGACCAGGTCACCCAATAGATACAAGGTGTCTCGACTCGCCGAAAAGCTAACTTCATCCAATAAACGGCCCAGCGCGCTGTCGCAGCCCTGAACATCGCCAATACAGTACATTGCCATGGTGTTGATTTTCGTCTGTGTTCGATGGATGTTTTGCTGATTGTTTTGTTGACCGTGTTAAACGGTGCTTTTGCCATGTCTGAAATGGCCCTGTCGTCCAGCCGCAAGGCGCGCCTGGGGGCCATGGTGGAGGCGGGTGACAAGCGTGCACAGGTTGCCCTTGACCTGATGGAGCACCCGACACGGTTTTTGTCGACGGTGCAGGTGGGGATCACCTCTATCGGCATGCTGAACGGCATTGTGGGCGAGGCCGCCTTCAGTGAAGGCGTTGCCCGCTGGCTGCATGGCCTGGGTGCCAGTGCCCGAGCGTCTGACGTGGCCGCCACGGCCATTGTGGTGGCTGTGATCACGTTTGTGACCATCATTTTTGGTGAGCTGGTGCCTAAGCGCATTGGCCAGCTTTATCCCGAGACAACAGCCCGGTGGGTGGCACCACCTATGCGCCGCTTGGCCGTGATGGTCGGACCTTTTGTGAAGCTGCTCTCGGGCACCACGGCGCTGGTCTTGCGCTTGATGCGAATTGACACCACGGGTTCACGTGCGGTGACGGAAGAGGAAATCACCGCCAGCCTGGAAGAGGGGGTTGATGCCGGTTTGATCGAGGAGCATGAACACCAAATGGTGCAAAACGTGTTTCATCTGGACGACCGCCCGCTGACATCCTTGATGACGCCTCGTAGCGACCTGATTTGGTTGGATGCTAGCAATACCATAGCGCACAGCCTAGACCTGGTCGGCGTAAAGGGCCAAAAATCAGCCCATTCCTGGTACCCCGTTTGCCGTGGCGGTATGGACGATGTGGTGGGGACCATCAGCGTGGCGCAACTGTTGGAGCTGGGAAAAAAACAAAACGGCAGCATCGAGGCGCATGCTGTCGCTCCGGTCTACGTGCCTGAAACCTTGAGCGGCATGGAGTTGTTGGAGCAGTTCCGCAACAAGGCCAGTCGCATGGTGTTTGTGGTGGATGAATACGGCGTGGTTCAGGGTTTGCTGACACCGCGCGACTTGCTGGAGGCCATCACGGGCGAATTGCGTTCCGATGCGCAAGCTGATGACTGGGCCACACAGCGCGAAGACGGCGCGTGGGAACTGGCTGGCTTGATGCCAGTGTCGGAGCTTAAATCCCGCCTGAACCTGGAAGATTTACCCGATGAAGACAAAGGGCGCTACAACACCTTGGCGGGTCTGCTCATGGCGGTCAGCGGGCACTTGCCGCAAGTGCGCGACCGCATCGATTGCGTCGGCTGGCATTTTGATGTCGTCAGCCTGGATGGCCGCCGGATTGCCAAGGTGATGGCGAGGCCTGCGGCGCATGGCGTGCCAGCCTCGCGTGTGCCCTGAATGGCTAGAGAAACCGGCTCAGCAGCTTGCGCGAATGCGCATTGAGCTCGCCCGTGTCCTTGACGATGAATTGAACCCCGTGGCTGCTGGCAATCAGCAGGGCGGCACCCGTCAGGCGGCGGATGTCTTCCTCGCCCTTCAAGACAAATTCTGTGACGCCACGGTCTGTTTTGACGGTCCAGGTGCTGGGCGTGGAAAAGGTTGAAACGGCAGTGATCTGTTGAATCACGGGGAAGAACTCGCGCTGGCTCATTTCTTCTTGTAGCAATTCGCGCTCGGTGGCGGATAAGGCACTGATGTGAGGAACCCAAGCCAATTCATGTCCGTCGGGGCCCATGATGGACAGCCCTTCGTCGGGTGCTTCAATGGGAAAGGCTCGCACGGGCTGCACACCGATTTGGGCTTTGCCGTCGGCACCGACGAAAACGAGTTGCCCAAAGGCATTGCGGCTCAGTTGAAAGCTGGGGGTTGTCGCTGGGGCGTTCATGCAGCGGCTCCGTTATGAGGGGTGGTGGCGTGGGGGCTGATTACTTCGGCCTGACCGTTGATGACTTCGCTGCGCAGTTCGCTGTGGGCAAAGTCGCTGTGCTGAATCAAAGGGTCTTCCTCGGCGGCTTCTTGCTCTGCGCGGCGCGCTTGCGCCATGTACAGGCGGTAGTAGGCACCTTCAGCTGCCATCAATTCGTCGTGCGGCCCCACTTCCACCACTTGGCCACGGTCCATTACCACCAAGCGGTCAGCTTTGCGGAGGGTGGATAAGCGGTGTGCAATGGCAATGGTAGTGCGCCCTTGAACGAGGTTGTCCAGCGCCTTCTGGATTTCTTTTTCGGTCTCTGTGTCTACCGCAGAGGTCGCTTCATCCAGGATCAAGATACGTGGGTCGATCAGCAGCGCGCGAGCAATGGAGATGCGTTGACGCTCACCGCCTGACAAGCCTTGGCCGCGCTCGCCCACCAGAGAGTCATAACCCAACGGCAGCCGCAAAATAAATTCATGGGCATGGGCGGCTCGGGCTGCTGCGACGATTTCTTCCCGGGTTGCGCCGGGCTTGCCATAAGCGATGTTTTCGGCAATCGTGCCAAAGAACAGGAAAGGTTCTTGCAGCACCAAGCCAATGTTAGAGCGAAAGTCGGCAATGGTGAAGCGTCGTATGTCCACGCCGTCGAGCTTGATGGCACCTTCCGATACATCGTAAAAGCGGCAAATCAGGTTGACCAGTGTGCTCTTGCCAGAGCCGCTGTGACCAACCAAGCCGATCATTTCCCCGGGGCGAATTTCCAGGTCCAGGTTACGGATGACGGAACGGTTGCCATAACGAAAACCCAGGCGGCTCATTTCCAGGCGGCCTTCAACCCGCTCCAACTTGACCGGGTTGGTGGGTTCCGGCACGGCCGAGACATGGTCTAGCACATCAAAAATACGCTTGGCACCTGCGGCCGCCTTTTGCGTGACCGAGACAATGCGGCTCATGGAATCGAGCCGCCCATAAAAGCGCCCAATGTAGGCAATGAAAGCGGTCAGCACCCCGACGGCGATTAGGTGATTGGCGACTTGCCAGATGCCAAAGGCCCACACGACCAAGAGGCCGATTTCGGTCATCAAAGATACAGTGGGTGAGAAGACTGACCAGGTCTTGTTCAGGCGGTCATTCAGTTCCAAATTGCGCATATTGGCTTCGCGAAAGCGACGACCCTCGCGCTTTTCCTGGGCAAAAGCCTTGACCACGCGCGCTCCGGGAATGGTGTCTGCCAGCACGTTGGTGACTTCACCCCAAACGCGGTCGATTTTCTCGAAACCCGTGCGCAGACGGTCGCGCACCATGTGAATGATCCAGGCAATAAAGGGCAGAGGCAGCAAGGTGACCAGGGTCAGCCAGGGGTCAATGGTGGCCAGGATGATGGCGGTCATCAAAATCATCAGCACGTCGGTGGCAAAGTCCAGGCCGTGCAGGGACAAAAACACGCTGATGCGGTCGGATTCTGAGCCAATGCGTGCAATCAGGTCGCCCGTGCGCTTGGAGCCGAAATAGTCAAGCGACAAACCCAGCAAATGGTCAAACGTTGTGGTGCGCAAATCGGCGCTGATGCGTTCTGAAACCAGCGCCAGCACGTAGGTGCGGGCCCAGTTCAAGGCCCAGGCGGCAACGGCAGCGAGTAACAGGCCGCCCAAATACATGCCGACCAGGTTCGGGTCGATCTTCTGGCCGTTCTGGAAAGGGATCAAGATGTCGTCCATGATGGGCATGGACAAATAGGGCGCAATCAGGGTAGCGGCAGTGGATAACAGTGTCAGCACAAAGCCCAGCAGCAGTTGGCCCTGGTAAGGCTTGGCAAAGCGCCACAGGCGCAGCAGCACCCAGGTGGACGGCGGCGAGTGCAATTCGCGTGCGCAAACAGGGCATTCCTCGCTGTCTGGGGGCACCGGGGCGTGGCACGACGGGCATGCTGCGTGTTCATCACCTGCGTCGTCCTGCGGGGCGTCCAAGTGGTTTTGCAGCTTTTCAAAGCGCTGAATCAGGCGCATCGCATGTAAGTTGTGCCCCAAGGTGTATCGCCACTGCGCGATACGCTCGGTGGCGTTGACCAGCTCCAGCACGCCAACACCGCCGTGGTCGTTATGGCGCAAGGTCAATTCATTGCCCACTGCCCAGTGCTGAACCGGGGTGTCAGCACCACGCCAACTGAAAAGGCGGCGGTTGCTGAGCACCAAATATTGCGGTTTGAAGCGTAATTGTTCGTCCAGGTCAACCTCTAGCCATGCCAGGACGTTTTCACCAGAGTCAAGCTGCTGTCGCACAGCGTCTGGCACCCCTGCTGGGGAATGTTCTGCGACAAGGGAAGTGCTGGATGGCGCGGTTGAATCAGATAGTTGCATGTTGTAACCAAAGGGCTAAGGCAGGATTTTCGCCGACTTCGCCCCATGAGACGGCAGCACGCTGCTTAACGCGCCAGAAGTGCATCTCGCTGACAAGGCACAATTCTGCCTTTCTGGCCTTTTTCAGACCCGACCATTTCCGGCCGAATTCTGCGCAATTACTTTCATGCCCGTTAGCGTCGCGATGCGTCGCATGAAAGTATCTTGACGTCACGGCACTTTGCATAACTTATGAAACACGATATCCGCCTGTTGCGCATTCAATACTTGCGTGGTCCCAATATCTGGACTTATCGCTCTGCCTTGGAGGTCTGGCTTGACTTGGGTCCCTTGGAAGAGTTGCCATCCAACAAAATCGCGGGCCTGACCGAAAAGCTGGTCGCTTGGCTGCCTGCTTTGGCTGAACATCACTGCGGCGTGGGTGAAAAAGGCGGATTTTTGCAGCGACTGGACGAGGGCACCTGGGCGGGCCATATCCTGGAGCATGTGGTGATTGAGTTGCTGAACCTGGCGGGCATGCCTACCGGATTTGGTCAAACGCGCAGCACCAGCAAAACTGGGGTGTACCGCATGGTTTTCCGTGCCCGGGACGAGCAAGTGGCCCGCACGGCGCTGGCTGAGGGCCACACCTTGCTGCTGGCGGCCATCAATGGCGATGTGTTTGACGTGGCCGCAGCGGTGGCCAGGTTGCGTGACAAGGTGGATGACTGCTACCTCGGCCCAAGTACCGGGGCCATCGTCACGGCGGCCTCAGACCGCAATATTCCGCATATTCGCCTGAATGACGGTAATTTGGTGCAATTGGGCCATGGCTCCCGCCAACGCCGCATCTGGACAGCAGAAACCGAGAAGACCAATGCCATTGCAGAGAACATTGCCAGCAACAAGGATCTGACCAAGACGCTGCTCAAGTCCTGCGGCGTGCCGGTGCCGGAAGGCGAAATCGTGGACAGCCCAGAAGCCGCTTGGACCGCTGCACAGGACATTGGGCTGCCCGTGGTGGTGAAGCCACTGGATGGCAACCATGGTCGGGGGGTGTCGATTGAGCTGTCTGCACGCGGTGATATTGAGGCTGCTTTCAAGATCGCAGAAGCCGAAGGCAGCGAAGTGATTGTTGAGCGCCACATTCCCGGCGACGAGCACCGCGTGCTGGTCGTTGGTGGCAAAGTGGTTGCTGCAGCCAGAGGCGAGAGCATTTACGTCATCGGCAATGGCCGCGATACGGTGATCAAACTGATTGACGATCAGCTCAATTGCGACCCGCGTCGTGGTGACGCCGAAGAGTTTCCTTTAGAGACCATTCGCCTAGAGCGTGAGCCTGCCATGAAGCTGCTGCTGGAGCGCCAAGGCTTGCATGGCGAAGCGGTGCCTGCAGACCAGCAACGTGTGCTGGTGCAGCGCAACGGCAACGTTGCCATTGACTGCACGGACGATGTGCACCCTGATGTGGCGCACGCTGTCAGTTTGGCCGCTAGAGTCGTGGGCTTGGATGTGGCCGGCATTGACTTGGTGGTCAAAGACATTTCCAAGCCTCTGGTGCCGCAGCGCGGTGCCATAGTTGAGGTTAACGCTGGACCTGGCCTTTTGATGCACTTGCGCCCTGCTGTGGGCAAGCCCCGCCCCGTGGGGCAGGCGATTGTGAATCATTTGTTTGAACCTGACGACACAGGGCGCATCCCAGTGGTGGGTGTCGCCGGTACGGTTGGCACGGCGGACATTGCCCGCAAGATTGCTTGGCTGTTGCACCTGAGTGGCAAACACGTCGGTCTGGCCTGCCAGCATGGCTTGTATTTGCGCACACGCTGCGTGGAGCAAAAAAGTAGCGCCAATTGGGTTTCTGGAAACCGTTTGCTGATGAACCGTGACGTGAATGCCGTGGTGCTGGAGAACGGCCCCTTGAGCATTTTGCGCGATGGCCTGGCTTATGACCGCTGCATGGTGGGCGTGGTGACTGATTTTGGTCCCTTTGAGGGCCAAGCCGATTACGACATCAGTGAGCCAGAGCACCTGCGTAAGGTTCTGCGTACCCAAGTGGATGTGGTCTTGCCCGAAGGCGTCGCAGTGCTCAACGCTAGCGACGCGCGCGTGGCGGACCTGGCCGACTTGTGCGACGGCGATGTGATTTTCTACGCCGCTGATGAAACCACGCCAGCATTGGCCGCGCATCGTGCAAGCGACCGTCGAGCCGTGTTTGTCCGCAACGGCTGGGTCATGCTCGCCGCTGGGGTGCAGGCTGTGCCTTGTGTGGAAATCGCCAGGGTAGAACGTGCCCGCCGTCAGCCCACCCCTGTTGCAGAACATTTGTTGGCGGCAGTGGCTGCCGCCTGGGCCTTAGGCGTCGGTGCAGAACTGATCGCTGCAGGCCTTGAAACCTTTGACCCCATGCTGGGCCGCCAGTCTTAAAGAGAAAATTGCCATGGAAGTTTCACGTATTCGCGCATTGCGGGGTCCCAATCTCTGGAGCCGCCATACCGCTGTTGAGGCCATCGTGCAGTGCTCTGCCGAAGAAATGTCCTTGCAACGACTGCCAGGCTTTGAAGCAAGGTTGCGGGCGCTGTTTCCGCAAGTAGGATCTTTGCTGCAACCTGGCGGAAAAATTGACGATGTGTCGCTGGCGCACGTGCTGACAGCCTCAGCTTTGCAGCTGCAAGCCCAGGCAGGCTGCCCGGTGACCTTTAGCCGGACCAACATCACACCAGACACAGGCGTGTTTCAGGTGGTGGTGGAGTACACCGAGGAAGAGGTGGGCCGCCTAGCGCTTGAGCACGCGCAGAGCCTGGTGAAGGCGGCAGTCTCCGGCGAGCAATTTGACGTGCCCGCCGCCATTGCTGTCCTGCGCGACATGGATGAGGACACCCGCCTTGGCCCTAGCACAGGGTCCATCGTTAACGCAGCCAGGGCGCGCAATATTCCTTTCAGGCGTTTGACGCAAGGTAGCTTGGTGCAGTTTGGGTGGGGCGCTAAGCAGCGTCGCATCTGGGCTGCGGAAGTCGACAGCACCAGTGCGGTGTCAGAATCCATCGCGCAAGATAAGGACTTGACCAAGACGCTGTTGCAAGCCGCAGGTGTGCCTGTTCCCATTGGCCGCCCGGTATTTTCGGTGGACGAAGCTTGGGGCGTGGCCATGGAAATCGGTCTGCCCGTGGTGGTCAAGCCGCAAGATGGCAACCAAGGCAAGGGCGTGACGGTCAACATCGTCAGCCGCGAACACCTGGAGGTGGCCTACAAGGCTGCAGAAGACATCGGTACGGTAATGGTGGAGAAGTACCTGCCTGGCTACGACTACCGCCTGCTGGTAGTGGGTAGCCGACTGGTGGCAGCGGCTCGGCGCGATCCTCCGCTGGTGATTGGTGACGGACAACATACCGTGCGCGAACTGGTCGATCTTGTGAATGCCGACCCACGCCGAGGCGATGGGCACGCCACCTCGCTCACCAAAATCCGCTTTGACGATATCGCGGTGGCACGTCTTTCGCTGCAAGACCTGACGCCTTCGTCGGTGCCAGAAAAAGGCAGGCGCGTGATTCTGCGCAACAACGCCAATCTGAGCACGGGCGGCACGGCTTCTGACGTGACAGATGATGTTCACCCAGAAGTAGCGGCACGCGCTGTAGCGGCAGCCCAGTGCATCGGTTTGCACATTTGTGGTGTGGACGTGGTGGCCGAGACCATGCTCAAGCCGCTGGAAGAACAAAGCGGGGGTGTGGTGGAGGTTAATGCCGCACCAGGCCTTCGCATGCACCTGTCGCCGTCCTATGGCAAAGGCCGTGCCGTAGGTGAGGCGATCATCGATCACCTGTACCCACCTGGCGAAGACGGGCGTATCCCCACTGTGGCGGTGACGGGTACCAATGGCAAGACAACGACGGCACGGCTGATCAGCCACTTGTTTTCTACCAATGGGCAGCGTGTTGGCATGACCAACACCGATGGCGTGTACGTGGAAGGGCGTCAAATCGACAGTGGCGATTGCAGTGGCCCCAAAAGTGCCCGCAATGTGCTGATGCACCCTGACGTGGATGCGGCAGTGTTCGAAACTGCCCGTGGCGGCATTCTGCGTGAAGGCCTGGGATTTGATCGGTGCCAAGTGGCCGTGGTCACCAATTTGGGCGCTGGAGACCACCTGGGCATGAACTACATCACCACAGTGGAAGATTTGGCTGTGTTGAAACGTGTGATTGTGCAAAACGTGGCCAAGACAGGTTATGCCGTCCTGAATGCAGCCGACCCCATCGTGGCTGCCATGGCAGGCGTTTGCCCCGGCAAAGTGGTCTTTTTTGCGCAAGACAGACATCACCCCGTCATGGCCACGCACCGCGTGCAGGGCCAGCGCACGGTTTACGTGGATGGCACGTTCTTGGTGGCTTCAGAGGGCGCATGGCGTGAGGCTATTGCGTTGCGCGACATCCCTATCACGCGTGACGGAACCATTGGTTTTCAGGTTGAGAACGCCATGGCTGCTGTGGCCGGGGCATGGTGCGCGGGCGTCCCCTGGGAAGCTATTCGCAGCGGTTTGGCCAGTTTCATGAACGATGCTGACAATGCGCCGGGCCGCTTCAATGTCATGGATTACAAAGGAGCCACGGTCATTGCCGACTACGGTCACAATCCAGACGCCATGCGCGCATTAGTCGCAGCGGTAGATGCCATTCCCGCCAAGCACCGCTCCGTGCTGATCAGTGGCGCAGGCGACCGGCGCGACGAAGACATTCGTGAGCAAACTCAAATTTTGGGTGCTGCATTTGACGATGTCTTGCTCTATCAGGACGCTTGCCAGCGCGGGCGCGAAGACGGTGAAGTCATTGCCTTGCTGCGTCAAGGCCTCTTGGGCGCGTCCCGCACTAAGCACGTTGAAGACATCAATGGAGAATTTGTGGCGATAGACCGTGCCTTGGAACGTCTGGCACCAGGCGACTTGTGTTTGATTTTGGTCGATCAGGTCAATGAAGCCTTAGAGCACCTCGCCGCCCGAGTTCGTGAATCAAAGGTCAGTGCGTGACCTGTTAAAGGAGATTGGCCAAGATCAGTAAATCTTGGCTCTCAGTCAAAATGAACAAACAGGCCCACCGCAACTAAAACTGTGACAGCAACGACGACGGCAATGGCAAAGTGCCCCGTCAGTTGCTTGGGTTCTTGTGGAGATTCAAGCGGCATGCGGTCGGTCGCATCCATTTCGCGTGCCATTTCAGCTTGAATGGTGGTTTTGTGGTCCATGGACGTGGATATTAGGGGTTCATTGAGCAGCGGTCAATTTGGAGCATGAAGGAATAAGCCTGCGAGGCCATCCAATCTTGAATTCAGTGACAAAAATCCTTCGAAATTTGTCCGCACCACAAGAAAAATGCCCCTGGCCATCACGGCTAGGGGCATTTCAATTTTTGGTGCCGGAAAGATGAATCGAACACCCGACCTTCTCATTACGAATGAGCTGCTCTACCGACTGAGCTACACCGGCACAAGCCTTCGATTATAGCTTGGCTTCAAATTAAACTGGCTTGGAAGCTGCTCCAGCATGATATCCCGTCACTCGCTCCACCTCATTTTTTGATCCCAAAATCACACTGATCCGCTCATGCAGTTTCGTGGGTTCGACATCCAGAATGCGCTCATTGCCATCGGTCGCTGCGCCACCTGCTTGTTCCACAAGCCAACTCATAGGATTGGCTTCGTACATCAAACGCAGCTTGCCGGGCTTGTTGGGTTCGCGTTTGTCCCAGGGGTACATGAAGATGCCGCCTCGGGTCAGGATGCGGTGCACGTCGGCGACCATGCTGGCGACCCAGCGCATGTTGAAGTCTTTGCCGCGTGGGCCTTCCTTGCCTTGCAAACACTCGTCGACATAGCGCTTAACCGGTTCATCCCAGTGGCGCATGTTGCTCATGTTGATGGCGAATTCTTTTGTGTCAGCCGGAATCTTTACGTTTTCTTGGGTCAGCACAAAAGTGCCTTGCTCACGGTCCAGCGTGAACATCGCCACGCCATCGCCTACGGTCAGCACCAAGGTGGTTTGCGGGCCATACACGCAGTAGCCGGCGGCAACTTGTTTTGATCCGGCTTGCAAGAAGTCGGCCTCGGTGACGCCATGGCTTTCGCTAGGCTTTTTCAGCACGCTGAAAATGGTGCCGATGCTGACGTTCACGTCAATGTTGCTGGAGCCGTCCAGGGGATCAAACAGTAGCAGGTATTCGCCCTGAGGGTAACGGTTGGGCACCACATAGATGCTGTCCATTTCCTCGCTGGCCATGGCCGCCAGGTGGCCACCCCATTCATTGGCCTCGATCAGCACCTCGTTGGCGATGATGTCCAACTTCTTTTGCATTTCGCCTTGTACGTTCTCGCTTTCGGCGGAACCGAGTACGCCGCCCAAGGCGCCTTTGTTGACGGCTTGGCTGATGCTCTTGCAGGCGCGTGCCACCACTTCCAGCAGCAAGCGCAATTGGGATGGAATCAAGCCATCAACGCGTTGCTGCTCAACCAAATACCGGGTCAGGGATACTTTTTTAGACATGGTTGTCCTCAATCATTTAGCGCACGGGTAACCACCTCGCGCACATCGTTACTTAGATCCGTTTTGGCAGCCACACGTTGAATGGCGACCTGCGCAGCGCTGCGGTAGGGCTCTGCCAGTTTCTTCCAGCGGTCCATCGCGCGGGCCAATCTAGCCGCTAATTGCGGGTTGAAGGTGTCGATCTCCAATACGCGCTCGCTCCAGAACACATAGCCTGCCGCGTCAGCGCGGTGGAACGCCCCCGGGTTGCCAGAGCAATAGGCAAAGATCACGCTGCGTGCGCGGTTGGGGTTGCGGATATTGAAATCGGGGTGAGCCATCAGTTGGCGAACCTGGGGCAACACATTGCCGCCCACGTCTGGTGCACTTGCCTGCAGGCTGAACCACTTGTCCAACACCAACGCTTCGTTCTTGAACAAGGTGTGGAATCGCTGTAATGCCTGGGTTGCCAGTGCATGTCCGCTGATCACCAATGCGCTTAAGGCGTTGAAGCGGTCCGTCATGTTGCTGGCGTCTTTGAAACGCTGATAGGCTTTGCCAGGCCAAACCACGTCGCCCGTCGCCCGAGCTGCCAAGCACAGATGGGTCAACGCCAAACCCGCCAAAGCACGTTTGCCAGATGACACTGCGTCGGGCACATAGGCGCCTGTATCCTTGTTGGACTCAAATGCCCATTCCCAGTCTGCGGCCAAAGCAGTTGCCAATTGGTTACGCATGGATTCGCGCACGGCATGAATGCGTTGCGGGTCAACCACGCTCAGTTGCTCGGCAATATAGCCTTCGCTGGGCAGGGTCAACACCAGCTCTTTAAAGGCGGCGTCCAGCGTGGAGTGGCGTAAGACGTCGCGCAGGGCGTTGACGCAGGCGTCGTCCAGCACGGGTGCATCGCTGGGCTCTGCCTGCAGCGCCGCCAAGGCACTGCCCAGCACCAGGCGTTGGCCTGCTTCCCAGCGGTTAAAGGGATCGCTGTCGTTGGCCAACAAGGTCAGCAGTTGCTGGCGCGTGTAGTCCATCTCCAGCACCACTGGCGCGCTGAACTCACGCAAGATGGAGGGCACAGGCTCGACGTCGACGTTGATAAACGTCAGCGTTTCTTCGGCTTGAGTCAGGACAAAAGTGCGATTGCCACCCTCAGCCTGCGTCCAATGGGCAAGCTGCAGCGGCAGATCTTGACCCGCAGCAGATACCAAGCCCAGGTTCACAGGGATCACAAACGGCAGCTTGACGGCTTGGTCTGTAGTTGGCGCACAAGTCTGGCTCAGGTGCAGAGTGTAGGTACGCGTGCCCGCGTCGTATTGGCCAGTGGCCTTGACACGGGGCGTGCCCGCTTGGCTGTACCAAAGCTTGAACTGCGGCAGCAACCGGGCCAAATCACTTTGCGGATTGGCATCCGCAATGGCCTGGGCAAAGTCGTCACAGGTGACAGCCTGGCCATCGTGCCGCGCAAAGTACAGCGCCATGCCTTGGGCAAAGCCCGCTTTGCCAACCAGGGTCTGCATCATGCGGACCACTTCGGCACCTTTTTCGTACACCGTGACAGTGTAGAAATTGTTGATCTCGATGTACTTGTCGGGCCGCACGGGGTGTGCCATGGGGCCGGAATCTTCAGGGAACTGTGCCGTGCGTAGCACGCGCACGTCCTCGATGCGCTTAACGGCTTTGGCGCTGGCCTCAGCACACAGGTCTTGGCTGAATTCCTGGTCGCGAAATACGGTCAATCCTTCTTTCAAGCTCAGTTGGAACCAGTCGCGGCAAGTGACGCGGTTGCCGGTCCAGTTGTGAAAGTATTCGTGCCCAACGACGGATTCGATGTTTGAAAAATCGGTATCGGTCGCTGTGGCCTGGTTTGCCAACACGTATTTGGTGTTGAAAATGTTCAGGCCCTTGTTTTCCATCGCGCCCATGTTGAAGTCGCTGGTGGCAACAATCATGAACCGTTCCAGATCCAGGCTCAGGCCAAAGCGTGCTTCGTCCCAGGCCACAGATGCCATCAGAGAGTTCATTGCGTGTTCGGTCTTGTCCATGTCGCCGGGGCGCACGTAGACCTGCAGCAAATGCTCTTTGCCCAGTGGTGATTTGACGCGCTGTTCGCGGCACACCAACTGGCCTGCCACCAATGCAAACAGGTAGCAAGGTTTCTTGTGTGGGTCCACCCACTTGGCAAAATGGCGGCCATCTTCTAAGTCACCCTGGGCGACCAGATTGCCGTTGGACAGCAGCACTGGGAACTTGGCTTTGTCGGCACGCAAAGTCACGGTATAGCTCGCCATCACGTCTGGACGGTCCAGAAAGTAGGTGATGCGTCTGAAGCCTTCGGCCTCGCACTGCGTAAAGAACGAGTCGTTACTGACGTACAAACCCATCAGCTTGCTGTTCTTGGATGGCATGCAAGTCGTGAAGATTTCCAGCTCAAACGTGCCATCGGTGGGTAAATTCTCCAGCACCAACTGGTTGCCGTCCATCTTGAATGACGTTCCCTGGCCGTTTACCATGACTCGCGCCAAGTTCAGCTCATCGCCGTCCAGTCGCAATGCCTGGGCCGCCACATCCGGGTTGCGGCGCAGTGTCATCTTATTGAGCACGCGGGTTTTGACGGGGTCGAGGTCAAAGCAGAGATCCACGGTGTCGATCAAAAACGCGGGTGCGCTGTAGTCCTCGCGCCGGATCACTGTGGGTGAGCCCGTGTTGTTAAGCATTTGCATGCAGCTTCTCCAGAAAGTTCATGTCGAGCAATTCATTGAAATCTTTGACCGCTGCCAGCACGTGTGGGCCAGCCAGTTCTTCGGGGGTGTGGGTGGTGCACAGCGCCACGGCCCGCATGCCACCACGGCGGGCAGCTTCGATGCCCAGTGGCGCGTCTTCAAAGACGATACAGCCCGCTGCGGCAACATCCATGCGCTTGGCCACTTCTAAAAAGATAGCAGGCTGAGGTTTGCCAGGCAAGCCTTCGTCGCCGCCCACAATGGCCAGTGGCTTGGGGTCCAGATGCAAATGTGAGAAGACAAACGCGATGTTGTGCTTGTCACCAGCCGTGCCCACACCGTATTTCAGGCCCAGCTTGGCCGCCTTTTTGGCAAAGTCCCGAACACCGGGCACTTCGCGGAAGACCGGATCAAACAGTTCCCGGTAGATGATTTCTTTTTCGTGGATCAGGGTCCAGGCCTCGGCATCGTCCAACGGGCGTTGGAACAGCTCGCGCATGCACTCCGCGCCGTTGCGGCCATTGGTGCGACGCATCAGGTCGTCCAGCTCCAGGTGGATGCCGTGGCGCTCACAAAACACCACCCAGCTCTTGGCGTGGTAGGGGATGGAGTCCACCAGCGTGCCATCCATGTCGAAGATCAAACCCGTTGTCCGCACGCTTTGCATCACACGCCTTGCTTCAAAGATGCTTCAATGAAGATGTCCAGGTCGCCGTCCAGTACCTTTTGGGTGGCTGACACTTCCACGTTGGTACGCAAATCCTTGATGCGGCTGTTGTCCAGCACATACGAGCGGATTTGGTGGCCCCAACCTACATCGGTCTTGGTGTCTTCCAGTTTTTGCTGCGCTTCTTGCTGCTTGCGCAACTCAAAGTCATACAAACGGCTGCGCAGACGCTTCCACGCCACGTCGCGGTTGCTGTGCTGGCTGCGGCCATCTTGGCACTGCACCACAATGCCCGTGGGGATGTGCGTGAGCCGCACGGCAGAGTCAGTTTTGTTGATGTGCTGACCGCCCGCGCCGCTAGCGCGGAATGTGTCGGTACGCACGTCACTGGGGTTGATGTCGATCTCGATCGAATCATCAATCTCGGGGTAGACAAACACACTGGCAAAACTCGTGTGGCGGCCACCGCTTGAGTCGAACGGCGATTTGCGCACCAGGCGGTGCACCCCGGTTTCGGTGCGCAGCAGGCCAAAGGCGTATTCGCCGTCGATCTTGATGGTGGCGCTCTTGATGCCAGCCGTGTCGCCCGCGGTTTCATCTTCCAGCACAGCGCTGAAGCCTTTGCGCTCGGCGTACTTCAGGTACTGGCGCAACAACATGCTGGCCCAGTCGCAGGCTTCAGTGCCACCCGCGCCAGCCTGGATATCCAAAAAGCAGTTCAGCGGGTCGGCTGGGTTGTTGAACATGCGGCGGAATTCCAGCTGCTCGATGTCTGTGGACAGCGCCGCAGTGTCGGACTCGATGGTTGTCAAACCTTCAAAATCGCCGTCTGCCTTGCTCATCTCAAAGAGTTCTGAGTTATCGGCAAGATTGCTGGTGAGCTTGTCCAGCGTGTCCACCACAGCGGACAGGGCTTTTTGTTCTTTGCCCAGTTCCTGGGCTTTTTTGGGGTCATTCCAGACGCTGGGATCTTCCAGGCTGGCGTTGACAGTTCTCAGTCGTTCAGCTTTGGCATCGTAGTCAAAGATACCCCCGAAGCTCTTGGGTGCGCGCGCTCAGGTCAGAGAGGGCGGCGCCGATTTGGTTGATTTGTTCTGCTTCCATGGTGTTCTTTCCGGGGCGGTTGGCTGTTCGTTAACCCGCCATTTTCGCATGGGCACTGAACATCAATTGGCGAAGCCCATGCCGGGCAAACTTAATAACGGTGAACGTACGAAAACATCAGCGCTGAATTGCCCAGCAATTGCAGCTCAATCGAGTCCTGGCGGTTGTAGCGGTAACCTGCCGTGGGCACCACCAGAGGCGAAAAGCCTTTGTAATTCAACGGCACTTTATGCTGAAACTCACCCACGTAGCCATACATCAGGCCTGCCGCCACTTTGCCGTAAACCTTAGGCTGGCTGGGCCAAATGTTGTTCCACACCTTGCCCACATACACCGTGGCTGACGGTTGCCCAAACGAATTGCTGAAAACACTAAAACCACAAAAGTAGTCGGCACTGACATACTGATGAATGCCCGCCAATACAACTGGCTTGTGCTGCTCGGAAGGGTGCCAATGCACGGTGTAGGGCGACAAGGTGATGTCGTACTTGAATTCCGGTGCCCCACCGCCCAAACTATCCATCGCTTTGGGGCACATCTGAACATCCGCATGTGCGGCACTGGCGGCCACAAGCAGGATGGCCCCCAGTGTGCTGGCCAATGATCTGACAAGCGTGCGGATAAGTGTGCGGACTTGGGGTTTCATGGCGGGCAAAATGCCAAGAGTTTACGTGAGTCACATTTCAAACCTATGAACCGCTTTTGTCGCTCGCTTTTCTTGATGGTGTTGGTTCTGCCGTGGATGACAGGTTGCGCCAGCTTTGACGAATGGCAGCGCACCAAGGTTTATCGGCCGACGCCCGTGGACCCTGCCGCCTGGCCTGCCGAACTCGCTAAATACCCTGGCGTCGCGGCTCAAACCTTGATGCTGCCTTCAGGCGAGCAGATTCAGTTGTTGCGGTTTGCAGGCACTGGGCGCGAAGGGCGCACAGCTCCCGTCAACGTGCTCTATCTGCACGGCACGCTGCGCCACGCGCTGCAAAACAGCCAGAAGATCGAAGGCATCACCCGCAATGGCCTGGACGTATTGGCCCCAGACTATCGCGGCTGGGGCGCATCCAGCTACCGTGTGCCGGACGAGGCCAGTCTTCAAGATGACGCCTGGGCCGCCTGGCAGGAAGCGCGCAAGACGCCTGGGCCGTGGGTCATCTTCGGACATTCCATGGGTTCAGGTTTGGCCGTGGGCCTGGCGCAGCGCATCCGAGAAGCACGGGAGCAAGACCAGGCAAGTGGCGGCGCAAGTGACTACTGCGCACTGGTGCTGGAAAGCGCTTTCACCAGCTTTGACGATGTAGCCCGCTCTGTCGGGGATTTCATTGGCCCGATTGCGGCCGCGGTTTCCAGCCAAAAAATGGCATCCATTGACCGCATTGGGCTGTTACACGGCCCCATCTGGATGCTGCACGGCAACCGCGACGCCACCATTCCTGTCGCACTGGGTAAAAAGCTCTTTGCTGCGGCACCTAGCCCTAAATATTGGCTGGACCTGCCCAAAGACCACAGCGACTTGCAGACCGACACCACCGGCGCCTACGACGCAGTGTGGCAGCAGGTCAAGTCGAGTTGCCAGCAAACTGCAGCCAAACCGTAAAGCTTCTTCAGGCAATAAACGACTCAATCAGCGCCGCGAGTTTTTCGGGCTGGTCGTGGTGCAGCATATGTCCCGCATCCTCGATCAGCGCCTGGCTGAGTTGCGGAACCGCCTTGATGCGCTCGTGGTACTCCGCCAGCGTGTACTTGCCCTGCCACCACTGGTCCATTTGGTTGTCACTGGCTTCCACGCACAAGGTGGGGCAGGCGATGCGCTTGAAAATTTCCTGCACTTCGTCCACGTGGTACAGGTTGGCGTTGATGATTTTGTGCGCCACGTCCCCCAGGATCTGCCATTTGCCATGTGCGTTTTGTGCCGCCCAGTGCGGTGCCAGCCAGGCAGCTTTTTGGCGTCCTGCCTCGTCGCGCGCAAGGCGTGGGTTGGTTTTCTTGAGCCGGTTGGCCACTTCGTCCAGGCTGTCGTATTCGCGCATGGCCATGTCACCTCGGTGCAATTCTTTGAGGGCGTCCATCCATTTGGCGTAGCGACCTGGGGCCTGTGCGGGGCGAGTGGCGGGCATGCCAAAGCCTTCCAGATTGATGAGGCGTTGCACCCGCTGGGGCCGTGAGCCCGTGTACAGCATGACGATATTGCCGCCCATGCTGTGGCCGACCAGGTTCACCGGCTGGTCGGGGCTGTAGTGGTCCAGCAAAAAGTCCAGATCCGCCAAGTAGTCTGGGAACCAGAAGTTGTCGGCACCGCCGGATTCGGTTTGCCCATAGCCCCGCCAGTCTGGCGCGATCACGTAATGGTCGTTCTTGAAGGCGTCCACTACAAATTGATACGACGCTGCCACATCCATCCAGCCATGCACCATGACCAGCGGTGTTTTGCCGGGCGTGGGCTCACCCCACGCGCGCACGTGGTACTTTAGGTTGCGAATTGGGACAAACTCGCTGCGAGAGGCTCTTTGGATTGGGTACATTCAGGCAATGATAAGGACAGCCCTCACCCCCAGCAGTCAACGCAGAGACAACGCGTCTGCGCCGATCGACCACTACGACGCCATCCACAGCCAATTCCGCTGGCAGGTGGACGAGCTTTTCAACATGGGCCATGTCTGCTGTGAGCGCTGGGGCGTCCATCCAGATGCAGCAAAAAAGATAGCAATCATTGAGCACAGGCCTGCCGAAGAGCCTCATTTGTACAGTTATCAGGAGCTGTTTCATGCCGCGCGCCGGGCGGCCAATGCCTTCAAGCGCCTGGGCGTGCAGCGTGGCGACCGGGTGGCCATCGTCATGCCGCAGCGGTTCGAGACAGCGGTGGCCTACATGGCTGTGCTGCAACTGGGCGCGGTGGCCATGCCACTGTCGCAGCTCTTTGGCCCTGAGGCCTTGGCCTACCGATTGCAGGACAGCGAAGCTGTGCTCGCCATTTGTGATGACAGCACCTTAGCCGCAGTGCTCAGCGTGCGTGCTGATTGCCCTGCGCTGCAGCAAGTGATGTCAGTTGACGCCACCACTGAGCGTCATGTCACTCACTGGAAGCGCGCCATGACGCAGGCCAGCAGCTCATTCACGGCTGAGCAAACCAAGGCCGAAGAAGGTGCTGTGCTGATCTACACCAGCGGCACCACTGGCCCACCCAAGGGGGCGCTCATCCCGCACCGCGCCCTGATCGGCAACCTGACAGGTTTCCTGGGCAGCCAGAACTGGTTTGGCTTTGACCCCTGGGACACCAGTGTCGAGAGTCAGGCCATCTTCTGGTCGCCCGCCGACTGGGCCTGGACAGGTGGCCTGATGGACGCGCTGCTGCCTACCCTGTACTTTGGCCGCACCATCGTGGCCTACCGGGGGCGTTTCAGCCCCGAGGAAGCCTTCAAGCTGATGCAGCAGCATGCGGTGACGCACAGCTTTTTGTTCCCCACTGCGCTCAAAGCCATGATGAAGGCCTACCCTCAGCCGCGCCAGCAGTTTCCTGGCGTGCAATTGCAAGGCCTGATGAGTGCAGGCGAAGCCGTGGGCGACGCGGTGTACGCCTATTGCCGAGATGAGTTGGGCGTCACGGTCAACGAGATGTTTGGCCAGACCGAGATCAACTACATCGTGGGCAATTGCAACCGCCTGTGGCCCTCCAAACCTGGCAGCATGGGCAAGGGCTACCCCGGTCACCGCGTGGCGGTGATCGACGACGAGGGCAATGAATGCCCAGTGGATGTGCCGGGCGACGTGTCACTGAACCGCTTTGATGTACACGGCAACCCTGACCCCATCTTCTTTTTGGGCTATTGGAAGAACGCGCAATCCACGGCAGCTAAGTTCACAGGCGACTGGTGCCGCACGGGCGACCTGGCCACGCGTGATGCGGACGGCTACCTTTGGTACCAGGGCAGGGCGGACGACATCTTCAAAGCGGCGGGCTACCGCATTGGCCCGAGCGAGATCGAAAACTGCCTGGTCAAACACCTCGCTGTGGCCAATGCGGCAGTGGTGCCTAAGCCCGACGCCGAGCGCGGTTCTGTGGTCAAGGCTTATGTGGTGCTTGCTCCTGACTTCGTAGCTAAAAGAGCTCACCCAGATTGCCATCAAGCCGATTTTGATGCTGAAATCACTGCGCAATTGCAGACGCACGTCAAGGGCCAGCTCGCGCCGTACGAATACCCCAAAGAAGTTGAATTTGTCGATGCGCTGCCCATGACCACCACGGGCAAGGTCCAGCGCCGCGTGTTGAGGCTGCAAGAAGAAGAGCGCGCCCGGGAAAAGTCCGCATGAAATCAGATCGCCGTCGCACCACCCTTTATGACACGCTGGAAGTCAGCCCGCGCGCCACGCCACCTGTCATCAAAGCGGCCTACCGCTGTCTGGTGCAACTGAACCACCCCGACAAGAACCCCGATAAGCCCGAGGCTGCCGAACGCCTGGTGCAAATCAACCATGCCTATGCGGTGCTTTCGGACCCGCAAAAGCGCCAGGACTATGACCTGCGCCTGAATTTGGCAGCCGCCAATGCCGAGCGCCGTGGCAGCGCGTCCACCACCAACCGCGCTGGCATCAAGCCCGCCCCCGACGCGGCACCCAAGCGCCCAGTCTCCCGCAGCTTTGCCTTTCGCCCCCTTAAATAACGCCCTCTCAAATAGCGCTACTTTAAATCACGTCCCGTCACATAGCACCCATGAAACCATTACAACTTGGCACCAGCGAGCTCAACGTCACCCCCATCTGCCTGGGCACCATGACCTTTGGCGAACAGGTCAACGAAGCTGATTCCCACGCCATCCTGGCCCGTAGCCTGGAGCGCGGCGTCAACTTTCTCGACGCGGCAGAGATGTATTCCGTGCCCGCCCGTGAAGAAACCTTTGGCGCAACCGAGACCATCATCGGCAACTGGTTTGCGCGCAACCCTGGCATACGGCAAAAGTGGGTAGTCGCTACCAAAGTGGCTGGCCCCTCGCGCGGCATGCCCTGGATACGTGAGGGCGCAGGCATGACGGTGCAGGACATTCACCGGTCCTGCAACGCCAGCCTGAAACGCCTGCAAACTGATGTCATCGACCTGTACCAAATCCACTGGCCCGAACGCCATGTGCCTGCTTTTGGCACCATGTACTTTGACCCCTGGCAAGACAAATCCAGCACGCCCATCCACGACCAACTCCAGGCCCTGGGTGACCTGGTTAAAGCCGGCAAAGTGCGAGCGATTGGCCTGTCCAATGAAACACCCTACGGCCTGCACGAATTTGTGCGCCTTGCAGAACAGCACAACTTGCCAAGAGTTGCCAGCGTGCAAAACCCCTACTGCCTGGTGAATCGCGTTGTCGACAACGCCCTGGACGAAAGCCTGCATCGCCTGAACGTAGGCTTGCTCGCCTATTCACCCCTGGGCTTTGGTTTGCTGACGGGCAAGTACGACGATGCGGGCTTTGAAGGCCCCGGCGCGCCGACCTCAGCACGCATCGCCAAGTACGAAAGCGTGCGCAAACAACGCTGGGGCCGCCCCGCCTCGCTGCAAACTGCCCGCCGCTACAACGCCCTGGCCCGCGAACATGGCCTGACCCCCACCCAAATGGCCCTGGCCTTTTGCTACAACAACTGGCGCGTGGCCAGCACCATCATCGGTGTGACCAGCATGGCGCAGTTGGATGAATGTCTGGATGCGTGGGGGACGACGTTGAGTGCGGAGTTGCTGGCGGCGATTGATGCGGTGCGGCTGGAGGTGAGGGATCCGGCTTTATGAGTAAGCATGTTTCCGAAACCCCCGCCACCCAGTTCCTCAAAGCCAACAAGGTTGCCTTTACCGAGCATCCCTACGAGTACCTGGAGCACGGTGGCGCGCAGCACAGCGCGGCGGTGCTAGGGTTTGACCCGTTCACGGTTGTCAAGACCTTGATCATGGAAGACGAAAAGGCAAAGCCGCTGGTGGTGTTGATGCATGGCAACCGGACGGTGTCCACCAAGAATTTGGCGCGGCAGATTGGGGCCAAGTCAGTTGCACCGTGCAAGCCCGAGGTGGCGAACAAGCACAGTGGCTATTTGGTAGGTGGCACGTCGCCCTTCGCCACGCGCAAGGTCATGCCGGTTTACATCGAATCCACGATTTTGGATTTGCCGCGCATCGCCATCAACGGCGGTCGGCGCGGCTATTTGGTGGAGATTGATCCCCAAGTGTGCGTGACATTGCTCAGCGCTAAACCCGTGCAATGTGCACTTGAGGAATAGCTACCAATCCAACTTAGGCCGAGGAATGGGCCGCACGCTCTCGAACGCCTTGGCCGCGCGCAGCACCATGGCGTCATCAAACATACGTCCGACGATCTGCAGGCCGATGGGCAGGCCTTCGCTGCTGAGGCCACAGGGGATGGTGCATGCGGGTTGCTGTGTCAGGTTGAAGGGGTAGCTGAAAGGCGTCCAGCCCAACATGGTCTCAGGCGTCATGGGGCTGTGACCTGCGGGATTGGCAGGCAGGGCCGGGACGGCAACCGCGGGGGTGACGAGCAGATCGTAGCGCTGCATGAACTGACGCATGTGCGAGCCCAGCAGGCCGCGACGCAGGTTGAGTTGGTGTACGTCATGCAGGCTGATTTTTTCGCCGAGCAATGCTTCGGCTTTGAAGTCGGGGTCAACTTGGGCCTGCTGTTCGGCCTTGAGCGCGCTGTAAACCGACCAAGCCCCGACAAACCACAGCCCGGTGCTGATGTCCAGCGAATCCTCGATTCCCGGGTCAACGTGTTCGACGTGGGCACCCAGTGCTTCGAGTTGGCGCACGGCATTGTCCACCGCTTTGGCCACCTCGGGGTGAACGTTTTTGGCGTAGCCTAAGGTGGGCGAATAGGCGATTCGAAGGCCCCGGATGCCGTCGTTCAGGCCCACCATGTAGTCGGTGCTATCGGGTGGCAACGATGTCCAGTCACGGGCATCGGGTTGTTTCAGCACATTCATCATCAATGCACCGTCTGCCACGCTCATGGTGTGCGGCCCCAGGTGCGCGACCGATCCAAAAGGTGAGAGCGGGTAGGCAGGCACTCGGCCAAAGCTGGGCTTCAGGCCAAAGTTGCCACAAAACGCGGCCGGGATGCGTACGCTGCCCGCACCGTCCGTGCCGACTGACAGTGCGCCCATGCCGGCAGCAACGGCGGCGGCGGACCCGCCGGACGAGCCGCCGGGCGTGTGGTTCAGGTTCCAGGGGTTGCGGCTGATGCCGGTTAACAGTGAATTGGTTTCGCCCTTGCAGCCAAATTCTGGTGTGCAGGTTTTGCCCAGCAGCACGGCGTTGGCTTCGCGCAGGCGGGCCGTGGCGGGGGCATCCACATCCCAAGCCTGCTTGGCGTCAACGGTTTTGCTGCCGCGCAGGGTGGGCCAGCCTTTGGTGAGAATCAGGTCCTTGATGGACGTGGGTACGCCATCCAGCGCGCCAATAGGCGCACCGCGCTGCCACCGTGCTTCACTTTCGCGAGCTGACTTCAGCGCGTGTTCATGGTCGACTAGGCAAAACGCATTCAGCTTGGCGTTGCGTTGATCGATGCGCGCCAGCGCGGCCTGCGTTGCCTCCACAGGCGATGCCTGCTTGCTTCGGTACAGCGCCAACAGCTCGGTGGCGCTTGTGTCTGCCAGATCGGGTTTACTCATGAGGCTCTCCAGTTCAAGGGGTGCGACGGATGTGTGCGGGGAGTTTCTTCCAGGGCAAATCGGCCGGAAATGCCGCCAGCGGGCCAGCGGCCTGACCCACCAAAATGTGGCTGCTGATGGGGGTGAAGTCGGCACGAAAATGGTTGGAGCTTTTGACCACCACAATCTTCATTTGTGTGGGCTCAATGCCGACCTGCTGCAGCAAGGCCCGGTCAAGCAGCTGCATTTTTCCGCTGACCACGGCGACCAAAATGCCTTCTATTTCCAGGCAGGCGCAAGGGCCCAAATTGAGCTTGGCGCCAGTCATCATGGGGCCAGTCAGGGTGCATTGGCCATCGCTGGTGGCGCGAACGGTGAATTTTCCGGTGACTGGGGGATCGCTCAGCTTGCCGGTGTAAATCGGAACCGCAGTGCCAAGACTCAAGGTGATTTCTGCACCCGGGGCCAGGCCAGCGCAAGCAGCAGCGGCAGCTTCGTCAAACATCAGCCCCAATGCCACTTGGCCAGGATAGCGTTTGCCGACGCCTTGGCGCAACAGTTCGTGCAACATGCCTGTGGTGTTGCTGTCGCCGCCTACGCCGGGGTTGTCTTGCGTGTCGGCAATCACAACGGGTTTGTCTGCGGTGGCGGCCAGATCTGCCGCTTGGCGCACGGCCTCTTGCGCGCTCAGGCATTCAAGACGCCATGGCGCGGGTTCGGCGGCCACCGCATACAGGGTTTCGCAAACCCTTTGGGCATTGGCGCCATGACTCCACAGCACGGGGCCACATTCTGCAAAATCTGCTGCCGGAAAACCCATGCAAAAGCTGCTGATGGTGCCGTGCTGTGCATCCAAGGCCGCCAATTGCTCATACAGCGCCTTGGCAGGTTCCATGTCCGTGCTTTGCGTGTTGAGGGGGATCAAAAAGGGCAGACGTTGTGCGTGAATCGTCTCGCGCTTGCCAGATTGAATGCGCCTTTGCATCAGGTTCGCAGCCAATTCCCCGGTGTCGGCCATGTCGGTGTGCGGATACTTGCGGTAGGCCACCAGTGCATCCGCCAAACCCAGCATCTGGGCCGTGACATTGGCGTGCAGGTCCAGGCTGACAACGATAGGCGTGTCGGCACCTACCACGGCACGCAAACGCGCCAGCAGTTCGCCTTCGGCATCATCCGCATTTTGCGCGACGGCCGCACCATGCAAATCCAGGTAAATGCCGTTCAGGCCACCATTGGCCAATGCAGCCTGTGTAGCTGCCACGATGGCTCCGCTGATGCGCTCAAAAGCGTCTTCAGTGACATACGAGGATGGCCCAGCGCCCGCCCAGGCGGCCGGAACCAGCGACCAGCCTAGCCGCTCCGCCGCCGCCATGAATCCCCCCACGGGGACATTCACGCCGCCCATGCGTTGCTGAATTTCTGCGCCCTGCATGAAGGGGGGAAAGCTGTCTCCCCGGTTAAAGGCAGCCCAGTCGGCCAAGGACGGGGCAAAGGTGTTGGTCTCGTGCTGGAAGCCAGCGATCAGGATGCGTGTCAATGAAAAACCTCAGATTGGAACAGCGCAAAAGTGCTTTGGTTCTCAGTGTCCCACGGTCGTGCCTGTTTCCCTCTCAGGCACAACCCTGGCGCACTGGCAAAATGGGGGGTATTGATTGCTGACTTGTCTGGAGATTTTCTTGGAACTGCTTTACCCCGTCATTGCCACTGTCGCCGCTTATTTGCTGGGGTCGCTGTCTTTTGCCGTGATCGTGAGCCGCGCGTTTGGGCTGAGCGATCCGCGCACCTTTGGCAGTAAAAACCCGGGCGCGACCAATGTGTTGCGGTCAGGCTCCAAAAAGGCGGCCATCATTACCTTGCTGTTTGATGCGCTGAAAGGTTTGTTGCCGGTGCTGGCCGTGCGCTACTTTGGTAAGCCGTATGGTTTAGAGGACGGCACGGCAGCCCTGGTGGGCTTGGCCGCGTTTTTGGGGCATCTGTGGCCCGTGTTTTTCGGATTCAAAGGTGGCAAGGGGGTGGCCACGGCCTTGGGGGTGTTGTTTGGCGTGGACCTGTATCTGGGCTTGATGGTCGGTGCCACCTGGCTGTTTGTGGCCTATGTGTCGCGGTATTCATCGCTGTCGTCCTTGGTGGCTGCTGTTTTCGCGCCAGCCTTTTATTTGCTGCTTGACGGCTCGCTTTGGCGTGCTGAAAAAACCATCGCACTGGCGCTGGTGGTGATGGGCGGACTGCTCATTTACCGCCACTACGAGAACATTGGCCGATTGATCGCGGGCAAGGAATCCAAGCTGGGCGCCAAGAAAGCAAGTTGAGCGTTCCCTTGCACAGGAGCCGCACGCAGTCGCATGCGTGGGGAGCTACGTCGTCCTTGGCATCAATTTCAACATGGTTTCCATGTTGAGATTGACCCTAACCCCTGTGGCTGCAATCGTGGCCTGAATCGGAACCAAGCCTCTAGAGATGTCAATGGGGCGCGGCATGGCGATGGGCTCATCGTTCTTGTTCAGCACGGTGGCGACGATGGGCTCGGCGGGCTTTAAGCCGCGTTTGAGCACCACTGCTGTCTCGCCGTTACCAAGTTTCACATAAGTGCCAGGTGGGGACAGACCCAAAATACTGACCAATGAGGTGCCCACCTCGTCATGCTTGGCATCGGCTTGCACGACCACAGAACGGACAGAGTCGCGCGCAGTACGGCCAGAGCGGGATTTGCGCGGGCTCATGGCGGCGGTGTATTTGTCGATGGTCTGCAAGATGCGAGTAATTCGCATCACAGGCTCCCAATCGGCCAGCTTGTCTGGCCCGGTCATGGTGTTGTGGTGCTGCGCCACTGCTTCCAGCCACAGCACATCTTTGACGCCCGATTGCGCCAGCATTTGCCGCCCCAGGACGGCATGGCTGTCAATGAGCGCTCTTTGCCCTGGACTCGGTGCCTGTTTTTGCAAGGCCAGTTCGTCTTGCAAAGAGGTCATGCCAATGTTCATGGTCAATGCTGCGCAACCCAGTGCACGGCGTTCTGCATCTGGTAAGTTGAAAACATTGGCCACCAACTGAGACAACATGGCGCACAGCAGCGAATGCAAAGCGCTGTAACCCCCGTAATGGGTCACCGAGCGGTGAAACAGCAGGAACTGTGAGCCGGCAGAGTCTTCTGCCAACAGCAGCTTGACGTAGTCATACACCTGCTGCACCTTGGGCTCAAACTCGGTGGTGCCTTTGCTGCTGGCCAGAACGCCACGCAGCTTGGATTCGACATCGCTCCAACGTTGAAAGAGTGAGCCCGTCAGTTTGTCATCGCCTTGGGCGCTGCCTGACATCAAAAACTTGCTGAAATCCTTGATGGGGGCGTCTTTGCGGCTCATTTCGGTGAGCCCAGCCATCATCAGGCGGATGCCTTCATCGGATTCCTCGATCTCAACAAACAAGCGTCCGCGTGCCTTGATGGCTGCCAAGGTGGCTTGGGTGTCAATTTTTTGGCCTTTGGCCAACAGCACTGTGCCACCCTGGTCACGCAGGGTGTACTTCAGCGCCATGCCCACCATGAGCTTGTCGCGGGGCAACTCGATCAGGTCAAGAGAGTCACCCATGTTGCGTTAATCCCGGAAGTTGTTAAAGCTCAAGGGCAAATCGGTCATGTCTTTTTTGATCAAGGCCATGGCCGCCTGCAAATCATCGCGTTTGGCACCCGTCACGCGAATCGCGTCACCCTGGATAGCTGCCTGCACCTTCAGCTTGCTGCCTTTGATCAGTGTCTGAATCTTTTTGGCGGCGTCGCTCTCAATGCCGTTGCGCACTTTGATCACCTGTTTGACCTTGTCGCCGCCAATCTTTTGCAAGTCACCAATGTCCAGAAAGCGAATATCAACATTGCGCTTGGTGAGCTTGTTGTTCAACACGTCTTTGATCTGGGTGAGCTGAAAATCAGCGTCCCCCACCAGGGTGATGTCTTTGTCTTTGAGTTCAACAGAAGCCGAGGTGCCTTTGAAATCAAAACGGGTGGCGATTTCCTTGGCTGAGTTTTCAACGGCATTCTTGACTTCGACCATATCGGCTTCACAAACGGTATCGAAGGAGGGCATGGGCTTTAGCGCTATCAAAAGTGAGAATGCGACAATTCTCCCATGTTCTTTGAAGCCCATGCGCCTTTGCAGGCCTATAACACCTTTGGCATTGCGGCCAGAGCAGACGCATTGTTGCGTGTGACAGACGTTGCCGAGCTTCGCGCAGCCTTGGATCATCCTGCTGTCTGCGGGTTAACCCCAATTCTTCTGGGTGGTGGCAGCAATATTGTTTTAACAGGCGATGTCAAAGGGCCCGTCATCCGGATGGAAATCAAAGGCATGCGATTGGTGGATGAATCCGCTAAGGCCTGGATCGTGGAAGTGGGGGCGGGCGAGTCTTGGCACGATTGTGTGCGCTGGACGCTCGACCAAGGCATGCCGGGGCTCGAGAACATGGCTCTGATCCCGGGCACGGTGGGCGCAGCACCCGTGCAAAACATCGGTGCCTATGGCGTGGAACTGCAAGACCGATTTGAATCTTTGGCGGCCATGGATTTGCATACGGGCCGCAGCTTTGAGCTGAACGCGGCCCAGTGCGCATTTGGTTACCGCGATTCGGTGTTCAAACACGTCGCGGCCGAACCCGGCGGCTTTGGCCTGGCAGGGCGCGCTGCCATTACCCATGTACGGCTACGTCTACCCAAACCTTGGAAGCCCGTGATGGGCTACCTGGATCTGGAACGCAAATGCCAGGAGAGTGGCATTCATGCGCCGGATGCACGGCAAATCTTCGAGTGGATTTGTGAGATCCGGCGGGCCAAGCTCCCCGACCCGGCGGTGCTGGGCAATGCAGGGAGCTTCTTTAAAAACCCTACCGTCACACCGGAGCAGTGCGTCGACATCATTGCGCGCGAACCGGGCATCGTGCATTACCAGTTGGCCGATGGGCGCATCAAGCTGGCGGCGGGTTGGTTGATTGACGCGTGCGGCTGGAAGGGTAAAACCATTGGCCGCGCTGGCGTGTACGAGAAGCAGGCGCTGGTGCTTGTCAACAGAGGCGGTGTGGACGATCCGGTGACAGGCGGCGAGGTCATGACCTTGGCCAAAGCCATTCAGACCAGCGTGTACGAGCGCTTCGGCATACGGTTAGAGCCTGAACCTGTGGTGGTGTGATATGAAGAAACTGAGCCTGAACTACCGACGCCAAATCGCTGCGCTTCAATGGCTGCGGTGGGGCATGCTGGGGCTGGTGGCGTTGACATGGTTTTACGAGCCGCGCGCAGCATTTGGCGTGGGGGTTTTTGTGGCGTTTTTGGTGTGGATAGCGCTGCACCACTGGGAGTTGAGCGTGCGCCGCCAGTTCATCCGAGACGCGAGCTTTCCCCCTTTTCTCAAAAAGAAGGTGATGGACGCACACCCGGGCCTGACCGAGCGGGATGTGGAACTGGTGTTTCGTGGCCTGCGCCAATTCTTCATGGCGCACCTGCGCAGCCAGCGCAAGTTTGTGGCCATGCCGTCCAAGGTGGTGGACACGGCTTGGCATGAATTTATTCTGCATACCAAGGCCTACCAACTTTGGTGCGGGGCGGCCTTTGGGCGGATGCTGCACCACACGCCGGCTGAGGTATTGGGGCGGGACCCCAAGCGCAATGACGGCTTGCGCCGCTCTTGGTTTTGGGCCTGTAAGGAAGAAAGCATCAACCCGCGCAAACCCACCCGATTGCCGCTGCTGTTCGCGCTGGACGGCAAATTTCACATTGAGGGCGGATTCAGCTACGTGCCAGACTGCAAAGCCATTGATCAGCAAAGCGGTTCAACGGCGTATTGCGGCTCAGATTTCAGTTCCGGTTCAGACAGCGGCGGCGCGTCCGGCGATGCGGATGGCATGGGCGCAAGCGACGCCAGCAGCAGCGCCGACGGGGGAAGTGACGGCGGCTGCGGTGGGGGCTGTGGCGGCGGAGACTAGATCAACCGAAGTGGCAGATGTAGTGATAGGCCTCGGTCACGCGAATATCAAATTTGGAATTGCCCGGCACTCTGAACTTTTCGCCCACCGCTGACGTCACCCAAGCATCGCTGCCTGCCAACTTGTATTCGCAACTTCCGCCAACGCACTCCATGATTTCAGGTGCACCTGTGTTGAAGGTGAGGGTGGACGGCAGCACCACGCCAACGCTTTTCTTGGTGCCATCTGGGTACGCGATGTTGTGGCTGACGCATTTGCCGTCGAAATAGACGTTGGCTTTAGTGGTGACAGTGATATTGGCAATGGTTTCTGTGGTCATGGCTGATCAGCTTTGAAGAAAGCTTGTGTAATGTTTGAACGATGTTTGAATGATGGGCGGTCAAAAAGTGACCCGGATTCTAGGTCACAGCCTGGAATGCCCTGAGCTTTCTGTGCATGAACTGCCAACCTGCCCCCTCTGTGGACAGGTCAACTTGACTTAGTGCCGACGACCGTGGCCGCCGTGGTAACCGCCTCGAAAACCAAAACCCAGTGACAAACCAATCGGCGCGTAGTACGGGGCGTAATAGGGCGATGCGTAGTAGGGTGCGGTATATACGGGCGGCGCCACGTAGGTGGGCTGAGCATAGATGGATTGCGGCTGCACATAGGTCTGCGTGGTGATCACGCCCTGAGTGCCTTGCTGTTGCTGCTGGTAAACCTGGCCTTGTGTGTAGTCACCCTGCAAGCCTTGCTGTGGTGCGGCATTGGCGGCACCCACAGGCGTCACTTGCAACTGGATTGTGGGGCCGGGTTCGTTTGGCATTTGCACGGTGTACTGTTTGCCGCCGTATTCGTAAACCACGTTGTAGCCCACGTTGCGGTTTTCATAAATGGTTTGGGTGCTGCAGGTCTGCACGTTTTGCACCTGCTGGGCACCGCCTTCAATGCTGTTGCCCAGAATCGCGCCGCCCATCACGCCTGCCATGGTGGCCAGTGCTTTGCCGGTGCCTTGGCCCACGGCATTGCCCAGGCCGCCACCCGCCAAGGCGCCCATCAAGGCACCTGCGCCTGATTTTTGCTCGCCCACGATGGTGGGCTGGCTTGTGCACACCTGGCGGGGCACACCCACTTGCTGCACCACTGGGGTGCTGGAGATCACACGGCCCACTTCTTGCGCCATCGCGCTCGAGGCCACCAGGGCCAAGCACGTCAAAGCGGTGGCAGTCATCAGGTTTTTTTTCATGGTTCTTCCTTTCGGCATCTCTATGCTCAACGCACCAGCCTGCCAATCAGTCTACGCAGGCTGCTCAATACGTGCAAATGTCAGAGTCGAATGAGTCAGGGCGGGTTCCGTCAAGATCGCGTAAAGGGCTTCATTCCGTGCGCAAGTTTGCACATAAATGTGAAGTTTGCATGGTCGAGCCTGACGGTGACCTGAACAAATCCACAGCTTTACTTTGTAGGCGTGCTGGCGCGCACAGCCCAGTCCTCTGGTTTAAAACCCACCGTGGTGCCATTGGTCCAATCGACAACGGGGCGTTTGATGGTGCTGACATGACTCCGCATCACTTCGCGGGCTGTCGCGGCATCCAGGACGGCATCTTTGACGCCGTCTTCCAGCTGGCGCCAGGCTGTGCCTTTACGGTTCAGCAGCGTTTCCCAGCCTGCGCTACTAAGCCAAGCGTCCAATCGGTCTGCGGGAACGCCTTGTTTCTTGAAATCATGGAATTGGTGCTCAACGCCGTTGTCTGTGAGCCAGGCGCGCGCTTTTTTGACGGTGTCGCAGTTAGGAATGCCGTAAATCTTGATCATGGGTTTACTTTAGCTTCTCAATGGTGGGCAAATTTACCTGCCCGGCAGCCAGAGCGACGCTGGGCAGGTAGGCACGCAGCATCAGGCGGAATTTGCCTGCTGGTGTGGGCAGCCAGTTGGCTTTTTGCTGGGGATCGGTGGGTTCGTCGCGCTGCAAGGTGATGTCCAAGCTGCCGTCGGCACCCTTGACCAGGCCGGGTGTGCGGTCGCCCACGGTATAGCGTTTGATGGGGTTGTCGGTGAAAAACATGCGGCCATCGGGTTCGATCTGGTACATCGACAGTGACCAAAACGCATGCGTTGGAATGCCGCTAGACGGCACGCGCAGGCGGTAGCGCTGCTGGCCATCCAGAGCCTGGCTAGATTTGTCTGTTGTGGTGCTGAGGTAAATGGCTTCTTCCGGCGGTAAGGCCCCCAGCCCCGCCAAGGCCACCCCGGCACGCAAGCCATAGTCGGTGCCAAAAGTGCCCACCGCTGGGTTGGGGTAAGACCAGCCCTGCACATCGCGTGCGCCCGAACTCAAACCTCCGCCTGCGCGCACTGCCATGTTCAAGTCGGGCAAGGCTGCCGTCAGCGCCGCACCTTGCTCGGCAGTCGCTTGCAGTCCAAAGCCAAACGGTTGCCAAGCGGAGGGCAGGGGCTTGAATGCGCCTGCCTTCGGGTTGCGTTGCAACATGTCGTTGACGACCGCAAGGTAATTGGCCCCGTCCACAGGTGAACCCAGGGCTGGTTTGGGCAGAATCGGGCTACTGGGCTGCGATGGACCATTCAGAACCCTGAGCGAAAGCCCTGCCTGCAGTGCCTGGACATTGGATATGTCTTCTGGGCTGTCCACCACAATGCGGATCAGCATCCAGGCGTCGCGTGAGGGTAGGCGCACTTCACGCACCCCAGCAGGCGCGACGGTTGTGTCATCGGTGCTGGCAATCCAGAGTTTCATGTCCCCTTCGCCAGCGTTTCTCGATCCGACCAGTGCCGCCGTGCTGGTGCTGGCGTCCATGAAATGCACTGACCAATAGCGCTTGGCAATGCGGGGAATGGTCAATTCCAGTGGACCGGTGCTCAAGTCCAGCCAGGCGCTGGAGTACAGCGTGTCGTTATTGGGTGTGGTGACGGCGCGCGCCGTGTGGTCACTCAAGGCCTTGCGGTGACCCAAGATGTTGATCCGCGTCTGGCCCCCTGGCACATTGGCCTGCACTGACAGGTAGCGGGTGCGCGCCATCTCGTAGAACGGAAAGGTATAGACGTAGGCATCGATCAGGGCGGGGTCTAATGCGGGCATCTTTGAATCCTTGTCAATAGAAAATGCACTTTCGGTATGTCTGATATGCGTTTGTAGCTATCAAAATTAAACTGATTTGCTGAACCACCCAAGTCCAGGCAGGGCAACAGTGGTACCGTCCAAGGTCTGATGTTCCGCAACCAGCGCCCCAAGTTGTTGGGCTTCAGCCGTGAATTCACCCAGCTGACGCACGCGCGCAGCGGGGATACCTGCGGCGTTGAGCTCCGCCTCCCAGGTGTTCGCGGGTTTCTCGCGCAAGCGGGCCGCCAACTTGTCGCGAAACGCCTGAGGATCGCGCGCCCGCGCAAAGCCGGGGCCGCGCTCCAGGTCAACCGCTGCCTGGGCTTTGTCCCAGCCCAGCACGCCGTACAAGGCGACGATTTGCTCTGCTGTGTTGGCGCCCAGCGCAATCCAGCCTTCGGTGGTCTCGAAATACTCGGCCGCCGGGCTGCCTGAATAACCCTTGTTGCCCACGCGGGGCGGCGACATGCCGCTGGCCATGGCCTCAACCGTGAACGGGTACATGAGCTGTAGCGAAGCCCCCCACATCGAAATATCAATGAACTGGCCCTTACCCGTGCGCTGACGCTCCTGTACCGCAGCGGTGACGGCGAACGCCCCCAGCACGCCAGTCATCACATCCACCACAGGGAAACCCGTTTTGACAGGTGGGCCACCCGGCTCACCGGCCAGCATGGCCATGCCGGTTGCCGCCTGGATCACATGGTCGTAAGCACCGCGCTCGCGCCAGGGCTCGTATTGCGTGCCGTAGCCCGAGATGCCGCAAAAAATCAGTTTGGGGTTGCGTGCCTGTACGGCTTCATGGCCCAAGCCATATTTGGCCAGCACGCCGGGGCGAAAGTTGTCCACCATCACATCAGCCTGCAGGGCCAGTTCCATGGCCTGCGCCTGACCTTCCTGCGTTTGAATGTCAATTTGCACGCATTGCTTGCCAGCGTTAAATGCCGCGAACTGCGAGGCCCCTTTGGCATTACCGCGCATCACATCGCCACCGCCGGGTTTTTCTACCTTGGTGACCTCGGCACCCAGTTGCGCCAAATAAAAGGTGGCAAATGGGCCTGCAATCACGTGGCTGAAATCCAGCACTTTGAGGCCGGTCAATGGTTTCATGCTGTCTCCTGGCGCGCACGCCTGTGGGCTTGGATCGCAATCGAATCGCAATTGAACAGCAATTCAGATGCGATTCGATCAATAGTGGCGAGATTACTGCAGATCAGCCTCAGCGTGCTGGCCACCTGCTCGTCACTGGCTAGCCACCATAATCCCTCATGTCCGAGTCTTCATCTACTGCCCACGTGAACCTTCAGTCCTGCCCAGGCCCGTCTTCCAGCTTAGAAGAATGGCTGTCCTACTGCGAAACCCTGCATCCCCGCGCCATTGACATGGGGTTGACCCGTGTGAAACAAGTGGCTGAGCTGATGAGCCTGCGCTTTGACTGCCCGGTGATCATTGTGGCGGGCACCAACGGCAAGGGCTCCACCTGCGCCATGCTAGAAGCGATATTGCAGCAGGCGGGGTATCGCACGGGCGTGTTCACCTCGCCACATCTGGTGCACTTTGAAGAACGCTGCCGAATCCATGGTGAAAGCGTCAATGCTTCACAATTGATAGCAAGTTTTGTTGAGGTGGAAGCCGCAAGAGGAGAAATCACCCTCAGTTATTTTGAATTCACCACCTTGGCGATCCTGCGGCTGATGAGCCTGGCCGGGCTGGACGCCGCCATTCTGGAGGTGGGGCTAGGCGGCCGGCTTGACGCGGTCAACATCATCGACGCCGACTGTGCGGTGATCACCAGCATTGACCTGGACCACACCGAGTTGCTGGGGCCAGACCGTGAAAGCATTGGGTTCGAGAAGGCCGGCATCATGCGCGCAGGGCGGCCCGTGGTGGTGAGCGACCCGGTACCGCCAGACAGCATTGCCGCCCACGCCGCAGCGCTGGGGGCGGACATGTGGTGCTTAGGCAATGACTTCAATTTCAGTGGCGACAAGCAGCAATGGGCTTGGTCTGGGCGCGCGCGCCGCTTTGCAGGCTTGGCTTATCCGGCTTTGCGCGGCGCGAACCAGCTGGTCAATGCGTCTGGCGTGCTGGCGGCACTGGAGGCTCTGCGTGAACGCATTCCGGTGACCGCCCAAGCGGTGCGCAATGGTCTGGCGCTGGTGGAGTTGCCTGGGCGTTTCCAGATCGTGCCGGGTGAACCGGTGCTGGTGCTGGATGTGGCGCACAACCCCCATTCGGTGGCGGCGCTGGCAGCCAATCTGGATGCGATGGGTTTTTCACCCTGCACCCACGCTGTTTTCGGCGCGATGGCGGACAAAGACCTGGCCCCCATGCTGCAGCGCGTGGGCCCCATGATTGATCGGTGGTACTTTTGCGACTTGCCCACGCCGCGTGCCGCACGGGCACTGGATTTGCAAGCCAAGTGGCAGGAGGGGAACAAACGCACCGATGTGGCCAGCAGTGTTCACGCAGACCCTCAGGCCGCACTGGACGCCGCCATCGCTGCGGCAGACCCCACTGATAGAATCGTTGTCTTCGGTTCCTTCTACACGGTGGGGGGCGTTCTGAAAGACGGCACACCCCGTTTGCAAGCCAAGCATCTGGGCTGATCTGGCGCTTTGCCGCTGGTTTTAGCCAACTTTTTCAACGCCCATCACCCTGAAATCCACGCATCGCATATGGCATTTTTCAAGTCGCGCCAATCTGGGGACTCGTCAGCACCCTCCGCCCGCCAGCCCGAGAGCGTGGATGTGCTGCGCCGCCGTGCCAAACATCGCCTGATTGGTGCCGTGGTGCTGGTGCTGGCCGGTGTGGTGGGCTTCCCCATGCTGTTTGACTCGCAGCCCCGCCCTGTGCCGGTGGACATTCAGATCGACATGCCGGATAAGGCCAAGGTTGCGCCGCTGCAGATACCGCAAAGCCTGGAGTCTCCCAATACACAACATGCGTCGAACGGTGTGGTTACTGGTGCCGTTGGCGGTGCAATAGGTGGGGCGGTTGGTGGTGCAGCGGTTGTTGCAGCCATCAAACCCACCGAATCAAAAGTAGTGCCGGCTGCGAGCCTGGGTGACAAAGAGCAGATCGTGCCTAAAGAGCCTGCCAAACCCGTCGCCAAGCCAGATTCCAAGCCAGAGCACAAGGTGGAAGTCAAGGCCGAGCCTAAGTCTGAAGCCAAACCCGATAAGAAGCCTGAACCCAAGCCTGCCGCTAAACCTGATGCCAAATCAGAGTCCAAGCCAGAACCCAAAGCAGATGCGAAATCTGCCGCCAAGGCGGACGACGGTGCCCGAGCCAAGGCTTTGCTGGAAGGCAAAGCCACTGGCAAGGATGCTGGCAAAGACAGTGCCAAAGACAGCAAAGATGCCAAGGACAGCAAGTCAAAGTCAGCAGAAGGCGATTTGCGCCTGGTGATTCAAGTGGGTGCCTTTGCCGAAGCGGACAAAGCGCAAGAAGCCCGTATGAAGCTGGAGCGGGCGGGTCTGAAGACCTATACCCATGTGGCCGAGACCAAAGAAGGCAAGCGCATCCGTGTGAGGGTAGGGCCTTTTGCGACCCATGCCGAGGCTGACAAGGTGGCTGCAAAAGTCAAAGCCTTGCAACTGCCCGCGTCTATCCTGACGCTTTAATCGCACTGCACACCCATGACCTTGGCGCCATTAGATTGGGTCTTGCTGGCGATTCTGCTGGTGTCTGCATTGGTGGGCGTCTGGCGCGGCTTGATCTACGAAGTCTTGTCACTGTTGGCGTGGGCCGTGGCGTTTTTTGTGGCTCAGATTTTTGCTGCCGACATGGGGGCCTTGTTGCCCATGGGTTCAGCGGGCGAAGGTTCCCGCTACCTGGCAGGCTTTGCCGTGGTGTTTTTATTGACGCTGCTGGCCTGTGGCCTCACCATCGCTTTGCTGACCAAATTGATCTCGGCCGTTGGTTTGCGTCCCATTGACCGGGCCTTGGGTGGGCTGTTTGGTTTGATTCGTGGCCTGCTCATGCTCATGGCCCTGGTGCTGGTGGTGGGCATGACGCCACTGCGCAAACACGACGAGTGGCAGGCCTCAAGCGGCGTCGCCAGTCTTCAAAGTCTTTACAAAGCCGTGCAGCCTTTGCTTCCCAGCGAGCTTGCACGGTATTTGCCAGAATAGTGCTTCGGCGGTTCGCGCCGCCTCTTAGGAAACCCAACCATGTGTGGAATTACCGGCGTTGTCAGCAACGCTCCTGTTAATCAACTGATTTATGACGCTTTGCTGCTCTTGCAGCACCGCGGCCAGGACGCTGCGGGCATCGTTACCCAGTTGGACCGCAAGTTCTTCATGCACAAGGCCAAGGGCATGGTGCGGGACGTGTTTCGTACCCGCAATATGCGTGCCCTGCCTGGCAACTGTGGCCTGGGCCAAGTGCGCTATCCCACTGCCGGCAATGCCTACAGCGAGGAAGAGGCCCAGCCTTTTTATGTGAATGCGCCCTTTGGCATTGTTCTGGTGCACAACGGTAACCTGACCAATGCGCATGCGCTTAAGGCCGAGCTGTTCAATACCGATCATCGCCACATCAACACCGAAAGCGATTCCGAGGTCTTGCTGAACGTGGTCGCCCACGAGCTGGAAAAATCCACGCGTGGCCTGCCTTTGAAGCCTGAAGACGTGTTTGCCGCCGTGCGCAATGTGCACCGCCGCATCAAGGGCTCATATGCCGTGATTGCACTGATCGCAGGGCACGGGCTGCTCGCGTTTCGCGATCCGCACGGTATCCGCCCCTTGGCGATGGGCGTCAGCAAAGACGGCACCCGCATGATTGCCAGCGAGTCGGTCGCCCTGGAAGGCACCGGACACATCTTTGAGCGCAACGTTTTACCAGGTGAGGCCGTGTTCATTGACCTGCAAGGGCAAATGCATACACAGCAATGTGCAGACAATCCGCAGCTCAATCCCTGCATTTTTGAATTTGTGTATCTGGCACGTCCTGACTCTGAGCTGGACGGCATTTCGGTTTATCAGGCTCGTCTGAACCTGGGTGAGACCTTGGCCAAGCGTGTGATTTCCACCGTGCCACCGGACCAGATTGATGTGGTCATCCCCATTCCAGAATCCAGCCGCCCGAGTGCGACGCAGCTGGCCCATTTGCTGGGCATTCCCTACCGCGAAGGTTTTGTCAAAAACCGCTACGTGGGCCGCACCTTCATCATGCCGGGGCAGGCGGTGCGCAAAAAATCCGTGCGCCAAAAGCTCAATGTGATCGCCAGCGAGTTCAAAGGCCGCAACGTGCTGTTGGTGGATGACTCCATCGTGCGCGGCACCACCAGCCGTGAGATTGTGCAAATGGCGCGTGACGCCGGTGCGCGCAAGGTCTACATGGCCAGTGCCGCGCCGCCGGTGCGTTTCCCCAATGTGTACGGTATCGACATGCCCACCAGCAGCGAGTTGGTGGCGCATGGCCGCACGCTGGAGGAAATCCGCGACGTCATCGGCTGTGATGCGTTGATCTACCAAGATGTCGAGAGCATGAAGCGGGCCATTGGTTCGCTCAACCCGGAGATCACCGGTTTTGATGCATCCTGTTTTGACGGCATCTATGTCACGGGTGACATCACCGCCGCAGACATTGACCGCCTGAACGCCAACCGGGTTGGGGCGGAAGAGGGCGATGAAGATACCTCGCGCTTGGCATTGCCTAATCAGAGTTGATGTTTAGCTTGAGTTTTAAGGTTTATTTGCCCGTTTCGGCCTAACTGATAAGCATTTGTTGCTATCAATTTTGATTTATTGACATGAGCACTGTACGCACGCGCATCGCGCCTTCACCCACTGGATTCCTGCACTTGGGCACTGCCCGCACGGCTTTGTACTCGTGGGCGTTTGCCCGCAATCAAGGTGGCAAATTCGTTCTGCGCATTGAAGACACGGATGTGGCCCGCAGCACGCAGGATTCGGTGGACCAGATTCTGGCCGCCATGAAATGGCTGGGCCTGGACTATGACGAAGGTCCGATCTATCAAATGCAGCGTCTGGACCGTTACGCCGCTGTGGTGGAGCGATTGATGGCCGAGGGCAAGGCCTATCGTTGCTACAGCTCGCCTGAAGAACTCGACGCTGTGCGCGAGGCGAAAAAAGCCCGTGGCGAAAAGCCTTTGTATGACGGCCGCTGGCGCCCTGAGCCGGGCAAGACGCTGCCGCCAGTGCCTGAAGGCGTTAAGCCCGTGATTCGCTTTAAAAACCCGGCTGAAGGTGACGTCACTTGGAATGACCTGGTCAAAGGCCCGATCACCATCAATAACCGCGAGATTGACGACCTGATCATCGTGCGCACCGACGGCATCCCCACCTACAACTTTGCGGTGGTGGTGGATGACTGGGACATGCAGATCACCCATGTGTACCGGGGCGACGAGCACATCAACAACACGCCTTGGCAGATCAACATCTTCCATGCCTTGGGCGCGGCACTGCCGCAGTTTGGCCATTGTCCGGTGATTCTGGGTGACGACGGACAAAAGCTTTCCAAGCGGCGCGGTGCGGTCAGTGTTACCGCGTATCAAGAAGCTGGCTACCTGCCCGAGGCCATGCTCAATTACCTGGCTCGCCTGGGATGGAGCCACGGCGACGAAGAACTCTTCAGTGCTGAGCAACTGGTTAGCTGGTTTGATGGCACCCATCTGAACAAGAGTCCCGCACAGTGGGACCCAGCCAAGTTGCTGTGGGTCAATGCCCACTACGTCAAAACGGCAGACAGCGCCCGTTTGGCTGCATTGGTCACGCCCTTCGTTCAAGCAAAGGGATTGACGGTCGACGAACGCTTGGCTGACATCTGTGGCCTGTTCAAAGACCGCTGCGAGACCTTGGTAGTCCTTGCCGATTGGGTCTCAAGCTTCTATGGCGATGTCACGCCTAAAGCAGAAGAGAAGGCCCGGCATGTGACGGAAGCGGTTCGTCCCGTGCTGGCGTCACTTGCCGCGAGCCTTGCAAGCTGTGCATGGGACAAGGCCAGCATTGCTGCCGCTATCAAGGAAGTACTGGCGAAACACAGCCTAAAAATGCCTCAGCTGGCAATGCCTGTGCGGGTCTTGGTGATGGGTACTGCCCAAACGCCGTCGCTGGATGCTGTCTTGGCATTGTCAAAAAGAGAAGTTGTTTTACAAAGATTGCAAAACCTCTAAAAATCAGTATATAATTCGAGGCTCGACGCGAACATAAATTAAAAAGTATGTTCACCTTAATGGGAAACCATAGGGGGTATAGCTCAGCTGGGAGAGCGCTTGCATGGCATGCAAGAGGTCAGCAGTTCGATCCTGCTTACCTCCACCAATGGTTTTCGAAGATTTTCGGTATTTTGTTGATATTGGAAGTCCCAAGGTTTTGACCCCATCGTCTAGAGGCCTAGGACATCACCCTTTCACGGTGAGTACCGGGGTTCGAATC
>ERZ724517.5-NODE-5-length-143870-cov-11.438786_pt1 | contig 143870 bp, 119 predicted proteins | sample MGYA00376050_ERZ724517 | MGnify/ENA primary metagenome ERZ724517 (study PRJEB28724, sample SAMN07190886) | activated sludge metagenome | isolation source: activated sludge of sewage treatment plant in Hong Hong | place: USA: Christiansburg, Virginia | collected... | reverse complement strand
CACCCAAACTGTCCCAAACCCAGGCCCCCATCCTCAGGCCACCTGGCGCTCAACAAGGGCTGAAGGGCGTCCGTATGCACAAGCACGGTTCCTACATCAGAGTCCGTCTGCCGGACGCGACTGGGCTGCGCACAGTAGGCGGCTACCTGACTTACCGCGTGACCGCCAAGGACGCCAAGGTTCTGCTGGGCATCGACGGGCTGGAGACCGGCGAGGAGAACCTCGCAGCTCTCCGGGCGGTCAAGAAGCACTACGAGCACAGGGTCGAAAGCCCCCTCCCCTCGCCGGTCGATCAACGGACGAGGGGGATCGGTGGAGCGGTGCGGGCGTATGCCACCTCAACCTTGACCGGTCACGGCTTCAAGAAGGGCACAGCCGAAGGGTCCGCAGTGTGGGCGGAGAGGATGTTTCTGGCGTGGTTACAGCTACTGACCAGCGATCCCATTCCCGACATCGAAACGGCCGCCGCCGAACAAGCTGCCATTATCGAGCAGGCGGCCTTGACCGACGAGCCGGGCGGCTGAGGACAGGTCCCGCCATCGTCAGCTCTCCCATCTGTTCGAGCCTCCAGGACCAACGGCGACACAGCTAACTACGCCTTTCTGACGTGGCGTTCGTCGCCCGTTCAGGCGTAATCGCCTGGCGGCGGGGAACCGTTCTCGTGGCAGGCTCGCAGTGGCCTTCTCCTTAACCCTCGTCCTAGAGTGACTTCATTCCCAGCAATACCGTTGACCACCATGAGCGTTCAAACAAACTGTTTGAGTGACACACCGAACGGCAATCGAACAATTCACCGACCAGCGGCCATCGCTCGATTCCTACTGGCGGGCGCTGATCCTGTTCGGCCGAAACGTCGCCTCGTACAAGTTCGCCTTGGGCCAGTCGCTGCTGGAGCTGGGCGCCCAGGAGCGGGAGTTGGTCTCCCTCGACGAACTGGCCGTGCCGTTCTCCCGTCATGTCTGTCGACACCTTCGGACGGTAGATCGGCAAGGCACGTCGCAGCGCAGCAAGTTCCTGGACGCATGCCGGGCACACAACGCCGGTGAGCTGCGCGAAGACGACTTGATCGAGACCACCCGCCGGTTGGGGTTCCAGAACGTCATCGACGCCTTCCACGTGCTCGACGGCGTGGAGATCGACCAGCGGTTCTTCCTCGACGAGCGCTCGAACCGAGGCGGGCGCCGACTCACCGATCAGATGCACCGGCTCCTTGAAGAGGCAGAACGAACCTCGTTGACCGACGAGACCGAGAGCCGCTGGTAACTGGTCGAGGCGGCCTGGGATCTGAACCTGCCACGCCAACTGCTGACCGTCAGCTACGACCCCGACCTGCAATCGCTCAGGACCGTCGGACGGCGCCGGACTGCTGTTACCGGGGTCCGTGGGGCCCTCAACGGCTACCAGAAAGGCGCCTGCTTCTACTGCTACTCCCCGATCTCAGCGGACAGCTCGACGGGCAGCCAGGCCCAGGTCGACCATGTCTTCGCCTGGTCGCTCGGCGCAGTAGTTGGGAGCGCCCCGGTCGACGGGGTGTGGAACCTGGTGTTGGCCTGCGGCCGGTGCAACGGCTGGCACGAGAAGTCCGACCGTCCGCCCGACCAGCGCTACGTCGAGCGACTCCACCGACGCAACGAGTACCTGATCGCCAGCTAACGCCCGCTTCGTCCGACGCTCATCGCCCAGACGGGGGCCACGGCGAACGCGCGAGCCCAGACGCTGGAGCGAGCCCGCGTCGAGGCAACCGCCGGAGGAGTCAGAACTCCGTGGTTGGCCCCTGAGGAACTGCCACCGCTGTTCTGAACCCAACCATGAAACCATGGTACGAATGGACACCGACGGGAAGCTCGTACGCGACCGCATACCGGAGATCATCGAGGCGGCCGGCGGTCAGGCGACCGCCCGCCTGCTCGACCAGGCCGAGCGTCTACCGGCGCTGCTGGCGAAGTTGCAGGAGGAGAGCGACGAGCTCCGCGCTGCGGCCTCCCCCGCCGGACAGAGCGAGGAACTTGCCGACGTGCTCGAGGTACTCCCGGGACGTCCCCTGGACAACCCACCTGCGGTCATCCCCGGCGACGCCGGAACGACACCGCTCCAACCGGCTTTCACCGGGTAGCCCCAAGTCTCGACGCTGCCGGTAGTCGTCACACCCGTTGCGCCGAATTCAGCTACGAGTTGGGTTCGGCGATTCATCAGCCCACAGCGACGAGACGGGCAAGGCCACCACCCGATCGCCCAGGCGACGTGGCCTCTCGCCGCAGTGCAACACAATGCCGACCACAAACTGGTCGTCGAGCTTGTCCCGCATCTTCCGTAACCACTTGGTGTCGGCCTCGTTGATGTCCACAGCGGCCTTCACCTCGATGGCAACGACCCTGCCATCGCTCGACTCCAACACCAGGTCCACCTCAGCGCCACCACGATCGCTCCAGTGGAACAGTTCCGCGTCGGTGTCCGACCAGGTCAGCTGGCGGGCAAGTTCCCCGGCAACGAACGACTCCAACAGGTGACCCGCCACCGAGGTTCCGGGCCTGCTGAGCGCGTCCGGGCCGACGCCCAGAAGCTGAGCGGCCACGCCGGTATCGGTGACGTGAATCTTCGGTCGATGCCGCACCTTGGCGGTGAGGTTCCTCGACCATGCAGGCACCAGGTGATGCAAGTAGACAGTCTCCAGCAATGCCAAGTAGCGGCGGCAGGTGTCCGTGGCCAGGTCGGCTGATCGAGCGAACTCGGCGATGTTCAGCTCACCCGCCGTTTGCGCGGCGCTGAGGCGCACCACTCGACGCAGTCCGGCAAGGTCGGCGATATCGCGGATCAGCCTCACGTCCCTCGCCGTAATCGTTCGTACGTAGTCGCTGAAGAAGTCACGACGCTCGCTTGGATCGTCTGCCAACACCGCCTCCGGAAATCCCCCGCGGCACACCCGCGCCATCGTTTGTTCACGCGACTCAGCGAACACGCGCAGGTCCAGAAGCCGCGCCATACCTCCGAATGCCGCATCCACCAGACCGTCGACTGTGCTCTCGATCTCACCTTGGGCCAGCGGCCAGAGGTCGACGAAACGAACTCGACCTGCGAGGGACTCGGAGAGACGAGGCTCGCTGAGGAACCTCGTTGAGCCGGCCATCACCACCTGACCTTTGGCTCTCGATCTATCCAGGCGTGCTTTGACTGCCAGCAGGAGCGGGTCGCCGCCGCGCTAAACCTCGTCGATGAACAATGGGGCGTCATGTCCGTTGACGAACCCACCTGGGTCCTCAAGCGCTGCCGTCCGAGTTGAGGCATCATCCAGGCTGACCAACGTGCCGCCGGCCGTGCGATGCAGCTCTCGGAGTAGCTCGGTCTTGCCGCTCTGCCGCGGGCCGTTGATCACCACGGCCCTCGAAGCGGCGATTCGTCGCCGTGCGATCGGAAGCGCCCTTCGGGGAATCAGTGCGTCAGGATCCCAGTTCACGGTGTCCAGTATGGCGCATGACCGTGGTTTCGTAGTCGATTCGTCCGCACCTCGTAGTGGATTCGTCTCGACTTCATAGTGGATTCGTCCGCTGCGCGGACTGCACCTGACCCGCGACTCTCAGGATGCACACTGCAAGCAATGGAAGGCGTCCATGCCCGCCGTCCAGATCCGTGTGTCCCCTGATGACCTCCATCGTGAGCTGAAGACCCGAGCAGCCAACGAAGGGAGGTCGCTGAGCGACTTCGCGCTTGCTCAGTTGCGCCAAGCAGTGGCGCACCCTCCATGGCAAGACGTGCTCCGCCGAATCGCCAGCCGCTCATCGGTGAAACTCAGCGAGCCTGCAGCCGAACTCCTCCGAGCCGAGCGCGACGCCCGGTGATCGTGCTCGACGCCTCCGTAGCGATCGAGCTACTTCTCGATACCGAGGTTGGCGGCCGGGTCGCAGCGACGATTTCCGACCCCCACGAATCGCTGCACGCTCCGCAGCTACTCACAGTCAAGGTGGCCCAAGTTCTGCGACGCCTCAACGCTGCCGGGAAGACTGGCGACAAGCGGGCGGGCGAGCGAGGCGCTTAGGTTGCGGCCGCATGCGCTCCGTGTGAGCACTCCCCTATTGCCCGGTCGTTAGGTCCGCATGGGTGGGACTGGCTCGCCTACGCCGCCGACGGGTTCGAGGACGACGCGGCGACCGATGCATGCCAGGCCTTCAGTTCCGTCGACGCCGAAGTGTCGTGCGTGCCAGATGCGCTTGGTGAGACCTACTCGCGGTCGTTCGCCCTCTCCTGCGAACAGCGTCGGTCGGGCTCGGACGTGCTGGTCTTGGCGACCCTGTTGAGCGAGGGCGATCCCTGCGACGAGCCTCGCGACATCGATCACGTCCTGACGTTCTCGGACGAGGCCCAGACGGTTGATGCTGCCGACGCGCTCCAGGCCGCGGGCTTTCGGCGGCACGACACCGACCGCTCGGCCCATCACCTCGTAATCGTCGACCATGCTGTTCCCGAGCCAGCCAGGCTGGCTGAGTTTCGTCGCCGCATTCTGGAGGCAGCCGAAGCGTGGTCACCTGACTACGACGGTTGGGGGTGTGAGGCGCAGCGGCCTCAACGGCGAGGACTCTTCCGGCAGCGCAGACAGCTCGGCGGCGCATCACCGCCTTCCCACTCCCGCGAGGTGAAGTAGCAATGAGTCATGGACGCCTCGCTCCAACCCCTTGAAGCCCTCGCCCAGTGGTCGCATTGGCTGCCGCTCGCTGACGCCGCGGCGTCCGCCTCTCGCTCAAGTGGGGTGTACGTAGCTCGGCTGGGAGCTGACGGCCAACTGATTTACGTGGGTATGGCGGGGCCGCGAAGCGGATGGGGCGTCAGGGGCCGTCTGAAGGCCTACGTCAGCGGCAAAGGCCTTGTTTCTGGGCTTGGCGAGGCAGCGCTCGACAAGGCTTTGGCCGACCCTGACTGGCTCCGATCGAAGACCGCCAAGGCGGAAGCTGGCAACCCGAGTCGTGCGAAGCGCTGGGGCCGGGATGCCCTCGACCTTCTCGACATCTACGTGTGCTGGGCCGAAACGAGCAACGCAGCAGAGGCCTTGATCTTGGAACGGAAGTGCCTGCTCGAACTCACCGACGTGGGCGGCGACTTCGACATCGATCTTTGGAACCGGCAGGTTCCGAGCGACGAACTTGCAGCCGAATTCGCGGACGCTGCTCTCGCTCGGGCAACCGAGGGGCTCGTCAAGGCATCCCAGTTGTCTGGTTCGGAGCAGAAGCTCGCCGACGCTCAGCTATTTGATGCGGAGCTCTACGACCTGTTGTGGGTGGTGCTTCGGGGCAGAACGACCATCGAGACGCTCAAGAAAAACAGCGAGAACCTGCTCGGGCCACTGACCCCAATGGGCATCCAGGTCAAGACTCGTCGAGCTGCAGATCTCGGCACAAGCCGTCCGGTGTCTGCAAGCCTCTTCAACCTCGCATGGGAGATCCTGCTGGACCACGGTTACGTCGACCGGGTCACGCTTGACCAACTGGCGCAGGGTGTAAACACCAAGCGGGCGGCGCCGGTCTTCGCCATCCTGTCCCTCCTCCCCAACGTGACCGCCGAGGAAGGAGCGGAGGTGAGGCTTCTGCACACCGGGCCTTCGGCTTCGGTCGATCGAGCTTCTCGGCGTGCTGGCGGCGCATCGCATGCCACCACCGGCTGATCGATCAGCGGTGTGCCGGATCGTGGAGTCGGTCGAGGTCGGTCGGTTCCAAGGCAAGTGGTCCTGCAAATCAGGCTCAATCAGGGCTTGTGCTGGCGTCGGCGTGCGGGATGCTCGGCAGCCCCGATCAACACCCAGTGCTCGCGTAGGGTGAACGCGTGTCGTCGTTGGAGGACCTGGTAGCCGGTGCGGTCGCGGATGGCATCGAGCCGGGCGGGCCGGTCACCGTCGTGTCCGCGTCGTGGCATGGCGATCAAGCCATCACGCTGACCTACCGGGACGCCAACAACCAACCGAGGGAACAGCTGCTCTACCGCAGCGACGAGGGCACCTTCGAGGTCCACGAGGGCACCCGTCGCGCCTGGAGCTTTGACGGCGACGGCCACCTCTTCCGGCTGGCCGCCGAAGCCCGCCGCATCCATCTGGCCCATCTCTTCGACCCCTACCTGGCGCTCACCTCCAGCGAGGTCGACCCGCTCCCCCACCAGATCGAAGCCGTCTACGGCGAAATGCTCCCCCGCCAGCCCCTGCGGTTCCTGCTCGCCGACGACCCCGGCGCGGGCAAGACGATCATGGCGGGCCTCTACATCAAAGAGCTGATCATCAGGGGCGATGCCGAACGCATCCTGGTGGTCGCACCCGGAAGCCTGGCCAACCAGTGGCAGGACGAGCTGTTCGACAAGTTCGGGCTTCGCTTCGACATCGTCACCAAGGAGCTGCTCGACAGCACCCATGCCGGGGACGTGTTCGCCGAGCGGAACCAGTTGATCTGTCGAGTCGACCAGATCGCTCGACGCGAGGATCTCGTCGAGCGGCTCGCCCAAACCGAAAGGATGAGGACTTCCAATTGTTCCTTGCCCTGCTGGACAGCGACCGGTTCGAGGGCCGCTTCCGCGACGGCGTCCACTCGGGGGACCCAAGCGACCTCATGCGGCGCATGGTGAAGGAGAAGCTGCTGACGTTCGAGGGCAAGCCCCTCTTCCCAGAGCGACGCGCCACCACGGTCAGCTACGAGCTGTCCAACGACGAGATGACCCTCTACGACGAGGTCACCGAGTACGTCCGCGAGCAGATGAACCGGGCCGACCGGCTGACCCAGGAGGGTCAGGGCCGCCGGGGAAACACCGTTGGGTTTGCGCTCACGATGCTGCAGCGGCGTTTGGCCTCGTCGCCCGAGGCGATCTATCAGTCACTCGCCAGGCGCCGAAAGAAGCTCGAAGCGAGAATCGTCGAGGAATGGCAGCGGGCGAGGACCGCCGCGCTGGGGATCTCTCCTCAGGAACAACGCCTGTCATCGCTGCTGGGTGACGATGCCGAGGGGTCCGGTAGCGGCCTCGATCTCGATGGCTGGGACGACCTCGATGGTGAGGAGCAAGAGGAGCTTGGGGCGGAGGTTGTCGACGCAGCGACTGCGGCGGCCACCATTGCCGAACTTGAACTCGAGGTAGGCACGCTCAAGCAATTGGAAGAGCTGGCCCGACGACTTCGGGGCCAGGGCGTGGACGCCAAGTGGTTGCAGCTCTCCGGTCTGCTTCAAACGGCCGAGGCGATGTTCAGTCCCGACGGGGACCGTCGCAAGTTGCTGATCTTCACCGAACACCGCGACACGATGAACTACCTGGTCGACCGGCTGCGGACCTTCCTGGGCGACTCCGATGCCGTAGTGCACATTTCGGGTAGCACACCACGAGAGGAACGCCGCACGATCCAGGCCCGCTTCACCCAGGACGAGGAATGCCTGGTGTTGGTAGCCACCGATGCTGCCGGCGAGGGCATCAACCTGCAGCGTGCTCACCTGGTGATCAACTACGACCTGCCCTGGAACCCGAACCGCATTGAGCAACGTTTTGGCCGGGTGCACAGGATCGGTCAGACCGAGGTGTGCCACATGTGGAACCTGGTGGCGGCCGACACCCGCGAAGCACAGGTCTACCTTCGCCTCCTCGCCAAGATCGACCAGCAGCGGATCGCGTACTCGGGCCAGGTGTTCGACGTTTTAGGCGAAGCACTCAGCGGGGCCGAGCTGCGACGGCTGCTCTTGGACGCCATACGTTACGGCGACGATCCAGAGGTGCGGGACCGGATCAACCAGGTGATCGACGACACCGTCGAAGGCCGTATCCGCGACGCCATCGAGCACCCACCACTGGCAGAGGAGACCCTGGCCTTCACCGACATCGAGCGCATCCGGATAGAGATGCTGGAGGCCTCGGCTCGACGCTTACAGCCCCATTACATCCGCGCGTTCTTCCTCGCCGCCATGGACCACCTGGGTGGGAAGGCGACCGAGCGGGAGCCGGGACGATTCCAGCTGGCTTCCGTTCCGTCCTCGGTCCGGGCACGGGACCGCGAAATCGGCGCCGGGCGCCGGTGCTCACCCGCTATGAGCGGATCACATTCGACACGGAGCTCATCCGGCAAGCGGGCGCACCGCCAGCCGAGCTGCTCGCACCCGGTCATCCACTGCTCGCGGCCACGATCGACCTCCTGTTGGAGCGTCACGCCGGTCTCTTCACCCAGGGGACCGTGCTGGTCGACGACGCCGACACGCAGAACGAGCCACGGGTGTTGGTCATGCTGGAACATGCCATCGCCGATGGGCGCCCCACCCGCAACGCGCCTCACACGGTGGTGAGCCGCCGCTTCGAGTTCGTCGAGATCGACGGAGACAACAACGCCGTCGTTGCAGGCTACGCGCCCTACCTCGACTACAGGCCGCCAGCCGAAACCGAGCTGAAACAAGTCGATTCCGCGCTTGAGGCCGACTGGCTGACATCCGATCTGGAGTCGATTGGCACCAACCACGCCATCGGCGTAGCCATCCCGGAGCATCTCGCCCGAGTTCGTCTTCACACCGAGGCACGGGTGGATGCCACCCTCGCCGCCGTCATGGAACGTCTCACCCGTGAGGTCAACCACTGGTACCACCGTGCCAACGAGTTCCAACTCAAGGCCGAGACGGGCAAGATGCCCCAGGCCAACGTCGACCGAGCGCGCAACCGGGCCGACCGCTTGGCGCAACGACTTGAGAGTCGAACCGCCCAACTTGAGGCTGAGCGCAGCCTCCGAGCCTTGCCGCCAACCGTCGTCGGTGGAGCGCTCATCGTCCCGGCGCGACTTCTCACAGACACCCCCAGCTCGCTGCCCGAACAGTTCGTGATCTCTCGCGCCGAGGTCGAGCGCCGAGCTGTCGAAGCAGTCCTCGAAGCCGAGGCCCAGCTCGGTTGGCAGGCGGTCGACCTCAACGAAACACACCGCAACCACCCCGGTTACGACATTCGCTCTCGACGTGCCGCAACCGACGGCGGGTTGGGCGATGTGAAGTTCATCGAGGTGAAGGGTCGTATCCAGGGTGCCCCTACCGTCACCGTTAGCCGTAACGAGATCCTGACCGCGCTCAACGAGCCAAAACACTTTGTGTTGGCGCTCGTGGAGGTCTCACCCGACGGCACCGACACCGTTCGCTACCTGCGGCACCCCTTCGAGGGCCGGTCCGAAGAGTTCATCTTCGACGTCACCAGCGTCAACTTCACCTGGGCGGCGCTCTGGAACCGGTCTGTGGAGCCATGAGCAACCTCCGCGAGAAACTCTTCCACTTCACCCATATCAGCAACCTTCTGAGGATCGCGCAGACCGGACTCAGTAGCGACAACAGGGTCCGGGCCGAGAGCGGGCTGAAGACCGACATCGGGCAACACTCGATCAAGGACGCTCGTCGGCGCCGGCGGGTACCCGTAGGTCCTGGTGGCGTTGTCGCTGACTACGTGCCGTTCTATTTCGCGCCGCGGTCACCGATGTTGGGGTCGATCTACACAGGCGGCGTCACTTCATTCAACGGCGGACAGGATGAAATCGTCTATCTCGTGACGAGCGTCGACCGAGTCGTCGAAAGCAGAGCTGACTTGGTCTTCACGGATCGGAACGCTGCGCTCAACCACGCCAGATTCAGTGTCGACCCAACCACCCTCGACCAGTTCATCGACTGGCCGCTCATGGATGGTCGGATGTGGAACAACACGCCGGACAAACCGGACCGCATGGAGCGACGCATGGCCGAGTTTCTGGTGCATCGCCACTTGCCATGGGGTGTGCTTCTCGGCGTTGCGACTCAAACCGACGCTCAGCGTCGGCACGTAGAAGACCTGCTGAGTAGGGTGGGCAAACCCACGACGGTCCTCGCCAGACCAGGCTGGTACTTTCCATGACTACCTTCGTTGAGCACTCCGGGAACCTCCTCGAATCGAGCGCAGACGCGGTCGTCAACACGGTCAACACGGTCGGTGTCATGGGAAAGGGCATCGCCCTGCAGTTCAAGAACGCGTTCCCGGCCAACTTCAAGGCTTACGAACGGGCGTGCAAGCGTGACGAAGTGGCCCTCGGCACGATGTTCGTCTTCGATGACGGCCGGCTGACGCCGCCTCATTGGATCATCAACTTCCCGACCAAAGGCCATTGGCGGTCCCGTTCTCGAATGTCCGACATTGCAGCGGGCCTGGACGACCTCCGGGAGGTGGTTGCCAAGTTCGACATGCGCTCAATCGCCCTGCCCCCGCTTGGCTGTGGCAACGGTGGGCTCGACTGGAGTGAGGTCCGGCCACTCATCGAACGAAAACTCGAAGGTCTCGACCTGACCGTTGAGCTGTACGTTCCGACCGGGGCCCCAGCGGCACGTTCGATGGCGCCAGCGTCAGAGGTGCCAACGATGACGCCAGCGAGGGCAGCCCTCGTCTCGATGCTGGACCAGTACGACAGACTCGCGCTTGGCACGTCGCTGATCGAGACCCAAAAGCTGATGTACTTCCTCCAAGAAGCGGGCGAGGATCTGGCGCTCCGATTCGAACCCAACCTTTACGGCCCCTACGCCGACGGGCTCCGGCACCTACTCAAAGCCATCGAGGGCCACTACGTCGAGGGTTTTGGCGACGGCTCCAATAAGGTGTCCGAGGCCGAACCTCTGGTGATTCTCGACGGAGCCCTCGACGATGCGGCCAATGTGCTGGCAGGTGAACCGGGCATTGCCGGTCGGATGGAACGAGTCCTTCGACTGGTCGAAGGTTACGCATCGACCTACGGCTTAGAATTACTCGCCACTGTGCACTGGGCGGCGACCCGCAGCAGTTCAACCGGCGACCTCGCCGACGTGACCCAACGGGTCCAGGACTGGAACAGGCGCAAGGCGGGCATGTTCACTCAGCACCACATCGAATCTGCGTGGGCATGGCTGGACGAGCGAGACTGGCTGAGACCAGCCATGGCTCCCGTCTAATACGCCCCTCGGCAGTGTTGCCGAACCCCGCCTCATGTAGCGCTGCGTCGAACTGGCATCCGAGCGAGCTGTCCCACTACCGTGGATCAGATGAAACGAACAGACCAGTTCATGACCGCGTTTTTGGCTCTAGCGCTCGTGTTATCGGTCGGATGTGGCGCAGATGCGCCGGAGGATAAAGCAGAAGGTCCTGCCAGCACGACCTCATCCGCCACATCCACTTCAACCACGACGACCCAAGCCCCCACAACCACTTCAGCCCCAAGAGCCACGACGACAACCAGCCCGGAACCACCGTCCGCCAACTCGCTCGCAGCATTCCGTGTTCAAGATGATAGTTTCATGCGGCACGTATTGGTGGTAGATACTGACGCCGGTGAAATTATGGAAACTGGGATCGTGGGTTCGGCAGAGGACCAACGCTCAAACAGGGGCACGCCTCAAGTAACAGAGGATGGCCTGATTTTTGACCCCGTGACGCTCCAGGTTTTCGACCCGAGCACGGGAGCCGTCACCGAATTGCCAGCTGCAGACGAATACGAACCGACCCAATCCGGTGAGGGGATTAACCGATCAAGTGAGAGTTTCATAAACTATTCAGGATTCGACAAGGCAGGAGAAGGCACCGTCTACTTTGAGGCTTACGGGGATAGCCCAGACATGGCACAATCCTTGCCGTCGCTCGTCTCAAGTGGCCTAGACCCGCAACCGGTCGATGGCAAGAACGCATGTTACAGCTCCTACGAGTGGCAGGGTGCTGGTGACTTCTGCACGATTGACAATCAAAACGGCGGTGCCAAGGTCGTTTCGACCTCGCTCGATGTTGAACATCCTCAAACCGAAGCGCTGGAGCTGTGCACGAAGTCGTTCGGTTTCTGGGGCCAGGACCTCTTCTTCGATGGCTACTTTGGCGGCGACTCCGAGCTGTCAGGCGAGACCTTTGACTCGGCAGGATCGATTGGGTGCGAAACCTGGCTGCCGCTGCCGCCAACCGGGGCGGACCTCATCGGGACAACCTGGGACGACATGCCAATCGTCTCGAACGCAAACGAGAGCGGCACAACTGACTACTACATCGTGGAGGCTCCTGACTCGGAACCACGGTTGATTGCGGACTTTGACCACTCAACTTTGGGGTAGTAATCGGTTCGGTTGGACTGACGGCCAGTCGCACTCGCATGGTGACCATCAAAAGAAGGCAGGCCAGCATCAAACGATTTCATCCAGTCCGACTTGGCGTAGTTACAGCCGCCATGTTGACCATTGCTGGCTGCGGCGACGGGCCCCAACCAAATGCTTCACCCGCTGACACTTCGGACGGAACCTCTACTACGACGCAGAGCCCGCCCGTCGAGGAGCAGAGCCAGTTAGTAGCAATGCCTGATCAAACGAACGCCCTCAACATCGAGACACCGAAGTTCTCCACTGAGGTCACGGTGGATCGAGTGGTCTGCTACGGCAGCGAGGGCAACCTGACCGCACTGCACGCGGCCGAGGAGGACTACACGCTTATCGCGGACCTCAAGCCTACGGACATCCATATCGGTGCGCCCGAATATGGTGATGGTTGGTACGGCGGCAAGCACGACGACACGCCGTACAACCAGGAGTCCGTCACGTTTGGTGACGATTCGGTGACGCTCGATTCAACTCGGGTGGGTGAGAACAGCGATAATCCGGCCACGATCTCCGGAAAGCTCGAATGCAAGAAGTGGACGGACGGCGATCCGAACTTCTGACCCCTTCGCTCGGCCCCCGTCCCAACAGGCAGGTTCCTTCGCAGCCCCATCCCTCGGAGGCGGTCCCGTAGTTTGGTGAGCTCCAGAGGCCACAGGAGCGTTGTTGAGCGAGTACACGAAGAAGCTGATCGAGGTGGCGCCGTTCTTGCCGCTGGATGCCATGGCGGCGTTCGCCGAACTCAACGACTGGAGTTGATCCCCAACGGGTCGCCCCTCGGTCCAGCGCCCTCGCACCAAACGGACGCCGGCTGACAGAATCGGTCCATGCCGAGACGCCAAAAAGATGAACCCCAACAGAGTGGGCCGGGCACTCCCCCCGGCGACGGCGACGGTCTCCAACCGGCCGGACCATTCGCACGAAACTCGCCGCTTGCGGCCATGCCGGACTCGGACGATGGCTCCCCCGAGGCGGCCGCCATCAACCTGTTCGCGACGTTCGCGTCACAGCTCAGCCCTCTGCGAGACGACCATCCTGCCGATGTCGAGTTCTTGGCCTGTGAGTTGGTCGGCCTGGTGAATCTGATCGCCGACGATGATCCCATGCCTGGCGGAGAAACCGGGCTGCGGCCGAGCGAGTTGCTGGGCGAGGGCCCGCCGGGAGCCGCCGACGAGATGTTGACTACCGTCGCCTTCGCACTGACCGAGAGTCAACGGCTCGCTCCCGACGCGCGGTATGTCGACTGCATCCGCCCCTGCCTGCCGTTCTGCACCGAGGAGGCTCGGCCGGAGCTGGAAGTGCGGGTGGCGCAGTTGGAGGCCAAGGTCGGCCGGCCCGACTGGGCCGACGCTGTGTGGAACGCCACTGCGTCGGGTGGGTGGCACAGCTACGACGACCTGGGGGATCTGGCGTGCGTGGGCGTCGAGCTGCACTGGCCCGGCGGGTGGCCCGACCAGGTGCTCTTCGGCAGCATCGCCGTTGAGGATGGGCCGTTCGCAGTGGAGTTCATCGTTACCCCCATGGATGAGTACCGGAGTTGGTTCACGCCCGGCACCCCATGGCCCGCCGACCCGGACGAGCCGGCCTGTCGGACCGACGTGATCCGCCACATCGAGCCCATGCCGGTCGAGGAGGTCGTCGGGCGTCTCCTCGAGGCCATGGCCATGACCGAGATGTTGGAGGACCGCCCGATCGCCGACGACTACTTCGTGTACGCCCCGCTTGCCCAACAGACGCTGGCGGGCCTGCCGTCGATCGAGCCGCCGGAACCGACCCCGGCGAACGATGAGGTGCAGGAGGCAATGATCCGCGACTTCCTCAACGCCGACGGGGTCGCCGCCGCCATCGGGTTCGAAGGCGATCCCGGCTTTGCCCACGATGTCGGCGAGTTCTGCGAGCTGTTCATCCACTACAGCGAGCGCTTTGCCGGCGGCGATCGATACCGCTGGTCGCCCATGGTGGTCGAGGGGTTCTTGCTCCGCTTTGGCGACGTGGCGACAGAGAACCTCGAGGCCGACGAGTTCCTCAACCCGGTGCTCAGCGAGTGGGTCAAGTTCTGTCATCGCCACAAGGGGTGGCCCGCGTCGGTGACGGCCGAATGCCTGGCCACGATTGACGCACACGACCACGATTACGACGACCACGATCACCCTTCGCCCGGCGACCTCGACTTGGTTCCCCCGCCACGCCGGGACGGGCTGGAACGTATGGCGGTCGAAATTGGTACCGACCCGAGCGATCCCGACTCGATGTAGGTGCTGGCCGACACGTTCGGCCGTGTCTCCGCCGACGAGGTCTCCGGCACCACCTCCTGGCCAGGTGGACTCGACATCAAGCCTTGGACGGGATGCAGTGTCGGTGTATCAGGTCACCCGGGTGGCCTCTAGGGCTGCACGACGGAGAAACTCGCTGAGCGACTCACTCCGGGACTTTGCCGCCCGGACAACCGCCTCGTAGTCGGCTGCAGACAAGCGGACTTGGGCGACCCGGGACGCTCCCTCCCCCAATGGTGGCCGTCCTCCGCGTCGCCTTGGCTCGCCGGTAAAGGCGGGAGGATTGACCACGACTTCGTCTGCCATGGCATGGAAGCTGACGTCGTCGCCTCGTCAGCACCCCGCCGAAGCAGCACTTCTGGCCGCGAGCGTTCAATCGGGGCCACGACATCAGAGACAGCGTCATCCCAGTCCCGCCGCATCCGGTCGATCTGCCTGCGTTGCTGCTTGTTCAGGCCAGCTGGAGGTACGAGCAGCTCGAAAGCGGTGATGGTGAGCAGGCGCCACTTGCCATGCCCAAGATCGTCGGTGTGGGCTGCGAGCACCTCGACCTTCAGGCGTAGCTTGTCTCCGAGTTCGGACTGGTGCGGCAGGTAGCTGTCGACGTGGACGCCTTCGATGTCACCTCGCCACTTCCGTCACGCAGAGACCAGTCATCGAATGCAAACCAGTCTCGCCACAGTGCTCTTCGGAACTCACTCGACTGCCGGCCTGGCTGGGCGAACAGGTCGGCATACGTCTGGGCTTTGCTCGTGAACCCGGCCGGCCATGACCGCAGTGCCCGCTCAGCGCTCCCCACGTTCGCTCCGTCACCTATTGGTGGACGGCCTGCAGGAGGCCTTGGTCTGCCGGATGATGCGAGCACGATGGTTAGCTCGCCGCCATTCGCGCCTACGTCGAAGAGCGCGACCAGATCGCTGCAGCGCGTGCCGGACGGATCTCGCTGACCTCAGGGTCACCCGCTCATCGACCCCGTTGGCCGTGGGATCATTCCGGCTGATCCACGGGGTCGGGACGCCACAGCTTCAGTTCGGTGAACCGCGCCATGTGCTCGAAGTCTCGATCGGCGCTGAGCAGACCGAGGTCCCGGCGCAGGCACAGCCCGGCGATCAGCGCATCAACCGTGCCCACCTTGACTCCCCTCGTGCGGCACGTTGTGTACAACTCGGTGGCCTGCCGGTGGTCGGATCGACTCGCAACCAACAGCGGCAATTTTCAAGCTCGGCAACGATCCCGTCCTTGACTCGACCTTCGCTCAGAGTCTGGAGCGCCTCCTGCATCACGATGCCTGGCAGGACCGCCTCGCCCGCCATCAGTGCTTCCCGAACCTCACCACATGAGGGCTGTCGACTGGCTGCCTGCGGCGCAACGCGAGCGACCACACCGGGGGCGGATGGCCACTGACCACATACCGACACCGGTTCGACCAGGTTCGACGCGCCGGCGAGGGCTGCCCAATCGCTCACCGGCCGACTCCACGTCATCGAACTGCTGCCGTTCTCCCAAGGCGAACTCGACGGCGTCCGGGAGACGTTCCTCACGGATGTCATGGCGGATCCATCGTCGATTGCCAGCGGACTACAATCCCAAACCACTCGGGGGTGGGGCCTCGGTGGCCGTCTTCCACCGAGGCGAGTTGATGGTGCACCTGTGGGGAGGGTCACGCTCCTGGAAAAGCACGAAGAACCGGTCGGGAACGACGGGTGACAACAGCTGAGGAACTACTGAGCGACCAAAACTGGCGTCTCAGAAACTCGGTTTGGATTGCCGGGACCCTGTTTTGCTGCTGCTTCACGTGGGCGTCGTTCCTCTACGTCGGTATCTCTGCGAAGCGCCGGTCTTGGCTGATCGCCGCAGGTGGTTACGGCGCTGCGACTGTCGCATTTATGGCATTGTCCGGGTCGGGTCCGCGGCTTCCTGACGGCACAGCTGATTCGTCGAGATGGCAATCGAAGGTCGGTATGTTCTTGGCACTTGGCGTCTGGGCAGGCGGGTTCGTGCACGCGCTTGCCATCAATCGGTCTTGGCTCAGATTCAAAGCCGGCGCAGACAGTTCGTCACGCCCTGCGGCTGGCTCGAACGGCGCTGCTTCAGCGGTCCCGACGTGGGGAGCGGCGGGCGCCGTCGGCGGTCAAGGAACTGCCAACCAGTACTCCAGCCATGCGCCCCTTCCTCCCCCACCAACATCAGTTCTTCGTCCACCGTCTCCGGCGAGACCAAATGCCGGAACCGCTGCGGCACGCGAACGGCCGAGTAGCCACGACGACCAGGCATTGATCGATGTGAACACCGCAACGCTGGCCGACTTTCTTGGTCGCGCCGGGCTCGATGTCGAATCGGCTGAGCGTGCGATCGTCGCACGTCAACGCTTCGGAGGCTTCTGGAGCATTGATGAGTTCATGACTGCTGCTCGACTTCCCCCTGATAACGACGCCCAGGTCCGAAATCTTGTGACGGTGAGGACGCTCCCGCAGAAACCACAGCCAGAGCGACCGGATAGCCCCAACCGCCAGGGTGGCGACAATCAGCCAAACCTCGACGTCTAATCACCTACGAATGGCTCGTGTCCGCTGCCTTCACCTGAGTCATGCGGCTCGCACGTAGTCTGCTGACCCATGAGCGCTCTTGGGATCAACACGGCTGTCGGGTTTCGGTGGTGATGATTTCAACGCGACCGGACCGGCGAATTGCACGCTGCGCAGCCCAGGGCGCATGGTGACGGATTCATGACGGCAACCATCGTCTTCTGTGTGACGGGTTGGGTCTTGGGTTGGGTGGTCTTCGGGCGCCCACGGGTGCTGGCAGCAGGTATCGAACCAGTCGCTCACGCTCCGGCAGCCGCAACCCCTGCGGGACTGCAACGAGCGATCATCATCCCGGCCCGCAACGAAGCGGGAAGCCTCGGCGGGCTTCTCATGGATCTGACCGCCGACCGGGCCGCGACGCGCACACCGTTGATCATCGTGGTGGACGACCACTCCACCGACCAGACCGCTTCAATCGCCAACGCCGTGGATGGAGTCGTCGTGGTTGGGGCCCCAGACCTACCGATTGGTTGGACCGGCAAGAGCTGGGCGTGCTGGAACGGGGTGGCTGCAGCACAGCGGCTCTTGGGATTGACCACGGACGAAGGGGGTGATCTCCAACTGGTCTTCATCGACGCCGACGTCCGCATGGCACCCGGAGCGCTCGACGTGGTGACGGGCCAACAACGCAACATCGGTGGGCTGCTGTCTGTGCAACCACACCACGTCGCGGTCAGGCCGTACGAGCAACTGTCGGCGCTGTTCAACGTCATTGCCATCATGGGTGTTGGGGCCGGTCACTCCTCCCCCCCGACCGGTGCTTTTGGCCCGGTGCTGGCCACCACGTTCGCCGACTATCAGCGAGTGGGCGGCCACCAATCCGTCCGGACGGACGTGGCCGAGGATGTGGCGTTGGCCCAGCGATATCAGGATGCGGGACTCACCGTGAACATCAGGCTGGGCGCGGATCTGATCAACTTCCGGATGTACCCCAAGGGCGTGCGCGGTCTCCTCGAGGGGTGGACCAAGAACTTCTGTGCCGGCGCCTTGTCGACCCGGTATCCAACGCTGGCCGCAACGGTGCTGTGGGTGACTGCCCTCGGCTCTGCGACGCTCGGTCTTGTCGACGGCATCGCCGGCCAATCCCTGCTGCTTCACGCCGGGATCTACATGGCTTTCGTCGCTCAGTTGGCGGTGCTGCTTCATCGGGTGGGGCGATTCAGGTGGTGGACATCGGTGCTGTACCCGGTGGGACTGGTGACGTTTTTCGGCGTCTTCGTGCGCTCAACGTGGCGCACGCTCGTGCGGCGTTCCACACGATGGAGTGGTCGAACGATCGATCTCACCCAGAGGGCCGCCGCCTTCGAGTCTGAACTCACGTGATCCTGCATCTGAGCGACCACGCAGCCGTGGGCCTGTCGGTGGTTGTGTGGCTGTTCATCGGCCTGGGCTCCGGGTTCTACTTCAGCCGCGTGCCTCTGGGCCGTTTGGACCAGGACAACGTCATCACCCGCGAACGGCCCTTCGAGGCCCATGGCGCGTTCTACCAACGACACCTGCGCATCGGAAACTGGAAGGACCGCCTGCCAGAAGCGGGCAACTTCTTTCCCGACGGGTTCTCCAAACGACACCTGACCAGCCGCTCCGAACAGCACCTCAACCGCTTCGCAGCCGAGACCCGACGAGCCGAACTGGTGCACTGGACCAACCTGTGTGCCGGACCGGCGTTTCTCCTGTGGTGCCGCCCGATGGTGGGCGGGCTGATGGTGGTCTTCGGTGTTGTGACGCACCTGCCGTTCATTGCAATACAACGATTCAACCGACAACGACTCCAGCGGGTGCTGGCCAGAAGTGCGAGCCCTCGACGACGCGCTCACCTGTAGCCCGGAGTCGCCACCAGATCAACGCTGGGCTCGACCGCGACGGCGACAAGATCGCCTGCGAGAAGCGCTGACACTCGAACGTTTCAGATGACGAGCCTCCACGCGCGACAGCCGCGCCCCGGCACCTTCCCTGGCCAGGCCTCAGGATGAACACCCTGTGTGGGAGCATTGCGCCTGTGAGTGACATCCATGAGCGATAATCAGCCTGATTCGGGGTGGTGGCGGGCTTCTGATGGGCGCTGGTATCCAGCGGAACTCCAACCCAATTTTGTCGCACCGACGACCACCGAAACATCGTCGACAGCACCGGGTGCGCCGACCCCGTTGCAGCGCTCGGGCTGGTCGAGAACCTGGCCCTGGCTGGCGGTGAGCACCACGGGATTCCTCATGCTGGCCATGCTTGCGGGCCTGGCCGCAGGCCCTGACGACGCCACCGGCAACGACCGCATCCAGGAGGTGCGGGCCGTCCAACGGACGACCACAACCGAACGGGTGGGTCCCACCTCCACTGCTGCTGCGCCCACAACCGCACGGGCAACGACAACCGTGGCGCCCACAACCACTGCCCCGCCTCCTTCAACGACGACCCCACCACCACCAACCACAGCTCCGCCACCACCAACTCCGGCCCCAACCGCAGCACCAATCCCCACAACGGAATACGCTCCACCTCCGCCCATGCCGGTGGCTGCGCCTCTGCCTGAGATTGGAAGCGGAAGTTACAAGAACTGCTCCGCAGCGAGAGCCGCAGGCGCCGCGCCGGTGTACCGAAACGACCCCGGGTATGGCGCACATCTGGACCGGGACGGTGACGGAGTTGGCTGCGAAAACTGACCGGCGACCCAGATGGAGCGACCTACGGCGTCAGCACCCTGCGGTGCAGGCCGCAGTGTGGCTGTTTGCGCTGCCGGTACCGGTGTGGCTGTGGGCTGCGCAGTTGCCTCATGATCGGCGGGCACCGGCCATGACGTTTGCAGCAATGGTCACGGTGTTCTGCCTGGCGGTGCCGATTGCGTCCGGAGTGGGCGAACGACGCAGCAACGAGGCCACAGCCGAGATGGCCGATACGACGGCCAGAATCAAGCAGCCCTCCGACCCTGAATCCGTGCCGACGACAGCGCCGCCGACGACAGCGCCGCCGACGACAGCGCCGCCGACGACCTCGACACCAACAACCGTCACCCCAACAACCGCGACGCCTGCCACGGCGGTCCCGGCCAGTGAGTTGGCAGCCTCGATCGACCGACTCCCGCTCGCGGCTGAAACGGATCAGGAGAGCTACGACCGCAGCATGTTCTCCCCCTGGTTCGACGCCGACGACAACGGCTGCGACACACGTTGCGAGGTGCTCGCCGCCGAACGTCACGCCGGCCTCCCCGGGCTTCCGGGCGGTGGATGGCTCTCGGAATACGAGGGCTACAGCACCCCGGACGAATCCGAACTGGACATCGACCACCTGGTGCCACTGGCCGAGGCCTGGCGCAGCGGTGCATCCCGTTGGGATCCTGCCCGCCGGGCGGCGTTTGCCAACGACCTGGATGCACCCCAGACCCTCATTGCGGTGACCGCGGCAACCAACCGGTCCAAGTCCGACAGCGATCCGTCCGACTGGCAACCCCCAAACACGTCCTACTGGTGCACCTACGCGAGCGACTGGGTGGCCGTGAAGCTCCGCTGGGGACTGACCGCCGATCCGGGCGAGGTGAGAGCGCTGACCAACATGGCCGCCAAGTGCTGACGACCAACGCCGGACACGAGCCGCGCCTGTGCCGGACCCAACCGGGCAGCACCGTGACCGCCCAGGTCAGTCGGTAACCGCTGAGACCACTCGGGCCGGGAGTTCCTGCCCGAAGGATCCACCGACGGGATCGCTCTGGTCCTCGGCCGCCATCCGTGAGATCACCAGCTTCTGCGACGGGATCACGACGACCATCTGGCCGCCCAACCCCAATGCGGCAAAAGTGTCATCCGGCGCATCCGGGAAGAATGCCGCCTTGGAGGTCCCGCCGACTGCCGGCTTGAACGGTTTTTCGGTGTACAGCCACCACAGGAACCCGTAGGCCGGGTTCAAACTTCCGGGTGTGGCCGCCTGGGTGAACCACCCGCTGGGGACCACCTGCTGGTCTCCCCACTTGCCGTCCCGCATGGCCAGCAGCCCGAAGCGGGCCAGGTCGGGGCAGGTCGATTGAAGGCCCATGAACATCAGCGTCGAGTCGTTGGGGCCTCCGGTGAAGCTGCTGTTGGACATGCCGATGGGTTTGAGAATGCGGTCGGCGCCGAACTGTGAGGTCGGTTGCTCCGTCGCTGTGGAGATCACCCGGTCCAGCGTCTGAATGGCGGCGTTGTTGTAGTTCCAAACCGTCCCGGGCGGTGCGGCCTGCTTCAGATCGATGGCGAACCTGGTGCGATCGCGTGCCTGCAACATTTGGACGTAGTCCGAAGACAGGCTCCAGAATCGACCGGAATCGTTGCTGATGAGGTTTCTGACCGTCACATCCGCCGAATCGGTGTTTTTCCACTGGGGAATGAACGTTGAGGCCGGATCGGCGAGCGAAAGGTCTCCGTCGGCCTCGGCGATGCCAACCATCGTCGACGCAAACGACTTGGTGACCGAAAACGCCTCGAGCGGATCGTCGGACTGGTGGCCCCGAAAGTTTCGTTCGTAGGCCACCCTCCCGTCTTTCACCACCGTCAGGCAGTAGGAGTCGCCGGACGCGTCCTTGGCGATGGTGTCAAGGACCGCCGGGTCGAGCGCTGCGTCTGCGGGCTCAACCCGAGCCCAGGCTTTGCCCGGCACCATCTCGGACCCGACCACCTCAGCGGTGCTCGAACCGGACGTCGACCTAGTTGTGGAGTCGGCGCTGGATTCGGCATCAGGCGAGGAGCACCCCGCCACCAGGCCGGACAACACCAGCAGCGCCGTCGCAGCGCCCGCGACACGCAGTGACGATGAACCTGACTGGACCAATCGAATCATCGGTTTCCTTGAGGATCGAGCGGCAGGTGCGCCATCGAAGGCGCTACCAGAGCTGCGGTCAGTAACCGGTCTCGGCGTGCAACCGGCCGCCGTCAACCGCCGCCTTCAGCGCCGAGTAGTCGAGTTCGTTCTGGGCGGCGTACGCATCGGCATAGGTCACCATCGCACGATCGAAGTTGTCGCCGGACCCCAGATAGCTGGAGATGGCAATGGGATCCCCGGAGCGAGCATGGGCACGGGCAAGTGTCCAGCCGCAAAGCTGAGCGTACAGGCGCATGGTTTCGGACGAGAGGCCTTCGATGTCTGCAGAGGCCTTGTTGTCCCAGAGTTGACGAATGTAGAACGACCGCGGGACACCGTCGAAGCCCTCGGTGTCGGTCCAGCCCAGCAACACGTCGCTTGTCGCCTGCAGGATCCGTTGACCCTCAACGACACGCTGCCCATGGCTCGAGAACCTGCTGGCTCCGAGAAACGGCTCCAGCACCGACTGCTGCGCCTCCTTGCATTGCAACATCAGCGGGTCGCTCTGGTCGCGTCCCATGAGCAGCACGATGTAGGCGCGGGTGCCGACACTGCCGACCCCGACCACCTTGCGTGCCCCGTCGACGTAGCCGTAGCGCTCCACCAAGCTCCGGCGACTGCCCGACAGCGTGGCCTGGTAGGAGTGGAGCTGTTCGACGATGAACTGCTCGATCCCCTCCCGCTCGAGCGTGGGGAACAGGTCGATGAACGGTTCGATGAGCGGGGGGTCGTTGACGATTCGCCGCTCACCATCGACGACCTCGGTCAGTTTGTTGAACGCCTTGAGGCTGTTCTTCGTGCGTGCCTTGGCCAGGCTCTTGTCGAACTTCGCACGGCCCTTTTTGCCCACCACGCTGACGAACTGCTCGACGATGTCATCGACGGTGATACGTGAGTACCAAATATCGATGTTGCGCATGCCCGCAAACGTCGCCATGGCGCTCCGATATGACTTCATCACCTGTGCGGTCACCCGGCGCCGCTGCTTGTCACTGGAACCGCGCTGGTGTTCCGCCACTGCGAAGCTGGCAACCAGCCGCTTGACGTCCCACTCAAAGGGTCCCGGGAGAGTCTCGTCGAAGTCGTTGACGCTGAAGACGATCTTGCGATCCGGTGCGGCGAAGAAGCCGAAGTTTGACAGGTGTGCATCACCGCACAGCTGCACTTCCAAACCGGAGTTGGGGCCCTGAGACAAGTCGGAGGCCATCGGGTAGGCGGCACCCCGGAAGTACGTGAACGGCGACACCAACATGCGGCCGTAGCGGATGGGCACCAACTCGGGCACCCGGGCTTCGGCCTGCCCCTCAAGAAGCGCAACCGGGTCCGGCCGGTCGGCCGACGGCTCCCAGGCCGCATGCCCCGAGCGCGGGACTGCGGCACGGGCTGCGCGACCCGCCGCGATGCGTTGGTCCACCGTGAGGTGCTCCACGGGTGTTGGTTGGTTCGTCATCGTTGGACCCCTTGTCGTGACGGAGCCGATATTGACCCCCGCACTGTTTAGCGCCTGACGTGGCCGACGCGTCGTTGCACGGCCGGTTGCTGGGGCCACCTACCTCGATGGCTGCGCCTCGGGCCAGGTCCAGGCGTGACGGATCACCATGGCGAGCAGTCCAACCTCGACGACGCTGCCAAGCAGGTAGTAGTTCCACTCCCCCGCCGCACCGCCCAGGATGGTGAGGCCATAGATGGCCGCCAGCGTGACGTTGACGATGCGATTCACCCGTCGTTGCATCACCAACGTCAGGTAGATCATCAGCGCCGGGATGATGACGTACAGGGTGGTGAAGAACAGGAACGGTTGCCCAACGTCAAAGACAAACATCTTCCCCGCCTCGAGGTCGGCCCGCACGTCAGGACGGTAGAGGGAGAACAGGTCGACGTAGGCGAAGATCAGCATCGTGGCGGTCCACAGCGCTGCGATCTTCAGCCGGGTGTCGATCGGACGGTCGGGAAAGGTATCGGTGCTCATTGGTACTGCCGCCTTGTCATCATGGGCGCACCCTGGGTGACGCCGGTCTGTGAAAGGTAACCCACCTTCGCAGCATTACGCAACGCCATGTAGCGATATGATACCAACACATTATCCTGGATACGATCAGGGCTCATCTTTGCGCTACGCTTCGCATCGTTATGGCACGAACCCGAAGCGAAAGCGCACGAACCAAGCTGCTGGCGGCCACGGCCGAACTGCTGGTGACCGACGGGGTTGGCGCCGTAACCGCCGAGGAGGTGGCCCGGAGGTCCGGGGTGGCGAAGACCACCCTGTACCGACACTTCGGCACCACCGACGCGTTGGTGTTCGCCACCGTGCAGGCCAACGTGGCGGCGATGGACGCGCCGGACACCGGCACGCTGCGCGGCGACCTGGCCGAGCTACACCGGGCCTACCTGAAGGTGGCAAGCCTGCAACAGAGCCGAGAGCTGTTCGCATGGATGGTGGCCCGGGCAATCGAGGACCCAACCAACCGCGAGCTGTTTCGCCAAGCCCGGGTGCAGCCTCGGGGCCCGACGGTGCTGGCCCTGCAGCGGGCGATGGCCAGAGGCGAGGTCGAGCCCAACCTGGACGTCGACCTGGCGATGCACGTCATCCAAGGGCCGCTCATCTCGATGCGGATCGTCGATGACCACGACGTGAGCGATGCGGAACTGGAGCGAATGCTCGACCTCACCATGAGGGCCCTGGGCGTCGCCAACAGCTGAACAGCCCCGGCTTCCGCTTTAGGTTTCGACGCTGAGGTTGTCGAAGGAGTACCAGGGACTCGGGTCAAGCACATCGGCGGGAGTCATGGTTGCACCAAGCAGAGCCACCATGTTGTCGTTGAGATTGTGTCCCGGCGAGTCGGCCCCGGGTGTGCCGGTTGGTTCGTAGGGGCGGCCGGGCCGGCGGCCCATCCAGGCTTCCCAGATTCGATCAACATTGCAGTGATGAAGGAAGAACACAGGGTCGTTGGGTGAGGTGCCCGGGCTCATGTCGCCCCCAATCCAGACGTGCACCCGGTTGTGGAGCTCGACCGGCCATCGACGCCAGCCTTCGAGGTGGTTCCGAAACCCGACCGACGCGGTGTCCCAGTTGGCGGTGTCGTAGACGCCCTCATCCATGCATGCGGCGACGTCGGACTTGCGCGGGAGCGTCCGGTGATCCGGGTCGGCGCCGGCATCGCGGGTGATCGCCCGCGGTTGGTGGGCCAACAGGAAACCACCCTGACTGAAGCTGCCCTGCCCGGTCAGACGCACCCGAAACCCGGCCAGCCGGCCGGCATCAACCGTGCCACGGTTGGTGCCCAGGCGGCTGTCGGCCCACAGCGGCGAGTTCAGCTGTCCATCCTTTGCCCAATCCCAATACGGCAGCCCAAAATCGGGATCGTCGAGCACGCCCTGGAGCTGTGCTTCGAGCCGGATCAGGAAGAGGCGGTGCCACGGCAGGAAGACCGGGCCGCCGTGGGCGCGGTTGGTGTTGACGCCGGCGGTGGGCAGGCCCATGGCGACGTAGTGCCAGAGGGTGAACAGGTCCCACATCGACAGTTCGACCGACCCGTCGCCGCGCATCGCCCAGCCCGGCACCTGGGGCTGGAGGATGCGATGCACGTCGAGGGCGGTGGACCCGGACGGAGTATTGGCCAGCAGCATGCAGCCACGGAGATACGCCTCACGGTCGTCGTCTGAGGCGAGAACATCACGACGAACACCCATCACGAACCCTGACCCGGCGTATCGGCATCGCCATCAGCATCGATGGGAGGTGGGGTCTCCGCCAGGAAGTCCTCGGCGATTCGCTTCACGATGTCGACCGCCGAGGGCGATCGGTACTGCGGGTAGCCGTGGTAGTGCACGGTACCGTCATCGGCAACATGGAGTTGGTCGGGAAACTCCTGGCCGTCGATGGTGATTCGGTAGTGCGTTTCGATCTCGATGTGGTGGCCCGCATGCTCGAACCGGCGGACGTTGCCGTGGCTCTGGCCGTGCATGTGCGCGGGTGGCGCCACACCTTCGGTCACGTCGTAGGTCGGGTCGCTCAAGTTGGCGAGAAACCCATCGTCTCCGGCGCCGTTGGTGGTCATGGTTGCCCTCCTTTGAGGCGACTCCCGCCGCGGTCGGCAGCCGGTCTCGGCCTCCGAATCGGCAGGGAATCACCATCGCACGAACGAACCTAGCGCGAGACCAAGGTGGCTCGTGACGGCATCGGACCACCGAACGGGCGAGCGAACACCTCATCTCGCCACGATCCGGCCGGGTGTGGCACGGTCCCATCATGCAGGGACACTCCAGCGCCGACTTCACCGAGCTCGCCGAAACATTCAGCCACCAACTGCGGCGCACCACCGGCGGCGCCTCCTTGGCCGTGTACCACCGAGGCGAACTTGTGGTGGACCTGTGGGGCGGGTTGCGCACCAACGAAGGCGACCCGTGGCAATCCGACACCCTGGCGATGTGTTTCAGCACCACCAAGGGCATCGCCTCGGCCGCACTGCACCTGCAGGCCGACGCCGGCCTGGTGGACTACGACGCACCGGTGGCGACCTACTGGCCCGAATTCGCCCAAAACGGCAAGGAGAACCTCACCGTCCGCCACGTGCTCAGCCACTCGGCGGGCCTGCACCGGCTTCGCAGCGTCATCGAGAACGCCCATCAGATCCTGGACTGGGACTACATGGTGGGCGCACTCGCCCGAGAACGACCGGCCTACGAACCAGGCACCAAAACCGGCTACCACGCCATCACCTATGGATGGCTCGTCGGTGAGATCGTCCGCCGGGTCACGGGCCGCCCACTGGCCGACGTGGTGGCCGACGACCTCGCAAAACCGCTGGGCCTCGACGGCCTCTTCCTGGGTTGCCCCCCTCAGGAACGACACCGCGTCGCCCCGTTGGAGCCGATGAGGAGCGCCAGGTCGGTGCTGCCCTCCCCCGTCTACCGGGCGGAGAAGGCGGTCGGCACCCAGTTGGCCAGAGGGCTCAGCCTGGTGCGCTCACCGGTGAACCCCCGCCGCGTGATCAACGCCCTGCTGCCCCGCGGCATGGAGGACGTGCTGGCGAGCCCCGAGATCATGGACGCCTCGGTACCCGCAATGAACGGATTCTTCACGGCCCGCTCCCTGGCGGCGGTCTATGCGGCGCTCGCAGGCGGCGGCGCCCTGGGGGACGTGCGCCTGATGTCGCCGGAGACCGTGAGGAGGATCGGGGAGGAACAGAACAATCGGCGCGACCTGGTGCTGGTGATACCCATGCGGTGGCGGCTGGGATATCACCGGGTGATGACCAGCCGGGGAGGCTGCCCGGAGGGCTTCGGGCACTTCGGTCTCGGGGGCTCAGGGGGCTGGGCGGATCCCAGCCGTGACCTCTCGATCGCCATGGTGTGCAACCGCGGCGGCGGCACGCCCGTGGGCGACCTGCGCCTGATGCGCCTGGGCGCCGCCGCGATCGCCTGCGTCGACCGGTTGCCCGCTACACACGGGTCATGACCCCGGTTGGGCCCCATCCGGTGATCGTCGACGGGTGATGGCCGACTCAGACCTCGAAGACCACCTTGATGGCCCCACTCGATCGGTCGCGGGCCGCGTGAAAGGCGTCCTCTGCCGCATCGAGCGGAAACCGGTGGGTCACCAGGGTTGAGGCGATCGCCGGGTGGTCGGCGAGGATCGCCGCCGCCCGGTAGAAGTCGCTGCGCCCGCCGGCGCCGCAGTACATCGTGGAGGGAACGATCTGGACCTCCTTCAGGCAAAGGCCCACATCGATGGTCGCCGGATCCCACAACGTTCCGACCAACCCCACCGTGCCCTCGGGTCGGCAGGCACGGATCGAGTCGGCCAGCGACTCGGTGGTGCCGACGGCGTCGAGCACCACGTCGTAACGACCGTTCAGCCCGACGGTTCCGCCCAGCCGTTCAACCGCTGCCCGCTGATGGTCGTGGCGGGCGCTCACGTCGGGCTCCAAGCCTTCGGCGCGACAGACCGCAGCAAGGGCGAGCCCAATGGGACCTGCGCCGATGATGGCGATCCGGGCGCCGGAGCGCGCCTGCGTCCGATGGAGCCCATGCACGGCCACGGCCAACGGCTCGACGATCGAAGCGACCGACGGGTCGACCCCGTTGGGCAGCCGGTGGAGGCAGGTGTCGGGCACTATGAGCTGCTCCGCCATGCCACCGTCGGCGAATATGCCAAAGGCCAACATCGAGTCGCAGTGGTTGGCATACCCGGCCTCACAGTTGTTGCAGTGTCCGCACCGCCCGACCGGCTCGACCGACACCGCCGTGCCGTCCGGAGTTCGCCCGGCGATCTCGTGACCAAGGATGCGCCCCTCGACCAGTCCATGGTCGATGAGGTGCAGGTCGGACCCGCAGATGCCGGCCGACACGACGTCGACGAGCACCCCATCACCGGTGGGGGCCGGGGTCTCAACGAAGGTTGCAGCGCCGTCGATGATGCGAACTGCCTTCATGCCTCTTCTCCGCTGGACCGGACAAGGAACGGCTGATTGCCGTAGCGGTCGAGATGGACCACTTCGCCGATCGGCCGACGGGTGGTGGGCCCGTAGCGGCCACGTGGCCACCCGATGGGGATGATGCACACCGGGTTGACCTTGCGGGGCAGGCCGAGGATCCGGCGGGCCGTCGAGATGTGCCAGATGGGCAACGTCTGGATGGACGCACCCAACCCGACCGCCCGACATTCCAACAGCAGGTTCTGGACTGCCGGGAACACCGACCCGTAGAACGAGGACACCGCAATCTGGGGACGGCCAACCGGCCGGTGCTTCAGGCCACGCCGGTAACACGGGATGACGAAGAGCGGCAGCTCCGCAAAGTGCTTGGCCTGCCAGCGGCCCGGCGCCATCTGGCGCTGCGCCTTTGCGTCACCGCGGGCCATCCGGGAGACGATCGGGTCGTAGGCGCGGAAGAGCGGCCGATACAGCTTGGCCAGCCGCTCCTTCTGCTCGGGATCCTCGACGACGAGGTACGACCAGTCCTGGGTGTTACTGCTGGTCGGCGCCTTCAACGAGAGCTCGAGCAGCGGGAGCAACACATCGCGGCTGACCGGATCGAGGTGCAGCTTGCGGATGGCCCGCTGGGTGCGCATCGCCTCACCCAGCGGCATGTCGAGACGCGACAGCGCCTCTTCCGTCGAGGGGATGTCGGCGGCCGCCTCGGGCCTTGCCGGACGGCCTGATGTGGTCACGCGCGTTCCCCCTGTTGATCGAGCGGTTGCGACCTTACTGGTGAGCTCATCCGTGGCTGGGCTCCAACACCAACTTGCCCACGAAATCCGTCGCCTCGAAACGGGCCTGGGCGACGGCGATGCGATCAAGTGGGTAGGACCTCCTTCCATCCGGCCACCGCATCGGGGTCGGCGGCAGTGCCGTAGGCGCCACGACGCGACCACAGGTCGGTGTTGTTCACCGCGGCGGCGCCGACCTGGACGAGCACCTCGCCGGGGCCCGGCGGAGGACAGGGCCAGTCGGGATGCACCTCGATGACCTCCGGCCCGCCGTGGGCCATCGTGACGGCCGCCTGCATCGTCCTTGGAATCGTCGGCGGAGTTGTCGGCGGCATCGCCGAACTCAGGTGCCGGTGAACTCGGGTGGGCGTCGCTCCATCATGGCGGCGACACCCTCGCCCACATCGGCGGATTCGAGCAGTTGGGGCATGCTCTGGCGCATCTGCGCACAGGCCGCATCGCGGGCCGCCCGCTGACCGGCCCGGGTGGCCGCCAGCGCACTCTGCACCGCCAGCGGGGCGTTGGTGGCGATCTGCTGGGCCACCTCGATCGCCCGATCCAGCTGGGTCCCCGGCTCGACCACCTCGGTGACCATGCCGGCGAGAAGCGCCTCCGACGCCGAGAACGGCTCGGCACCCAACAGCCACTTCGTGCCGATCGCGCCCAGTTGCGGAAGCCTCAGCGATGCCCCACCCAACGGCACGATCGCCCGGGCCACCTCGAGCTGGGCGAAGACGGTGTCGTTCGCGGCGATCGTCGCCTGAGATGCCAGCGCCAACTCGATACCCAACGTGTAGCAACGGCCCTGAACCGCGAGCACGATCGGTTTGGCGCACGGCTCACCGAAGAAGTCCCACGGGTCGCGCATCCCCTCGGGGAGGACGTCGGCGATGTCGCCGCTCTGAACCGCCGGAAGCACGTCGGGCAGGTCGAGCCCGGCACTGAAGTGTTTGCCGGCCCCGTGCACCACCCCGACCCGGAGGTCCGGATCGTCGTGCAGTTCGGTGTAGGCCGCCGCGACCGCCGCGATGATCTCGACGTTCCACGCGTTGGCCTTGGCCTGACGATCGACGCCGATCACCAACACGTATCCCTGACGCTCCACGCTGACCAGGTCCGACATGTGCAGCTCCCTTCGTAGCGGCCGCCACCGTACCGTCGCCGACGGCACCGGGCGGGTGGAGCCGCGACCAAACTCGACCGGGTCGGGGTGTGGGTTCTCGGGTGCCACTGTGACCGACCCCACATTTTGATCGAGCACGTGCGGTGTTATGGTTCCCTAACACAGCCCTTTGGGAGCCCTTGATGACCGCGACGATGACCGAACCCATTCCCGGCAACGAGCTGGCCGTCGACCGGATGCCCGGGCACTGGCTGCTCGCCCGGATGGGCAAGCGGGTGCTGCGCCCGGGCGGTCGGGAGCTGACCGACCAGTTGCTGGGTGCCCTGGCGATCGACCCATCCGCCGACGTCGTCGAGCTGGCGCCCGGGCTGGGTTCGACCACCGAGCTGGTGCTCGGCTGCAACCCGGCCACCTACGTGGGCGTCGACCGCGACCCGGTGTCGGCCGAGCGGGTCGCTCACGTGGTCAACGGACCCGGTCGTTCGGTGGTCAACGCCTCGGCGGCCGATACCGGCCTGCCCGACGCCTCGGCCGACGTCGTTTTCGGCGAGGCCTACCTGACGATGCAACCGGCGTCGCAGAAGGCCAGGATCATGGCCGAACTCGCCCGCGTGGTGCGGCCCGGCGGCCGCATCGGCCTGCACGAGGTGTCCTTCGCCCCCGACGACCTCGACGACGAGCGCTGCGACGCGATCGCCGCTGACCTGCGGCGGACGATCAAGGTGAACGTGACACCACTGTCGCTTCGGGGCTGGACCAACCTCTTGGATGAGGCGGGATTCGACGTGGCCGGCACGGTCACCGCCCCGCTCCACCTGCTGGAGCCCCGGCGGTTGATCGCCGATGAGGGCGTCCTGGGTGCGGCACGCTTCGTCGGCCGGGTGGCCCGCAACCCCGATGCCCGTGCCCGGGTGCTGGCCATGCGGGCGGCGATGCACGACAACGCCGAGCACCTCCAGGCCTGCGTGGTGACCGCCACCCGCCGCTCGGCCGCCTGAGCCCGCAGTTGATGAAACGATCCGTGGCGGCGGCGCTGGCCGGCGTCCTGCTGATCGGGCTCGTTGGCGCGGTCGCGTTCTGGCCCCGTGGCGCCACCCCCGCCGACGAGATGAAGGTGCGCGACGACTTTGCGGCCCGCGACGGCAACCCGGCTGCGCCCAACGCAGCCCTCCGCACACCTGAACCCGGCATCCACCGCTACGCCACGTCGGGCTCCGAGGAGCTGAAGCTGGGCCCGCTGCCCGCCGAGACCCGGCCGTACCCCACATCGATCTCGGCACCGATCGTCGATGCCGACCCGGGCTGCTTCACGATCACCCTGCACTTGTTGGAACAACACAGCGAGGACACCACGTACTGCGTCGGCGAGGATGGGTCGATACGTCTCGACGGACATACGAAGCGCCAGCAGATCGGCCCGATGAACCCGACCGCCGACATGGCCTGCGACCCCGACGTGCTCGTCGACCCAGAGCGCGACCGCGCGCCGGTCGCCTGCGAGCTGACGTTGGACGGCGGGCCGAAGCAGCTGACCGCCGAGCTGACCGGCACCAGCACCTGGACGCGGCGGGTCACCGTCGAGCTCGGCGATGGAACCCCGGTGGACACCACCGAGGTGGACCTCAGCTTCGAGGTCACCGGCGACCTCACCGGAACCTGGCGGGAACGTGTGTGGCTCGCCGGTGATGACGCGCTGCCGGTGCGCATCACCCGAGACCTCGACCTCGACGGACTGGCCGCCTTCACCGAGCACCGGGACTCCACGCTGACGACTCTCACGCCAGAACGCTGATCACGACTCCGCGGCGAGGGCTCGCAGGCGGCTGACGAGCGGGTCGCGAAGCGCGATGATGGCAGTGACATCACCGGTGGCCAGCGGGAGGGTCACCAGCGCGGCCACGGCGGCGACGAACGCCTCGCAGGCGAACCGTGTGTCGGGCTGCTCCATCCCGAGCAGGCCGGCCAGCGCATCGACCACCTCGGTCTGCAGCGCCGCCCGCCGGACGAGCGCCCGGGGCCCGGCGGCGTGGGCCTCGACGACGTAGAGGCGAGCGAAAGCCGGATGATCGACGATCGCCTGGAGGTACCCGTCGAGCGCGGCGATGGCCCGGTCCAGCGGGAGGCCTTCCTGAGCGGCCACGGCATCGGCCAGCCGACCGACGAGCACCTCGCCGACCAGGTCGAGCGCCTCGAGGAAGCACTCCAACCTGTTGGCATACAGCGCATAGAAGGTCTGGCGTGACACGCCCGCAAGTTCCAGCACCGCAGCGACGGGCGTATCGGAGTAACCACGACCGACGCACGCCTCGGCCATGGCGACGGCGAGTCGCAGCCGCTGTGACTGCTCGACCTGGCCCCGGGTTAGATCGTGGCGACCCCGCGGCAGCGGCGGCATCGACGCCTCGATGCCCGCAGCGGGCCCCGATTCGGCCGGGATCTCGCCGGCCGAGACGGTCCTCACCTCGACACCGAACCCCCGCGGGCTCGACGCGGCCGGTCGAGCGGGACGCGCAGCGTGTTGATCGTCGTGGCCAGCATCTCGTAATGGCCGACCAGCATCAGAAACTCGAGCGCGGCGGGCTCGTCGAGGTGGCGACGGAGATCGAGCCAGGCGTCGTCGCCAAGATCGCGCCGGTCGTGCAGCTCATCGACGGCGGCGAGCAGGACGTGCTCGCGGTCGCTCCAACAGGGGGCGGAGGGCCCCTCGACCACGCCGTCGATCTCGGTCGGCGTCACCCGAGCCCGCTTGGCCAGGAGCCGGTGATGGGCCTGTTCGTACTCGCAACCGGTCAGGTGGGCCACCCGCAGGATGATCAGCTCGGTCTCCCGCCGTGGCAGCTTGCCGCCGGGCATCAGCCGTCCGGCGAACCGCAACCAGCCCCGAAACAGCTTGCGGTTGCGACCCAGCGTGAGAAACAGGTTGGGAGGGGTGGTGCCGGTGACCAGGCCCGACGCCTGGGCGAAGGCCCAGTTGAGCACGCCGACATCGGCGCGTTCACCCGGCGCGATCCTTGGGGTGACACTCATGACCGCTCCCCCGGCACCGGCTCCCCCTGGGGCGTGGTCAGCTCCACCCGTTCGTCGCGGGCGATCGCCAGCACGCCGGCCACCTTGCCGCGCAGCGCCCGGTCGACCACGGGCTGGGCGATCGAGCGGATCGGCAGCACGCCGGCGACCCACCATGGGGCGACGATGCGTCGGGAGCGGCGGGCGATGCCCCGCTCGAGTGCGTTGATGCCCACCTCGAGGTCGGTCACCGTGGTGACCGTGCGTCCGCCCAGGAACGACCGGGCCGCCTCGGTGTCGAACCCGCGGCTGGTCATCTCGGTGTCGAGCTCGGCGAAGTAGGCCACACCCACCCGGGCCCCGCTGGGCGCCAGCTCGGCGCGCAGCGTGTTGCCGAGCGCCTCGACCGCTGCCTTCGACGCCGAGTAGGCGCCCATCAGCGGCACGTTCACCACGGCACCCAGCGACGAGACCGCCACCGCGTACCCGTTGGGGTGAGCGATGTGTTGCCCGGCGGCGCGAAGCGTGTAGTAGGCGCCGAGCACGTTGACCCGGTTGATCTGCTCGAACACCTCGGGATCGCCGCCGACCAGCGGCAGCTGGGCGGCGATGCCGGCATTGGCGACGATGACGTCGAGACCGCCCAACTCACCGACGGCGGCCTCGACCGCCGCCTCGACACTGGCCCGGTCGCCGACATCGCAATGCCACCACGGGGCGTCGGCCTTCGCAGCCGCCTCGGCGAGGAGATCATCCTCAAGTCCGGCGAGAGCCACCCGGGCACCGCGTTGATGCAGCCGTTCGGCCAGCGCGGCGCCGATGCCGCGAGCCGCCCCGGTAATGAGGACCCGACGACCGGCGAGCGAACTTCCACGAGCGTTCATCAACCGCAGGCTAGCCTCCACAAACAATGATGTTCCTCAATGTTCGAACAACCGGCCGGATCTCAGCGGCGCTGGCGGCGACCATGATGCTGCTGGGTGTGAGCGCGTGCTCGGGCAACGCCTCCTCCACCTCCGACGAAGTCGGGTCCGGGGCGACCGGCCAGACGACGACAACCTCCGGCGCCGAGCCGACCCCGTTTACCGCCAAGCCCTTCGACGGCGACGATGCGGCGTTCTACGTGCCGCCCGACCCGTTACCCGAAGGCGAGCCCGGCGAGCTGATCCGGGTGATGGACCTCGGCGAGGCGGACGGTGCCGCAACGGTCAAGGTGATGTACCACTCCCGCGACGGCGCCGACCGGGACCGGGCGGTCACCGGCCTGGTGACCTACCCCACCGGCACGGCACCCAAGGATGGCTGGCCGGTGACGGCCACCGCGCCGGGCACGGTTGGGCTGGCACCCCGGTGCGGCGTCAGCCGCCAGGCCAAGGTTGCCCCGGACTGGGGCGTCGAAGGCGTGGCCGTGATGACCGACTACATCGGGCTGGGCACCGAGGGCGGGCCGCTGCACCCGTACTTCTCCAAGCCCAGCGAAGGCCACAGCGTGATCGACGGGGTCCGCGCCGCCAGGCAGCTCGCCGATGCCCACGCAGGCAACCGCTGGCTGTCGGTCGGCCACTCCCAAGGCGGGCACGGCGCGCTGTCGGCCGGCGAACTGGCCGCGGATTACGCGCCGGAGCTCGACCTCGTGGCCACGTTGGCCCTCGCCCCGGCCGCGATGTTCGAGAACGTCTACGGCGGCATCGACCCGATCGTCACCGGCATCCTCACCGCGATGAGCCTGTACGGCGGGGCGGGCGAGCACCCCGAGATCAAGCTCGGCGACTACGTGACCGACGAGCTGGCCGCTGCCTCGGACGTGTTCACCACCGGGTGCCTGCCCGAGATCACCGACACGCTGATACCGCTGTCGGCGGGCAAACAACTCTTCACCCACGACCCGCGCAACACCGAACCGGCCCACCAACTGCTGTTGGCGAACGATGTTGGCGAGGTCAAGGTGGACGCTCCGCTGTTTCTGGTGTCGGGCACCGCGGACGACCGGGTGGTGATCGACCGGGTGCGCGACCTGTATGCCCGCCTGTGTGAGACCGGTCAGGTGACCGAGCTGTTGATCGTCGATGACGCCACCCACGACAGCATCATCGGTGAGACATCGGAGCAGACCTCGGCGTGGCTGAACGCCCGCCTCGACGGCGACCCGCCCACCGACAGCTGCGCCGAGAGCCCGACCGCTCCCTGAACCCGCCAAACAGTCGGTCTGGTGTCCGGGCACGTCGACCTGGCCCACCACATCCGTGCCGGTTTCAGTGAACCAAAAGCGACCCTCAGGAAGTTGTGTTCGAGGATCTCGTTGAACATCCTGGTGGGCAACACCGACAACCGTGCCCACAACCACGCACCGACTGAGAAGAACCATCGATGAACGACGACGACCTCCTCCACCTGCGACGCTGCCTGGAACTCGCCGCTGAGGCGGTTGAACGCGGCGACCAACCCTTTGGTTCGGTGCTGGTCTCGGGTGACGGCACCGTGCTGGCCGAACGCCGGAACCAGATCGTCACCACCGGCGACCTCACCGCCCACCCCGAGCTGGCGCTGGCCGGTTGGGCGTCCCAACACCTCGATGCCGCTCAGCGTGGCGCTGCCACGATGTACACCAGTGGTGAGCACTGCACGATGTGCGCCGCCGCCCACGTGCGGGTGGGCATCGGCAGGCTGGTCTATGTGCTGTCGGCTCCGATGATCGCCGAGCTGGCCAAACCCGACGTGATGATCAACCTGCGGGCCACCGACATCGCCGCAGCGTCCAACTTCGGCATCGTGATCGAGGGCCCCTGCGACGAACTGGTGCCCGAGGCCACAGCGCTCTTCCACAGATGGCGAGGCCCACATCGCGCTGCCTCAGCAGCGAGCACGATCCAGTTCGAGTCAAGAATCTGAGATCGGTTGGCGCCCGACGCGTCTTCGGACTCGGAGAAGAACACGCCGGCGGCCTGGATCGTGTCCTGTGCAATTTGGAGGTTCTTGCACACGACATCTGGCATGGGCGCTTTCGGAGGCTCGGCGGTCGGACGAGCCGTCGCCGGAGCCGCTGGCGGCGGCGCAGCGGTGGTGGTAGGAGGAGTGGCCGGCGCTGCAGCGGCGCCGCAGGTCTCACCGAGCTGCATCCGCATCGTCGGGTTTGGTCCCTGTTCAGGATCTTCTTTCCGCTCGAACCGAGGAGGCCGATCCGACAGGGAAGGAAATGTGACCAAGTGCCCTACTGCGCGATCGGCTCAGGGTGCACGATGACGGATAATCAGGAGGTGTGTCGTGGGCGGTTCCGGAGTTCGCGCTGACAGCGGTGGAGTGCCCGGGAGGTTCCGTTGGCGACGGCTGGCCATGGTTTCGGCGATGGTGCTCGGGCTGGCGGGTGTTGTCGCGTGCGGCGACGGAGCCAGCACGGAAGTTACCGCCACCGCCCCGGACGCAGGAGCAGCGCCGTCGCCCGCAGGCGAATCCAGCTGGCGCGCCGCCTCGGAGACGCGTGTCTACTTTGCGTGGAACGAGAAGGTCGGAGCCGCCGGACGCTCCAGTTCCCCGGCGACGCCGGAGGGAGCGATCGAAGCGCTGCTCAAGGGCCCCGACGCCTTCGAGACCGACATCGGCATGACCAGCGCGATCCCCGACGCCACCAAGCTCCTCGGGGTGTCGGTCTCGGGCGGCACGGCCGTGGTCGACCTTTCCGGCGCGTTCCAGACCGGCGGCGGCAGCCTGTCGATGCAGCTCCGGGTCGCCCAGGTGGTTTTCACCGCAACGCAGTTCGATGAGGTCGACCGGGTGACGATCCACCTGGACGGCGCACCGGTGGACGGCATCGGCGGCGAGGGCGTACCCGCCACGGAGGTGGACCGCAACGACTCCGCCAACGTCACCCCCGCGGTCTTGGTGGAATCGCCCACCCCGGGGGCCAACGTGGCCTCCCCGCTGGCGGTCTCCGGCATCTCCAACACCTTCGAGGCAACCGTGAACTACTCCATCGCCGACGGCGACGGGCTCATCGTCGCCGAGGGGCACACAACCGCCACCGCGGGCAACGGCACTTGGGGCGACTTCGAGTTCACCGAGACCTTCGAGAACGCCAAGCCGGGGCTGGGCGCGGTGATCGCATTCCAAGAAGACGCAGAGAAGGGCGGCCAGCGGGACGTGTACGAGGTACCTGTGCGATTTGGGGCGACGCCTCCATCCTCAGCGGCCTCCCCGCCCGACGCCGCGCCGACGCCGACATCGGCCTCAGCACCGGCACCCCCACCCCCACCCCCACCCTCGGGGCCTCCGGCATCGGCTGTCTTTACGGGCTGAGGCCCACGGGCGGTTCGGCGTCAGCGGGCACACCGAGTGGTGGTGGTCGTCTTCGATTGCGCAGCGTCGCCCACGCCGGTGCCGCAACCGGCGATCAGAACTGCGGCCAGTCCGACGATTGCCCCGCGTTTGCCGACCCAACTCACGCTCGCGCCCTCCAGGTCAGCAGAGCCGAACTGGCCAAAACGAGATGACGACCTGGTGGGTCCTTTTCTCAAGGGAGCGCCCGGCACCCTAGAAAGGGGACCTGAGAACATCCTGAAAGCGCCAGAACCCCTTCCTCCCGATCAGGAGCAACCCTCGTGAACCTTCGACGAACCCGGATGACGCGCGGAGCGGCACTCCTCGCCGCCCCCCTGCTCATCGCCACAGCGTGCAGCGGCAACGACACCAACGAGCAGGCCGACTCATCGACCACCACGACGACACCATCTGGCCCGACGCCGCGCTTTGCGGACGAGTTCGACGTCGACGGTCCGCTCGACTGGGAGGTGTGGGAACCGATCATCGAGAAGCGTCACGAGTCGTACCAAACCGACCGCGACAAGAACGTGCGCGTCGAGGACGGCAACCTGGTCATCGAAGCCCACCAGGAGGACTACAAGGACGCCAAGTACACCTCCGCGATGATCCAGACCCGGGAGTCGTTTCAGTACGGTCGGTTTGAGGCCCGGATGAAGCTGCCGGAAACGCCCGGCACGTGGCCGGCGTTCTGGTTGGTCAACGACGACCAGTGGCCCGACTTCGGCGAGATCGACGTGATGGAGCACTTCGCCCGCGCGACAGAGACCAAGGGAGAGCCGCAGTCGATGGGCTACGTCGAGACGAACCTGCACTCCACCCCGCCCAAGGCTGTTCCGGCGCTCACCGACTGGGGCCGGGCGACGTCCACCCAGGTCGACGTCGCCGAGTGGCACACCTACGCGGTCGAATGGGCCGAGGGTGAGATCCGCTTCTTCATCGATGATGAGGAGACGGCCACCCACGTTCGCCCGCCCAAGGGCGACGAGCAGACCTGGCCCTTTGACGACCATCCCGAGGTGATCGCGTTCGACATGTTCCTCGGCGCCTATGCGGGCGAGGTCGACTCCGCAGCGCTTCCCCAGCAGCTCCTCGTCGATTGGGTTCGGGTGTGGCCCCTCGACGACGCCGCGGGCGAGGAGGCCCCCGACGACACGACCCCACCCAGCACCACCCAGTCGGGCTGACCGGCCCCGACCGCCTACTCGGCGACGGGCAGGGTGGCCACCCGCTTGCCCCGTGCATGACGGGTCTCCGTCGCCTCCAACGCCGTCAGCGCCTCGGCGAACGGGTGGACGTGTTCCAGCACCAGGCGGATGCGCCCCGCGGTGATGTCGTCGACCAGCGCGTCCATCTCACCGCCGGCGTCCTGGCGATGCACAAACGGTTCCACCGTGACCCCGCGGTCGGGCGCCTCCTGGTCACCCGAGACGGTGATCACCCGGCCCCCGTCGCGCACCACCTGCCGGCTCGATGCGCCCGTGCCCGGCTGGATGGCCAGCGCCGCGTCCACCCCGCCCGGTGCCCAGGCCAGCACGTCGTCGGGCCACCCGACCTCGCGATAGTCCACGGCGGCCTCGGCCCCGAGCGACAACAGGTAGTCGTGGTTGGGGGCCGAGGCCGAGCCGATGACCCGGATGCCCCGTTGCGCCGCCAGCTGCACCACCAGCGTGCCGATCGCCCCCGAGGCGCCCGCCACGAACAGGGTGTCACCCTCGGTGAGCGCGAGCGCGTGCGTGCTCTCGACGGCCGACTTGCCGGGCACGGTGATGCCGGCTGCGGTCGGAAACCCGAGGCCGTCGGGAATCGGCGACAGACCCGTCGCCGGGACCACCGCGTAGTCGGCCCAGGTTCCGCCCTGGGGCTCCATGTTGGTCGCCACCCTGACGCGGTCGCCCACCTTGACCGTGTCGACCCCCTCGCCCAATCCGGCGACGACCCCGGCACCCTCGATGCCGATGACGTACGGAAACGGGCCGTTCGGCGGGATGAAGTAGCGGTCGTGGATGCCCACGCCAAACGCGTGCATCTCGACGAGCACCTGGCCGTCGCCAACCTCCGGCGTCGGAACGTCCATCAGCTTCACGTCTTGACTCTGCCCGTCGATACGCACATAGGCCCTCATGGCCCGGCAAGGTAGCGCGCCCATCGGCATCCCGATCAACTTGCGAACCTGGCTGGGTGGCCTATGGTCGCCGCGAGGTGCGGCGATCGACGGGAGGTCCATGTTCGTTGCAGGTTCGATTCGATGGTGAGCATTCCGGGACTCGGCGACACGAGCGGCCGGGCCGAGTCGATGCTTGGCCGACGACTTCGACCGTGGTGGGGCGTTTACCCGGGGTCGCTCATCGCTCGCGGTGTGGTCGGGGCGATCGTGTTTGGGGTGATCATCTACGGCGCCCACCAGGTGCGCGCCGGCGAGTTGGATCTTGCCGCAACCGGGCTCGAGGATTCCCGCGAGCTGATCGACCTCGTCGCCCTCGGGGTCGGTGGTGCAGCGCTGCTGGGAGTGCTGTACAAAATAGTTCAGATTGCCGTCGGGGCGTTCGACCTGTTCGTTCGCCGCAGTGTCGAGGGACGGCTGGTGCAGGCCCAGGAACGACGCACCGGCGACTTCCTGCCCGGCATCGTCCAGATGGTGTGGTTCCGAAGCCGGGACAGCTCCGGCATGAATCGGTCGGTGCGGAGACGCACCCGCTACGAGGTGGTGCTCTCCACCCCGCACGGACCCAAATCCTGGAACGTGAACTCCAGGCATTTCGCCGAGTTGCGCGGGCGACCCGGGGGCTCGGTCCGCCTCCGCGTCAGCCCGCTGCTCGGTTACGTCAGCCGGGCTGAGGCGCTCGAGTAGCGGTCACACGTGCCGAGCCCGCTCAGGCCCGGACCGCAACGGCGCCCCGCCATCAATGCAGTCCGGGAGCTGGGTGGGGGCCGGCCGCCGAACTAGCGTCACGCGCTGTGAGTGACCAACCAGCAGACGATGCACCCACCAGCACCGAGGTCGATCGTTCTCGGCAACACCACCGAGTCTCGCCGAGCGTCGCAACCGGCCTTGTCTGCGGTGTCGCAACGCTCCTGCTCGGACTGATCCGCATCGGCCGAGCGTTCGGATACGACGAGGGTTTCACCTACTACTACTTCATCAGGGGTGGGTCGGTCAGGCGAGCGCTGACGACGCAGATCGTCTTCAACAACCACCCGATGTTCTCGGCGATACAGGCGGTCGCGTGGCGCCTGGGGCTGGTGAGCGAACAGGCGCAGCGCCTCGGTCCGGCGTTGTGCGGGGCGATCGCCGTCGGCCTCGTGGCGTGGTTTGTTGCCCGTCACGTCGGTGCCGTAGCGGGCGTGGCAGCAGGTGTTGTACTCGCACTCAACCCCATATTCCTCGACCAATTCCGGCAGCTCCGCGGGTACGCGTTGGCCACTGCGGCGGTCGTCGCCGCGGGAGCGGCACTTTGGCGATCGTGGGACGACCATCGACTCCGCTGGCTGATCATCCAGGGAGCGCTGATGGTCATTGCGGTCACGACCCACGCCTACAGCGCGCTCACGCTTCTGATGTTGGCAGCAGCTTCGATCGCACTACGTCGCGTCCGGCCGGCCCATTTCTCCACATGGCTGGTGGCGGCGGTTGTCGCCATAGGGATCACGTTCCCGCTGATTGACGACATCCGAGCCAACACCGAGGCTCGAGGCAATCGCTACCTCGCCGACTTCCCTCTGGAACTCGCGCGGGAGTTCATCGGTTGGTCCTGGCCGGCTGTGGCAGTGATCGGACTGGCCGTCGTGACCGGCATCGTCACGCTGTCCATGCGGTCGAAGCAGCACCTGATGGCGGTCGCAGTGAGCGGCGCAATCCTCGTTGGAGCGGTGGCGATCATGTGGCAGGTGGTCCAGCCTTACGACCTCTACGTTCGGTTCTTCGTCAGCGCGATGCCACTCGTAGCCGCGCTTGCCGGCTTCGGCGTCGCTCGACTTCCCAGGCCCGCACAGGTGGTAGTGGTCATTGCAATGGTGTGGGCCCTGCTGCCCGGCGCGCTCGAAGTACTCGACAGCCAACCTCGGACCCGCGAGGCGGCGGCGCTGGTGAACATCGTCCGCGCCGAAGGCCTGGAGGTCTGCGGGAGTAACGCCGAACCGCTCTTTGTCTACACCTCACCGTTCCCGCAGGTCTCCGACAATGGCGACCTCGCGTCATGTGACGTCTACGTATCGGTCCTTGGGCTTGGGGCCGAGCAGCGCGCCCGCCTGGCCACCAGATTCGAGGACCACATAACGCTGCGTGGTGGGATCATCATCTGGGCAGACAGCGGGGAGATCGACCGCCTCGAACGCAGTGGAAAGGTCCCCGCGAGCTGAACGCCCGGATCTGGCCGGCCCCAGTCTCCGGATGACGACACAACCACGGTTCCTGCGGCAGGGTTCGTCGGAGTGCACCCCGCGTTCTGCATGCCCCATCTCGGCGACCTCCAACGAGATGGGCGGTATCGTCGGCCGATGGACGACATCACTCCCGAGGAGGCACCGACCGAGGACGGTCGACCGCTCGACGGCCAGGTGTGTCTCATCGTCGGCGCCGGGGAGGGCATCGGTCGGGCGTGTGCCGAGGCCTTCGTCCGCGAGGGCGCCACGGTCGCGTTGGTCGCACGAGACGCGCAACGGCTCACCGATCTGGCCGCCGACATCGAGGCCTCCACCGGAGGACGGGCGCACCCGGTTGCCGCCGACCTCGGGGAGCCGGACGTCGGCCGTCGGGTCGTCGACGCCGTCATGGCGACGCTCGGCCGCATCGACTCCGTGATCGCGGTGGCCACCATGGCAGGGCGAGGGGCCCTCATCGACGTCGACATGGACCAGCTCAGGCGGGCGTTCGAGGTCAACGTGATTGGCACCCTCGACGTCAGCCGCTGCGCTGCCCGCACGATGGTCGACGCCGGCCTGGGCGGAGCCATCGTGCACGTCTCCACGCTGGGAACCCACTCGCTCCCCGAGCGGCAGGCGCCATATACCGCGACCAAGGCGGCGATGGTCTCGGCGTCGATGACGATGGCCAAGGAACTCGGCCCCGAGGGCATCAGGGTGAACGTGGTGACGCCCGGTTACGTCACCGGAGCCCCCCTCGACCAGCTGTGCGAACACGTCGCCGCCAAGGACGGCCTCGATGCCGCCGACGTGTCCCGGCGGTTGGCCTCAACGGCGGCGCTGCGGCGCCACGTCGACCCGGCCGACCTCGCTCAGGCGGCGCTGTTTCTGGCCGGGTCCTCCGGACGCAACATCACCGGGATCGAACTGCGGGTGGACGGCGGCCAGAAGGTCGGGCCGTAGGCCGGGTTCAGCCGCGCCAGTAGTTGTTAGCGGCAGCCACGGTGGCGAACTCGATGGCGACGACGTGACCGGCGGCGGTCAGCGAGTCGGCGTCGTTGGCGTACGCCGGGCGCAGTTCCCCGCGGACCTCGGCGTCGGGCTGGATCGCACCGATCGTCTTGCGGGCGATCATGATCGCCAACGCTCGGCCCTCCTCCGGGGTGGCGGTGATCAAGGTGTTGTCGGGGATGAGCGCCATCGTTGGCTCCTGTGGTTCGAGTTCGCAGTCGGCACGGGGTGCCCCCGCCCGTTCATGACAATACTCACCGGAGATAATGGAGTCGACCGGCGCCGCGTAACCCGGTGCCGAGTTGCCGGGCCGGCGCGGCGGCTGGTGTTTTTCGCGCCGGTTGAGACTCGCGATCCTGGTTCATGTCGGGTAGAATTGCACCCATGTTCTTTGATGTTGGGTGCCGGTTGTGACGGTCGGGCTGACACCACGCCAGGGTGACGTGTTCCGGTCCACCACCCGCTTTGTAGGTGAGGCTGTTGGTGAGGACTCGATCTGGTCGATCCTCCACCGTGAGTGCCATGTGTTGTTCCCTGATGACGCGTTCGCGGACCTGTTCCAAACAACGGGCCGCCAGTCGATCCCACCCAGGATCGTGGCGGTGGTGATGGTGTTACAGAAAGCGTTCGGACTGTCGGACCGCGAAGCGACCGCTGCGTTCCAGTTCGACGCCCGCTGGAAATACGCGTGCGGAGGCTTGGATTTCGATTATCCGGGGTTCGAACGGATCGTGTTGGCCGGTATGCGTTCCCGGCTGGCCCGCTCGGCGGACCCGGACCGGATCTTCAACGCGACCGTCGATGTGGCCCGCTCTGCGGGGCTGGTCGGCCGCCGTCGGGTGCGTCGACGCCCCACCCCAACGGGCGCCCGGCCGTGCGAGGATGCGGGGCCATGAAGAGCCTGGCGTTCGTTCTGAGCTATCTCGCCGGACCGCTGCGACGGCGCGACCTGCGCATGGTGGCAATTCTGCTGGCCACCTTCGTTGTGCTGGTGGTGACCTTCGCTGCGATCTTCCACCAGGTCATGGCCGCCGAGGGCCAAAATCACAGCTGGGCGACTGCGTTCTACTGGACGCTCGTCACCATGACGACCCTGGGCTTCGGCGACATCACCTTCACGTCCGATCTCGGCCGGATCTTCTCGGTGATCGTCCTGCTCACCGGCACCGCCTACCTGCTGATCCTGTTGCCGTTCACCTTCATTCAGTTTGTTTTCGTCCCCTGGATGAACAAGCGCGACGCCTCCAGGGCCCCCCGGTCGCTTCCGGCCGACACCGCCGGCCACCTGATCCTCACCCGGCCGGGGCCGATCGAGGACGCACTGATCCGGCGGGCTGAACAGGCCGGGGTGGACTACGTGGTGTTGGTCGCCGACCCGGCCGAGGCACTCCAACTGCACGACGAGGGCTACCGGGTGATGGTGGGCAGCAGTGACGACCCGGCGACCCACCGCGCCGCCCGGGTGGACAAGGCGGCATTGCTCTCCGCGACCTGGCCCGATACGACCAACGCCAACATCATCTTCACCGCCCGCGAGATCTCCGCCGACGTGCCCGTGGTTGCCACCGCCAACAAGGAGGCCTCGGTGGACGTACTCGAGCTTGCCGGAGCCAACGAGGTGCTGCGGTTGGGCCTCCTGCTCGGCTCGGCCATGGCCGACCGGACCCTGCTGCCCGGCGGACGGAGCCACCTGATCGGCCGATTCGCCGGAGTACTCATCGCTGAGGCCCGGGTCGCCGGAACACCGCTGGAGGGACGCTCCATCGCGGACGTCGAGCTACGAAGGCGACTGGGCGTGACCGTGATCGGGGTATGGGACCAGGGGGTCTTCACGATCGCCGTTCCCAACATCGAACTGAATGCCTCCTCGGTGCTCATCCTGGCCGCCACCCAGGACCAGCTCGACGCCTACGACCGTTGTTACGGGACCGGCTCCGAATTGGAAGGTTCGGTCGTGATCATCGGCGCCGGGCGGGTGGGGCGCGCCGCTGCTCAGGCCTTCGCCGAAGCGGACATCGGCTACAAGATCATCGAGCAACAACCCGAACGGATACTCGACGAGCACTATGTGCTTGGCGACGCCGCCGACATCGCCGTGCTGGAGGCCGCCGGGATCAGAACGGCCACCGGGGTGCTGATCACCGCACACGACGACGACATCAACATTTACCTCACCATCTACTGTCGCCGCCTCCAACCCCACCTGCAGATCGTCGCCCGGGCAAACCTGGACCGAAACGTGTCCACGCTGTATCGGGCGGGCGCGGATGACGTGCTGTCGTATGCCTCAACCGGGGCGGCGGCCGTCTGGAACCACTTCCGCGGCAACGACACCCTGGTGGTCGCCGACGGCCTCGACGTGTTCCGGTCGACGGTACCCGTCTCGATGCGCGACAAGACGCTGGCCACAAGCGGGCTGCGGGAGAAGACCGGCTGCAACCTGGTGGCCGTCGAGACCGACGGGACCCTGGTGGGCAACCCCGGCGCCGACGTGGTGCTGACCGCCGACACCGGTCTGATCCTGATCGGCGACGACGCCGGCCAGGAACGGCTGGCCAACCTCAACGACGGCTGGCGGGCCAGGCTGCGACGGCGCATGGCCTGAGACGGTCGGGCATCATCGGGCCAAGCCTCAGGCGAGCAGTCCAGCCAGGCGGGCAAGGGCGCCGAGCCCCCGAGACACGTATCCGTCGGGCAGCACCAGCACGGGCACGATCGGGTCGGTGGCGGCCTGCCATGCGGCCCGCCACTCCTCGGCCACGACGTTGTTGGCGGGACCGGCGCCGAGGTCGTCGAGCACCGCCGCGTCGTCGATGCGCTCCGCGCGTTGCCAGTGCGAGGCGAAGATCTCGTGGCGAAGCTCGGGACGGGATTCGTTCGGAGTGCCCGCATAACGAGTGATGGCAAGCCGGGTGTTGACCTGGCGGATTGGGAGTTGCAACCGATCGGGCTCACCGCGGACGAGCAGCCCCCTGATCTGAGCGAGTTCGTCGGTCAGCATCTGGGCGACGTCGCCGCTGATCTCCACACCGGCGGCGGGGATCCCGCGGTCGTGTTCGACCGCTCGCCACTCAACCGTCGCGATGCCGCGTCGCTCCAGTTCGTCGACACGCTCGCTTGCGAGTGCGCTGAACGGGCAGTTGAAGTCTCCGTACACCACCAGATCGATCATTGAAGGGTCCTCTCAGCCGTTCTGTCGCCGCTGTCGACGGCGTTGTGAACCGCCGCCATCTCGACCCACTCGGGTTCTTCAAACTCATACCCGGCGGCGGAGAAGAGTTCCATCTCCTCCACCTCGATGTGCGCCGACAGCGCGTAGTACTCGCGTCGGTCAAAGTGGCCCTCCACCAGCGCCGCTCGAATCGTCCGGTGCTCCTCCTCGAGGACTGCACAGGCGACCTCGGTCAACTCGCCAAGCTCCATCAGTTCCGGATAGAGCCCAAACTCCTCCTTGGCGGCATGAGCGTCGAGCAGCTTGACGAGCCGACCCACTTCGTCAACGTCCGCCGGCCGGCCCGCCCGTACCGCTTCGACGATTGCCCAGGCCATCGACAGGATCTGTTCGTGGTCGGCGGTGAGTTCGGCGATGGGAGCGAACTCCCGGCACCCGCAATGGTCACACATGGAGATTAAGTCTATCGCGACCTAGAATAAATTGGCAACGGTCACGTTCGCTCGCACCCCTGGTGGTTCCCACCAAGATGAATGATGATCATATCAACCGAATCTCACTCAGTGCCCAAGCACGGCTGCAGTGGGCAGATCCGACCTACCATCGGCCCACGAACACGACCTTCGGCTCGGACACCTGCCAGGTGGCCGGCCATCGTGGGAGCAAGGGGACCAGGTACTCGTGGGGGCACCACACATCACCAAAACGCACGACGTGCTCGCCGATGTTGGCTGCATGTCGCTCCCCGGGACCGACCCGGTACCCGCCCTGCGGGCGGCACAACGCTGCGGGGCCACCCCGATCCTCTGGGCGACAGGTCAACCGATTGCCAACCAGCTGGACCCACTGGTGGTGTGGGCGGACGTGCCGCCGGACGGCCCGCTCCCACCCAACGTCACGGCGCTGATCGCCGCAACCGAACGGGCGGCGGCGATCGACCCGGAGCGCACCGACCTGGTGCGCATCCCGGCGATCAACTCGATCGGCCAACTGGACAAGGCACTCTCGTTGCTGGCCCAATCGTCGGGTCCCGGCCACCTGGTGCTGGTGGGCAACGAGGCCGCGGGCCCTGTGGGCGACACGTCGACGTTCATCCTGTTGCAACAGGTCACCCGGGCGCTGCGGCGGGGCGAACACCAGGCTCCCGCCATCTGGGTTCGGGGCGGCATCGGCCCAAACACCGCCGCCGCCGCAATCGCCGGAGGCGCATCGGGCGTCATCCTCGACACTCAAACCGCCCTGCTCCGGGAAAGCACCGTGCCGCCCACCGTTCGGCGCATCATCGAGGCGGCCGACGGATCCGAGACCCGGGTGCTGTCCGGACACCGTGTGTTTGTGCGACCCGACCTCCCCACCGCCGACCGAGAGTCACTTCCCGACGCACTCAACTTCGGCTTCAACGATCCGCAAACGCAGGTGATACCTGCGGGTCAGGACCTGCCGGTGGCCCGCCGGCTGGCCACCATCGGGGTGACGGTGGCCGGTGCCGTGCAGGCGATCCGGCGAGCGATGTACGCCGACGTGTCTGCCGCCTCCACCACCGCAACGCTTCGCCCGGGCGGGCCGCTGGCCGAGCGCACGGGAGCCACCCACCCGGTGCTCCAAGGCCCGATGACCCGGGTGTCGGACACCCCGGCTTTCACCGAGGCCGTGGCCCGGGGCGGCGGGCTGCCCTTCCTGGCGCTGGCCCTGCTGCGCGGACCCGAGGTGGAACGCCTGCTGACAGAGACCACCGATCGTTTGGGCGAACTGCCGTGGGGTGTTGGCATTCTTGGCTTCGTCCCGCCCGAGTTGCGGGCCGAGCAATTGGAGGTGGTGAAGGCCTACCGCCCACCGATGGCGATCATCGCCGGCGGTCGTCCCAGCCAGGCCAAAGAGTTGGACGACCTTGGCATTCGCACCTACCTGCACGTGCCCTCACCAGGCCTCCTCCAACGGTTTTTGGCCGACGGTGCCCGTCGATTCATCTTCGAGGGTCGCGAATGCGGCGGTCACGTGGGCCCACGCAGCAGCTTCGCCCTGTGGCAGGCCCAACTGGACGTTCTGGCCGACCACGCCAACGTGGCCGAACTTGACGTGATCTTCGCCGGTGGCATCCACGACGACACGTCGGCGGCCATGGTGGCGGCCATGGCGCAGCCGCTGGCGGCTCGGGGAGCCGCCATCGGCGTGCTGGCCGGAACCGCCTACCTGTTCACCGAGGAGATCGTGACATCCGGCGCCATCGTGCCCGGGTTTCAGCGGGCAGCACTCGAATGCACGGCCACCTCGCTGGTGGAGACCGCCCCCGGCCACGCCACCCGCTGCGTGGCCGGCCCGTTCGTCGAGGCGTTCGAGGCCCGCCGGGGCGAGCTGATGGCTGCCGACGTACCGGCGTCGGAACGCTGGGCCGAACTTGAGCAGATGAACCTTGGCCGGTTGCGTCTGGCGTCCAAGGGCCTGGAGCGCACCGCTGCCGGCCTCACCGAGGTGGACGAGGCGGGCCAACGCGAAGGCGGCATGTTCATGATCGGCGAGGTGGCCACGATGGGCCACGAGCCGCTGACCGTGGCGGCATTGCACGACCGGCTGACCACCGGATCGGTGGGGCTCCTGGCGCACCGTACCGAGGAACTGACCGAGGCGGGATTCCTGCCCGCCGACGACGAAGGGCGGGCCCCGGCACCGCTCGACATTGCCATCATCGGTATGGAGTGCGTGCTTCCCGGCGCAGCAAACGTCGAGGAGTTCTGGACCAACACGGTGCTTGGGCGCAACGCCGTCACCGAGGTTCCGCACAGCCGCTGGGACGCCGACCGCTTCTTCGACCCTTCCGGTGACGCCGCCAACTCCGGCCTGCTGAGCCCGTCCAAATGGGGGGCGTTCGTTCCACCGGTGCCGTTCGACCCGCTGGCCTTCGGCATCCCACCGGCCTCGCTGGCCGCCATCGAACCGGTGCAGTTGCTCAGCCTGGAGGTGGCGTCCCGGGCGCTCGCCAACGCCGGATACGAGCACCGTCATTTCGACCGCGACCGCACCTCGGTGATCTTTGGCGCCGAGGCGGGCACCGACCTGTCGAGCAGCTACGGGTTCCGTTCGATCTGGCCATCGCTCCTCGGTGAGCTTCCACCCGAACTCGACGACCATCTCCCGCGCCTGACCGAGGACTCGTTCCCCGGCCTGCTCACCAACGTGATCTCAGGCCGCATCGCCAACCGGCTGGATCTGGGCGGTGCCAACTACACGGTGGACGCCGCCTGCGCCTCGTCGCTCACCGCGTTGGACGCCGCCTGCAAGGAACTGACGGCGGGCAGCAGCGACATGGTGTTGTGCGGCGGCGCCGATCTGCACAACGGCATCAACGACTACCTGCTGTTCTCCAGCGTGCACGCCCTGTCCCCCACCGGCCAGTGCCGCACCTTCTCATCCGACGCCGACGGCATCACCCTCGGCGAGGGCATCGCCTGCGTCGTGCTGAAACGCCTCGAGGACGCCCGGCGCGACGGCGACACGATCCACGCCGTGATCAAGGCGGTGGCCGCATCGTCGGACGGGCGCCACCTGGGCCTGACCGCTCCCCGCAAGGACGGTCAGGTGCGCTGTTTGGAGCGGGCCTACGCCCAGAGCGGCATCGACCCGGCCGATGTTGGGCTGATGGAGGCACACGGCACCGGCACGGTGGTGGGCGACCGCACCGAGTTGGCCACCCTGACCGAACTGTTCGGGGGCGCCGGGGCCGAGGTGGGGTCCACCGTGCTCGGCTCGGTGAAATCCCAGATCGGTCACACCAAGTGCGCAGCCGGCCTGGCGGGGCTCATCCGAGTGGCACGCGCCGTGTCCACGGGGGTGCGACCACCGACCAACAACATCACCACCCCCAACGACTACTGGGACCCCACCACCAGCCCGTTCCGGCTGGACGGCAGCGCCACCCCGTGGCTGGACGAACACCGCACGGCGGGGGTGTCGGGGTTTGGGTTCGGCGGCACCAACTTCCACGCCGTGATCGAGGCGCCCGACGGCGAGCCGACACCGGCCCATGGGCTCACCGCCTGGCCCGCCGAGCTCTTCGTTTTTGCCGGGGCCACCCTGACTGCAGCGATGGTGATGGTCGACCAGTTGGTGGGCCACCTCGACCACTACGGCCCCGCCGCCGAGCCGCTCCGCAACCTGGCCGCCACCGTGTGGGCCAGACGTTCGGGCCCGCCGCAGGTGAGTGTGATCGCCACCGACGCGGCCGACCTGCGGGCCAAGCTGACGACGGTGTTGGCGACCGCAGACACAGCGACCGAGACCACCGGGTCGACAGCGTCCACCGGATCGACAGCGCCCACCGGCGGCTCGGATCGCCCTTCCCTGCCCCGCATCCACTGGGCCAACCCCATGGCCGAAGACGCAAAAGTGGCGTTCGTTTACCCGGGGCAGGGTTCGCAACGGCCGCGCATGCTCAGCGACCTGTACGTGGCGTTCCCGCATCTGCGCGAGGTGTTCCGCGAAGGTGCACGCTGGACCGACCTGCTGTTCCCGCCCACGGCGTTCGACTCCGAAACGCGGGCGGCCCAGCTTGCGGCCGTCACCGACACCCGGGTGGCGCAGCCAACCTTGGGGATCGCGGGTATCACCCTGACCAGGCTGCTGGACACACTGGGCGTTCGTCCCGACCTGGCGGCAGGACACAGCTACGGCGAGTTGGTGGCGCTGTGGGCTGCCGGAGCATTGCCCACCGACGGGTTCCTCGACCTGTCCGAGGCGCGAGGGGAAGCAATCCTGGCCGCCACCATGATGGGCGGGGAACCCCCCGCTGAAGGTGAAACCAACGGGGCCAGCGAAACCAACGAACCCATGGATGACGCGGGGGCGATGGCGGCGCTTGCGCTGGGCGCGGATCGGGCCGAGGAGATCATCGACTCGTTGACGCTGTCACGCGCTGCCGTGGGCGATGCCTGCGTGGTGGTGGCCAACCGCAACGCACCCAACCAGTCGGTGGTCTCCGGGCCCACAGCCGCAGTTCGGGCGGTGGTCGACGAGGCCACTCGGCTGGGCGAACGGGCCACACTGCTGAACGTGGCCTGTGCCTTTCACAGCCCGATGGTGGCCGCTGCGGCCACGACGCTCGGCGCACGCCTCAACGAGATCGACCTGGCCGAACCTCGCTTCGACGTGTACTCCAACGTCACGGCCCGCCCCTATGGCGACGCCGACGACGTGGCCCGTCTGCTGGCCGCTCAAGTGGCCGAGCCGGTGCGCTTCACCGATGAGATCGAGGCCATGTACGCGGCCGGAACCCGGGTGTTCGTCGAGGCCGGGCCAGGCCGGGTGCTCAGCCGGCTCGTTGGTCTGACCCTGGGTGACCGCCCCCACCAGGCGATCAACTGCGACGTGGCGGGCGAGTCCAGCCTGAACAACCTGCTGGACGCGTTGGGGCGCCTGGCCATGACCGGCCTCCCAGTGACGCTCGATGCGCTCTTCGACAAGCGAACCATCACCGTCGACCTTTCCGCCCGGGGTGCCGTGCCCGGTTGGAGTGTCGATGGCCACCTGGTGCGAGGCCGCGATGGCTCGCCCGTATCCGGCGGGCTTCGACCCGCCCACGAGTTTGTGGAGGCCCACCCGATGGGATTGCCAAACGACAACCATCCGAACGGACGCCCTCGGGGTGAAGCCGGCCTCACCGACGGGTTTGGCGCAGACCCGGCACTCATGCAGTACCTCCAAGGCATGCGCGAGATGGTGGCCGCCCAACGCGACGTGATGATGTCGTACCTCGGCGTGGCGGTGGCGCCCGGCTCGCCGGTGATCGACACCACCCTGACCGCGGGTTCAACCAGCCCCTCGTTGGCGACCCGGCATCGCTCCCCCGAGGCAAACCCCTCCAACGACCAGGGTGTCGAGCATGGGCGCCACCAGGGCGAGCCTGCGGGCGACGACGCCGCTCCACCGGTGCTGGGCGCCGCCGAGTTGGAGGCGCTGGTGACGTCGATCGTGGCCGACCGAACCGGCTACCCGGTGGACATGTTGAACCCCGACCTCGACTTGGAGGCCGACCTCAGCATCGACTCGATCAAACGCATCGAGATCCTGGGCGAGCTGGCGGAGCGAGCCGGGCTGCCCGGCGCCGATGAGGGCTCGCTGGACGAGTCGGTCGTCGAGGCGCTGGCGATGATCAAAACCATTCGCGGCATCGCCACCTGGATCGTCGAACATCGCAACGACCCTGCCGAGGGGAACACCGAAGCATCCGGCGTTCCAACCGATCCCACGGACGAGCGCCCCGGCGGGACCGATGTCGCCGGGCTCGGCGTCGACGATCAATCCATCACGGTTCCTGATGAGGCGCTGAGCCTGCTGCCGGTGGTGGTCGCAGCCTCGCCGGACGGCGAACCCGTGACGGTTCGCGACCTGACCGTATGGATCACCGACGGCGTGGCTGCCACCGACCTTGCAGCAGCGGTGGCGACCGGCGGGGGAACGCCGGTGCTGTTCGATGGAGATGCTGCGGTGCCCGACGGCGACCCGGACGTGCTCATCGACACCACGGGTCTCAGCAACACTCCGGGCCTTTGCAACACTCCGGACCTCAGCAACACCGTGAGGTCGACCGACCTGACTGCGTCGGGGGCAAACCGCAGCTACGCCACGCTGCGCCAGGCGCTGCTGCGCGGCGTTCGCCATGTGGTGCTGGCCACCGGGGACGGCGGCCGCTTCGGCATGGACCACCACCGATCGGCCGAGCCCGGCCAGAGCCTGCCTGGGCCCACCGGCGATGCAAGCCCACCAGAAGGTGCCGGCGCGCTGCGGGTGGGCGGATACCGGGGCCTGGCACGAGCAGCAGCTCGCGAGTACCCGGAGGTGGGGATGCGCTGCGTCGATCTGGATCCCACCGAGACCCCTTCAGCGCTGGCTGCCCACCTGATGGCCGAGATCGGCGGACCCGACCCCGACAACTGCGTGATGGGCCGCACGGCCGACTCCCGGGTGGCGATTCGCTGGCAGCGGGTTCGGCCGGACGCCCCCACCGACGCCGATGCATCGGGTGAAGGCAGGCCTGATCTGGGACCCGGCCGGGCGGCGCTGTTGACCGGCGGTGCCCGGGGCATCACCGCCAAGGTGGCCGTCGGCCTGGCGGGCCGCTTCGGCTGCCCGATCGCGCTGGTTGGCCGCTCGCCGGAACCAATCGGTACGCCCTCGGCCGAACTGGCCGACCATCCCGACGACAGGGAGTTGCGTCGCCGCCTCATCGAGGGCGGCATGACCAACCCACGAGACATCGAATCACGCCTTGCGTCACTGAGCGCCGAGGCCGAGATCCGCGCCACGATGGCCTCCCTCACCGACCTTGGCGTTCCGGTGCGCTACCTGCAGGCCGATGTGGCCGACCCGGAGGCCGTCGAGGCGGCGATGGCCACCGTCGCCGCCGAACTGGCACCGATCGGTTTGGTGGTCCACGGAGCCGGGGTCCTGGCCGACCATCTGATCCGCGACAAGGGCCCCGAAGAGTTCCAGCGGGTGTGGCACACCAAAGTGACCGGTGCGTTGGCACTGCACCGAGCCGCTCCGGAGGATGCCGATCTGGTGTTCTTTGCCAGCATCTCCGGTGCGGTTGGCAACGTTGGCCAGGTCGACTATGGGGCGGCCAACGATGCGCTGGACCTGCTGGCCCACACCCTTGAGGACCGCAATGTTCTCGCCATCGACTGGGGTCCGTGGGCCGGGGGCGGCATGGTGTCGCCCGAACTTGAGCGTGAATACGAGCGCCGTGGGGTGGGCCTGGTGCCGGTCGAAGCGGGAGTGAACCTGGTGTGCAGGCACGTGGCTGCCGGGCTTCCCCAACGGCAGGTGATGTTTGTCCGGGCGGAGCCGGCCGCGATCGGTGCCGTGGAGGCTGAACCCGTCGGGGCCTCCGGCGACGGTGGGGCCTGAACCCCTGATGGGCCCGCCCGACGCCGCAGCCGACCAGGCAACGGCCAACGGCCCAGCGACGGTTCGTCCGGCGGCCGACGGATCGTTTCCTGTGGCCATCGTGGGCATGGCGTGCCTGTTCCCGGGCGCCGCCAACCTGGCTCGCTATCGGACCAATATCGAGGCCGGTGTGGACGCCATCACCGACGTGCCCCCGGGCCGCCTCGACCCCACCTACTTCGCGTCGGAGCACGACCCCACGTCGGGGCCGGCCCCCGACAGCCTGGGGGTGTCACGAGGTGGGTTCGTCGACGACCTCGCCCACTTCGACGCCGCCTCTTTTGGTGTGATGCCGGTGGCGGCCGACGATGCCGAGCCCGACCAGTTGCTGGCACTGCGCCTGGCGACGGAGGCGGTGAGCGATGCCGGTGGAGCCGAGGCACTGGGCGATTCGAGCCGTGTTGGGGTGATCGTCGGGCGAGGCGGCTACCTCAACTCGGGCACGGCCCGCCTGGACCAGAAAACCCGGGTGGCCCGACAATTGTCGTTGGTGCTCCACCAACTGGTGCCGGAGTTGGGCGACCAACGCATCGACGAGATCCGCCACGCCTTTCAGGCCGAGGTGGGCCCCGAACGCCCAGAGGCCACCATCGGCCTGGTGCCCAACCTGGCCGCCTCGCGCATCGCCAACCGCCTCGACCTCCAAGGTCCCGCCTACACCGTCGACGCCGCCTGCGCCTCGTCGCTGGTGGCGCTCGACCATGCCGTGCGGGATCTGGCGTCCGGCCGCTGTGGCTCGGTGATTGTGGGTGGTGTTCACCACTGTCACGACATCACCTTCTGGTCGGTGTTCTCCCAGCTGGGCGCGCTGTCACCCAGCGGCCACATCGCTCCGTTCAGCCGTTTCGCAGATGGCCTGCTGATCGGCGAGGGCTCCGGCATGGTGGTGCTGCAACCGCTGGACGACGCCATCGCCGCCGGCCGACGGGTGTACGGCGTGGTGTGCGGCACCGGGGTTGCCGGCGACGGACGCGACTCGTCGCTACTGCGGCCACGGGTGGACGGCCAGGTTCTGGCGGTGCGACGGGGTTGGGACGCCGCGAGGATGGACCCGGCCGAGGCGGGCCTGATCGAGGCCCACGGCACCGCCACCGCGGCGGGCGACAGCGCCGAACTGGCCACGATCCGCGCCGCGTTCGGCGACATCGGCCCGGCGCTTCACCTGGGTTCGGTCAAGTCGATGATCGGGCATTGCATGCCGGCCGCCGGTATGGCCGGACTGATCAAAGCCACGCTGGCCCTCCACCACCGGGTACTGCCGCCAACGTTGCACGCTGAGGCGCCTCATCCCAACCTTGACGGCAGCCGCCTGAACCTTCCCGCCGAGGCGTCCGACTGGCCAGGTGGCCGACGCCGCGTGGCCGCAGTGAACGCCTTTGGGTTCGGCGGCATCAACGCCCACGTCGTGTTGCGAGAGGCCGACGAACGCGAGGCGGGTACACATCCCGACCGGCATGGCCAAGCATTCACCGCACCCCACGGCCGGGCCTCAACCGGCGCCGACCCAACCGTCGCAGCCGTTGCCGCCGACGGCTCCACCGTGGTGTGCATCACCGGGCCCAACCCCGCCGCCGTGCTTGAAGTGCTCGATTCGGCCACGCCAGACACCTCGACGTTGCACCTGGCGCCGGGCCCAGTGCGCCTGATCATCCTCAACCCCGACGAACGGCGTCTCAAGCTGACCCGGCGGGCGCTGACCTCGGGCACGGCCTGGCGGGGCCGAAGCGATGTCTGGGTGACCCATGACGGCCTGATCGATGGCGGCGGCTCCACCGTGTGGATGTATCCCGGTGTCGAGCCCACGTTTGCGCCCCAGGTGGCCGACGTTGCCCAACACCTCGACCTCACACTCCCCGATCTCCACGTCAACGGCAGCGACACCGGAGCCAACGACAACGACGAGGGGGCGCTTGGCTTTCAGGGCGCCGCCATCGTGCACCTGGGCCGCTTCCTCACCGACGTGATGGGCCGGCTCGCCGCCCCCTGCGACCACATGGCGGGCCACTCGGTTGGCGAATGGACCGCCATGGCCACCTCCGGTCTGATCCCCCCCGACGAGTTGGAACGGCTGCTGGGAGAGATCGACCCGGCCGACCTGGACGTGCCCGGCGTGCAGTTTGTCGCGCTGGGGTGTGGTGCCGACCAGGCCATGGAGTTGGCCGAGCATCTCGGCGCCGTCGCCCTGAGCCACGACAACTGCCCTCACCAGTCCATCCTGTGTGGGCCGGCGCCGAACGTGGCCCAGGTGGTCGAACGGGCGAAGTCCCATCGGGTGATGGCCCAGGTGCTGCCATTTACCAGCGGGTTCCACTCCCCCGCATTTGAGCCCTACCTTGGCCAGATCAGCCGACACCTCGATCACATGGAGGTGGCCACACCCAACGTGGCCCTGTGGTCGGCCACCTCGGTCGACCGCTATCCCACCGACCCGGCCGCGGTGAAGCGCCTGGCCACCACCCATCTCACCGAGACGGTGCGGTTTCGGGAGCTCATCGACGCGTTGTACGACGCCGGGGCGCGGGTGTTTGTGCAGTTGGGGGTGGGCTCGCTGCCGTCGTTCGTCGATGACACGTTGAAGGGCCGTGACCACGTCGCCGTCAGCGCCGCATCCGAAAAGCGGCCGGGGTTGGAACAACTGGTTCGGTTGACCGCCTCGCTGTGGGCAGAGGGTGCCGGGGTCGACCTGGCGCTGCTGGGGTTCCCCGCCGACGCCTTACCCGCTCCCGTCCCCGCCGATGTGCAGGCCGGCGACGAGCTCGCCGGACCGCTGCTCTCGCTCGGAGCACCGCTGGTGCGGCTGCCGCAGGCGCTGGTCAATACGGTCCGTGCCGACCTCGGTGCCGCACGCACCCCGGGTCCCGCCCCCCAAGGCGAGACGGCCGTCGGCAGCGCCAGGAGCGACGACCCCATCATGGCCCACATGCAGGCGCTCACCGACGAGGCCACCCGGGCATCCCAAGAGGTGCTCGATGCATTCAACGCAGCCACACCCACCCGCACGCGCCCCACCGCCGACCTGCAGGTTGACGGAACCATCGAGGTTTCCTTGCAGACCATGCCGTGGCTCCTCGACCACTGCTTCTACCGCCAGCCCGACATCGGCGTTGGCTCGGCCGTCGAGGAGCAGTTCCCGGTCGTGCCGATGACCGAGATGATCGAGTTGATGCGCGACATCGCCCTCGATCGGTTCCCCGGCCACGTCGCCACCGCCGTCAGCGGGGTGCGGGCACTGCGTTGGCTCACCGCGGCGCCCTCCACCGACCTGTCGGTCACCGTCGGTGATCTCGTCGACGGTGAGGTGAAGATCACCCTGGAGGGTTACGCACGCGGCACGGTACACCTGGCCGTCGACTATCCGGCTCCAAGCCCCACCGGCCCGGCCAACGTGCCCGCGGGCGAGCCCGTGGCCCCCGGCATCTCCGTTGACGACGTCTACCAGCGCCGAATGATGTTCCACGGTCCTGCGTATCAGGGCATCACCGCGCTCACAGGCCTCACCACCTCATCCATCTCCGGTGACATCGCAGTGCTGGAGCGCACCGGCGCCATGTTGGATTCGGCCGGTCAGCTGTTGGGTTTGTGGGTCATGGAACGCCTCGACCATGACGTGATCATCCTGCCCCAATCGATCGAACGGGTGGAGTACTTCCGTGAACGACCCGTCGGGCCGATGCGCTGCACGGTGACGATGACCGACGTCAACCCGCAGTCGGTGTCCGCCGACCTGGAGTTGGTCGATGCCGAAGGGCCGTGGTGTCGAATCACCGCATGGGTCGACCGACGTTTCAACTCCGACGACGTGCTGTGGCCGTTCCTGCGTTTCCCCGACGAGCGCACGGTTGCCGAGCACCGGCCGGGCGGGTGGTGGCTGCTGTTGGAACGCTGGACCGATTCTGCATCCCGCGAGCTGATGGTGCGTCGCTACACCGACGCTGCCGAACGAACCGACTACACCGCACGAAACCCGCTGGCCCAACGCTCGTGGCTGCTTGGTCGGGCCGTGACCAAGGACGCGGTGCGCCAACACCTGTGGGGTCTCGGCGCACCACCGATGTATCCGGTGGAGGTGCAGGTGGGCCACGACGACGCCGGCGCCCCGCACCTCAACGCCCCGGCCCAGGCCACCGGCCTGCACCTGTCGATCGCCCACTCCGCCCACGTAGGCGTGGCTCAGCTGTCCGCCGATGGCCCGGTGGGCATCGATGTCGAACGGGTCAAGCCACGCGGCGAAGGCTTCTCTGCTCTGGCGTTCACCGACAGCGAACGCACGATCCTGGGCAACGCCGGCCGCGACGCCAACACCGACGGCGCTGCCTACGACGTGCGCCTCACCGCCATGTGGGCGGCCAAGGAGGCAGTGGCCAAGGCGGCCGGCACCGGCCTGCAGGGTCGTCCGTCAGACTGGCTGATCTCCGAAATTCAAGGCGACCGGATCCGGGTGAACGACACGTGGGTCAACCTCGAGGTGCTCGACCTTGCCCCGCCGGGGCACGACCGCAGCGAGGCCGACACCTATGTGGTCGCCTGGACCTCGGCCGAGCCGGTCGTGGCGGCCGACCACCCACGCCTCCGCCCTTCCGAACAGCCCAGTAGATCCCACGGGAGCCCGACATGACCCAACCAACATCAACATCGACCACGGCAACCGGAAGCGACCCGGTGATCGACGTGGTGGCACGGCTGGTGGGCGAGGTGATCGGCGAGGAGTACGTGGCCGACATCGACATCGGGGCCGACACCTCGTTCTCCGACGATCTCGAAATGGAGAGCATCGAGTTCGTGGCGTTGGCCGAGGCCCTGCAGCTGCATTTCGGCGAACGGGTGAACTTTGTGGCCTGGTTGGCCGAACTGGAACTCGACGACCTCATCGCCATGACCGTCGGCCAGGTCGCCACCTTCATCGAGGGTTGCATCGCTTCATGAATCCGCCCGTCGACGCCGTGTTGCAGCATCCACCAAAGCTTCACATTCGTCGCATGGGCCGCGCCGACAACCATGCGCTGCCGGTGGTGATGTTGCATGGCGCCTTCACCGGGTCGTTGGCGTCGTGGTGGATGACGTGCGCTCCGCGAGTGGCCAAGTTCAACCCGGTGGTGCTGTACGACCTGCGCGGCCACGGGCTCTCACAGCGGCCCGCCGAGGGCTACCGCCTGGCCGATCACCTCGACGACCTGGCGCGGGTCACCGCCGGGCTGGGGCCGTGTGCGCTGGTGGGCCACAGCCTGGGCGGGTGGATCGCCATCGAGGCCGCCCGCGCCTGGCCCGACCGGGTAAGCGCCCTGGTGGGCGTCGACGTGCCAATCGGGGCGAAACGGCCGCGCACGAGCCACGAAGCGGCCGAGGCCGACACTGCGTCCAAAGGCACTCCCCGGGCCCGGCGTCGCCACCACCAACTGACCCTCGCCGAAACCTCCTTTCGGTCCGACCTGGCCGCCGAGGCACCGCTGGACGTCGCCGACCTGGCCTCGCTGCGCTGCCCGACCTTGATGGCCTTTGGCCGCCAGTCGCCGTTTGTCGACGGCGCCGAACTGGCGCGGGCCGCCCTTGGCACCAATTCGGTGCAGATGTTCGACGGCGGCCACGCACTGCACCTGGACGCCACCGCCGACTTGTCCGACGCCATCACCCAGTTCCTTTCAGGCCCCGCCATCACCACGACAACCACCGCCACGACGTCCCCCAAGGGCACAGCCGAACCGGACCACGCCCATGGCTGAGGTCACCGCCAACGGTGTGCGCTTCCACGTGCAGCGCCTCGGCACCGCCCGGGACGACAACCACACCGTGGTGATGATGCACGGCATGGTGATGGACAACCTGTCCAGCTTCTATTACACGTTGGCCAACCCGGTGGCGCTTGACCATGAGGTGATCCTGTACGACCAGCGCGGGCACGGCCGCAGCGAGCGACCGCCAACCGGGTACACCGTGGCCGACTCGGTGGCCGACCTGCGTGCGCTGTTGGCCGAGCTCGGCGTCGACCGACCCGTGGTACTGGTGGGGAACAGCTACGGCGGCACCATCGGCATGGCCTACGCCATGGCCTACCCAGACGAGGTGCGGGGCGTGCTGCTGATCGAGGCCCACATCGCGGTTGAGGGTTGGGGCGACCACATGGCGGGCAGCCTGGCGCTGGCCGCGTTCGGCCTGGACGACGATCAGGTGCGCGAGTGGCTGTCCGATCAGGGTGGCCGCAAGGTCAACCGGCTTGCCCGCAACGCCGAGGCACTGATCTACAAAACCTCGATGCTGGACGACCTGGCCGCCGTGCCGGTGATGACCGAGGCGCAGCTCGGCGCGTTGGAGGTGCCGGTGTTGGCCCTCTACGGCGAGCAGTCCGACATCCTCGACGTGGCCCGCACCGTCGAGCGTTGCGTGCCCAATTGCCGGTTGCAGGTGATGGCCGACACCACCCACTCGTTGCTGTTGGAGCGCACCGCCGAAGTTCGGGTGGCGCTCGACGGGTTGCTCGCAGCGCTGCCTACCGACGCGTCGCCTGCCGGCAAGCCAACTTCGGACCCTCCCCCCGACAATCCGGGCGGCGCCTGATGCGGGTGCTGTTCGTCGTCCCGCCGCTCACCGGCCACACCAACCCCACGGTGGCGGTGGGCGCCGAACTGATCACCCGCGGCCACGAGGTTGCCTGGTGCGGCGATCCGGGCCACCTCGCCGCCCATCTGCCCGCCGGGTCCACGATCATCCCGGCCGCCGACGACCTGCCCACCGATCTGGTGCAGGCGATCACCGAGCGGGCCCAGGGCCTGCGCGGCGCCGCCGCGTTGAAGTTTTTGTGGGAGGACTTCCTGGAGCCACTGGCCCGCGCCACCCTGCCGGGCGTTTCCGAGGCGGTCGAGGCCTACGACCCCGACGTGCTGGTGGTCGACCAGCAGGCGGTCGCCGGAGCCATCGTCGGCCGTCGCACCGGCCGGTTGTGGGTCACGTCGGCCACCACCTCGGCCGACCTGATCGACCCGTTCGCAGCGTTGCCAAAGCTGCGCCACTGGGTGGACGAACGGCTGGTCGACCTCCAGGTGTCGGTGGGTATCCCGGCCGCCGAGGCCGACCCGGTGCACCTGCGGTTCTCGCCGCACCTGGTGCTGGCATTCACCACCGAGGCGCTGATGGGCACCGTCCCCGACGTGGGTGCGCCGCTGGCCTGCGTGGGCCCGGCCTTCGCCCACCGGCCTGCCCCCGCCGGCGGTTCGCACGAGTTCAACTGGCGGTGGCTGGACGGCCGCCCGCTGGTGCTCGTCTCGCTCGGCACGGTCTCAGCCGGATCGGGCACCCGGTTTCTCACCGCCGCCGCCGAGGCACTGGGCGCCCGCCCACACCTGCAGGGTGTTGTCGTTGGCGAGATCAACCCCGAGACGTGGTCCACCGGGAACGCCCCGGCCGACAACGTCATGGTCGTGCCCCGGGTACCACAGGTGGAGCTTCTCGAACGCTGTACTGCGGTGGTGTCGCACGGCGGACACAACACGGTGTGCGAGACGCTGGCCAACGGCCTGCCGCTGGTGGTGGCACCCATCCGCGACGACCAGCCCATCGTCGCCGACCAGGTGGAGCAAGCGGGCGCCGGCATCCGGGTGCGCTACGCCCGCACCGGTGCCGCCCAACTGGGCGACGCACTCGACACGATCCTGGCCGAGCCCTCCTACCGGGAGGCGGCCCAGCGGTTGCAACGATCATTCACCGAAGCCGGCGGGGCATCGGCCGCCGCACAACGACTGGAAGCACTCTTATGACCGACCTGCCAACGTCTCGTCTCTGCTCTTCGAAACATCGTGGCCGCGCCGGCCAGGCTGTGGCGCTTGCAACGGCCGCGCTCGTGGTCGGCAACGGGCTGCGGCTTCGTCGCCACGCCAAGGCCCTGCCGGCGCTCGCCTATGCGCCGGCCTCCACGGAAGGGCCGGACGGCGCCGCGGCGCCGCAGCGCTCCACCGACGAGTACGTGTTCTGGGTGGCCGAGGGGGTCACGCTCGATGACGCCACTCGCCAGGCGGTCGTCGCCCACCTGGAATCCACCGGTGCCGCCGTGGTGGACGTGGTACCCGGCGATCTTCCGGCCCTTCGGGCCCTCGACCTGGTGCGAATGGTCGATCCCCGCAGCTTCGAAGGCGCTCCCATGGCCCAGGGCCGAGGCGCCTTTGCCCTGTTGTGCGCCCGGGCCGAGGTCGCCGATCGTGCCCGCCTCACGCCCGGAACCAACGTCGGTCTCCAGCAGATGGTGCACACCACGCTCGAACTGAAACGCCATGCGCCCCGCAGCATGCACCACGTGGTCGGCTCGCACCTGCACGCCGCGCCCTCAACCGCACCGCGGAGGGCCGAGGTGGCCCTCGCCGTCTTCGGCGCTGCCACCACTTTTGTGCAGACGGTGGGCATCGCAAGGTTTGTGCTGCTGGCCGCGTTGGTGGTTACGGCACCCCAGGCCGCGATGCTGGCGCTGGCCGCCCTCATCGCCCAACCGGCGCTGGTGTTCGGCGGCAACCAGGCCCTGTCCCCCGGCGACCTGGGAGCGAAAAGCCTGATGAGGCCGGTCGGCGAGCCCGCCGAGGCGGTCGGCACCCTGACCCAAATCCCGGCCGCCAAAAGCGCTTCCACGTCGGCCGCCGATGAGCGCCGTCGTGACCCGGCGGTTCGGGTCGCCTACGCAGCCGAGGCCGCCAAAGGCACCGACCGCTTCGTCGAGGCACCGCGCACCACGTGCCCCTGGTGCGGGTCGGCGGGGTTGTCCCGGCAACTCGACACCATTGACCTGTTGCAGCACAAGCCCGGCACCTTCCACATCGACCGCTGCGACGCCTGCGATCACAAATTCCAGAACCCCCGCCTCACCATCGAGGGGCTCGACTACTACTACCGCGACTTCTACGACGGCATCGGCGCCGACAGCGCCGACTTCATCTTCGGGGTGAGCGACAAGTCCTATGTCGACCGGGTCGAGATGGTGAAGCGCCACATCGATGCCCCACCCGTCAACTGGCTGGACGTCGGCACCGGCCACGGCCACTTCCCGTTGATCGCCGCCGGAGTGCTCACCGACACCACCTTCGACGGGCTCGACCTGTCCGACGGCGTCGACGACGCTGCCCGGCGGGGCTGGATCTCCACCGGCCACCGTGGACTCTTCCCCGAGCTGAGCGCCGGGCTGGCCGGGCAGTACGAGACGGTCAGCATGCACCACTACCTGGAGCACACCCGCGAACCACACGACGAGTTGGCCGCCGCCGCCGAAGTGCTGTCCCCCGGCGGGCTCCTGCTGGTCGAGGTGCCCAACCCGGAGTGTGTGCTGGGCCGGGTGCTGGGCAAGTACTGGGTGCCCTGGTTCCAGCCCCAGCATCAACACCTGATCCCCCGGGGCAACCTGTGCAAGGCGCTCGTCGACCTGGGCTTCGAGATTCTCGATCAGGAGGTCGCACCGGCCCACCAGCCGGTCGACTTCTCCCTTGGCGCATGGTTTGCGGTCAACCGGGCGGCCCCCGAGTTGAACCTGCCGTGGATGCCGCCCACCACCGCCATCGACCGGGCAAGGCGGACCGTCGGCATGACCGTGGGCGCACCGTTCATGATCGGCGGCCTCCTCGCCGATCAGATCGTCGCGCCGGCGCTCAAGCGCTACGACGGCGGAAACACCTACCGGGTGCTCGCCCGCCTCCCAGCCGACGCCTGACCTCCCCGGGTACAGCGCCCAACCGGTCCGCTTCAGCACCGAGAAGCCGCTGCGCCAGTGACCGACGCGTGTCCAGACATGGAAATTCGCCTGCGTTACGCTTCGCACCCTCCGAAGGGGGGTCCCGATGGTGACCGATTTTGACGCTCCGACCTTTCAGTGCGACGTGATCCTGAAAGGTGGGATCACCAGCGGGGTCGTCTATCCACCGGCCATCACCGAACTTGCCCGGACCCATCGGCTTCGCCGTATCGCCGGGTCGTCCGCAGGGGCCATCGGCGCGTCTGCGGCCGCCGCCGCCGAAGTAGGACGCCGTTCCGCTACCGGCGGGTTCCCGTTGCTGGTCGAGCTGGCGAAGGATCTTGCGACAACCGACTCCCAGGGACGCACCAAGCTCTTCGGTTTGTTTCAGCCCCAGGACGAAACACGTGCCATCTTCTCCACCGTGTGGGACGCACGCTCGACCACCGGGTTCGCCCGGTGGCGCGTCGTCCTCATGGGGCTTCTCAAGGCGGGCCCGCGCCGGCGGTTGTGGTTTGTGGGGGCGTTGACCCTCATCCTCATGTCGTTGCCATTCGTGGCGAGCCTCATTGTCGGTGGTCCGCTCTGGCTGCCGCTGATACTCAGCGCGCTCCTCGCATTGCTGTTCATGTCGCTCGGGTTCGTCGCCGCCGTCGTGTGGTCTGGCATGGCCGTGGCCTCCACCGCTCAGTCGGCTTTGACGGGCAACTTCCACGGTTTCGTCAATGGCTCCACACCCACCGGCAGCGACCACCCGGCGCTCACCGACTGGATGTACGACGCGCTCCAGCGCCTGGCCGGGCGTGGCGACGCCTCCCAGGCGGCGCTCAACTCGATACCGGTCACCCATGGGGAGGTGGCAACCGCGGGTGCGCAGTTCATCGCCATCTCCACCAACCTCAGCAGGGGGACGTCCGAACAGATTCCGTTTCGGGACAAAATTTGGGCGTTCGACCCGGACGAGTTCTCCAAGATCTTCCCTACCGACGTGGTCGACCACATGGTGAAATACGCCGCACGCCCGATCCGCGACGATGTGATCGAGGCGCTCGGCGATCGACTTCACCTCCTCCCGCCGCCCGAACAGCTCCCCATCATCGTGACCGCGCGCATGAGCCTGTCGTTCCCCGTGCTGCTGTCTGCTGTACCTCTGCACGGACTCACCCCGCTGCACGTCGACGGCGAGTGGATCGTGAAGTTTGTTCGAAACTGGTTTTCCGACGGTGGCATCACCTCCAACCTGCCGGTCCATCTCTTCGACCGTCCTCTGCCCACCTACCCGACGTATGCCATCAACCTCGCCACCAGCTCCGACATCTCGACCGACCCGTGCGGCAACGTGTCGCGGCCGATCAAGGCAGGGCAGGGCCGCCTCCCGGCCACTTCAGAAATCTCGTCCACCGTCGGTCTGCTCAGCGCGGTGTTCGACACCATGCAGAACTGGTCCGACAACAACCTGATCCACACCGCCGGGTTTAAGGAGCGCATCTGCACGATTCGATTGGGAAGCAGCGAGGGAGGCATGAACCTTGACATGCCCCCCGAACGGATCCTTCCCCTGATCGAACGCGGTCGTTGCGCCGGCCTCAACCTGTCCTCGATGCGTACCGGCGACCTGACCAACACGGAGATCGAGCCGTCGAACGCTGCTCTCCACCAGTGGGACCGCCATCGCTGGACACGCTTCCGTATCGCCGGGGCCGGCCTCGGCAGGCTCGTCGGTGACGTTCAGCCGGTTCTCGCGGCCCCGACCACCGACGGCACCACGAACTACGTCGACCTCGGCTTGGAGGTGGCTCAAGCACAGTCGTCTTTCCCCTATGCCTCGGATTGGGACGCGGACCACAACCAAGACGTCATAGCCATGTGGGAATCCGTGCTCGACCTCGCCGGACAGCCACCAGATCGATTCGGTCCAGGCCCACCAGGAATCAGGCTCAGCTTTGGTGCGAACTTCGACACAGTATCCGTGACCCCAACGCCCCCCGTGCAGCCCACACAGACGACCTAAAAACCCTGGCCACCCGCATCTGACTACGGATCAGAAGGTTGGGGGTTCGAGTCCTGCCGAGCGCACCAAATCACGAATGTTCCAACCACCGGTACGGCAGTACCGCCGCCCCCGTTGAGTGTTGCTCCCCCAGCCGTCCGTCGGCTCCCATCCAACGACCTCATCTTCAGCTCCAGCCCACTCGGCTGGAGCTTCTTCATTCCCGGCCGAACCCTGACGACCGAGCACGCCATCCAGTCGTCCAGTGGCTTCCTCGTCGCCGTCTCGGAGTCCCCGTAGCTCCCGCAGTTCCCTGAATGGACTGTTGAGCGTCAGCTCAACACCTTCATCTGGCACCACCTCGATGCGCTCGAAGAACGCCTGGTTCAGCTCCCGCCGTCTGACTGGCTTGGCATCCAGGTAGGTTTCCTGGCAATCCTCGGCCAGCTTCAACGCAGCATTGAGCGTCCGTTCCACCTCGGCGGACTCCATCGACGCCGCCGCTATCTCCACCTGTGCCTGGCTCATCTCCCGAGCAATCCGATCCTGCTCCGACTTCAACAGATCCAGTGGCACCGCTCCCGCCAGATGGGCCTTCAGCAGCGTCGACCGTTCACCATCCAGGTCCTGCAACCGCTTGGTTTGGACTCCCAGCTGCTCGCTGGCACCTTGGTGCATGACCTGGAGCCGAGCCAGCACCGCCCCACGTAGCTCGGCTGCCAGCTCGGTGGGGAAGACGTTCTGTTGCCACTCGGTATCAACTTGGCTCTCCAGCCAGTCGGCTCGGACGTACCCGACCGTGCAGGCGACACCGTTCTGTCGTCCCATGCACTTGAAGTAGTCGTAGCTGCCACCGTTGCCACGGTTGCGGGAGAACACCAACCGAGAATGGCACTCCCCGCAGAACACCGTGCCCTTCAGGTAGTGGTGGTGCTTCGAGGTCTTCTCGCCAGTGGTTGCCTTGACCCTGAGCACCGTCTGGACTCGTTCGAACAGTGCCTTGTCCACGATCGGCTCGTGGCGTCCCTTGTACTGCACTCCTCGAAACGTCACCGTTCCGACGTAGTACCGATTCCCCAACATGTGGGCCACCCGCGACTTGAGTAGCGGCTTGGATGGTCGCTTGCCGACTGACACCGAGCGCAGGCCCCGTGCATCGAGGGCATCGGCCAGTGACTGCGTGGTCCATTCCCCGGTGGCGTATTGCTCGAATGCCCAGCGCACATGCGGCGCCCGCTCAGGATCAACTTCAACGTCTGCCATACCTCTGGGTTGTCCAGGTACGGGCAGTCGGACGTTGAGGTACCCGATCGGTGCTCGTCCTGGCGTGCCACCAACTTGGGCTTTGCGGGTCATGCCCTTGAGCGCTTCGGTGCCGTTGTTGCGCGACTCGTACTCGGCAAGCGTTGCCAGGATGCCGTGCATCAGCATGCCTGCAGGCGTGTCGTCGATGTTCTCCTTGACCGAGATCACGGTGGCGCCAGCCGCTCGTAGTTCGAACAGCATGTTGGCGTCGTCTCGACGGTTCCGAGCGAACCTGTTGATCTTGTCCAAGATGACGTAGTCGATATCTCGGTCGGCCTGCACTCGACTGACCATCTTGCGAAACTGTGGCCGGTCGACTGTCTTGGCCGACTCACCACGGTCGACGTACTCATCGACCACTTCAGCCCCGAGTTCCTCGGCCTTGCGTAGGCACGACTCTCGCTGGGCGGGCAGCGACAATCCCTCAGGGTCCAGATCAGTCTTAGCTTGCTTAGCGGTACTGACCCGCAGGTACAAAACAGCCCGCGTCGTGCGGGCTGCTGGGTCGGTCTGGTTGGTCGTGGTGGCGGTCATGTCAGCGATCCTTGCGCTGTCGCCAGCCCAAAGGAAGGCCAGACAGCAGGTGCTGCCGCTCGTTCGTAGCGGCGCCCCTTCGCCAGACTGCCAACCCCGCCGCAACGTCGCCTGGTGCTGGTCAGTCCCAACTGGTGCAACCGCAGTCCCATGGCAGCTCGGGACACCCCAAAGTGTGCCGCCAGGTCGTCAGGTCGCTGGTTGCCCTGCCCCCAGGCTGCCTTGACAGATAGTCGTGGCATGAGCAGGCAGGCGGCGAAGTAGTCGCAGATGGTCTCTGCTCGCTGACCCGACGGTGCTCCATCCCGTCCTGGGTAGAGCATCTCAATGTACGGATTGTCCAGCACATGCTTGAGTTCGTGCGCCAGGGTGAAGCGTCGCCTCGTCCAGTGGTCATCGCCGTTTATGGCGATCACCCAACGACTGCGACTCCATTCAGAGAACCCAGAGACCGGTAGCCCAACCTGGGAACGCACGTGGAGCCGTGGCAACGACGCCACCGCATCGAGGTCGACCATCGGGCCATCCAGATCCAGCAAGTTGCGCAGCCGTCCCGCTTGACGCTCAGCAATAGAGCGAGCTTCGTGAACTTCCAGCGGGCGGGGCGGCATCAGGGCGCGCACCGCTGCCAAGACTTGGTGTCGAGGCAAGGCCGCTGTCGACAGAGCTGCCAGGTTCAGTGTCGTAGATTGTGTTGTCATAGTGCCCCCTTTCGTGGAAGTCGTTGTTAGTTGGTAGTTCATAGTTGGTAGAAAGTAGGGAGGGGCGAAGCTCCAACCATCCAGCATTGATGGTGGTCGATTCGCATCCTTCCTGCCCCTTGATACTTCTTTCGAAGTTTCACGCAGCCCGCTGGTCGCCGCCAGGCTTGCCTCGCTCTTTGACCTCGTACTTCTCGCTGACGAAGCTGAAGTACTCATGCAAGGCTTGGGCTGCCTCGTCGCTCATGTCGTACTTGGCTCGCAGATACGGTGTGAAGGCCGGGAGTCCTTCGGGAGCATCCAGCCCTGCCAGGGCGAACAAGTCCCGCTCGTCCAGCTCCAGCACCCGGCTGAGTCGCTGGAGCACCGCAGGCTTGGCCGTTTGGTAGTCCCCGGCCTCCAGCCGTGCCAGGAAGGAGTGGTGCAGCTGCACCAGTGGCGCCAGCTGACGAAGCGACAGTGCCAGAGCCTCTCGTGCCCTACGAATCGCGTCACCGAGACGTACCCCATCTGGTTCAATCTGTTTCGTATTGCTATCTGCCATCTCCACTTCCTTTCGTTCTACTACAATTGTACGCTCCACGTCGCGAATGGTAAACAGTATTTGTTCATTCTACAACAGCATGTAGGGATACCATGGCTTGCTCATAGGATTCGATTAGTGCTGGTCCGACCTGGTTCAGGCTGAACTGTTCTGCAGTGACGTGTTGCTTCGTAATAAGCTCTTTGCGTTCTGCATTATCTAAAGATAGGACCCTTCGGGCAGCCTCAGCGAAAGCTCCGGGGTTGGATGGCGGAAAGAGTTGGCTTTCATGCCCCTGCAAGGTGCTTGCGTAGCCTGGGTTGGAAGCAGCAATGACTGGGACGCCGGATCTCATTGCTTCCACTAGAACGAGACCGAAACTCTCGCCGCCGATGGCTGGGTAGACGGCCATCGCGGATCGACGCAGATGGTCAACCATTTCGTCATCCGAGAGACGGCCTAGAAAAGACACCCGTGATTGCAGCCCGAGTTGGCCCGTGATCCGTTCCAGGCGGTGCCGCTCTGGACCATCGCCAATTAGCTGCAAGGGAGGAGCATCGCTCCATTGGTTCGCAAGCTCGGCGTAGCCGTGCAGCAAGGACTCAACTCCCTTTCGTTTCGCGAGACGACCGGTGTAGGTGATGACCGGATCCGTGTGAGTGGTTTTGGTAACCGATCCCAACTGAACAGGTGGGGGCACGACGTCGCACGCTCGCCCAGTGACCGACGAGGCAAACTCGGCAACCATCCCCGAAGTGGCCGTTAGGCCGTCGAGCTTGCGATCAAGGTGTCTACTCAGTCGGCCGACAGCCCCGAGTAGAACCTCGTCCGACTTTCCCATAGGCATCAAGTGATAGGTGCCGACCACCGCAGTGGCGGTCCTTCCCAGCGCTCGCCTAACCCGAGCCCCTACAAAGGGCCCATCGGGCAGTTGCACATGGGCAATATCGAATCCGCCCTCACGGAGCAGATCCATACTTCGCTGCGCACGCCGGGGGAAGACTGCAGCTCCGAACTCATTACCATTTCCAGACATCGACACTGTGCGTGCGAGGGTGTGAACGGTTCCCGAGTGCGCCTCGTAGGGTTCGGAGCGCGGTCCACTCGTAAAGTAGTGAACGTCGATGCCTTGGTCGGCCATCCATTCACCGACTGTTGCCGTGTAGCGTTGCACGCCATCCTGGCGTTCAATCGGCCCATCCGTAACTAACGCGAGACGTTCAATACTCATTTGGCTTTTCCGTACCTTCTACATCAATTGTAGTCCTTTTAGTAAACTTTTGCCAATATTGGACAATCACCCATAGGCCGACCGTGTGCTCCAGAACGCGCCAAATCGCCCAAAGTCCGACGACCGCAAATACGGGCCAAGTCGACATGGCTGATGCCTTCGCGTTGACTGGCGAGAAGGCTGCCAAGTACAGCACAGCGAATGCGACAGCTAGTAGGAACCGTGAGAAGGCGAGCAGGTCGAGCTGTTTGTCTCCAAACATCGACCGGGCATCCTGCGACAGTTCGATGTCCACAGTTGCGCCCTTTGTCGGCGGGTTACGTCGTTTGACCTCTGCCACCTTCATGAAGATGGCTTGGAGAAGACAGATTGCTATCAGGTTGATGACCAACGCCGAGATAGGAACGACCGCCATCCAAATGTTGGTGCCAGCAGTTTGGCGGACCAGGAACTGAAATGGGAAGAACGTAAAGACGAGGAACGACAACGCAAGAATGCCTGTTTGCACTCCCTGGCTTCTACCGAATTTTGCGCTCCGAATGATCTGATTGAGGTTGTACCATGCGTCGATCGACACGGCCGTGACGCCGAGGATGGTCACCGCCCAAACGGTTCGGGCTCCTTGAAACTCCGTCCAAGTTGCGTCGGGTAGCCCGGTTCCGAGCGCCACCCCGAGCGATGCACTGAGCAGCACGCTGTACAGAATCTCCAACTGTCGAGACCAGAAGGTCGGATCGTTCGATTCTCTCTGCTGCGGTTCGTCTGTCACGTCGTTCATCTGAGCCTCCAACCGCCGCATGGATGAACCGGCCAGCGTACCAAGGGGCGGCGCAACCACGAACGGTGAGCTACAACAACCCAAACACATACACCCCACGTCCTCCCTCAACCACCCGTATCTCCCCATTCATCTCCATGTCTCGTACCCAGCCTTCAACATCCAGCTGCACATACGGCCACAGTCCTTCGGGTACGCCAGGGAAGTGGTCGATCGACACCCCCATGTCGTCGAGCATCGACTCAGCCCACTCAGTGGTGGAGCTGAATTCCCCCTCAAAGCGCTCCTCGAAGCTGTGGAACGGATCATCCTCGGGCGCCATGTCCCGAATGTCATCCCACCAGACCCCGAAGGCAGCGCCGTGCTCGACAATGCCCTGCGCCAGCTCGCCAATTTCCGCCAGCGACTGGTACTCACCGATGCGCACGTTGCCGAAACCCTCGTAGTCGTGGACGGCGTACTCCTCAGCAACCTCCCCATACCGCTCAGCCGTCGGTGATTCTGCCAGCATCTCCTGGGCAACCTCACCGAGAATCTCAGCCTCGTGGTCTGCATCGACCCAGCGCCCATGTAGGACCCCGGCGTTGTAGTCGGTCAGCGATGCCAGGTAGATGCGGGGCGGAGTCGGAGGCCGTTCTCGACTCAGTCGCCCTTCTTCTCCATGCACAGCAGCCTGGACCACCTCGTCATCTGCCGCGTCCACCGCACCCTCTGCTTGCTGTGCTCCGCTCGTCTCGTCAATCCTCATGTTCCACCTCCTCTCGGGTCGCTCCGCGCCCGTTACGTGCTTGTTTCTCTCCGTCGACGACCGTCGTGGTGTCGACCACCGTTTCCGTTGCTGCCTCACGCTCGGCGCGAGCGCCAGCGATCCGCTGCTCAGCCAGCCCGATGAACTCCTCACTGAGCTCAATTCCCAGCCAGCGCCGTCCCAGCCGCTCCGCCACCACGCCGACCGTGCCCGCCCCCATGAACGGATCGAGCACCAGCCCTGGTTGCCAGTCTCGTTTGGCGCAACTACAGGACTTTCTGACCACCGCTCGTACTGCCAACGAACCGAGCCGCTGCTCCAGTGGCGGTCGCCGCCAAGCCGTCCCACAGCTCAGACAGGTCCGTTCCGGGCAGCCTGCCAGCAGTGGGCGCTCGACCAGCCCTTCGGGGAAGGTGGCGAAGTGGGCACCGCGGTAGGCGGCAGTCGGTTGTGTCCAGACATCACCTGGGTTCTTGCCCAGCGGATGCGACGACCGCCCAGCCCGCTTCATCGCACTCAGCCCTGAATTGTCCCCGGCCAGCGGTCCCGACCAGCTCGGCCGACCACCAGCTGCCGCCTCGTACTTGGCGGCACATCCACGCTTGCCCGATGGCTTCTTGCGAGTCGTCCCCTCAGTTGGCGCCACCCGCACCGCATCCAGGTCAAAGAAGTAGCTGCGTGAACGCACCAACAGGTAGATCGGCTCCCAGGTGCAGCTCAGCCGATCCCGTACCGAGGCGGGCATCGGGTTGGGCTTGGCCCAGACCAGCTTGTTTCTGACCACCCAGCCGTCTTCAATGAGTCCCACCAGCAGCCGCTCAGGCCCCAGCAGCAGACTCTTGGGCGGGGCACCGTGCTTGTCATGGCGGGAGTAGGTGTCACCCAGGTTCAACCAGACCGACCCGTCCTCCTTGAGGACTCGTGCCACCTCGGCCATGACCGCCCGCAGCCCTGACACCCACTGGGCAACCGTCTGCTCCGCACCCAGTTGTCCATCCACTCCGTAGTTGCGCAGCAGAAAGTAGGGAGGCGAGGTCACCACAGTGTCGACCGATCCCGTCGACAGCTCCTGCAGCCGTTCCAGCGCGTCACCAAGCAGAATCCGCCCACAACCACCCCGACCACCGACCTCATCTGCCTCGACCAGCTCAACCACTTCCTTATCTGTCCGAGCGGCAGCGCCGCTCGTTGGTCGACCTGCAGCCCCTTGCAGCTCTGCGCCCTGGCCGTCTGCCTTCTCCATTCGTCCTTCGTTCTTCGTCATGCTTCGTCTCCTTCCGTTCCTTCGTTTGCTTCCATCTCGTCACCGAGCAGCAGCGATGCGCTGCCCTTCGCCGTCCTCACCTCGAACATCTCGCTTCCAGGTGGCGGCAGCTCCGCCAGCGTGCGCAGCAACAGCTCTTTCCGCCGTCGGTCGGGCACCGACCAGAGCACTTTGGGGAAGACCCCACCGAGCTGCTGCTGCTCTTGGCCAGTGCGCCAGTACTCGAGGTACTGCCGTCCTTTGGCTCGGATCCGTCGCAGCCCTTCGGTGCCTCGATCCACCTCTACGAACCAGACCAGCTGCTGCCCGCCGACACTCAGCCGCACGCCCAGGTCAGGGCGCAGACTCCGCTTGGCCCCATGGAGCCCGAGGTAGTCCCGCCAACACGATGGTTCGGTTTCCAGCGCCATACCCGAGCAGCGCTCCTCCCGCTCGGCTTCCACCAACGCCGCTACCAGCTCGGCCACCGCCAGGCTGTGCCCGACGAAGCTGGTGCCAACCTCCTCGGGCGTTCGGGCCCGTCGGCCTGGAAACAGCGCAGGGAAGACCAGTCGCTGCCCTCGGTAGCCGAGGCAGTAGACAAACCCGGCCGAACCGCTTCCGCTGCCACCGACCCGCCGCGGCAGTCGGTGCAGGTAGCCGTCCTCGCTCAGTCTTCGCAGCACCGCCTGCGCTCGGCGTCGCCGACCGACCTCAGACCCTTCAGCGAAGTGCAGTCGGCGCAGTTGGTCGGCACTGGCATGGCCCAGTCGCCCAACATCTCGCAGCACCGCAAGGTCACGCTTCGACGGTTCGGCCACTGGTGCTCGGCGCCGACTCATGACCAACCACCCAATACGACGCCCAGCACCGGTTCCCAGCGCCACCTCACGGCCTGCTCACCCCAAGAAGGGGAGACAGTCAACGGCAGTTCTCGGTGCCAGAACGCAGTCGCCCCAATGGGAAGCGACCCCTGGCTCAGCGCAGGGACGCGAAGACCGACGCGAACGCCCCGGAGGGGCATGGAGCAGGAAGCAGAGAGCAGGTGGCAGAAGAGCCCCCAAGAGCGAGAAACTCCCGACTTAAGCGCGCTCAACAGGCGGTTCACGACCGACCCCCATCGTCATTACCTGGGATGGTCCCGAAGTCCCCGAAAGCGTCAGCACTCGGACCGCCAGCGGCGGTCGTGGATCGCCCATTGACGTCACTGCCACCACCCGAACCTTCAACCAACTCGCTCAGCCGTCGCTCGGTTTCCCGCCGATCCACTCCAACCCGTCGACGATTGGTGCTGAGCACCGAACTGAGCGAACGCTGGGCGGCGGTCAGCGGCACCGTTCGTGCCGAGGCGTAGCCGCTGGCCTGGTTGCCTGACACCAGGTCGACGTAGGCCTCGAAGGCAGGCAAGCCAGCGAAGTCGCTCGGCTGAAGTGTTCCGCCCGAGCGCTTACTCATGAGCACGGCGTCGTCGTGGTCCAGTCCAAACACCACCCGACTGCCTGCGTTGGCCAACACTGCTGCCCGCACCTCTGGGCTGAGTTGTCCGAGATGCTGGTGTGCCAGCACCAACCCGACCCCCAGACCCCGCGCTTGCACCAACGCCTCGCCCAGCGCCAGCGGCAGTCGCAGCAGGTCCTGAAACTCATCGAGGTAGACGAAGACGGGCGAGCGCTTACCGCTGCGCATTCCTGATCGGGCCTGGCTGGCCTGCCAGACCTGGTGCAACACCAAGCTTCCCAGCAGCGTGGCAGCCTCAGCCCCCAGCTCACCCCGCGGCAGCCGAACCAACAATGCTCGACCTAGCGCCGCCTCCGCTCCGAAGATCTCGCTGAGGCCGAAGCGTGGCTCGGTCTGTCCGAGCACCGCCCGCAGGTCAGGTCGCAACAAGAAGCTGCGCAGCTTGTTCATGACCGGCGCCAGCACCTGAGCCGACTGCCCAGGTGACAGTTCGTCGAACCAGCCCCAGAACCCGGCCAGTCCCAGCGGGTCTCGCTGTCGTGCCAGCGCCACCAACGGACGACGGAAGCCAGGGTTGGTCAACAGCAGCGGCAGCTCCACCAGGCTGTGCCCAGGTTCCAGTGCCAACGTCAGCAACCCAGCGTGCAGCACATCTCCCAGCCGTGGTCCCCACGACTCAGCCCACAGCGAATGCAACACCCCGAACAGTCCTTCCACCGCCAGCCCTGATCCCGGGCCACCAGTCCCACCCGCCAGCGGGTTGATACCCAACGGCGCTCGGTCGGTCGGATCCAACACCGCAACTCGCTCCAGCGCATGGCTGGGCAAGCGGCGCAGCACGTCGTCGACAAGATCGCCCTTGGGATCGACCACCACAACGCCGCGCTGCGCCGCAATGTCTTGCAGGATGAGGTTTGCCAACAGCGTGGATTTTCCAACGCCTGACGGTCCCAGCACATGCAAATGCCGCAGACCAGATACTTCATCGAGCACCAACGTGCCGTTGACCGATGGGAACGCAGACACCGCAACCACTCGTTGACGCAACCGCCGTTGGACTTCCGCCTTGCTGACAACCGCTCCGTCCACCGACTCATCCACCAGTGGTCGACATACACGTGCGCTCGGTCGCAGTAACCGCGTCGCTGGCATGTCCGCACTCGGAGCCTGCTCAGCACTCAGGCCCAGAGGCCAACCCAGCACCGCTGCCAGCTCATCTGCTTGCAGCACTGCCGGCGGATCCAGTTGTGGCAGCACCAGCCGATTGCTTCGTGACCGCACCCACCACGACGTCAACCAGCGCGGCTGCAAGCTGGCACCAGGCACCTGGGCCACCTTGAAGACGCCGACCACTTGGGACACCAGACGTTGCCGCCGACCACCACTGGCAGCCCACACCGCCACCCGCCCAACACAGGCAAACAGCTGCTCGGACTGCTTCTTGCGCGCTGCCAAGGTGGCTTCGCTGTCCAGTACAGGCGCAGCTTCGCCCCGCAATAATCCCCAAGCAGCTGAGATAGGAGAGTCATCTGCCCGCCCATGAGCGGGCGGCGCCACAGGTGAGCGAGCCAGCCAGCCGCCAACCAGCCACTGCACGACCACCGTCTCCTTGCCACGCAGCCCAACCCCGATCTCAAGTAGCCCGCGTGCAATCTCGGCCTGCAGCTCCGCTCGCAAGGTGCGTCGCTTGGAGCGCAGCCCCAGCTCAACGGCCAGCGTCGTGCCCGCTGAAGCAGTCGGAGAGCCCACAGACGCCTTCGCTGCTTCCTCGGGCAGCACCGCCACACCAGGTAGCCAGTCCTCTAACTGACGCCGCAGGGCGGTCGCTTCGCTCCTATGCAGTCCAACCCACCAACTCGCTCCGGCAGCATCCAGTCGCAGCTCGAACACCAGTGGCTGCACCACCGACCACCAGCCAGCCCGACCCCGTGCCGCCAGCGAGCGCAGCCAGGCAACCGCCAGCTCTGCCTCCATCTCGGCGGGGAAGCGCAGCTCGCACCACACCAAGTCGGGGCGTCTCACGATGCCGCCTTGGTCGCTTCACCAGCGTCGTCCTCAGGCTCATCCACCACTACTTCCGCCTGACTCATGGCGATCTCAATGAGCGCCTGCGCCAACCGCTGCACATCTGGCTTGGAGCGCCGCACAGCACGAATCCGAACCCCTGGCTTGCTCGCCACTTGCTTCATTGTTCCGGCGTCCTTATTCCGATTTTTACTCATTGCCTCGCTCCTTTCGTTCATTTGACCTTGCTTTGCATCCGCGCTCGATATTTGATTCTTAGGCGATGCTTCCCAGCGACATCCCACATCCACCCAGCTCTAAATCTCCAACCATTCACCACAAACCCCTATCTATTGTTATGCGTCGCTTGCAAGCGACAGTCAAGCTCTCCAACCACCACAAACCGTCCAATCTCGTCATTTACCAGAGCTGGTCGATTCGAAATTTCGACGTTGTGGAATTAGCTTCGTTCGTCCTGCTGGTGCCGGCGGTCTCCGCGTCGCTGACGATCTGCTGACGCCGTGGACGGCACTGTCGACATGACGGAGGGCGGAGGACGAAAGTGGCGAACAGGGAAACGGGACACCGAGCCGTCCTTGTTGTCTGCTCCCTGATCTCTGTGCACTGTGATCCGAGCCATGCCCGAAGGGCAGGGCGTCCCTACCTCCAGCGCCAGCGCTGCCAGACCACGAGGGCGCTCAGCACGAGCACCAACCCCGCTGCCACCAGGAGCAGCGGTTGCAGTCCCTGCACCACTTCCCACAGCCACTGCCCAACCAACACCAACCCGACCAGGTTGAGCACCACCCACCACGCCGACCGAAACAGTTGGCGCAGTGGGCCAGGCTCAGCCATGCTCAGTCCTCCCACTGCTCGTCAGTGGAGGACCACTCGGTGCCGTCGCCGCCAGGCGAAGCACCAGGCAGCCGCTGCCGTGACACCTCCAGCATCTGCGCAAAGGCCTGCGTGGCCTGCTGATGCATCCGCCAGGACGCCTTCTGGGCTTCGTCGTGCAGCCGAGCCTTCTCGGCCAGCTCAGCAGCCGAAGGTGCGTATACCGCCCAGGTCACCACCAGACCACCCAGTGCCAGCATGCCCAGCACCACTCCGATGAGAAAGACGATCATCCCGCTCACCGCCCCATCTTCCGAGCAGCATCGGACACCACTTCAGCCAGCGACAACGCCGTCATGTCAGCAATGCCCTGCAACCTGGACACCGCCAACGGGCACGCCATACCGAGCTGTCCTTCCAACTGCGACACCATGGCCACCGTCTGCATCGCCTGCTGTCCGACGTAGCCGACAGCCTGAGCCCGAGCCGACTCCAGCTGTGCCTGCACCTCCAGCCGAGCCAGCCCGACCCGCTTGGTGCGCTGCAACTGCTCGACCTGCTTGCGAGCCAGACGGTCGGCCTTGCGCTCCACCAGTGCACCGACACCGGTTGGTACCACCTCGCTGGACTGCTGGGAGTAGGGAATGAGTTCGGACATGAGCAACCTCCGTGGTTGATGCCAGACCGCCACCCGAAACCTTCGAGCGTCCTCCGTTGCCTGACGAGCGTCACCACAGCACCGCAGGTGGTGGTTGCCCTGGTGGTCCCTCAGGTGGTCTTCTGGTGGTTCCTCGGTTGGCTCTGCTGAACTGGCTGCGTCATGCCACCCCAGGTCGAACCGCCGCTCTTCGATGATCTACTGAGCGACCTGAAACAACTGCGCCGTAACGGACTGCTCCAGCTCCGTCAGCTGGACCTCCCTGCGCTGGCCCAGTCGGTCCGCGCTCTCGACCTGGTTGAGATGGACCGTGCGGTCACCGCACCATCCATCGAGCAGCTAATCCGAAGCGCCGTCGTCGAGCTAGGCGAGTCGAGGATCGGGTTGACGGCGCGGGTACTCCTCGGACTGACCGAAGGCGACCGAGACCGAGAACCCGCCCAGCTACGCCGCCTGGCAGCCGCTGAATGGGGCGTCAGCTTGGAGCACTTCCGTCGACAGCCCGAGACTCAAGTGCTGTCCCAGACTGCTGAGATGATCCTCGCCCAGATCCAACGGCGGTCGATGCACCTGACACACCTTGAGATGGCCCGCCGTCTACCGACCGACTCACGCCTGGCCGTCAACTGGCTGGAGCGGTTCGAGGCCTACTACCGCATCTGGAGCACCGTCTCGGGACTGGGCGGCGACCTGACGGCCTACCGATCTACGTTGCTCGAAGAAGACCGACCGTGGGACCAGCCGCCCAGTGAGGACTGGCCCGACGGGTACACCCAAGAGTTCCAGGCCGAAGGTTACGGCCGCTCAGCGCTCTTCCACTACGCGACGTTTCTGGTGCGGCTGGATGGCTTCATGACACGCTTCGGTGGGCAGTGGCTCCTCAGTGATGGGGAAGCAGAGCAAGACGTTGCCGATGCCACTTACCGCATCGGCTGGCACGTCAGTGAGATGAACCAACGAGATGACTCGTACCTACGCAGCCTGCACCAAAAAGCGGGCGGCGAGATCCACCAGTTCCTGACTCTGCTGGCAGCCGACAAGCAGGTCGGCATGGTGACCCACGACGAGTGGCAAGACTGGCTACGAACCTGCCAATGCACCTGGACGCACGACGACAGCCAGACAGACCGAGAGCACTTCCCGACCAGCCGAACCCACCCATGCATCCAGGCCGACTGCCAGCCCCACCAGGTCATCCGAGCCTGCACCGACTTCTTGCTGCTGGTTGATGAGGACTGGAGGAGGATTGCGGATTGGTATGGGTTGGAGGAGCAGGTGAGGGTCGGAATTGGCGGCGAAGCGCTTACAAATTCGCCACCAACTTCCTCTGGCGAGCGATTTGTTACGAGAGTTGGCAACCGTTGAATTCTCAGCTCCAGAACGCCAGAAGGATGGCCAGCACAACCACCGGCACTAATAACCAGCTCCAGTTGAGTAGGTATAGCAAGACAACAATAACCAGTCCTACTGTAGCAATAACGTAACGACGGTTTCGAGTAGATTTGTTCATATTGTTTCTAGTCTACGTAAGATGTCGACAAAACACAACCACAAACTGACAGCTGACCCCCGAAAGAGGGAACGGTGAGATCGCAACTGCGATCCCTCCGTTCCCTCTCGACGGCGAGCTATTTAGTATCTCTCGCCGTTTGTGCGCCATGCTCAGCGGCAGGAACCACCGTAGTAGTGCCAAACCCAGTACTGGCCGGTCCATGAACGGTGAACCGCCAGACAGCCGCCACGGTTGTACGCCCAGCCCGCATAGCCGGAGAAGACTGCCAGGATCGCCGCTACGGCCTTGCTCACCGAGGGCTCAGGGATATACGAGCCGGCTGCGGCTGCCCCAGCTGCGCCGAACATGACGTTGTCGAACGTCCTCAACCGCCCGGATGCACCGAGGTTCAGCCGCCACCTGCCACTGCCAAAGGTCATCAGAATCTCTACAACCACCTCAGCTCTGTCGACAGCTAGCCGAGCAACCTAAAGGTGGAAGCCACTTGAATGGACAGAGGAACAGAGTGCCAATCTGGCTAGATCGGAATAGGACCCGCAAGTGGCTACGCCGCTCATTGGCCCACGTCTGACAGACCGGCACCTATCTCGGATAGAAGTCAAACTTGAAGCGAGGGACCAAGAACGCCCAAAAAATACACGAAACGAGCAGCAACAACACATTGGGAGCGAAAGATCCGAAGGAGAAGGTAGCGTCCAGAGGACGAGGGTCAATACTCGCCACAGTAATTGGCAAGAGGCTCGAATACTGATTGACACTGTCAGGCATGTCACTTACACCTATAGACCATTGCCAACCAGGGCTCGATACCAAAGCGAAAAGCAGAACACCAAGCACGATCGTAACGACTCCCAACGTCAAAGCCATCGCCGCAACGCTGAGCACCCTGTTCCGGAAGCGTTTCGCTAGCCAGACAGCGACCATGCACAACGATAGGTAGGAGACGATCGAAATCGCCTTAGCGCCAAGGTAGTACATTACGACGATTAAAAGATTACCATGCCGCGCGTCACCGAGTTGAACCACGTCCACCGGGAGTGCAATCAAGAACAAGACATAAAGATATGCCCCCAGCACGGCCGCCTTGGCCAGAAGCACCCTTCGCTGAGGAAGGGGACTCAGATGCATCAGCACATCTGATCCCAAATAATAGAACGAATATAGCACGTAAATGCAGTACCCTGCCACGAAGAACCAAACCAACATCTTGGTCAGGGAGTAGAGGAGAAGCATAGTATCCGAACGTAGAACGAGCCACGCTATACCAAGTGACACATTCGCGAATGCCGCAAACGCGAACGGCCAAAAGTGCTTTCTTGCCTCAATTCGCCAGGGCACGTACCGTCTCCTTAAAGAATACTTCCAATGAGACACCTGTCTCCAAAACCGAATCCGTCGACTGATTGGCTACGAGCCTGCCATGGCCTAGTATGACCACCCAATCGAAAAGCCCATCCATGTCGTCGATCAGATGAGTGCTCAGAATCACCAAGGAGTTCGGAGTTCGGTATTCCTGGATCATGTCCTTGAGTGCGTCCCGTGTAAGAGGGTCGACGGCAGCGAGTGGCTCATCAAATAGGTAAACATTCGAGCGCCGCGCGAGAGATAGGCCGAGATGAAGCTGTTCCGACATGCCGCGAGAACACTCACCAACTTTCTTATCCAAGTCGAGCTGCAAGCGCGAAAGAATTTGGCTGGCCAGCGGCTCATCAAAATCGGGATAGAGACGCGAAAACAATTGCAGGCACTCCCTCAGTGTAAGAAACTGATAGAGGAAAGGTTTGTCTGGAAGAAAGGTGATCGAACCCGGATCGGGCGCTTTGATGCGGCCATCGAATGACGAAATCAAACCCGCTAAACATCGAAGCAGAGAAGTCTTGCCAGCGCCGTTCACTCCAAAGAGACCGACCAGGCCTGCATCGTCCGGCAGATCCAGAGAGACTTGGTCGAGGGCCAGACTCTTGCCAAACTTCAAGGTAAGCTCATTGAGTGCGATTATAGGTTCCAAGTCAGCCTCCTTTCAGCGGTTAAGCAATGGCGATACCCAACTCCAAGTGTACCACAATACGAGTACCACGCTTGTGAGCTTCAGGGCCTTAACCCACCAGGGGTTCGCCAGCTTTGACTTCAACTCGTTCGTGCCCGTCAGAGCTAGGATGACACGGTACCCGTCCGAGTTCAAGAACGGCACCGCGTTGAAGACGAGGCTAAGCACCATCAATTGGATTGCAAAGAGAAGGCCATCGGAGTGTAGGACTGCGATGTTCACCACGATCGCAATCGAGTTGAGAATCACGTTTGCACCGATTCCCGCACTGTGCACAACAACCTTTTCATACTTGGAAAGGAGAAGCGATTCATTCATCCGTACGTAGAATGCTGGCAACACCACAAAGTGAAGTTTGAAGCCGACCTTATCGGCTTTCCGGCCAAACCATCGCAGCGCCAAAACGTGACCTGCCTCATGCACTGCGATCGTGAGGAACGCGAACATGACCAAGGGAAGGATGGAATCCAGTCCCGCCTGGCCAGGCGAAGCCAGTCCTAAGAAGAGGAGCTGACCCACAAGGGCTGACATCACGACGAACAGCAACCCTATGCCAAATCGATTCGACACACGTGGCTGACGAACCTGCAGGGCCGTTCGCAGATCGTGAGGAAGAACCTCGACGTTCGATTGGAAGTAGCGGCCGGATTCTTTATGGCAAATGACTGCAATGCGGTTTTCGACGCTTACCTCTAGATCGGGTGTTCGAAGTGCTAAGACAGTCAAGCTACGACCTTAGCGTAATCCAAGATCTCCGATTTTATGGCTCGGACATACGATTCATCGCTGAAAATGATACCGCAAAGTTCACATGCCGATACCACTGAGTCGACTTTAGCAACATCGCTTTCTGGTAGGGCTTCAGCTATGCGGGATTTGAACCATCCCAAGCCCTCTCGCTGGATGATCGACAGCACGGCATTTCTTTCGACCTTGGTGATCAGTGTCTCGATCGACTCGGTTTCTACCTTTCCCAACGTTAGGGGAGTATCAAAGATGACCGGCGAGCAACATGGGTAAGCATTTCCATCGTGGTGAAGGATCAGTTCAAACCCGGGGCACCGGTAGCTTGACTCCGTGATCGGCTCCCGCTCAAACTCAGAGTCTGGCAAGTCGCGTGCGGCCCCGGCTGGAACGATAGGGAAACGAGTGATGGGGACGCAATAGGCGGCAGTCCCGAGGTTCTCGATAATTTTGAAAGAGTCGCGGGTCCGGCTTACTGCCATGTTGAGAATCACCGGGATGTGGCTGGCCTTCGACGCGTTGAGAGCATTCTTTATTGTGTCCAACGGTACGTCGTCGGCATGGAACTCATCATAGCTAATGGTCAGGGAGTCAAGACCTGCCTGTCCTAGCTTGTCGAACATCTCACTTGCAGTTGCTGGGGTTCTTGCCCAGTACGCATTACTAACACAGGTTACGCGCTTCCCGGCCTTCGAGACGGTTCGGATGATGTCTAGCGCAAGATTGACTCGCAACAGCGGTTCGCCACCAGTGAGCCCTACCTCTATCACGTCTGGATGATTGACGGCATCGTCAACAATACGCCAGATGGTTTCCTCGTTGAGGCGGCTCTTGGCCCGTGGTGAGCTAGAGACGCAGCAGTGTGCGCATTCCGCATTGCAACGGGCGTCGAAGTTGAGCCCGATGCTCTGCTTTGGTCGGTTAGTCACGGGGGCTCCAGTGATAGGCGTGTTATTGGTGGCAAACGACTGAGATGAGGCACCCCTTCGCCCAGACAGTCGTGTGCTTAACACTTCTTGAAGTTGGCCGGACTAGCCGGAACCGGCAATCCAATTGCCCTTCTTCTTGATGAAGTACCACAGGTCGTCGACGATTGCCAGCTCAGCAACGTCTTCGTCCATTTCAAACTCAGCCAAGAGCGAGCCCTTCTCGGGCGTCTTGACGGAGGAGGCAATGGTGAGATCGTTCATATTATCACCTCCCTTCTTGGAGGGATTCTGCTCTGTGCGAGGGGTGCCCCACGGATGAGCAGCGTAATTCACGCCTTGTTCGAACGCAAGCGATTTTCCCAGCAAATTCGTACACAGTGCCGTCCTTGCAGCCCGAAATAGAGCCTTTGCCTGGGCACGGTGCGGGGGAATTCCTAAGGCGATCTGCTCGAATGGTCCGCCGCGGCAGCTGTAGTGGGCTCGACATGTCCACTCGTTAGCTCTGGCCCGGTCATTATTCTCCCGCCAGCGGTCCATTGCAAGGCACAATGTTTCGGCTCGTGCGGTTCCGCGGATCGAGCTTCCCGAAAGGCTGTAAGGAAGCGCCACCTGGGTTCAGTAGGCGGCAGGTAGCCGACATTTACTCCGCCTCTTTCTGGGCTACCTGGCTCGACAACGAGGAGATCCCTCGGGAGATCTACCCCGAAATGCGCGAGCAAGCCATCCGAGCCGACGGGCGCTGGCACGACGCAACCTGTTCTCCGCCACCGTCCGCTTGGTGTGCAACACCGTCCCCTGCGCCAGCATCGCCGCTTCGTCTTCGCTGCTGACCGCTACATCTGCCGCGCCGCCATAGTCGCCAACGGCAACTTGCCCTTCGTCTCGATCGGCTAGCCCACCGAAGTTCTCAAGGTCGAAGTTGCAATGCAGAACTGACCCGGCACTAGCCCCCGAGTTCAGCCTTCGCCCTCATGATCTGTACCAGCTCATCTCGCGGCGGTATCTCGCACTCGCACGCCTTGGCGCCCGCTCGAAACGCTGTCTCATCCGGGGTGCAGGCCAGGTCGCCAGCCGCCGACCGAGCATCCCATCTGACGGGCTTGCCATCGGGACCGTCCAGTACAACCCAATCGGGCCAGACATCGGAGGCCAGTTGACACAAAGCGTCGCCCTGAAGTTCGACGAAGGAGTTAGGGGGGTTTGCTATCACGTCCGTAACCCCGATGTGAAGTACCCATGCCCCGGAATTGTCGTCGCGCTCCACGCCGGTGGACTCGACGAGGTCCCAACAGGTCGTGAGGTCCTCAAATACCGCTCGGGCTGCGTCATCGGAGCACGATGTAGCCTGGATGGTGTCGGCGAACGCCGAGACTGGGATCGGTTCAGGCGGGAAACCGCCGCAACTACCTGACACGAGAACGAGCAGTGCCACCAACAAGACCAGGTGAGAGTTCTTCACGGCCTGTGACTCTAGTGGCCTCGCGGCAGCGCGCATACGTAGTTCGCGGTTGCCGAGTGGCGATTCTTGTGGCTGTTGGGACTGGCTATGGCGCAAGGGCACGAATCGGTTGAGTGGACTAGCGGACGACGCTGAACGTCTGCGCAGAGCCGAGGGACTGGAGTCGGACGATCCGCCATGGATCGTCCAGTGGCTGCGGGATCTGATCACTCGTGCTGGCTGGCGTACCCACAAGCGTTGCACGGAGGGCGGGGCAATGCTTGTGGTCCCTGAGCTGAATGGATGAACAACAAGAGCAGGATCCGATAGCCCCCCTACCCGCGGCGCTTGACGTTGCAGCGGTAACTCCCTGGAACGAACGCACGTTCGTTGTTACAATGAACATCATGTCTAGGAAATCAGCCGTCGTCCATCCCGAACCGTCGCCGTACGGCTCTGCCATGGATCTCCCGAGCGTCCAAAAACAACTTAAGCTCCTGCAGGGCGGCAAGCTGGTCACGCGGGTCATTGCTCGTGATCAGCGACAGAAGCTCGTCGACCTGGAAGCCGAGCTGCGTCGACTCATGGGCACCGTCGACCAGTTCTACAATCTGCTGGGCGCCCGCCACTGGGTCTTCACTGACTGCTTCTCCGTCGACGACATCGAGAAGATCCTCGATTCGACCGATGACGCGGAAGCTGCTGAGGCCCAGCTGATCGAGCTCCACCGCAACCCCGAAACGACCAAGTTCTGGCTGATGCGGCTCCAAGGTACCGATGGCTTGCGCCAACGGATGCACCAGATCAAGCGTGCTATGGATCACTACCAAGCTGACCAGTTCGATTCCTGCGTACTCCAACTGATCGCTGTCATGGACGGATTCGTCAACGACTTCGAGCCTGAGAAGCGACAGGGCCTGGCTGCTCGCGACCCTGAAGAGATGGTCGCTTGGGACAGCGTTGTCGGCCACAGCCTCGGACTGTCCAACGCGCTTAAGCCGTTCACCAAGACAATCAAGAAGCGGATCGACAAGGAGGTCCACGACGTCTTCCGTCACGGCATTGTCCATGGTTCGGTTATCAACTTCGACAACGTCATCGTGGCCTCCAAAGCTTGGAACCTTCTCTTCGCTCTGGATGACTGGGCGAAGGCAACCATCAAGGCTCAGCGTCCAGCCGACCCTGAGCCGCAGTTGCGAGAGGTGTTTGCTCAGCTGGCCAAGACGCAGCGGCTGAAGCAAGGCACCGAAGCGTGGGAGCCGCAGTCATTCTCTCAATCAGACGCGGGCTTCAACGAGCACGAGATTGCTGAGCGGACCAGAGATTTCATGAACGCCTGGGAGTCCGGGAACTACGGGATGCTCGCCACATTCCAACGGCGCATGCTCGTGGCTGGTGATTCACCGGGCGCTCAGGCAGGCCAGATGCGTGACCTGTTCGATTTCTTCCACCTGTCCGAGTACGAGCTTTCGGAGATAGACAACGAAGCACCCGTCATCTACAACGTGCACGGGACAGCCACGGTCAACGGGCAGCCAGGAACCTTCAAGTGTCGCTGGATTCTCGAAGAGGATGACGGCACTCCTGCCCCGCTCAGCGAGACCGCCCAGTGGGGACTGGTGTTCTGCAATCCGACGATCTGGACCCTCCAAGCAGGTCTCTCGCTGACAGGCCCAGGGGATTCATGAACCCCTCCGATATCCAGTGGGGAACAGCAGCCGACTGGGCTGCCGCCATCGGAACGATTCTTGCCTTCGGTGCGGCGCTATGGGTTATCAATCGGGAGCGGGTTGAAAGAAAGCTGGAGGCATTGCGTCGTCGCGAGGAAGATGCGCGGCGACGGCGTGCCCAGGCACAGTCGATCGCAGTCTGGATCGAAGGTGAGCTGATGCCTGATGGCTCGCAGGAGAACGGTGGCACGATCGTCAAGATCCGAAACGTCAGCGGTTCACCTGTCGACAACTGCGTCGCGCATGTTCTCCATCCGATTGGCGGTCCTAATGATGATCCTGAGCATCCCGACCACGCCCGCTGGGAAGTGCACATTGGCACCTTGCCGCCAGGTGAGACGATCAGCGACACAGTGTCTCGGGACTGGATCAACCCAGAGCTGATTGTCTTCCCTGGACTCGTCGCCCAAGTTGCCTTCACGGATTCGGAGGGAGTGCACTGGATGCGACAGGCCAACGGAACCTTGGAGGAACGAGAGTCGCCACCTCGTATGTGTTAGCGAAATCGGAGAAAGCCAGACCAGCCTGACTACTCGCACGTATCGCATAGAGTGAGGGAGAGGAGGCTGCTGTGATATCAGCAATGCCGTGCATCAGCTCGCTTGAGCGATCGGCATGTCATCACATCTTCAGGTTAACTGCCGTCTACACCTTTCGATTGCTTCCTCAGTATCGAGAGGTGCCTGGAAGTTGACTTGGAACTCACCTGTCCGTATCCCATCGAGTTCACTTGAGGTGGCGGCCCATGTGCCGGTGACGCTCATGCTGTCTGATGGCCGCATCATGATCATGGGTACTTCTGGAAGCGCCGCGGTCTCGTACGGTCGAAGGTCAACAGGGTCAAAGTCAATCTCAACTGGATAGCTCTGTAGAACCTCGTAGCCAGGCAACCAATCAAAGTTCATGGGCGAAATCGATGCTGTTAGTGCTGAGGGCAAGATCGATCCTCCCAGATTGAGTTTGAAGTCTCGTGGACCCCACGATCGTGGTGGCTTGGGAAGATCCACTAGGTCGACGTCAGGCGGAACGGCGACTACTGCGTCGGTGAATTCCACACGGATCGCCAGACCCTTGATATTGCGGTCAGAAGGGTTCGACAACTCCAGCTGAAAGCTTGAGGACCAATTGGATTCTTGGTTGGCGATGATTGCGTAGGGGAGTACCCGAATACACTCATCCAAATATTCTGTCACCTCGCGGCGGTACTTCTCTGGGGTTCGATCCTCTGGCCGCTTTGACCAGGCCTCCTCCATCATTCGGGTAGCCAGGGTTTTGGCTCTGTTGGCTGCTTCTTCGCTACTCGCGTCGCTCTCGGGTTCCTTGATCGATGCACGTAAGGCATCAAGGTCAATGGTCTTGCGTTCCTCGTCTGCCACTTGACCTCGACGCTGCGCGGCGGCTTCCCATTGCTCAAGTGGTTGCAAGAGGATCGCCTCTTGCTTCGTGCGCCAGTGATCCGACGAGACCTGACTCAAGTCCACCGATTCCAGCGCCTCTCCGATTGCTAACACAGTGATCTCGCTGAGATTCTTACGGCCCGACAACAAGCGTTCTTGGAGCACCCGCAGCTCTGCCGAGTTTGCCTGCCGCGTCTGGCCCGAACGCCGCAGATAGACCTGACCGTTGGTGCTGGTTCCGAGCTGCTTCCTCATCGTGTGGATTGGATCACCATCTCGTGGGGGTGCCACCGTGATGACCAGAATCGAATGATCTGTACCTGGATAGGTCAACCAGGTTGGTTTCCACAACGGCCCGTCGTCGCCGACGTAGGGACCAATCTTGTTGGTGAGATCGGCAGGATCCAAGGGATCATCGATCCCATAGACACTGCCGGGCTCCACTCCGACTACGAAGTGTCCGTAGCCGTCGTAGAACCGTCCAGCCTTGCTGGGGTCTCGATTCGCGAAGCCCAGAATGTTCGTCACTATGGGAAGCAGCCCATCACCCTTGAAGACCAGTGCTGACTTCCACTCCAGGGCGTACGACTCGTTGTTGGCATCCGTCTCGTACACATGCTGAATGAGGCTTAGGAGGTCGGATTCACTTGGAAAGTGGCCTGTATCCATGGCTCAGTAGGATAGGGCGTACGAAAGCGGACTGTTTCCCAAAGGGCTTGCCTCTGGCAAACAGGTGCTTGGCTTTCGCCGCAACCTTCAGCACCTCCGTATCGCGTCGTAGTCGCTCATCAGCGCGCCCGCTACTGGCGGGGTAGCCCTACGCTCCAAGGCGATCGACCGTCACCCGCACCAACTCATCCGGCCTCACTCCCAACGCCTCCGCCAACATCCACAGCGTCCTCATGCTCGGACTGTTCTTGCCTCGCTCAATCAGCGAGATGTACGTCCGATGCCGCCCACAGGCAAACGACAGCTCCTCCTGGGACATCCCCTTGGCCTCGCGCAGCTGACGCACCACTTGCCCGAACGCTGCCTCCAGCTCGTCTGCCACCCGCCCATCGTCGGGCCGTGCAGAACATCTATCTACAGCATATAGTCTGCAAGGGCGCCGATCGACCGATCGGCACTCCAGCAGAAGGAGGTGAGCCATGATCGGAGGAGGCGACGGCTAGACCAGCCGCAGATCCCAGTCTCTACACCGACCAGCCCGGCAGCACCGCTGTCCCGATGGTCGGTCCGAGACAACCACGAAGGCTCCAGGACCACTCAACGGTGGACCCCTGGAGCCTTCTGCATTTTCACAATCTTTGGTACAATGAAGTACAGCAATGCAAGACCTACTGACCCGGCTCTACCGCACCAAGACGCTCCTCTCAAGCGTCGTCTTGGTCATGGCTGGCGTCCTCCTCATGGTCATCGGCAAACGCCTGGACGGCGACGCAACCAGTTGGATCGCCCTGCTCCCATGGTCCGAGCTGGGCGGCATCCTGATCGGTGCTGGTCTGCTCTCGGTCTGGCTCGACCACTTCCTCAACCGCGAGCAAGCGGCAATCGAGGAGCTTCGACTGCGCACCATCCTCCATGAGCAGGCGCCTGCCATGCGGGACGCCGTCCTGGAAGCCTTCGCCGCCAATCATGAAGACCTGGCCCGAGTGGCCACACCCCACATGTTGGATCACGTCATCACCAACAGCTTGGCGCTGCGTCTGGATGACCAGCAGTTCGCCAGCGAGATCTACACCGACATCCGCGAGCAGGCCGTCGGCGCCAGCGAACGGTGGCATGACGCCCATCTATCCATCGAACTCAGTCCACTTCCCATGGGAAGTGGTGTCGCCAAGTCCAACACCACCGAAGCCGATACCAGCGGATTCTTCACCGTTACGGTCCGCTGGGAGTACACCGCTATTCCCAAGCATCCGCAACGCCGCTTCGTCTGCCTGTCTGACCGAGACGAGTACGCCGAACTGGCAGGCCAGCGGGGAGCAACCTCAGCCTGGTTCCTCAAGCCGGTGGATGGAGTCGACGCCAGCAAGCCGGACTCGTTCCAGCTACTTCGCTTTGCCGTCAACGGGGAAGAGCGTGCTATTCGACGCTCTGCCAAGAAGACGGGTCAGACCTACACCGCCAACGTCGGCCAAGGCCTCATTGACGCAGCCGAACCCGTAACCATCTCGTACACCTACCAGACCATCACGCGCCAGCATGGCCATCTGCTGTTCTTCGATATCGAGCAACCCACCCGAGACCTCAAGGTCGACTTCGACTACACCGATTGCGGCATCGACACCGTTAGCACCCTCGACCTCATCCCGTCCGTCAGACCCACGCGCATCGAACACTCCCCAGACAGCGTTCCCAACCCAACCGCACCATCCGAGTCGACCTCGACGGCTGGATCTTCCCACGATCAGGCGTGGCGTTCGTCTGGACGCTGGACCGTGAAGTATCTGCGGCAACGCCACGCTCATTCTGAAACTCAAGTCTGGCACCGTTGGGGTTCGCTTCAGCCGCTGGGCGTAGGTCGGATGCGCGCGAAGGGGTAGGTACTGACGGTCACCGCATCACCAAGAGGTGCTCAAGTTGCAGCCGTGTAGTCTTGAGCTACCACCTCCAGCTGGTCACAACCAGTGATCCTCCTCTGTTAGGTCATCCATCACATGCGCACCTTGTACCTGGATAGCTACCTTGGTCCAGTACAGGATCGGTCGGTCTTTGAGGCCTCGGTGTCACCGCACGACTACGACGTGGTCGTCTGGGAGCCGCACCACACGTTCCGACGCTACGAAGATCGCGCAAATGGAAACTTGGAGAAGGGCCGTCCTGCGCTGTCGGTGGACATAGGGGGCAAGCTTCGCGCCCTTACAAACGAATGGCGGAAGAGATTTCGGGAATATATGGTGGACGGTGGCATTCTGGTCGTTTTGCTCCCTGATGACGTCAGGCTGATGCTGGAGAGAGACCTCGAACGCATCGCGCGCAACTCGTGGAGCAATTCGAATCCTTCCAAATACAGCGCGTTGGACATTCTGACGGCCATCCCGCTCGGCGTGAAGACGTCCTTGGAGGGAACGGGTCGCATGATTGAGATAACTGACCCCAGATTTTCAGGGCTGGCTGCGGCTTGGGACGGCCACTTGACTTACCATCGATCAATCACGGCGCCTGTAGCCACGCTGGCGCCGGGACTGCGAATCCAAGGCACCCAGCGGGTAGTAGGCGGGCGTGTTAAGGGTGAGGAAAGAGGCACGGTAGTACTGCTGCCTGATGTTCAGCGCGAGGGTTCCGGCATCAATAGCGGGTCGAACCAAGCGAGTCGTGGCAGCGATGTACTAGCCGACGAGTTCAATCGTTGGTTGGCTGAAACGTTCACAGAAGAGCCAAATGAGCTACCAGACTGGACTAAAATCTATCAGTTTGCGTCAGAGCTGAAACGAGACGCTACGCGGCAGAAACTCGAAGAGCAGCGTAGCAACGCCTCAAAGAACCTTGAGGCATTGGCAAGTTCCCAGATGCAGGATGATCGTCTTAAACAGCTCATAGCCGCGACTGGAAAGCCGCTTGAGGAAGTTGTTTCTGAAGCCCTTTGCTTTCTAGGCTTCAAAGTAGAAGAGCGCGAGGGGCGTCGAGCCGATATCTATGCCACTGGCAGTAGCGGCGACAGAGTTCTTGTCGAGGTCAAAGGGGTTTCCAAGAGCGCAAGTGAACGGAATGCGGCCCAGCTTGAGAAGTGGGTGCTAGAGGCCATGGATGCCGACGAGCGACGCAAGGGTATCCTGATTGTCAATGGATGGAGAGATCGACCGTTGTCGAGTCGCTGCTCGCCAGTCTTTCCAAATCAGATGGTTGGCTTCAGTACGGCGCGCAGCCATTGCCTAATGACGACGACTCAGTTGCTCGGAATGGTCATTCGTTGCGGCGAGGACAAGTCCTTGCTGCGCGAAGCCGAGGAGAGCATCCTGTCGACAGTTGGGCGGCTCGAAGGGTGGGATGATATTGGTTCGATCTTCGCCAAAGTGCCAGATGACGAGATCCGTGGGACTTAGCGGACAAGATGCTAGACGGTCGCCCTGAATCGCCGTTTTTCCAGGTTTGAGAGGAACCCTTAGAAACCGCTCATCTCGGCTCCAAGCGCTAGCTCTGATCGGCTTCATGAGGAAGGAGTACTATGGCTGACCATATATCGACTCACTACGTGAAGAGCGGGTACGCAACGTCCGACGACATTGTGCTGAGCCAGACGCCGACCACGCGTACCGTGCTCCGCCCTGCGCTTCACGCTGGTGGCGTCAGAGGGGAGGTCATTCGCCAGAAGATCGGAGAAGAGGGCAATTGGGCTGACATCAATGATGTCGATTTCCGAAAGCTTCCGGCTGATTGCGGTGTGGCGATTGAGCTAAGCACCGAAGCCACCGCTCTTCTACACACGAAACTCACGCAGCTATACGAAGTCCAGAAGCAGAAAGGGGCTGCGCCTGGTGACCATAGCTATGTTGTCGCCGGGAGCGATGAGGTTGTTCTAGTAACCGGTGCCACGCGACAGAAGGCGATCAAGGAACTGGTTGACGGAGACCATTCCGAGGAGTTCTGGAACGAACTTGCCAAGAAGGATGCCGATCTTGCATCTCGCCTTGCTGCTAGTCAGCTCCAGCTTGTCCGAGAAACTGCGATACGGCAGTTTGCCGATGATATTGCCACCTACGTTAGCGACGAGGATCACTGGCAACAGTTCTTTGAGACCCATCCGTGGATGCTCCAAGCTGCATTCTCCTCCCCTGTATTCATGCTACGGGGCGAGGCGTACGTAGGCGGGAAACGAGCCGCTGGTCGACAGGGCAGCGGTGGCGTAGCAACGGATTTCCTCTTTTCAGACGAAAGCACAAAAAGTTTCGCGGTCGTCGAGATTAAGACACCTGGAGAGAAGCTCGTTGGTGGGCTGCATCGAGGTAGGGCAGATAGCGGCGATGCCCAAGAGATCTATTCGGCCTCTCCCGGACTTAGCGGCGGAGTTGTCCAAACGCGGAATCAGATGGCGGTAGCGGTTGACCACTTCAAATCAGTAATCGGTGATGAGTTCAAGGACCTGAATCAGATCCATCCCAAAGGCGTTTTGATTGTCGGCGATTCGTCGGGTCTCACGGAGCGAAAGAAGGCTTCGTTCAATTTCTTCCGGCAGGGACTGTTTAGTATGACTGTCATTACCTATGATGAGCTACTCAGCCGTTTAGGGATTCTCTACGACGTCCGCGTTGAGGAGCTGGGTGAGCCCAAGCGCTGAGTCTCCAATGACATCCAGTAGTACTCCGCCGTACGTCGTCATACTTCGCGCGTGACCGTCGCTTCAGCGCGCCACACGTTGCACCCGATCCTGTACAACAGGGTTAGAGAGCTGGTCGATGAGGGGCACTCAAGCACTGCGGGGATCAGCCGCCCCGGGTCTCCCAGAATCAAACCAGTGTCAAACGGAAGGGCACGAGGACCGACCGAAGCCGAGCAATCCCTGACCTGGTGCGACAGCATCAGTTGGGCTGAACCGTCGTGCCGGGGAGTGCCGCCTGCGGAACGTTCGCCGGGCTCGACCCGGCACGTCGGAAGTAAGGCGCCGCTCCGAAGTTCCGAGTGTTATGGGCCCCTGCGAACCAGGCCAGCCCACAACACTCGGCCCTTATGCCGGTGATGTAGTCAAGTGGGTGGTGTAGAGCTAATCGACTCTATCGGCGGCGAAGACCCGTCGACGACGGTTCGGGCGGCGACGCGGGCGCAGTTGAGGGCCCCTGCATGGATTTTGGCTGAGACCCTGGAGGACACCCTCAGCCCGGCAGACGGTCTAGGTGTCGACGTCCAAGGACTGCTGCCCCGGCCTGTCTTCGGGTCGGTAGATCGGCACCTCAGCAGCAGGGTCTCTGCTGGCACTGAGGAGACGCGAATCCCAGGTGCACAGGGATTCTGCCTTTCCGATGGCAGCCGAGCAAAGATGGATCGCGTCGGCAGGCTTCAGAACCCCACGCTCAACGACCGCACGTGCTGCGCGAGCAATTGTTCGATCAAGCTGGATCCAAAGAAACGCTGGTGAGTCGAAGGCCTCGTCGATCGACCGCAGGCCTTGGCTCGGCACACCCCCAAGATGAGCAACTTCCACCCGGACCATTTCGGACGCGACTATCCGGAGTTCCCCGCGGATAGCGGAACGGAGCAGTGCAGCGCTGGCGTCGAATCTGGCGGTGCCGGGCGAACCAACGAACAACTCGATATACACGCACGAATCGAGATAGATCCTGGGAATTTCAGTTGCCATGACTCTCTCGGTCGTCGTCGCGTAGCTCTCGTACGAACTCCTCCGGCGTCTTGTCACCGGTCCTGCCTGGGAACGCTCCGAGCAGCCGCTCGATATCGATACTGTTGTTCAGCGATGGCAACTCGCTCAGATCATGGACACCAATTCGGGTTGTTTGCCCTCGTGCATTGAGTGTCAACTGCCCGTGCGCATACACCCTCCGCCCGAAAAGGGACTTGATCCGATCGACGTCAACCTCAGGTTGATCACACCTGACAGGACGCCGACTCAACTCGTCCCTGATCCCGAACCATGGCTTCTTGCTCCTCGCGTTCAAGACATCGACAGTCCCATAGATTCCGCCGATTGCGGTCGAAGCTGGTTTGAGCGCCCTATCGACGTTGTCGATCAACCTCCTCGAGACTTCGGTGGTCGCATCCTCGCCGCCGTTCAGCAGCCTCAGAGTCAACCCTTCAGCGCCACCGGCGATCTCTCCAGCCATCTTCTTCGAGCTTCGCAGCGCCCGTTCGTCAAAGTCTGGCGGTAGCTCATCACGAGCTTCGACCATTTCGAGACCCCGGATGAGCTGCAAGACACTTCGCTCAGGGTCGGCCCCAACCGCGGCGGGTTCGGGGCGAACTTCCAAGGTAGCGGCCAAGCTTCCCAACTTGAGGTCAGTCACGTACCCACGGACGACCCGCTTCTTGGACCCGGACACGCTCTTGGCGACGCTGCGAAGAACATCATTGGCGTGCTTCAGCACTCCGGAAAACGCGTCCAACGAGATCTCTCCGGACTGACCTTGCACAATCAGCTCGAACCGGGCGACCCCCATACCCCCGACTCTACAGGAGAGCACCGACAGCCCAGCAGCCATGCTGCGGCGTGGACACACAGCACATATCGACGCCACATATTCCCGCCCGATGGACCGCTCACCCCACTCGATATCGGCCCTTATGCCGTGCTCGACAAGCACGTGCCGGGGTCGAGCGGCACGCGATCGCCGCCTGTAGATTTTAGCTCAATCGCATACGTTGTCCTGGGGACTGCTCAGCCCCACATGGTGCAGAGCGGAACTGCGGAGATCCGGTCGCCGAGTTCGTAGATGCCCGGGCCGCTGTGGATCACCGCTCCCGCTGTGAACTGGTCGCCGAGTTCATCGCGCAGCCATGCCAGATGGCGGGCATCCTTGCGTTGAGGAGCGGTGCCCGCCTTGAACTCCAGCGCAACGATTCGGCCAGGCCCAAGTTCGACAACGAGGTCGATCTCGCGTCGGCCCGCTTCAAGCCTCAAGTGATGAAGTGCAGGCCGAGGGTGCGTTTGAGCGACCTCCGGGCGCAACTGTGCGACGGCAAACGCATCGAACCACCGGCCCAGAAGCTTGGCATCGGACATCACCGCCTCGAAGGTCAGCCCGGCCGCTGCAGCGGCGAGGCCGGTATCGACGAGGTACCGTTTGCCTGTCTTGGTGAGCCGCTTGATCTGATTTGTCGACCATGCCGGCACGAGGTCATACACGTAGAGGTTGCGGAGCAGCTGGTCGTACTCGGCAGCTGTCTTGGCGTTGATATCGGCGGAGCGATACAGGGTCGAGTCGCTCGGCAGTCCAGCGTTGTGGAGCGACAGCGCGTTGAGGTACAGACGCAGCTTGGCCGGATCCTTAGAGCGGCCGTAGGCGGCGGCATCGCGCGTGATGAGGTCGTTGACGTACCCATCGAGCCAGATGAACTGCTGGCGCCGGGTGAGGTCTCGGTAGGCCACTTCCGGGAATCCGCCGCGTAGGGCTGCTGAGATGTAGCCGTCGATATCGGGGATGGTGTCGGGGAGCGTCAAGGACTCAGCTCCCTGGTGTGCCAACCGAGCGAGGAACGAGCCGTCTTTGTTGGCGGTGCTCCCAAGAACCTCGCGTTCGGTCAGGGGATACATGTCCATCCGCACGACCCGCCCGGTGCCGGGCCAGGGCTCGTTGTCGAGTTCGGCGCGTACGCTGCCGGTGAGCACGAACTGTCCCGGAGACGAGTCCCGGTCGACCCATCGCTTCACCGCGCCCAGCACCTCCGGAACCTCCTGCCACTCATCGATCAGCAGGGGCAAGGTTGCTCGGCGCAGCGCAGCATCCGGGTCGGCCCGATAGAGGGCAGCCATGCCTGGCTCATCGAGCCGGTCGACCTGGGCAACGGTTTGAGCGGCAGTAGTGGTCTTCCCTGCCGCCCGTGGGCCGGTGATCATCACTGCGGGGAAGGTCGCCATGAGTTCGGCCAGGTACGCGTCGGCCGTCCTTGCCCTGTAGCGGCTACTCAACTGAACCCGGCAGTCGTTTCGTTGCGTTGACCCGCTCCATGGGCCGAGACTACCCAGATTGCGCGTTCCTGACTACCAAGATTACGCGGTCATCGCTACCAACTTTACGCGACGGACGGAGGTCGTGCTGGCATCGCGTCAAAGATTGCAACTCCATCTGCGTCGTCGAAGACCCCGATTTCAAGTGGAACGGCGTTCGTGGATGGTCCGATGAACATCGTGACCTCAGGATCGTCGGTCTTGAATCCTCGCCAGTGGTGTCGAAGTGCTTGGAGCATGTCGCTCTCGGGGACACCGTGCTTGCGGGCGCTCGCCTCGATGCACGCTGGGGTCGGTCGTCTCAGGATTCAGTATTGTCACCTTCTCCAACGGTCCATAATCCCCTCCGTTGACCCGCTTTCCCCACTCGGTATCTACCCGAGTCGAACGCTGCATAGTCCCGGCCAGGAGCGACCGTGGACGCCGGCACTCTTGTGGGGGCGCCATCCCCAGCCAGATCAGCGAAGCCCGATCGGAACATGGGGGAACTCACGTCCAGCAGCCATGAGAGTGTGCGGGCGTTGGAGTCCGAGGGACTCATTGAGCAGACCGGTAAATCCACCCGGGGCCCACGGGACTACTGCACGCCGGAGAGCCCGGAGCCATATGCTCGACAACGGTTGGGGGCATGGAAATGAGCAGTCGGGCGGCATCAGGCGGGCGATAGGTTCACTTGGGCATGACCGAGCCCACGGGACAGCTCCAGCGACAACGCGTCGCCGTCCTCGGCTCGCTCAACGCGACGCTGCGGCGCCGATTCAGCCGCTCGACCATGCGCGGCGATCTGTTGGCGGCCCTCGTGGTGACGGCGCTGATGGTGCCGCAGTCACTGGGCTACGCGGCGCTGGCCGGCGCTCCGGTGCAGACCGGGCTGTACGCCCTGCCGTTGGCGCTGGGTGTGTACGCCTTCGTGGGGTCGTCCCCACAGCTGATTGTGGGCCCGGTTTCGACCGTGTCGGTGCTGACCGGATCGATCGTTGCGTCGCACGGGGCGAAAAGCCCTCAGGAGGCGCTGGCCCTGGTGACGGCGTTGGCGATCATCTCGGGGCTCATCCTGATGATCGCAGGGTTGCTCCGGCTGGGTTGGGTCGCCGACTTTCTCTCCAAGCCGATCGTGACCGGCTTCGTGTTTGGCCTCTCGATCTTGATCGTCGTCGGTGAGATCCCCACGTTGCTGGGATTGCCACGCGGCTCGGGCAACTTCTTCGGCAGGGTCAGCGGCATCGCCGGGCACCTCGGCGAAATCCAACCCAAGAACGCCGCCGTCGGCGCGGTGGCCCTCGCCGTGCTGTTTCTGGGGCCACGCATCAAATCGGTGGTTCCGTGGGGCCTGGTGGTGGTGATCGGCGGGCTGGTGGTCGCCAAGTTCGTCGACTTTCCGGCTGCGGGGATCGCCGAAATTGGCAAGGTGCCAAGCGGCCTTCCAGGGCTGGCGATACCCGACCTGTCCGTTGGGGACATGGGCGGTCTGCTTGCGAGCGGCGCCGCCCTGGCAATGGTGGGCCTGGCCGAAAGCTTGAGCGCCGCGAGGCTGTTTGCCTCCCAGAACGGCTATCACGTCGACGCGAATCGAGAACTCATCGGCACCGGCGCCGCCAATGTCGCCGCTGGATTCTCCGGCGGCATCGGCGTGGGCGGCAGCCTGTCGAAGACCGCCGCGGCTGACAACAGCGGCGGGCGTAGCCCACTGACCAGCCTGGCAACCATGGGCCTGGTGGTCGTGGTGGTGCTCTTCTTTGCACCATCGCTGGGTGGCCTGCCAAAAGTGGTGCTGTCGGCGGTCGTCGTTCACGCGGTGTGGCCACTGATGGACCTCAATGCACTCGCCCGTTATCGCAGCATCCGTCGAAACGACTTTGTCGGCGCCTTGGCGGCGCTCGTCGGTGTACTGGTGCTGGGCACCCTGTACGGCCTGTTGGCGGCGATCGCCCAGTCGATCCTGGGCCTGATCTATCGAACGAGCCGAATCGAGGTGGACGTACTGGGCAAGGTGCGCTCGGAGAAGGCCGCCTGGGGGTCGGTCGACCGCAACCCCAAGAACCCCACCGTGAACGGAATCATGGTGCTGCGGCTGACCAAGCCGCTGTTTTGGGTGAACGCAGCCGCCGCTGTTGAGTTGATCACCACCGAGATCGAGGCCGAGCCCGACACCGAGGCCGTCATCATCAACATGGAGGCCACGAATCAACTGGACACCACGAGCGCCGACGCGCTTGGAGAGTTGATTGGGCACCTGCACCGGCACGGTATCGATGTGCATCTCGTCCGGGTCATCTACCCGACCCGGCAGGTGCTCGAGGCATCCGGGGTGCACGACATCCTGGGACCGGATCACATGTGGCGCACCATCTCACAAGGCGTCAAGGCGGCGAAGAAGGCCCGCAAGGCGAACGAATAGGCCTCGTCGATGGTTCGTTGCGAACAATGACCGGACCCAAACGGCATCACCTGCCGTGCACTGCCGGGTCCGGCCCCACCGCTTGCACGTATTCTGATCCGGTTTCCCCAAACGCCTGAACCCGAAAGCCCGACGTGACCCGCACCACCCTTCGTGACCTCTGGGCGCACAAGCGCCGCCTGATCTCCACCTGCATTGCCGTGTTGCTGGGCGTGGCCTTCATGTCGGGCACCCTGGTGCTGACCAGCACGATCAACAGTGTGTTCGACGATCTGTTTGCCGCGGGCACCAAAGGTACCGACGCCGTGGTGCGCGGGCCGGTGCTGTTCAAATCGGAGCGTGGTGGCGAACAGCGCGACCGCCTTCCCGAAGACGTCGTCACCAAGGTGCGAGCAGTACCGGGAGTGGCGGCGGCCAGCCCGGCGATTGCGTCGTTCGAGTTCACCCTTCTGAACAAGAAGGGCGACCCGATGGGTGGTGCGGGCCCGCCCACCATCATCGGGTCGTGGGACACCGACCCGACCCTCAATCCCTACCAGGTGGTCAGCGGGCGGGCGCCCGAGGCCAATGGCGAAGCCGTGATCAACCGCGCCGCCGCCAACGACGGACCCTTCGAGGTGGGCGACACGTTGGTGTTGGTCACCCCCGAGGGCCAACAGAAGCTGAAGCTGGTGGGCATCAGCCGGTTTGGCGACGCCGACTCCTCCGGCGGGGTCATCTCGGTGGCAACGACCCTGGCTCAGGCACAAACGCTGGCCGGCGCTTCCAACAAGCTGGACCAGGTGAACGCTCGGGCCAAGGCGGGCATCAGCCCCGACCAACTCGTCACCCAACTCCGGGCCGCCAAGGTGGCACCCGGCGCCAACGTCATCACCGGAGAGGCGTTGGCGAAGGAGCAGGCAACCGACCTGAAGGACGTCTTCGGGTTCTTCTCAAAGATCCTGTTGACCTTCGCCTTCATCGCGCTGTTCGTCGGCATCTTCATCATCTCGAACACGTTCAGCATCCTGCTGGCGCAACGCACCAAACAGTTGGCCCTGATGCGTGCCCTCGGCGCCAGCCGCCGTCAGGTGCTGGGCTCGGTGCTGCTGGAGGCCGGGATCATCGGGGTGATCTCGGCCCTCCTCGGCTTTGTCGCCGGCGTCGGTTTGGCCCAGGCGGCATTCGTACTGCTGCGCAAAGCCGGGTTGGACCTGCCCTCGACCGGCCTCACCATCACCGCCGGCAACGCGGCGGTGTCGATCCTGGTTGGGTTGGCCATCACGGCCGGTTCGGCAATGCTGCCGGCAATCCGGGCCACCCGCGTGCCGCCGATCGCTGCGCTACAGGACGTGGCAACCGACGAATCAGACCGGTCGCGATTCCGTGCTGCGGCCGGGGCGGTGGCGGCGGTGATCGGCGTGGTGCTGCTGCTCCCGTCGTTTGGGAGCGACCCGAGCACCGACCGCCTGCCCACCATCGGTCTGGGCATGGCGCTGGTGGTGGTGGCCGTGCTGATCCTTGGCCCGGTCTACGCCCGGCCGCTCTCCAACCTGGTCGGTTCCCCCCTCCCGAAGCTGAAGGGCGTCACCGGACGGCTCTCACGTCAGAACGCCACGCGCAATCCACGCCGCACTGCGTCCACCGCATCGGCCCTCATCATCGGCGTGACCCTGATTGGGTTCATCACCATCTTCGCCAACTCGGCGCAGTCGTCGGTGACGAAGTCGATCAGCGGCGGGTTCAAAGGCGACTACATCGTGCAGCCCGCCAGCCAGCAGACGTTTGCGGGCGCCGGTCCCGAGCTGAGCGAACGGATGGCCAAGGTGCCGGGTGTGGCCGACGTGACCGCCATCGCCGGCGCCGAGGCCCTGCTGGAACTGCCGGACGGAACCAAGTCACCCGCCATTCTCGCCGGCATCGACCCGGCCACCTACACCAAGCTGTTCGACGCCAAGATGGAGCGGGGTGCGCTGACCGACCTGCGCGACGGTCAGATCGTCGTCGATCGACAGGTGGCTGAAAAGAACAAGCTGAGCATCGGCGACTCGGTGAAGTTGACCGGCAGAAACGGCGCCACACTGACGTTCAAGGTGGCGGCGATCAGCGACGAACGGGTGCTGCTCGGCCAGTGGAGCACCACGCGTGCCGACGCCTCACGTCTCACCGAACAGCCCACCGACTTCCTCGTCGCCATCAAGGCCGCGGCCGGCACCCCGCCTGCGTCGCTCCGCCCGGAGCTCAAGAAGATCGCCAAAGACTTCCCCACCATGAAGCTTCAGGACCGGGAGGAGTTCACCGGCAGCATCGTGACCCAGATCAGCGCCCTATTGAACGTGATTTATGGTTTGCTGGCGGTGTCGGTGGTGATCGCCCTGATCGGCATTGCCAACACCCTGTCGCTGTCGATCCACGAACGCACCAGGGAGGTGGGGCTGCTGCGGGCAACCGGCATGACCCGACGGCAGCTTCGGTCGTCGGTGCGCTGGGAGGCGGTGATCGTGGCGCTGATGGGTACCGGAATCGGGCTCTTGCTCGGGCTCGGCCTCAGCTTCACCCTGATTCAGGCCCTCAAGAGCCAGGGCTTCAACACCTTCGCCATCCCCGTCGGGGGTCTGGTGACCGTGGTGGTGTTCGGTGCCGCCGTCGGTGTGATCGCATCGATCCGGCCCGCCTCAAAGGCCGCCAAACTGAACGTGCTGGAGGCGATCTCCAGCGAGTAGGTGTCCTCGGCCGACCCGGTCAGCCATCGCCGGGGTCGGCCGCGGGGCCGATGCCCTCGTCCGCCTCGTCGCCGATGAAGTCGGCGTTGTCGCCCTGACGAATCTCGTCGGTGATGATTCGACGCCGGATCTGCAGGTCGCCGGCGGTGCCCACCACCTCCAGATCGTCGATGGCCACCAACTCGCCATCGCGGAACCGCAGTAGGGCGGCGCCGGCCGGCAGGTCGTTCTCCACCAGCAGCGAGCCCAACCCGGTGGCGCCGGTGGACCCAACCTCCCACACCACCGTGCCGTTGCGGGCGCCCAGCCGTGAACGGTGTCCATGTCCAACGATGGCCAACGGCACCTGGCCCACCAGGTCACGCAGAATCACCGGGTTGTGCACGGCCAGCACGTCGGGTTGCTCGCGTTCCAACAGTTGGGCCACCGCAGGCGCTGCGGCGTACTCGGTGGCCTTGCGCTGCTCCTTGGGTACCGGGTTGGCGGTGGTGATCACCGGATCGTCGAAGCCGGCGATCCTCACCCCCTCCACGTCGACGACCCTGTTGTGGAGCGCCGTGATGCCGGGCGTGGCCTTGATGGCCCGCCGGTTGGGGCGAGAGTCGTGGTTGCCGGCGACGTACAGGTACGGCACCGGAAAGTCGGCGAGCGCGTCGGCGTAGACGCCCTCAAAGCTGGAGCCGAACGAGGTGGTGTCGCCCGTGTCGACCACCGCATCCACATCGAATGAGGTGGCCAGACGACGGGCCAGCTGGGCACCGATGGGGTTGAGGTGCAGGTCGGAGATGTGCAGGATCACCACCTCGCCCTCCGAATCGGCGATCGACTGGGTGAGCGTGGCCGAGTACAGGCCCGCCAGACGATTGGTCAGGGCGCTGACCCGCCGGTCCAACGGCCCCTCGGTGGTGGAGATCGACGCCATCATCTGGCGCCCGGCATCCACTGGGCCCTCATAGGTGAGCTCATCAAAGCGCCGGCTGTCGAACCCGGGCAGCGCCGAAGCGGCAAGCACCACGGCCAGCAGACCCCCGCCAACAGCACCCAGCACCACCGTGCGCTTGCGTCGCCACGGCAATACCGCCGCAGCGACCGCTCCGACCAAGGCGGCGACCAGGCCGAAACGCACGACGGCGGCGGTCAGCGCACCCCGGGTATCGGCCTCGATCGAGGAGCGCAGCGCCGACGCGTCGACGCGCCCGTCGCTGCCGATCAGCTGGGGCACGTCAAGGGAACGCAGCTCCATGCGCACCTCCACCGGACCCCGGTGGGTGGGGGCGCTCGCCTGTCCCAACGGCGGAAGGCCCAGAGTGGTGTGGCCGCGCGCGGTGGGCCAGAACCCAATCGACACCGAGCCGGGGCCCACCGGGTGATCGGAGCTGCCGAGCATCGGGGCCAGCAGCAGCACCGCAAGCGCCACCACGCACACGGTGACCGCCGCCCGAACCCACCGCAGACGCGACGGCGCAGCGGGAGCCTGCGGGGCTGGATCGGCCATGCCCGATCGTACCGTCGGTGCCACGGCCGCCCGCGGGGTGACGGTTGCGGCGAAGGTCAATCTGACACCAGCCACCCACGGCCTGGCAGAATCGTGTCTCGGCACATCTGCCAGAAGGGGGAGCCAATGAGGCGCATGGGGATCGGGATCGGGGTGCTTGCAGTGGTCATGATGAGCGCAGGTTGCGGAGGTGGCGACTCGGGTGGCGACGACGCCACTCCAAAAGACGCCACCAGCACAACGGCCGCATCGACCGGTGGCGATGAGGCGGGCTCCACAGAAGCCCCGAAGCGACCCGACGGCCCGGCAGGCACCTTCGGCGACGAGTTGACCGGCGGCAACGGCCTTTCGCTGCTTGCTGCAGGCGAGCTTCCCGATTTGGCCGAGGCCGGGTACACCGAGGGCGAGTACCCGGTGTCGGGCACGGCCACGGGCTACAAGTCCGACGGCGAACTCCCCGCCGACGGCACCTTCAAATTGATCGAACAGGGCTCGGGCGAATACAACACCCGGGTGGTGGTTCGTCGCCCCAAGGATCCAGCGAACTTCAACGGCACGGTGGTGGTCGAGTGGAACAACGTGAGTTCCGGTGCCGATGTGGCTCCCGACTACACCTACATGGCCGACGAGATCGTGCGCAACGGCTACGCGTGGGTGGGTGTGTCGGCGCAACACATCGGCATCGAAGGTGGCACGGTGGCCGTCGAGGCCCCAGGCGCAGAGTTCACCGGCGCGGGCAAGGGTCTGAAGGCATTCGACCCGGCGCGATACGGCGACCTGAAACATCCAGGCGACGCCTTCAGCTACGACATCTACACCCAGGTTGGACGGGCACTCCGCCAGGAGGGCGGCTCCAACCCCCTGGGCGACCTCGACGTGCAGCGTCTGCTTGCTGTTGGTGAATCGCAGTCGGCGTTTGCCCTCACCACCTACGTCAACGGGGTGCAGCCGCTGACCGAGGAGTTTGACGGGTTCATCATCCACAGCCGTGGCGGCGCGGCGGCGCCGCTGGGCAAGCCGGGCGAGGGCATCGACATCGCCGGCACCATCGCCGGGCAGCCCACCACGATTCGCACCGATCTTGAGGTGCCGGTCATCACGGTGCAAACCGAAAGCGACGTGCTGGGCATCCTGGATTCCTATCCCTCCCGACAGGACGACAACGACAAGTTCCGTCTGTGGGAGATCGCCGGAACGGCCCACGCCGACTACTACCAGTTGGGTGCCACCGAGGAACTGCTGAAGTGCCCCAAACCGATCAACCGCGGCCAACAAAGCTTCGTGCTGAAGGCGGCGCTGCGCCAACTGGAGGACTGGGCCAAGAACGGTGAGGCCCCACCCAAGGCCGCCCGTCTGGACGTCGACAGCTCGGGCGCCCAGCCCGTCTACAAGCACGACGACGTGGGCAACGTCACCGGAGGCGTCCGCACCCCAGCAGTGGAGGCACCCGTCGATGTGCTGTCCGGGCTGCCGGCTGAAGGGGCCAACGTCATCTGCATGCTGATGGGCTCGACCACGCCAATTCCGCCCGCCGACCTGGCCAGGATGTACGACTCCCCGAAGGCCTACGACGACGACTACGCCACGGCCGCCGATGCCGCCATCGACGCCAAGTTTGTGCTGGAAGACGACCGGGAGGCCCTCATCGCCGAGGCCCAACCCGACCGCATCGCAGGCTGACCTCAAGCCGGGGCCGACTGCGGGGACGCTGTGGTGACGGATGGCTGCCGGCCACACACAGCAGAACTGTTCAACGCGGACAGGACATGGGACACTGACGCACTTCCGAGGAGGGGCACACCCATGAAGACCCACACCAGGCATCGTTGGTTTGCCGCGCTGATCGCAGCCGTCGCCATCGCCGGGCTCTCGCTGAGCAGCGGCACTTCGGTCGGCGCTCAGAGCACACCTTCAACCGTTCCGGCCGCCACACCCGAGACCGCCACACCCGAGGTGCAGCCCGCATCGTTGGGGCCGATTGGCCACCAAGGGCGTTGGCTGACCACCGCCGATGGGCGCGTGCTCATGTTGAACGGCACCAACTTCGTCGACAAGAACCTGTTTACCCCGGCGGGGTATGGCTTCGAAGAAGACGACGCCCAGTGGTTGGCCGCCAACGGGTTTGACGCGGTTCGGCTGGGCTTCAACGCCGGTGCGGTCATGCCAACCCCAGGCGTCATCGACACCGCCTACGTGGACTCGTTCGTCGAAACCGTTGAGCTGCTGGAGGCCAACGGCCTGCTGGTGCTGATCGACCTGCATCAGGACGGCTGGGGCCCCTCGTTGGGCAGCAACGGGTTTCCCGAATGGATGACGCTCACCCATGGCGCCGAGAACACCGGTACCCCCTTTCCGTTGTACTACCTGACCAACCCGGCAATTCAGGTGGCATTCGACAGCTTCTGGGCCAACGAGAAGGGGCCGGGTGGCGTGCCTCTACAGGACCGGGTGGCCACCGTGTTCGACGTGATGGCACAGCGACTGGCCGGCAGCGACGCCATTTTGGGTTGGGACCTGCTCAACGAGCCGTGGCCTGGAACCAACTTCGGACCGTGTATTGAGAGCGGCCCCGGCTGCCCCGCACAGGACAAGGCCTCACTCGACCCGTACTACTCGCGTATGACCGGTGCCATTCGCAACGCCGGCGCCGAACAGCTGGTGTTCGGTGAACCCTGGGTGCTGTTCAACTTCGGTGAGCCAGACACCAACATCGCCTTGCCGGGTGGCGACGCCAACAGCGGTCTCAGCTTCCACGTGTACCCCCTGTCTGACGACAAGGTCCCGGTGGTGATGGACAAGGCGGAAGCCTGGTCGGCCACAACCGGCGGTGCGCTGCTGAACACCGAGTTTGGCGCCAACCCCGACCCGAAGTTCACCGACATGAACATCAAGGAGTTCGACCGGGCGTTGATCCCCTGGATGCACTGGGCCTACAACGAGAACACCATCGAGGACCTGAAGGCGCCGCCCTCCGACCACGAGGCCGACAACGTCGATGCGCTGGTGCGGCCCCACCCGCTGGCTATTGGCGGTACCCCAACCCGGCTGGACTACGACCTGCCGACGCGGGTGATGCGCTTCACGTGGGACACCACCGGACCAGACGGCACACAGTTTCCCGCCGACACCGAAACCGTGTTTCAGGTGGCCCCGCGCACCTACCCCAAGGGCTACAAGGTGCTGACCGTCGGGGCGACGGTGACCTCGGAGCCAAATGCGGCTTCGCTGACCGTTGTGGCCGACGGCTCGACCGCCGAGCCCAAGGTGGTCGTCTATCCGGCCGACTCGCCGACACCCAGCCTGGACTTCCCCGAGGTTGAACTGCCCGCAACACCCATCACCCCCGGGCCGTCCACCGACGAGCCTCCTGCCGCCGAACCCTCCTCGAACGGCAATGCACCATCAAACGGCAATGCACCATCGGACGGCAATGCACCATCAAACGGCAATGCACCTTCAAACGGCAAGGCACCATCGGCCGGCAACCAGCCGACGGACGGGAACGAGGCCGGTGCCCCGGTCGCATCGACCGGGCCCATCACCGCTCCGCTGACGCCCCGCTTTACCGGTTGACCCCCGGCGGCCGCGCCGGGATCGGGCCGCACGGTACGGTCGAACCATGGGTGACAACCTCGACCAACCACTGGTACTTCGCTCCGATCTCGACCACGTCGCCACGCTGACGCTGAACCGGCCGGCAGCACGCAACGCCCTGTCCGAGCCCATGCTGGATGCGCTCGCCGCCCGGCTCGACGAGGTGGACGCCGACCCCACGGTGCACGTGGTGGTGCTGACCGGGGCCGGACCCGCGTTCTGTGCCGGACACGACCTGCGCGAGGTTCGTTCCAACGAAGAGCCCGAGTTTCGCGAACGCCTCTTTGCCCGCTGCTCCAACGTAATGATGCAACTCACCCGCCTGCGCCGGCCGGTGATCGCACAGGTGGCGGGCGTGGCCACCGCAGCCGGGTGCCAGCTGGTTGCCAGCTGCGACCTGGCGGTCGCAGGCGAGTCGTCCCGCTTCGCCACCCCAGGTGTGAACATCGGCCTGTTCTGCTCGACACCGATGGTTGCCCTTACCCGCACGGTTGCTCCCAAGCACGCCCTTGAAATGTTGCTGACCGGCGACATGATCGATGCCACCGAGGCCCACCGCATCGGGCTGATCAACCGGGTCGTTCCCGACCCGCGGCTGGCAGATGCCACCGAGGAGCTGGCGCGGACCATCGCCTCCAAATCACCCATGACCGTGGCCCTCGGCAAGGCCGCATACTGGAAACAGCGCGACCTACCCTTGGCCGACGCTTACGCGCACACCTCACGCGTGATGGTGGACAACCTGGCAACCAACGACGCCGCAGAAGGCATCGGAGCGTTCCTCGACAAGCGATCTCCCACCTGGATCGGGTCCTGAGTCACCGCCCGGCAAGCTCCGCCACCCCGGCGACGAATGCCTCGACATCCTCGATGGTGGTGTCCCATGCGGTCATCCATCGCACCTGGTGTTTGGTCACATCCCAGTCCCAGAAGAAGCTCCAGGCCTGAAGCGGTTTGATGATGGAGGGCGGCAGAGCGGGATAGATGCTGTTGACAGCGGGCGATGGCCCGGCCTCGACGCCCGGGAGGACGGCCACCCGATCGTGCAACAGCTGCGCCATGGTGTTGGAGTGCTCGCCCAGACACAGCCAGAGATCGTCTGCCAGCACCGCGTTGAACTGCGCTGCGAGGAACCGCATCTTCGACGGCAGCTGGGTCACCTGCTTGCGCACGTACTCCGACCCCACGGCCGCCTCGCGGTTGAGGAACACGACAGCGTCGGCGCCCAACAGGCCGTTTTTGGTTCCGCCAAACGAGACGGCGTCCACCCCGGCGTCGACGGTGAAGGACCGCAGCGCCTCGCGAGTTCCACCCAACGACGCGGTGGCGTTGGCGATGCGGGCACCGTCAAGATGCACCAGCATGCCCAGCTCGTGGGCGGTGTCGCACAACGCTGCGATCTCCGCCGCCGTGTACAGGGTGCCCAGCTCGGTCGGCTGAGTCATGCTGAGCACCCCCGGTTGGGCATGGTGCACAGCCCCCAGATCGGCGCCGACCACCCGCAGCTGGGCGGGAGTGACCTTGGCATCTTCGGCGGGCAGGTCGATGAGTTTGGTGCCCAGGATGCGCTCGGGCGCAGCGGTTTCATCGATGTTGATGTGGGCCCAACTGCTGCACACCACGGCGTGGTGCGGCCCGCGCAGCGAGGCCATCAGGGTGGCCAGCACCGCCACGTTGGCGCCGGTGCCGTTGAACGTCAGGCGCGTGACGACGTCGGCATCGAAGAGCTCGCTGAACGCCGCCTCACAACGCGCTGTGTGTGCGTCCTCGCCGTAGGCCAGGGCATGGCCCGCGTTGGCGGCGACCACCGCCTCGATCACGGCGGGGTGGGCTCCGGCGGCGTTGTCGCTGGCAAATGAACGGCTTGGCGCCGCAGCGGTCAGGGGCATGCCCGACCGTACCGCCAAAGGTCAGTCGTCCACCGGCGAAGGGGTGACATCCTCGAGGATGCCGTCGACGAAGCCCGCCACCTTCTTCGACCACAGGTAACCGACGTGGTTGCCCGGGAACCAACTGATGGTGGGTTCCTCCCAGTGATGCCACAACGCCTGGGTTTGGCTGGGCACCGCCATGCGGTCGCCCAACCCGGCGAAGATGAACCGCTTCTCAAACGGCACGAGCGTGGGCATGGCCAGCGGCGACACCGCGCGGTAGACCCGCTCGGCGTTACCTTCGAGAATGCCATGTTCGACCGACCGCTCCCGCACGTGCTGGGGCGCCTGGTGGGAGAACAATCCGGGGAAGTCGCTCACGGGGATGCCGGCGATCGCAGCGTCGAGATCACCGTCGAGGCAGGTGGTCAGCGAGGCCACGTACCCTCCCAGCGACACGCCGTGCAACACCACCGACGTGGGGTCCTGGGCACGCACCCAACTGAGCAGGCGGCGCATGTCCCACGCCGACTGAGCCAGTGCGTGTACGCCGTTCATCATGTCGAACCCGAGGAACTGTTCACCGCCCAGGCGGGACGGGCGACGGCTGCCGTGCACCGGCAGGACGATGGCCGCCACGTTCCAGCCCAGGTCGTGATGCAGATGCTGGGCCCGAAAGGTGATCATGTCAGCGACGGCTGCACCCGTGCCGAACCCGTGCACACACACCACCCAGGGGCGCGGTCCATCGTCGTGTTCAAGCACCCAGGCGGAAGCCGTGTGGTTTTGTTGGAACGCCTCCCACCGCTCTGCCCCCGGCTCCTCCGGACGTGCGTGAAAGTCGCTGTCCCAGCTGATACGCCGGTAGCGCTGCCCGAGCGCCCAACCCCAGGTGGAGACCACGTCGGCCAACGGTCGAGGATCATCGTGATAGCTGCGGGGGTCGTCCAGCCAGCCGCGTTGCTCGAACAGTGCTGCGGCCTCCTCCAACTCGGCTGAGACACGGTGATAGTCGGCACGTCGGGGAAATCGGCTGGGGCCCTGCATCAGCGCCACGACGGCCTCGTCCATCGCCACCTGGCCGGCGAGGGCGGCCGTCATGCGGATCTTGGGAGCGCCCGGGATGTGACCGGCCTCGGTCAGTACCGCCTGAATGGCCCAGCGAGCGGTACGTGGGCCCACGGTGGTCAGCCGCGCCAGGGGCATGCGCGCCAGGCCCTTCTCCACCCGATTCACCAACGTGATCGACCCGGCCTCCTCCTCTTCGGAAACAGCGGTCACGTCCTCGATCTGGGCGTCGGGGTCGGGTGAAGTGCGATTGGGGCGCAGCGCCATGGTCATGTCGCCTTCTTGGCCGGAGCCTTCTTGGCCGGAGCCTTCTTGGCAGGGCTCTTCTTGGCCGGAGCCTTCTTGGCCGGAGCCTTCTTGGCCGGAGCCTTCCTCGCCGGACTCTTCTTCACGGCCGGCGTCTTGGGCTCGGTCGCCTCGGCTTCCACCGCCGCCACCGCGGCCTGCCGCAGCACTTCGATGGCATCGACGATACCGTCGGTCACCTCGTCGACGTCGGGGGCGATGTCGGGGCAGGCGATCACCCCGATGTCCATGTTGCCCATGTTGGACAACACCGTGATGTTCAACCCCGACCCCTCGATCAACGGCCCAAACGGATACATGCCCACCAGTTGGGCCCCGGCGATGTAGAGAGGAAACGGGGGGCCGGGAACGTTGGAGATGACCAGGTTGTGGATCGGTGCGAGTCGATCGGCCAGACCGGCCGAGCTGTAGAGGCGGCTGGCCAGGTTGAAGATGGCCGGAGGGGTCACCTCGGTGACGTCGCCGATCATGTCGGCCCCGATCGCACCGTGTACCGCCTTGGCATCCCGGGTGTCCACCCGAACCGCCCGCAACTGGTCGACCGGGTCGGTCAGGTGCACCGGCAGGCGCACAAACATGTTGGACACCTGATTGGCCGACGACCCGTCGGTCACCTTGCCCCGCACCGACACCGGCACGCTGACCACCAGCGGACGCTCGAAGGTTTCGCCCCGGTTGGCCAGGTAGGAGCGCAACGACTGGGTGCACGCCGCCAGCACCACGTCGTTGACCGTGGCACCAAAGGTGGACTTCACGAACTTCAGATCGTCCAACGCACACATGGAGAACGCCACCGAACGACGGGCGGTGATCGAACGGTTGAACAACGTACGGGGCGCATCGAATGGGCGGGCCATCGTGGGGCCGTCCGAGCTGCCGGTGACGTTGAGCATCACCCGCCCAACCGAGCCAAGGCCTCGGCCAAGGGCCCGGACGCCGCGCAGCGGATCGACCACTCGCGATGCCACGGCACCTGCCATCAACCGCACAAAGTTCGGCACCGAATCCTCGGGCTCAAACGGGGGCGGATCCTCCATTTCGAACTCCGGCTTGAGGTCGACCAGTTGCACCATCAGGTCGGTGCCACTCGTGCCGTCGACCAGAATGTGATGGATCTTTGAGACCATCGCCACCTTGCCGTCTTCGAGCCCCTCCAGCAGCACCATGTCCCACAGCGGACGATCGCGGTCCAGCGGCTCGGACGCATACCGCCCCACCCACTCGGCCAAACCCGCCCGGCTGCCGTCGACGAGCGAGTCGGAATGAAGGTGGTTATCGAGGTCGAAGTCGGGGTCGTCCACCAGGACCGGATGATCGATTCCCAGCGGAACGATCCTCAACCGGCGTCGAAACGGCGGAATTCGATGCAACCGCGACGTGACGAACCTGCGGAAGAGATCGAAGGAGAAGCCGTCGGGGGCGGTGGATGGGTCGATCAGCATGACCCCGGTGACATGCATGTGGACCACCGGGTTTTCCATATAGAGAAATGAGGCGTCGGCGGCAGTCGTTCGTTCCATGGACGCTCAGTCTGTCAGCGCCGGCAGCGGCCGTCACGCTGGCCCGGTCGAAACCGCCATGCCTCGCTTGGATGCTCCGCCTTGACAGGCAACTTACAGAGAATCATTCGGGCGGCATCCAAAAGGAGTCTGGTCATGGCAACTCCGCTGGCAAGCCTTTTGGACGCATTCGCAGACGACAAGAGCGTCGATGTGATCCAGGCCGGAACGCTCCGAACCACTCGTGGAACCGCACTCGTCCTCGCTTCAATTCTGCCGATCTTCTACGCGCTCGACGCGGTCACCGACATCAAATGGCTGACCGATGAGCGAAAGTTTCTGGCGGCAATCGCCGCCGGATTCATCTGGGCGATTGTCAGCGCCGCCGATTCGCTCGCGCGGGGGCTGGCCACCAAGGCAACAGATCCGGCACAGGCTGCGGCGCAGGCCTTCTCTGCCTTGCCTACACCGCTGAAGTGTGTGCAGACCGCTGGAGAGGACAACCCGGGTTGGAAGGCCGTCGCCATCCGCAACGCCCAACAGGGCTCGGGGCCAGAATTCCTGGTCGTCAAGGGCACCACGACCGCCTGGGTCAAGGCCACAGACCTCAAATTCGGCTGAGCGCGCCCCCACACTTCGCCGGGACCGCAGTCGCTTGAAAATCGCCGCCGATCATCGGTGGCTCCTGATGGCTGACCGCCACGACGGCCAGGTGGTGGTCGGCCAATGAGTTGCTCGACCTCGGTCGGTGGGCCCACGGTGAGATGGTGCCCATACGTGACGCACCGGTCCAGTTGGGGCCGGCCCGCCTTTCCGAGGCCGAAGTCGAGGCCGAAGTCGAGGCCGAAGTCGAGGCCTTAGGTGCGGTACTGCACCCGTAGACCGTCAGCAGGCGACCAGGTGGTGAACTCCAGTTGTTTGTCGATGACTTTCACGACGCTGGCCTTTGTCACATCAAGGATGAAAGCCGCTCCCTCCTCGCCCCCGGTAGCGGCATCCGCTACAAGCACTCCTGCCAATTTTGCATCCCCCGAGCTGAGGTCATCCTCGATCGGCGAAGAGTGCAGTTCCACCCGTGGGTCTCGACCAACATCGGCGAGCTTGTGTGAGTCCGGCATCATGCCAAGCCCGACCGCTCCGGCATGGTGAGTGGCGGGAGGAACACCTGGACCAACGGACCGATCCCCAAGGCAAAGACCGCTGTGCCCACGCCGATCGCTCCCCCGAGCGCCACGCCGATCGCCAAAGCGGCGACCTCGACGGACGTCCGTGCAACCCGAATTGAGATCGGTCGTCCTGCAAGCCTGAGACCAGAGAGCCCCGTCATCAACCCATCACGTGGCCCAGGTCCCAGACCGGCTCCGATGTAAAAGCCGGACCCGATGGCGATCGTGACCACTCCCCCGAGCATCATCAGCACCCGCGGCAGTAGCAGATCGAGGTCGGGCACGATCGGCATCATCATGTCGACGAAGGCACCAATGAGCACTGCGTTCAGGACCGTTCCAAGACCAGGCCTGACCCGCAGGGGGATCCACAACAACAGCAGCACTACGCCGGTGATCACGATGACCGTTCCAACGCCGATGCCGGTGAGTTCGCTGACGCCCGTGTGGAAGACATCCCAGGGGGCGGCTCCAAGCTTGGCCCGAATCAGCAGCGTGATTCCCACGGCGAACAAGAACAGTCCAAACACGCAGCGAACAAGCCGTTCCATTGGGACCTACGCCGCCGCTCCGCCACCCCAGGGAACGGTGATCAGTTCCATGGAGACCAGGATTGCGGGGTGGGAGCCCTCACGGTTGTCACGCGTGACGCTCACCAGGTGATCCAGCTCGATAGCCACCGGGTGAGATTAGAGCGATTCACCAAGGAGGTGGTCGAGCGTGGCCTACCCCCGGCCTGGCGACCGGCCGCGTCGCTTCCGCCACCGCCAGAGAACCGTGCCGCCAACCAGGACCGTGGCGCCGATGACCGCCCCAACAAGAGTGCCGGAGTTGCGGGCACCAACGCGGCGGGGTTCACCGTCGGCGACCTCAACGACCTCGAGGTATAAACGGCGCTGCGCCCCAGGCACTTCGAGGTCTCCCGGCTCCCAGCCGTGGTACACCATCCACACGTCGCCAAGCGCCCCGAAGAACTCCTGGCCTCCTGGCCCGCGGGCGAACTTTGTGGAGTCCATCCACGGGTCCGCGGTCGATCGCCGGCACGGGCCGGAGACGGACTCACACGTCGCCCAGCCAATCGCGTAACGCTCGCTGTCCCAGGCGTTGGCCGAATAGAACAGCAGGTAGTCGTCCGGAGTCACCACCATTGATGGTCCTTCGATCAGTTCACCCTCCCAGCCCGCCCGAGCATCGAGCAGTCGCGCAGGATCGCCAAGCAGCGACCGGCCGCCGGGGGCCAGTTCCTGGGACCAGAGCGACGTGGGGAGTCCGCAACAGTTGCCATCGTTCTTGAACAGCAGCCAGTTCGCCCCATCCCGATCGGTGACGATGCTCGGGTCGATCGACCCGCCCAAGTCCCGTTGGCACACCATGGGCCCCTCCGAGTCGTCCACAAACGGACCGGAGGGAGCCGCCGAAACAGCGCTGGAGATGCACTGCGTTTCGGTATCGGCAAGACGCGTCACGTAGTAGAGGACATAGCGCTCAACGTCGGCCAGAACCGCCGGCGCCCAAACGAACCCAGGGTCGGACCATTCCGGAAGCTTGGGGAGCGCATCGCCGAGGTACCGCGCTGCGAGGGGGTCCTCCACCACCAGAATCGGGACGTTCGCGTCGTCGGTGTTGGTGCTGTACGCAAAGAAGGAATCGCCCACCCGCAACACGTACGGGTCAGCGAAGTCACCGTTGAATACCGGAACGCCGCGGAGCAGGCCGCGGGCCGGTCTCAAGGCGGCCCGCTCGCCCCCCGCCCGCTCGGCAACCGCCGCTGGGCCGTCCGTCTGACGGCGTTGCCCGGGCCGCGCCACGACCTCGTCGGCGTCGGAGCCACATCCGGCCACACCCCACATGGCGAGCAGGATGGCAACCACCCCTGTGATCGTCATTGATCGAGTCGGGATGCTCATCCACGTCGAGTGTCTCACATCAACCTGACCGGAATCTTCCGTCAGGCGGTGCGTAGCGAACCCGCTGCCCGGCGGTACACCTACGGTGCGCCCACCGCCTCGACCGGTGGCGGGGCGATCTCGGCGTCGATCATGGGCAGCTGCTGATGACTGACCGCCACCACCGCCAGGTCGCCATCGGCCAGAAGCCCAACGAGCGCTCGCTGGGCGGTTGCCTCGTCCAAGTGGGCGATGGGTTCGTCCAGCAGCACCAGCCGGCGCCGCGACAGGATCGCCCGGGCCAATGCCAGGCGGGTTCGCTCGCCCCCGCTGAGCCCGGCCAGCGGCGTGTCGAGCCCGTCGGGCTGACGGGCGAGCCAGGCCGACAGGTCAGCCGAGTCCACCGCGGCGAACAGGTCATGGTCGGTCGCCGTCGGGCGGGCGAGCGCCAGGTTGGCTCGGATGGTACCGGCGAAGGCGTGGGGTTCATCATCCACAACGGCGATGTCCGCCCGGGCAACATCGAGGCGCACATCGGCGGCGGATATGCCGTCCAGCAGGTGGGTGCCGGTGACCGGTTCGAGTTGCCGGGCGAGCACCGCCAGCATCGTCGACTTGCCGATGCCGTTTGACCCCGAGATCTGGGCACGCACACCCGGCCCAAGGATGGGCAGCGTGAAGGGTCCCAACGGTTGCTGCTCGGCGGTCCACGCAGCACTGATGGCTTCGGCGGTCACCGGAAGCACCCCGTCGGGCAACCCCAAGGCGCCGTCGTCGCTCACCGCCGGCTTCTGGTTGAGCACGCCATCAAGCCGAACCTCCGCCTGCCGGGCCCGCGCCCGAGCGCCACCGATCTCCGCCAGGCCCACCCACGCATCGGCGAGTGCGATGGGAGCCAACGCCACCAGTGCTGCAATCGGGGCAGACACCGCTCCCCCGTTGAGGCCACCGGATGCGAGCATCATGATGCCGACCACCGTCGCCGCCAGAACCGCCCACAACATCGCCAAGGTGAGCGCGCGCGATCGAATCAGCCGAGCCTCGGCCTCACCCTGCCGGACGTGGGCATCCTCAACCCGGCCGATCGGCGCGGCAGCGGCACGCGGGTACGGACCCGCGACCGCACGCACCTGATCGAGCCGATCGACCAGATCCGTGGTGATCCGCAGCGCCTCGCCGCGTGCCCGGACCGCATCGTTTTGTGCCGACTGCTCGGCCCGCGAACCCAGCGCTGCAACACCAAAAGCGAGCGCGCCACCCACAGCAAGCACCAGGGCCGCCACCGGCACGGCCACCGCAACGATGGCAACGGCGCAGCCCCCGGCGATCACGGTGGACCACCACGGCACCAGCACACGCACCTGAGCGTCGATCGCGTCGTCGAGATCGGTCACCACCGCGGTCAACAGATCGCCCCGGTGGCGGCGACCCAGGCGGGCGGGCGTGAGTGGTACGAGACGTCGGTACACATCGACCCGGCGTTTGGCCAGCGTCTCCAACGCCGCATCATGGGACACAACCCGCTCGCCGTAGTGCAGCACCGGGCGGGCGATACCGAAGGTGCGCACGCCCACGATCGCCACCAGCAGCGTCAGCACCACCGGCTGGGTCGATGCCTGCACGATCAGCCATCCCGAAGTGGCCGTCAGGGCGACGCCCGCTGTGACTGACAGGCCACCGAGCAGGCAGGACAGCCGAAGACGTGCGGCTGTCGATCGACGTTGCCACCAGGCCAGGGCGGTGCCCGCCAAGCCGGACACATCAGTCGGTTTGTCCGATTCCTGGTCCGGGTGTGTGACCAGGCCCGGAGCGGATGCGGTGGTTGACGCCGTCTTGCCGACCACCTTGCTCTCCACATTGCGCTCCACCTTGAGCGACGCATCGCGCGGCAACGGGACGCCGGCGGGTTGGTCGGTCAGGTTCCAGCGATCATCGGCGAGCTCGATCAGCGCTGCATCGTGGGTGGCCACGATCACCCGCCGTTCCTGGGCCAACCCCATCACCACCGCCCGCAAGGCACCGACGTCGTCGACGTCGACGTGCGCGGTGGGCTCGTCGAGGAGCAGCAGCGGGGCGTCGCTCAGCTGCGCTCGTGCCAACGCCAGCCTGGTGCGTTGTCCGGCCGACAGTCCGAACCCGTCATCGCCCAACGGCGTGTCCAACCCCTGGCGTTCGGCCAACGCCGACCAAAGCCCCACCGTTCGCAACGCGTCCTGGCAGGCTGAATCGCTTGCATCGGGCGCCCCCAACCGCACGACGTCGGCCACGGGGCCCGGCAGCACGAGAGGTCGCTGGGTGGCCAGGTGCGCTCGCCTCGCACGGATCGAACCCGACGTGGGCGTTCGAATCCCGGCGATCAGATCCAACAGGGTGCTCTTGCCGCTGCCTGACGGCCCGGTGAGCACGGTCAAACCCACGTCGGCCGAGGTGTCGAGGCTGAGCCGATTGAGGATGTGGGGATGATCGGGATAGCCAAAGGTCACGTCGGCGACAACCACCCGGCGTTCCGCTTCGTCGGCCTCGGCCGCCGGAATCTGCTGGTCAGCGGTTTCTAGGTACGGCCGCGCGGCATCGAGCGCAGCGGAGCCGTCCGCCGCATTGTGAAACTCCTGACCCACCCGTCGCACCGGCCAGTAGGCCTCGGGGGCCAACAGGATGGCGGTCAGCCCCACCTTCAGGTCCATCGACCCGTTGGCCAGCCGCAGGCCAACCGCCACCGCCACCATCGCCACCGAGATCGTCGCCAACAACTCGAGGGCGGCCGACGAGAGGAACGCAGTGCGCAACGTACGGACGGTGGCCCGTCGGTGAGCATCGCCAACCGCCGAGATGTGCTCCACCTGGTGATCGGCCCGACCGTAGGCAACCAGGGTGGGCAGGCCCCGCACAACATCGAGGAAGTGCCCGGCCAGCGCGTGCAAGGCGCCCCAGCGACGAGCGGTCTCCGCCTCGGTGTGCAGGCCGATCAAGGCCGCAAAGAACGGCAGCAACGGCAAGGTGCACACCAAAATCGCAGCGCTCCAGATATCCACCCAGGCGAGCACCAGCACGGCCAACACCGGGACGGTGACTGCCGTGACCAACGCCGGAAGGTACGCGGCGACGTAGGGCTCGACGCTCTGGGCGCCCGGGCCGGCCAACGCCACCGCCTCGGCGGGGTTCGGTCGCCGATCAGGCGGACTGGCCATCCAACGCTGAAGCAGACCAACCCGAATCTGACCACTCACCTGGTGGCCGGCCTCGCGGCTGACCACCTCGTCCCCCGCCGACACCAGGCCACGAAGCACCAGGACGGCGCCCAACACGGCAAGGGGCATGGCCAGCGAGGAGCCACGCACGATTGCGGTCACCGAGGCGGCCACCGCAATGGCCTGCCCCAGGGCGAGGACGCCCGAGATGACGCCCATCCCGGCGAGTCGGGCCACCCGGCTGCGGGCGCCGGGCAGCGCTCGCAGCAGCGACGGATCGATCGGGCCCATCAGGCGTCGGTGCTGCCTCCGGCCGAGGTGCCGGCAGTGGCGGCGGGCTTTGGCCTGCGGCCCGCCTCGGGACGGGCGGCCAGGGCCACCTCGGTGGGGATGTGGTGGCCCGACACCCGCTTGCGGAACGTCCAGTAGCTCCAGCCCTGGTAACCGATCACGATCGGGGTGAACACGACGGCCACCCACGTCATGATCTTCAGGGTGTAATCGGTGGACGACGCATTGGTCGTCGTCAGCGAGAACGCCGGGTCGGTGGTGCTCGGCATCACGTCGGGGAACAATGCGACGAACAGCGAGCCGACGCTCATCGCGATCGCCGCGAACGCCAGGGCAAACGCCCAACCCTCTCGGCCCGATGGCAGCATCGCCAGCGCCCCGAGCAGCAAGACCGCACCGGCGCCGGCCATGATCCACGACTCCACCGAGCCGGTGGTGGCGTGGATGACCGCCAGCCAGGCCACCGCCAACACGGCGGCCGCCAGGCCGACGCGCAGGGCGATGTCCCGTGCCTTGGCGCGGATGGCACCGTCGGTCTTCAGCGCCAGGAACATCGCCCCGTAGGCGGTGAACAGCGCCACGGTCGTCACCCCGCCGAGCAGCGCTGCGGGGTTGAGCAGCGTGAACAGGTTGCCCGTGTACTCCATCTCGGCGTCGATCGGCACGCCGCGCACGATGTTGGTGAACGCAACGCCCCACAGCAACGCGGGGGCCAGGGAACCACCGAAGATGGCCCAGTCCCAACGCCGGCGCCACACCGGGTCGTCCACCTTGCCGCGGTAGTCAAAGGCGAGCGCCCGCATGATCAAGGCGACGAGGATGAGCAGCAGGGGCAGGTAGAAGCCCGAGAACAGGGTGGCGTACCAGTGCGGGAACGCAGCAAAGGTGGCGCCGCCGGCGGTGAGCAGCCACACCTCGTTGCCGTCCCACACCGGCCCGACCGTCGACAGCATCACGCGCCGCCGGATCTCGCCGGTCTCGGCCAGGTCATTGGAACCGAGGTCCGGGTCGTCTCGGCCCAGTACGGGGAAGAGGATGCCGACGCCGAAGTCGAAGCCTTCGAGGACGAAGTAGCCGATCCACAGGACGGCGATCAGGATGAACCAAACGGTGGTGAGTTCCATATCAGCGCCTTAGTAGGAGAACACGAATGGTTCGTCGTCGTCGCGTTCGCTCGGGTCGAGCGACTCGGGTGGCGGGGCCGGCTCGGCTCCGGTGCGTCCGTAGCGGAGGATCAGCCCCACCTCGACGACCGCCAGTGCGCCGTAGAGCAGGGTGAAGGTGCCCAGCGACGCCGCCACCTCCCAGGCCGATACCCCCGGGCTGACGCCCATCTTGGTGGTGATCACGCCGAAGACCAGCCACGGTTGGCGGCCCATCTCGGTGAAGATCCAGCCGAAGGAGTTGGCCAACAGCGGCAGCAGGATCACCGCCAGGCTGGTCCACAGCCAGCGCTTGGACGTCAGGCGGCGGACATCTCCCCGCAGGGCCCAGAGGGCAAAGGCCCCAATGGCCATCGCAGCCATGCCGGTGCCGATCATCCAGCGGAAGGTCCAGTAGGTGACCGGGATGATCGGGCGGTAGTTCGCCGCCTCGGTCAGCGCATTGCCACTGAAGGCCAACTCGTACTCGGCCTGCAGGTCGTTGATGCCCTCGACCCGGCCGTCGAGCGTGCCGGTGGACAGGAACGACAGCAGCTTCGGAACCCGGATCGCCCAGGTCTCATGCTGACCGTCCGGCGTGCCGACCGAGATGATCGAGAAGGACGCACCCTTGCCCTCGGGCGAGGTGTCGTACAGCGCCTCGGCCGCCGCCATCTTCATCGGCTGCACCTGGGTCATCACCCGGCTCTGGAGGTCGCCGGTGATCGTCACGGCGACACCACCCAGCAGCAGGATGATCGCACCCAGCCTTGCGGAGCGGCGATACATGCCCAGGTCGCCCTCGGGGGTCTGCGAGCGCCACATCAGCCACAACGCGATGCCCAACACGAACGCACCACCGCTCATCCAGGCGGCCGCGATCACGTGCGGAAACGCGACCAACTGCACCTTGTTGGTGAGGACCGCAACAAAGTCGGTGAGCTCGGCACGGCCGGTGACCGGATTGTTGGTGTAGCCAACCGGGTTTTGCATGAACGAGTTGGCGGCCAGGATGAAGAAGGCGGACAGCACGGTGCCGATGTGCACCAGCCAGATCGCCCCGAGGTGAACCTTCTCGTTGATGCGACCCCACCCGAAGATCCACAGACCGAGGAACGTGCTTTCGAGGAAGAAGGCCAGAAGCGCCTCGATGGCCAGCGGCGCGCCGAAGATGTCGCCGACGAAGCGGGAGTAGTCCGACCAGTTCATGCCGAACTGGAACTCTTGAACGATGCCGGTGGCCAACCCGAGGATGAAGTTGATCGTGAACAACTTGCCGAAGAACTTGGTGAGGCGCAGCCACTCGGGATTGCGGGAGCGCATCCAAAAGGTCTGCATCAGGGCCACGACGAGTGACAGCCCAATCGTGATCGGCACGAAGAAGTAGTGGTACACCGTGGTGATACCGAACTGCCACCTGGCCAGGTTGAGAGACTCCATCACGCGTCCTTGCGTAGGTCCGAAAACTTCTGGTCACGGTGACTCTAGGGAGCGAGGGCATTCCTTCCGCCATCCTCAGCCTGTGCATTGCGCCACCCTCTCGGTACACGATATTGCGTTGATTCGGTGACAAGCAGTGACTTGATGAGATAGCCGGTTCAGTGACATCGACGGGATCTACTCGCCCGACACACCGAATCGCGCGACGATGCAGCGTCATGACCGCATCGATCGACGACGACTCCAACACTCCCGACGAACCCAACGCAGCCGCAGCGGCACCGCCCGAGGAGAGCCAACCGGCACCCGACCAACCCGGAAGATGGGCGGCACTGCCGCGCAGGCTTCGGATGGCGATCGTGGCATTGGGCGCGGCGGCCATCGTGCTGGCGCTGGTCAAGATCGTCGTCGAGGTGCGCGACCGGTCCGATCCGGTGGACACCGCAGCCATCGTCAAGCAGTTCGACGAAGCCGAGGGCGGCAGCGACGGCAACGCCGAGACAGAACTCGCATCGGGTGCCTTCGTGTACAACGCCAAAGGAACCGAATACGTCGACCTGCTGGGCGGGCCGCTGCACGAGTTTCCACCCGAGGTGGTCACCACAACGACCGGCAACGACTGCGGCGGTTCCACCGTCAGGCTGAAGCTGTTCGAACAACGCGACGACGAACTGGTGTTGTGCGCAACGGAGGAAGGCGACCTGTCGCTGCAAAGCTTCACCACCCGCCACGAGTTCGTCGGGGTCAAGGATGAAACGATCACCACCTGCCCCGAGGCCACCGTTTGGCCCGCCGGTCTCTTCCAGCTGGACACCCGCCCCAAGGCGACGGTGAAGTGCACCGCCAGCGGGGACATGGTGGGGACGGTCCCCGCCGTCTTGACCAGCGAGGTGTTGGGCCACGAGTCGGTCACCGTCGACGGCACCAAGGTCGACACCCAACGCCTTCGCATCAGCACCGTGGTCGGCACCAAGGGCACGACCACCTACGGCACCTACGACAACGACTTCTGGGTCACCGAGGAGGGCGTCGTCGTGCGGCGAACCCTCGACGCCAACGTCAGCGCCAAGACCCCCGCCGGTCAGGTGGGTTTCAAGGAGAGCTACGACCTGTTCCTGCAGGAACTCCCGGCCTGAACGCGTCACCGGTCATTCCAGGCCAACCCGCTACGCCGGGTTGAGGTTGACCTCGGTGGCCTTCACCGATGCCCACACCGTTGCGCCGGGTTTCAGCTGCAACAACTCGGTGGACGCCGGGGTGATGTCAACGTTCAGCGGCAATGGCTCACCGAGGATGATGCGGGTGATGTCCCCCAGCGGCTCGACGGCGACAACCGTGCTCCCCCAGACATTGCGGGGGCTTCCGTGAGGCTGCTCGGCATGCAACGCCACGGCGGTTGGGTGGATGGTCACCAGCACCGAGCCGGTGGTGGCCCTGTCGGCGCTCTGCAAGGTTTGGGACGGGTGGTCGTTCAGCTTCACCATGCCGTTGTTGTTGATTCCGCTCAGCAAATTGAGCCCGGCCAGCGCAGCGACATAGGGGGTGGCCGGCCGGCGACGGATGTCCTCCACGCTGCCGGCCTGCGTCACCGATCCCCCCTCCAGGATGTAGATGCAATCGGCGAGAAGGAACGCGTCGACGGGGTCGTGCGTGATCAACAACCGAGGACCCTCGTAGTAGTCAAGGTGGGCGGCAAGGGTTCGGCGAAGCCTGGTGCGGGTGGCGATGTCGAGTGCGGCGAGCGGCTCGTCGAGCATCAGCAGGTCCGGGTCGGTGGCCAGGGCCCGGGCCAACGCCACCCGTTGGGCCTGCCCGCCGGACAATCGGTTGGGGTGCCGATCGGCCAGGTCAGCCAGGTCGAGCGTGTCGATCCACCGGCGGGCGATCGCATCGGCCTGCTTGGATGGCCGTCCGGCCGAGCGGGGCCCAAAGGCAATGTTGGCGGCGACGTCCAGGTGGTCGAACAACAGCCCCTGCTGAAACACCACGCCCAGCCCCCGCTGCTCGGTCGGCACAAACACCCCGGCATCGGGATCGTCGAGCACCCGACCGTCCAGTTGAATGCGCCCCTCGTCGAGCGGCACGATGCCGGCCAGTGCGTCCACCGTGGTGGACTTGCCCGAGCCGTTTGGGCCGAGCAGCGCGGCGGTGGTGCCGGGTTCGATCGCCACCTCGAGGTCGAGCGTGAACGTGTCGCTGCGACTCACGACGATGCGGGCCGACAGGCCGGCGGTCGTCTGCGCCACGCTGGTCACGGCCGGGTCCACCAGCGGTCACGCAACGACAACAGCACCACCAGCGACACCGCCACCAGCACCAGGCTCATCGCCACCGCAGCGTCCCGATTGGATTCGAGGGCGACGAACACCGCCAGGGGCAGGGTCTGCGTGCGTCCCTGGAGGTTGCCGGCGAAGGTGATGGTGGCGCCGAACTCTCCCAATGCCCGGGCCCAGGCCAGCACCAGGCCCGCACGCAGCGACGGGGCGATCATCGGCAGCGTCACTCGCCTGAACACGGTGAGCCGCGAGGCCCCCAGGCTTGCCGCTGCATGCTCATAGCGCGTGTCCAGGCCGGCAAGCGCGCCCTCCACCGTGACGACCAGAAACGGCATCGCCACGAACACGTTGGCCGCCACCACACCCCAGACCGAGAACGGCATGAGGAACCCGGTCGCCGCGTTGAGGGGCTCCCCCACCAGACCGCGACGGCCAAACGCAAACAGCAACGCTGCACCGCCGACGACGGGCGGCAACACCATCGGCAGCGTGACGACCGCCCGGACGATGCTGCGGCCCGGAAACTCCACCCGAGCCAAGAGCCAGGCCAGCGGCACCCCCAACATCAACGAGATGATCCCCGCCAGCAACGAGGTGAACAGCGACAGCCGCAATGCGTCGACCACGACATCGGAGGACACCAACTCGGGGAGTTTGCGCCACGGCGTGCGACTGGCCAGCCCCAACAACGGAATGATGAACACCGCCGCGCCGATGCCACCAAGAGTTACCAGCACGAGCGGGGGCCGTTGGCCAACCCGCTGCCGGCGCGCCGCGCTCATGGAACCGTGATCACAAAATCGCGCTCAACAAAGCGCGTTCACGGTGCGCCAAAGCCAAAGTCGACCAGGATGGCCTGGCCCTGCTCCGACAACACGAACTTGGTGAAGGCCGCAGCCCCATCAGGGTTGGGAGCCTCCGCAAGTGCGGCGATGGGGTAGGTCGCAACCACGTTGTCCGCCTTGGGAATATCGATGCCCAGCACGTCGTCGCCCGCCGCCTTCACGTCGGTGACGTACACAATGCCGGCGTCCAATTCATCGGCACCAACCTTGGTGAGCAAAGCCCGAACGTCGGGCTCGTTGGTGTCGACCGATGCCTTCACGTCGGCGTTGGCCAACGCCTCCCGACCAAAGTCGCCACACGGAACCGCTTCGGCGCACAGCCCGATCAGCAGCTCCTCGTTGGCGAAGTCGGCCAGACCCTTGACCTTGCCGGGGTTCTTCGGCGGCACAGCGATCTGCAGGCTGTTGGTGACGAACGCGTCCGGTTTCCCGGAGACCTGGTCCGCTTCGACCACGGCGTCCATGTTCGAACCGTTGGCCGAGGCAAAGACGTCGGCCGGGGCGCCCTCGAGAATCTGCTCACGGAGCGCCGAGCTGCCGGCGAAGTTCAGCTGCACCTCAGCCCCGGGATTGTCGGCCTCAAAGGAGGTCTTCATCTCACCGAACGCATCGGTGAGCGAGGCCGCCGCAAACACCAGTACCGGACCGTCAACCGTGTCGTCCGCCGCCTGGGCGGTGGTACCCGTGCTCGCCGAGCCCTCTTCGTCACCTCCGCAGCCGACCGAAGCGAGAGCCATCGCTCCCACCAACAAAACCGTCCACAACCGCTTGGTCATTGCACTCCTCAAGAGGGCCAAGTGTGAACCCTACCCAGCCCGTATCCACCGGAGACCTTTGGACATGGGGCTCCAGGCTGGTAGGCATCCGAACAACGTCGGATCTCACGACCAACGGCGCACCCTCAGCGTGGGCGGGTTGCGAGACGGACGGTGGTGAGGTGCCCATCGATGGGCACCCCAAGGCCTCGTGGAGCAACGTCAAGCGTGCAGAGGTCACGCTCCCGGCTGTCGGTCAGCCAGGCCGCAACCAGGTCGACGTCGAGGTGCTCGTTCAGCAGAACGCTCACCGTTCTCGGGACCGACGGGGATGCCCAACTGCGAAGTCGAACGATGGTACCCGCACCCCGGTCGGCGGGCTTGACCGCGGCGATCTCGACGTCCAGGTCGCTCACGTGAACCGGGCGGTTGGGGGCGCCGTGGCCGACGGAGCGGTCCACGACCGAGGCCAGATGACGCCCGACGCCAACGGCGCTGCGGGAGCGATCGGCATCGGCATCGGCATCGGTATCGGCATCGTGCCAACCCCATGCAACGACTGCGTCCTGGCTCTCCCAGCTGAGTCCCCAAGCGGGGGCCATCACCGGCACCACGCGAAAGGCGACCTCCTTCACCGCGGTGCGGGCGACCACGACCTCGGTGATGCCCCCGGCGTCGACGTGGAGCCCGGTCGGGGAGGCGGTGGCAACCGCCAGCGCTGATCGATCAGAGCTGACGGGTCTGGTGACGGCGAACGAGTGGAGCGGCCAGTAGGTCGGCTCGTAGTAGCGGCTGAGCGGACGTTCGACGACCCCGCCCGGCTGGTGCATGGTGACCCTGGCCGGGGCGGCCCGCTGGTGAACCGCGAGGGTGACGGTGCGCCGGTTGGGGACGTCGACGGAGCTGCGGGTGACGATGGCCGGGTCACCGGACCGAATCGTGTGCTGCAGCAAACTGGAGCGCCCGGCCAGCCTCGTGCGCACATGGACCTGCGCGACCCCGCCGTCGTGATCGACCTGGATGGTTGCCGGGTGATCGGTGCTGCGATCGCTCAGCGACCAGCGTCCCCCGTGCAACTCGTTGCCGAGACGCCACAGGCCTCCGCTGTCGGTGTAGGAGCGCAGCTCGAGGCTGGGCCCCTCCAGCAGTTCCGCTCCGCCGGGGCCGGTGAGGCTGACGAGTGCGCCGCCCCTCCGGGGGTCGAACACGGCGGTGCCCCACGGTGCCGCCACAACCACGAGGTGGCCGTCGCTGCGAACGGACAGCGGACCTGGGCGGGCGTCGGCCCCCGGCCGGAGATCGGCACCCTGCCCACGGTCCTCTTTCGGGTTGGGCCCATCGCCCGGGTTGGGCCATGGCGTCTCGTCGATGGCCGAGGCGAGCCAGCCCGCCTGCTCAGTGCGCGCCACACGGTCGGGGGCGGTGCCGGTGACAAAGTCGTGATGGTTGGAGGTGGCGGCGATCCACCGCGCATGCCGCTGGGCCGACGGGCGCTCAACCGGGCCGCCTTCGACAAGCGCCACGGTCGCATCGTGCGCATCTGCGGCAAGGAGCCGCCGCCCCAAATCCCGGGCTTGAGCCTTGAGCTCGGGACGGGTGGCGTAGAAGCCCATCCAATAGGGGTTGGGATCAAGGTCGATGGTGGGCAGCAGGTGTCGGTGGTGCGCAACGAGGTCGAGATAATCGTCGATCGCCGCGTTCACCAGCCAGGTTCCGGTGCGGTGGTAGTGGCGTTCGTTCCAATCGTCGAGCAGTGCAACCAGGCGAGGGACCGGCCGAACGAAGTCGTAGCCGATGCCCAGCAGCCGGTACGGGGTCTTCGCCACGAGGCGCAGGTCGGCGAGGTAGCCGTCGATTCGGGCATCGACGTGGGCGGGGCGGCGATCGGGCCACGCTGCGGGCAAACCCAGGACCCGGCTCAGGCCACCGCTGGCGATCATGTCGCCATGGCCGTAGCCGTGGGCCATCCAGTGGGTGAGCACCTCGCTCCCGTCGGCGGAGCGCCAGACAAAGTCGGCGGTGCCCTCGGCCAACAGATGCGCCGCGCTGGTGCCCGGCCGGGGGAAGTTGGCGGCCGGCTCCAGGTCGGCACCCGGAAACCGCATGCCGTCGATGCGGCACACCGCTGCGTAGTCGAACCCGCCCGCCCGCAGCAACGCCGGCAGGCCGGGCGAATGCCCGAAGCTGTCGGGCAGGTAGAGCAGCCGAGGCTCCTGGGTCATGCCCCGCGTTCGCAACCACTCCTGGCCCACCAGCAGATCCCGCAGCAACAACTCGTCCTCGGGCAAAAGTGTGTCCGGCGTGGTGACCCCGCTGCCGGTGAACCGCAGCCGTCCCTCGTTCACCAGGCGAACCAGCTCGGGGCGCCGTTCGGGTCGGTCACGCCAATACAGGTCGACGAAAAAGAGGCACTCCAGGCTGAAGACGCGCCTGGGATCGGACGCCAACTCGGCGAGGGTGCGATCGAGGGCCGGGCGCACACACCAGCGGTAGTAACGATCAGCGGTCAGCAGCCAATTGGGGTCCCAATGGGACGTCTCGGCCACGACGACCACCTCGGTGGCGGCCGACGGGATGCCGAGGAGTGAGCGCACGACCGCCTCGGTTGAGTTGGTCATCGCTTCAGCGCGTTGGCGAGGGATGCAGGGGCCGACAAACCGGCGGCGCACGCGGCGAGGTGCCCGGGGGCGTGACCTCGGCGAACGTCGACCACAGCGCCGGAGGCACGCAGCGCAGCAGCGAGTTCACGGGCGTTGGCAGCACCGATCAGCCGATCGTAGGCGGAGTAGGAGAACCTCACGCGCCGGTTGGGCCCATCGGGGAGGTTGTGTTCGGGCGACAGCTCGCGCCAGGCGATCTCCAACCTCGGCAACGTCCAGCCCCGCTCGATCAGCCGACGACGAAGGGGCCGATCCTGCCAGGCACACCGGGCAAAACTGGCACCGGTGGCGATGGCCACCAGGTTGCGCACGTCGCTGCGACGGTTGGCCACCATGAACGCCAGGTCGGCACCCAGGCTGAGCCCCATCACCGCCGGACCCTCCAAGTCGCCGGCCAACTCGTCCGCTGCCGACAACAGGCTCGCGCAGGTGTGGTCCACGTCGTCGGAATACGCGTCGACGGCAAAAGAGTACGGGCACACCCGAAGACCGCGGCGACCCAGTAACCGGAGCCAGAGCTCGTAGCTGCGCCCGGTGGTACCGGCCCCGCAGTAGAAGGCCACCGGAATCCCGTCGGACGGCCCGTAGGCGCGTTCGCGCCGCACGATCGACCTGCTCAACAAAACCGTCCCCTGCAATACGCGGTCATTCGCTCCAGTGTGCACGCGTTCGACGCCGAGTGCCGGAGCCTCGACCTCGGTACCATTCTTGGAATGCCCATCGACGGTCCGCCCGACACGTCGTCCGATCCCGACGATGAGTCGCCGGGAGGGGCGCCGGGGCTCATCCGGGAACGGCGTCTACGCCTGGCCAAGGCGGCCCGGCTGCGGCAACTGGGCTACGACCCGTATCCGGCGACGAGCCACCGCTCGCACACCAGCGCCGAGGTGCTGGCCAACTTCGATGCCCTGGCCGACGAAGCGGCAACGGTCACGGTCACCGGACGAATCCGACACGTGCGCAACTTCGGCCGTTTGATCTTCATGGAACTTGCCGACCAGAGCGGTCGAATCCAGTTGATGGTCGACCAGTCGTGCCTCACCCCGGCCGACCCGGCGACCGCTGCATTGGGGTTCGCCGAAGTGAGCGACCTGGTGGACCGCGGCGACCTGGTGGGCGCGACCGGGCCGGTCACCACGACCAGGAAGGGCGAACGCTCGGTGTTGGTGACGTCACTTCGAATGTTGACCAAGGCGCTACGCCCGCATCCCCACCGCATGAACGACCCCGGCGACCGCCAGCGTCGGCGCTACGTCGACATCAACGTCAACCCTCAGCTCCGGGGCCGCTACGAGCGACGCGCCCGTTTCTGGGAGGCCCACCGGCGGTTCTTTGCCGAACGTGGCTTCCTGGAAATGAACATCCCGGTGCTGGAGCACACCACGGGTGGCGCCGACGCCAAGGCGTTCATGACCCACATGGACACGATCGACACCGACTTCTACCTGCGCATCAGCCAGGAGCTCTACCTGAAGCGTCTGATCGGTGCCGGGTACGAGCGGGTGTACGAGATCGGCCCGCGCTTTCGCAACGAGGGCATCGGGCCCGAGCACCTGCCCGAGCATGTGGCCATGGAGCTGTACTGGGCCTACGCCGACTACCGCGACGCCATGGACCTGGTGCGGGAACTCTTCGGTTATGTCGCGCAGGAGGTGTGGGGTCGCCAACGGTTCACCATCCGGGGTTTCGACGTCAACCTCGACGACGACTGGACACTGATCGATTACGGGCAGGCGGTGGCCGAGCGCTTCAACCTCGACGTGTTTGACACCTCGATCGACGAGGTCACCGCCGCCCTCCAACACCACGACATCGGGTTCGCCCCCGAGACCGTCAACGTCAACCGCGGCATCGACCTGCTTTGGAAGTCCATCCGCGCCACGATCGGCGGCCCGGCGTTCATGGTTCACGAACCAACCTTCCTCTCGCCGCTGGCCAAAGTGGCTGCGAACCCGCTGGTGACGCAACGCTTCCACCCGGTGATCGGTGGCTCCGAGCTGGGCAACGGCTACTCGGAACTGAACGACCCGGTGGAGCAACTCGATCGCTTCCGCGAGCAGCAGGCGCTGCGAGACTCGGGCGACAGCGAGGCGCAGATGCTCGACATCGACTTCATCGAAATGTTGGAATACGGCATGGCGCCCACCGCCGGGTACGGCCACAGCGAACGCAACTTCTGGTTCTTTGAAGGGGTCACCGCCCGCGAGGGCGTGCCGTTTCCGGCCACCAGGCATTTCGTCAACCCGTTGAACCGCGCCATCTTCCCCGCAATCGAGCTGGAGTCAAACATCTACCGCGCACACCGGTTGCCGCGCTTCTGATGCCGACCGCCACCCGGCTGCGGGCACTCCTCACGCGGATGGTGATGGCGGTCGTCACCAACCTGGTGCCCACGCTGTTTGCCGCGGTCGGCGGGCTGTACCTCCTACTGGGTATCGCAGAGTTGGTGGGAGCCACCGAATGGTTCTTCAACGAGCCCGCCGGCACGTCAATCACGTTCGCCGACCTGCTGTTGCCGCTGCTCGGGGTGGCATTGGTGGGAATCGCCGTCGGCCTCAAGCAACGGCGCCGCGACATCTGGCTGCTGTCGGTGGGGATGATCGCAGGGTTCACCTTCGTCAGTTGGGCCCCACTCTCGGCGGTGAGCCGGGGCGGCGGCGGCATGGACGTGGTGGCCTTGATCACCAACCTGGCGCTCGTCGGATCGTTGTTGTCAACACGCAACCGGTACACGGTGCGCGGCTCGAACCTGATGCGAGCGTCGGTCTACCTCGGCTGGTTGGCGTCGCTGGCAGTGATCTCGGGCGTCTACTGGGGGGTGTCCATGCTGGTGCTGGACGTCACCTGGGACCAGGCGCGGACCTACTCGCTGGGGGACCCGACCTCGACGATCGACAACCTGCAACGCCTGCAACTGCTGGCGACGATCGCATTCTTTGTGGCCTGTCTGGCCTTCCTCATCCGCCTGCTGAAATCGTTGCGGCCCGACGATGTCCGCCTGAGTGTGGCGGCCACCCGGGATCTGCTGCGCCGCTGCGGCGCCGACAGCCTCGACTACTTCGTCACCAACGAAAAAAAGCGTCACTACATCTGGCGCGACGGCCGGGGTCTGATCGGCTACGACCTTGCCAACGGTCTCGTGCTGGCATCAGGCAACCCCATCTGCGCCCCGCAACACCGCGCCACGCTGTTAAACGACTTTCTACATGACATGGAACGAGACGGCTACGTCGTGGCCTTCTGGGCCATCGATCAGACCCTGGCCGACGATCTGGGCAACCGCGGGTTTCGCACCGTGAAACTGGGAGAGGAGGCCAGCCTCGAGGTCGACCGCTTCAGCCTGGAAAACCTGGGCGCACGCGGGTCGGCGCTCAAGCGTGCCGTGCGAAGCGTTGAGGCCCACGGCATCGAGTTTGCCTTCTACCGTCTCGAGGAGGTGCCCGGTCACGTGTATTCCCAAATGGATGACCTCGACCGCAGCTGGCTTCAAGAATTCGGTGGTACCGACGAAAAGGGCTTCTCGATGACGCTCAGCCGGCTGCCGGACTTCGAGGACCAGGATGCGGCGTTCGCCGTAGCGCTGGATCCCTCCGTCCCCGGGCTGCCGCGGGTGGTGGCGTACCTCAGCTTCGTACCGGTCTACAACCGAAACAGTTACTCGCTCGATATGATGCGGCGCACCCGGCAGGCCCCAAATGGCATCAACGACTTTCTGCTGGTTCACACCCTTCAGGTCATCGGCTATCACGGCCGCGACACGGTCAGCTTGAACTTTGCTCCCCTGGCGGAGACCGCCGGGGGGCCGTCACTTCTGGGTCGCGCCGCCAACGCGCTGCCTCCCAGCCTCAAGAAGACGTTCTACATCGACTCGCTGTATGCCTACAACGACAGGTTCGGCCCCGACTGGGTGCCGCGCTACGGGGCGTTCAAGGCCAGACGTGATCTCATCGCCATCGTCAGGATGGTCGCCAAACTCGAGGGCGCGATCGCCCTCGACTGGCGCCGTCGGCTGAGCCGCCTCATCGCAGGTTCCAACTACACGATCACCCGCTCACCACCGGTCGCCACTCGGTACGCTCCCGAAGTGACCGACGATCAAGATTCCTGAGCCGACAACGATCCGCTCGCTCCGACACCAACCCGGGTGACCCCGCCGAACCGAAGGTGGCTACAGGCCGAGCGGCGGCACGATCGCCTCGATCAGGTTGGGACCATCGTTGGCAAGCGCCCGTTCGAGCGCCTCGGTGAACTCCTCGGCGGTCTGCGCCCGCTCCGCCGCCACCCCCATGCCCTGGGCCAACTGAACAAAGTCGAGGTCCGGCCTGGCCAGATCGAGCATTCCCAACGCCTGAGGACCCGGCTCGTCCGCGCCGACCCGTGCCAACTCCATACGCAGAATGGCATACGACGAGTTGTTGTAAATCACCGTGGTGACGTTGGTGCCCTCGCGGGCCTGGCTCCACCACCCCTGCAGGGTGTACATCGCCGAACCATCCGCCTGAAGATTGAGCACCGGCCGATCCGGCGCAGCGATCGAGGCACCGAGCGCCAGGGGCACACCAATACCGATGGCGCCACCGGTGAGCGTCAGCCAATCGTGAGGAGGCGCTCCGGCGGTGGCCCCCTGATTGAAGATCCCGGAGGTTTGTGCCTCGTCGATCACGATGGCGTTCTCGGGCAACAACGCGCCGATCGCAGATGCCACCGACTCGATCGTGAGCTCGCCGGTGGGGCGCTCGGGCCGACCTGCCTCGGCGACCGGTACGTCGTCCGGGGCGCCAAGCGCGTCGGCCAGGGCCTCGAGCGCAGCGACCGCATCGTCGGTACCGGTGGCCAGCGTGGACACGGCACACCCTTCGGGCACCAGCGAACTGGGTTTGCCCGGATAGGCGAAGAACGAGGCGGGCTCAGGCACGTCGACCAGCACCATCGAGGTGGCATCGCCCAACTGCATCTGAGCGAACTCGGCGAGATAGGTGAGCCGTTCGACCACCGGCACACCGGCACCACGACGTTGCACGCGCGGGAACACCTCTCCAAACACCTTGGCGCCGGTGGCCGCTGCGATGCGCAGCGCTGCGCGCTGGCCCCGCTCGTCCAGCGTGCGGCCACCCAGAAACAGCACCGACGAGCCATCGCTGCGCAGCGCACGGGCGGCGGCGTCGACCACCTCCTGGGGCACGATCGCGGGCGGTTGTGGCATCACCGGGGCGGCCGGTGGTGTGGACTCCAGCCAGCAGACGTCGGCCGGCAGGATCAGCGTGGCCACCCCTCCGGGGGAGCGCATGGCCTCGGCCACCGCCCGGGCGCCGTCCGTAGGCGCCGACTCCGAGGTCATCGACCGGTGCACCCAGGTGGATACCGCGCCGGCGACAGCGTCGATGTCGCTCTCGAGCGGCGCATCAAAACGCTTGTGATATGTGGCGTGGTCACCAACGATGTTGACGATCGGGGTGTGAGCCCGCCGGGCGTTGTGCAGGTTGGCGAAGCCGTTGCCAAGGCCGGGGCCCAGGTGCAACAGGATGCAGGCGGGCTTGCCGGCGATGCGGGCGTAACCATCGGCGGCGCCGGTGACGACACCCTCGAAAAGCCCGAGCACCGCCCGCATGCCCGGCACCTCGTCGAGTGCGGCCACGAAGTGCATCTCGGACGTGCCGGGGTTGGCGAAGCACACCTCGACGCCGGAGTCGACCAGCGTGCGGATCAGGGATTGTGCGCCATTGGGGGTTGGATCGCTCATCTAGAAAACCTCTCTGTTCACAGGACTCAGGACTCCGGGAATCTGCCGGTTACAGCACCTTGCCGGGATTCAGAATGTCGTTGGGATCGAACGCCACTTTGATCCGGCGCATCAGCTCGATCTTGGCCGGGTCCTCCAGTTCGAGGAAGTAGCCCCGCTTGGCGGTACCCAGGCCATGCTCGCCCGAAATGGCCCCGCCGAGCTCCATGCCGATGGCGTACAGGCGTTTCATCACGTCCGCGAGCACCTCGGGATCGCCCTGAAACACCGACATGTGAACGTTGCCGTCGCCGGCGTGCCCGCAACCCGCGATCCAGGAGGCGGTTTCGGAGGCCAACTCGCTGATGCGGTTCATGAACTCGGGCATGGCCGATCGGGGCACGACAACATCGATGATCTCGTTGGCGTTGTTGGCCTTGGCCACCCAGAACGCCTTCTCACGGGCGTCGATCAGCTCGGTGGCCGCCTTGGGCGGCAACACGTACACGTCGATCGCGCCCAGTTCGGCCAGCTGTTCGGCCACCCCCTGGGTGTCGGCTTCCAACCGGTCCTCGTGGGCCGACTCCAGCACGACCACCAGGTACGCAAGCGCCGTGTCCTTGACCTCCTGGGGGATGCCCAGGTCGAGGCCGAGCGTGGTGCCCATGGCAGCCAGCGTGATCATGTCGATGTACTCGAGGATCATCGGGTCGGCGCCCGAGGCCACCACCTTGGGCACCGCCTCGGTCACCTCCTCCATGCCGGCGAACGGGGCCAGCACCGTGGCCGCGTGCGGCAACCTTGGGCTGAGCTTCAACGTGGCCTGGGTGACCACCGCCAGGGTGCCCTCCGAACCCAGAATCAGTTGGGTCAGGTCGTAGCCGGTGGTGGCCTTCACAAACTTGCCGCCGGTGGTGATGACCTCGCCCGAGGCCAGCACCGCCTCGACACCGAGCACGTGATGTCGGGTGACCCCGTACTTCACCGCCCGCATACCGCCGGCATTGGTGGCCACGTTGCCGCCGAGGCTGGAGGAGTACTCGCCGGGAAACACCGGATAGACGAGCCCAAGCGGAGCGAGCGCTTCGTCGAGCTGGTCGAGCCGCACGCCGGGGCCCACGACGGCCATGGAGTTGTCGGTATCGATCTCGATGATGTCGGCCATGGCGTCGGTGCTCAGCAAAATGCCCTCGGCCTCCGGGACCGCCCCGCCGGACAGCCCGGTACCGGCGCCTCGAACCGTGACCGGGGTTCCGGTGCCATTGGCCCAGGCGAGCACGGCCGCCACCTCGGCGGATGACTGCGGCGCCACCATGGCCAGCGGGCGCACCCCAAAGATGCCGATGGCCTCGTCGTGGAGCAGATCCTCTCCGATATCGGCGGCCGCTGTGACGCGCTCCGATGGCACGACGGCACAGAGCGCCTCGACCACGTCGCCGGCACCGTCCTGTTTGGTTTCGTTCACCGCGTCTCCCCTCGTTTGCGTGCCGACCGTAGTCGTTCGAGCGCTCCGTCACCGGTGCCGCCGACCCGCGGTAACAACGCCCCAACGGCGAGATGCGCGGTGCGAGGACGATGGCGCAGCTCCAGTGCAACGCCCCACCAGACACCGGCCGAGTAGGCGACGTCGTCAGCAACCGCCAGAGACGCGACGAAACCGACGGAACGTGCTCGCCGCACCCACTGGGGTCGCTGTGGCCGATCGGAGCGGGCCACATCGCCATTGCCAGCGACCGGGGAGCGGTGCCGACCCTGCATCAATGCACGTCCGACCGTGGCCGCGACTGCGCCGAAGGCCAACCTTCGCCACCGTGGGCTTCGCAATGCCAGCGCAAGGGTGATTGGCCACCACGGACGGATCAAGCCGCGTGCCAGCTGCGGGCCGGCCAACAGGTTGCCCCGGCCGGCCAGCCTGAGCGCCTCGCTCCCCGGGTTGGCCACCTTCAGGCGTCGGGCCAGCGCGGCGGTGGACCCGGCGCCCAACGCAACGCCGACGCCGGGGTGACCAAGGCCCACCGCCAACCACGCGATCAGCGACCACGGCGACACGGCAACCGGCGCGAGCGAACCGGGGTGGCGCACCGCCAACGGTGCGGCCGAGGTGCCATAGCGAACGCGCTGCTCGGCCCACGCCCGCGCCGTCGGTCTGGTCCGGTGGTACACCACGCTGCGGGGCTCGTACCTGGCGGTGAGGCCCGCTTCCACCAGCCTCCAGATCAGATCGACGTCCTCGCCGTAGCGAAGGTCGGGGTCGAACCCTCCGACGACGCGGATCGCCCCCACCCGGGCCACCCAGGCCGCCGACGGCGCATATGCCAGCCGGGCACCCGGCGCGATGGCACCACCGATGACCCCGAGGTCCAGGGGTGAGTGGTGCCGCTCGTAGACCTCGATCACGCCATTCGACACAGCCCCGGGCGCCCCCCCTGGCCAAACCGACACCCGGGGGGCGACGATGGCCGGGACGGCGGCGCCCGACCGCTCGGAAAAGTGGCCCGCAACGCCGGCCAACCAGCCCGGCGTCACCGACACGTCGGCATCGAGAAAAGCCACCAGCGGCGTACCCACCACCTCAAGGCCGGTCGTGCGGGCCGCCCCCGGCCCGCCGCTGCGTCGACGGCGGATCACCTCCGCCCCAAAGCGCCGCGCCACCACGGAGACGTCGCCGGGTGCGTCGGAGCCATCGTCGACCAGGACGCAGCGCGTCGACAGTCTCCCTTGAGGGCCGACCATCCCCAGCTCGCGTTCGGCTTCCAGAAACGACGCCAGCAGCACGTTCAGCCCAGTGGCATCGTTGTGCACCGGCACGACGACGGTGAGCTGATCGAGGAGACCACGGACGGCAGCGGCGGACGGCGGCGGAGGCGTGGCGATCAACAAGCCGCTGCGCTCCAGTCGAGCGAGCAGCTTCACGGTCGCAGGCTCTTCAGCCGAGGACACTTCCCCGCCACCGAGTGCGGCGTCGAGCACCTGGGAGCCCGTCGCACTCAACCGCGTCAGCGTGGTGGGCGAACCGCCGATAAGCACACGGCCGTCCTCGACGCGACGAACCCCGGGAGCCAAGACCCAGGCGGCGTGGCAAGCGCGGGGCGCGGTCACGCCGCCGTCATGCCGCCGTCCACCGGTAGGAGCGCCCCTGTGACCCCTGAGGAGCCGGGCGAGCACAGCCAGGCGACCGCGTCGGCCACCTCCTCGGGCTCCAGCAGCCGGCCGATCGGTTGTTGACGACCGAAGTCTTCAACTCGTCGCAGGCCGTACACGCCCGCGGACGCCTCCAACATGGCGGTCCGGGTGGAGCCCGGGCCCACGGCGTTGGCCGTGATGTTGTCGGGTCCCAGCTCGGCGGCCAACGAGCGCACCAGACCGGCGACACCGGCCTTTGATGCGCTGTAGGCGGCGAGTTGCGGCATACCCCGGACGCTTGCCGCCGATGCCAGCGCCACAAACCGTCCGCTGCGGGGCTGTGGTCGCTGTAGGAGGGCCGGAATCGCGGCGTGTGCGAGCTTCCAGATGCCACCCAGGTTGACGTCGATCATCGTTCTCCAGGCCGCATCCGGCGTGCGCCACAGCGGCTCGCCACCCCAGATCACGCCCGCCGCCCCAATGGCGGCATCGAGGCCCCCAAACCGGCCGACGGCCAGCGCGGTCGCAGCGTCCATCTGACCCTGTTCACGCACGTCGGCCACGTAGACCATCGTGTCCGGACCGCAATCGGCCGCCACGGCCTCGAGGTCGGCCAGGGTGGGCAGGGCGTAGGTCAGCACCTTCTCATGGCCGACGAGATCGGTGAGCACCAACGACCAACCGTCGGAGGCCAGGCGGCGAGCCACTGCTGCGCCGATCCCGCGGGCGGCCCCGGTGATCAGGGCAACGCGGGGGTTGTCATCGGGTGATTTGGGATTCTCCATCGACCTCAGATTGCCACGATGGATTGCCTCACCCTCAACTCCTCCATGCAGCCTTGACCAGGGCGGCGAGCGCGCCATGTGCTGAGAGGACCAGGTGGGCGAACAGGGCGGCGCCTTCTTGAGCATTGGCTCTGGTGGGGTCGCCGAGCACCCCGTTGGGGGCAACGGCGGCCACGCCGCCGGTGCGCAGCTGAGCCATCAACTCGGCGACGGGCCGCAACGCTCCCGGCTCTGAGGCCTCGGTTCGGACGAGATCGCCGAACAGGTGCAGGCCCAACGAAGTCTCGGTGAAACCGGCATGAGCGTCACCGCCTTCAACGTGGGGCGCCCAGGCCGACACGTGGCGACCCTCGCCCTCCAGGGTGCGCAGCGCAGACACCACCGGGCCGGCATTGCCGCCATGACCGTTGATGATCAGCACGGCCCTGAACGGGCCCCCTCCCGGCGAGGTGGCCGAGCGAACCAGCTCGAGGAGCACCAGCTCGAGGGCGGCCGAGCCGATGGACAACGTGCCGGGAAACCCGGCGTGTTCGCCCGACGAGCCGACCGGCAACGCAGGCGCCACCAGCGCCTGTCCGCGTCGCAAGGGTTTGGGCGGATCGAGGGCCACCGCGTGCGCGATTGCGGCGGCGATGCGGGTGTCGGTGTCGAGCGGCAGGTGCGGCCCGTGTTGCTCGGTGGATCCAACGGGAACCAGCAACACCGCATCGTCCGGGACGTCGGTCGAGATCATCCCGCCGAGGGCGGTCCCGCTAACGACCTTCGGGCCCATCGCTCGCGGTGTTCTCGGACGTCGCCCCGCCCACCACGCCGTCGGCAACCACACCGTCGCCGACTACGCCCTCGGGCACGGTTCCCCCGCTGGCCGCCCACGCCTCCAGCAGGTGCCGGGCCGCCTCCTCCGGCGACACGACCAACGCCTGGGCGGGCGCGGCCACCGACTGGGTGTCGGTGAGTTGTTCCAAGCGGGCCAGCGCCGCGTCGCCCACCGGTGAGGGCATCACCTTGGTCCTGGGAACTGCCGGGCCGACCTCGCCCATGCCAGGTGGGGGCACCGCTGCAAACACGTCGGCGGGCACGGTCAGCGTTTCAACGGCAGCCGCGCCACCCGCCAACGTTCCGCTGAGGGGGGCCCGACGCAACCGCGCCACCGCTCCCTCCACCGACAAGACCGCCGGAGGGCGCACCAGCAACTCCTCACGCCGGGCGCCGTCCAACCGGCGTTGCACGCTGATGGCCGGGTCACCGCCCCCGTTGACGGCAACGTCCACCTGGACCAGGCCCAACGCCTGAGGCAGCCCGGCCAACGCCGCCAGGGCGGCGGGTACCGACCCGCTGCCCCGGTCGGCCGAGTAGTCGCCGCACACCACCACCGGATCGAGCAAGGAGGCGGCATCAAGCGCCCATGCCAGGGCTCGGGCCACGCCGAGCGAGTGCGCCTCGGCGCCATTGGCAGGCGTTGCCAGCACCGCCCGGTCGGCGCCAACAGCGAGGGCCCCACGAAGGCCTACGGCTGCGTCGGGGCCACCGACGGCGATCGCCACCACCCGACGGCCCAGCGCCTCACCCAGGGTCAGCGCCAACTCGAGCGCGGCCTCGTCCGCGGCCGAGAGGCCACGAGCCCTTCGGTCGGCACTCGCCTCGCCCGTCAACGGGTCGACGTCCACAAACAGGTCGGCCCATTTCAGGGCGGCCACCACGACGCCCGGGGCGGCCGATGTTGTCGTTGCACTCATGCTCGGTGGAACACCACGCCGTGGCCCCCCTCGGGATAGGTCCAGGTGATGGCCCCCTCCTCGTTGCACACCATGTAGCAGGTGCCGCACTCAAAGCACTGCTCGTAGTTGAACAAGATGCCGCCCTCCGAGGTGAGCACAAACAGTTGTGCCGGGCAGGCGATCAGACAGCCCCGAACCGAGCAGTCGCGACAGATGTCGGAGTCCACGGTGATGTGGGCCCGATCTGGATCAACACGAAACTCGGTGTGGCCCATGAGGGTTTCGAAGTTGATCTCGCGGCTGACGATCGCTGCGCTGGTCATCGCTGCTCCACTCATCCAGACCCCCGGCATCCCAGATCACCGGTCATCCAACAGTCGCCCATCATCCAAAGGTTCGCAGGGCAGCCAGGCCGTCGCGTGCCAGGTCGAAGGCGCGCAGGCCGCTACGGCGCACCTCGTCCAGAACGATCTCGTGCATCGGCAGCTTCGGCGTTGGGTTGTCCACCCGGAACAGACGCTCAACCGTGTTACACACCAACTGCGGGTAGGACTGCTGCATACGGTCGCTCATCACCAGATGCGGCGCCTGGCGCAGGCGTCGGTGGTCGGTCATCACAAAGCTCCGCTCCAGGCGGTCGACGTAGCTCCCCAAACCATCGGCGCTCGTGTCGCCGGCATCCAACGCCACCGCTGCGGCCCGGCCCGCGGCGGCTCCGGCCCCGATCGCAAAGTTGACGCCCTCCAGCCAGATGCCGGCCGCCAGGCACATGGCCGCGGCGTCACCGCAGACCACCATGCCGTCGGTGACCAGGTCGGGCATCATGTCGTAGCCCGCTTCGGGGATGACGTGAGCGGAGAACTCCTTGACGTCCCCGCCGTCGATCAGCGGGGCGATCGCAGGATGGGCCTTCAACTGCGCCAGCAGTTCCTCCGGGCGTTTGCCACCCGCCGCCAGGGCGGGCAGCGACAACACGAGCCCGATCGCCACCGAGTCGAGGTTGGTGTAGACGAACCCGCCGCCTGGCACGTCACCGGTGGCGCCGATGATCTCGATGTCGACGCCCTCCCGCCCCCGCACCCCGAAACGATCCTCGATCACCGTTCGCGGCAGCGCCACCACCTCTTTGATGCCAACCGTGAAGTTGGCCGGGTCGGTGTGCGGGTACATCCCGGCCTCTTTGGCCAGGAACGAGTTGACCCCGTCGGCTGCGATGACCACATCCGCGTACAGGTCGCCGTCGGGACGGTCCGTCCGGACGCCAACCACCCGCCTGGACGGACCGGATTCGTCGAAGATCAACCCGGTGGCGGTGGTGGAGCACACCAGCCGGGCCCCCGCGTCCACCGCATGGCCGGCGAGCCAGGCGTCGAAGTCACCCCGAAACGCCGTGGCCCCGTTGTAGGGGGGCCTGCCCCACGCCTCGGTGCGGAAGTCCACCGTCATCGCCTGGGAGTCGGTGAGCATCATGGTCTGGCGGCGGGTCACCCATCGCTGGATCGGCATCTCCTCGGTCCAGTTGGGCACCAGGTCATCGAGAATGCGGCCGTAGATCACCCCGCCGTACATGTTCTTCGAACCGGGAAACGGGCCCCGCTCCAGGAGCACCACCGACCGGCCGGCCCGCGCCAACTGCAGCGCCGCTGCAGAGCCCGCCGGGCCCGCGCCGACCACCACGGCATCGATCCGATTCGCCGCGCCGGGCGCGGCCGCAGCCTCTGGGGAGGGGTTGGGATCGATCGTCGGCACGGCCTGCAGAGTACCGCTGCAACGCCACGGATCGGATTCCGCAGCGCTGCGCTAGCTTTGCCGCTGACACTTGACCGCCTGGTCAAGTGATTAGGTCAGCGTGAGGGGACGAGATGCACCAGAGCAACCCGGAGGCACCGACGGTCGAAGAGTTCACCGCCGAGGTCACCGACTTCCTCGAGGCCAACTCCTCACCAAGGCCCACGGCCACCGAGTTCGTGTGGGGTGACGGCGACGATGACGTCGCGCTGTTTGAGGAACTCGACCCCGAGACCGAGGCCCGGCAGTTGGCCGAGGGCAAGGCCTGGCTGGCCACCCGCAACGATGCCAACCTGTCGTGGATCACCGGGCCGCCCGAGCTGGGCGGCCGTGGCCTGTCCCGCTCCCACGAGGCCGTCTACCGGACTCTGGAAAGCAAATACCGGATCCCCAACATGTCGTTCTTCGGCATCGGCTTCGGCATGGTTGCACCGACGATCCTGGCTCACGCCACCGAGCCGGTGAAGGCAAGGGTGCTTCCCGGCATGTACCGGGGCGACCTGGTGGGCTGCCAGCTGTTCAGCGAGCCCGCCGCCGGATCCGACCTTGCCGGGCTTCAGATGCGGGCCGAGCGGGATGGCGACGAATGGCTGCTCAACGGGCAGAAGGTCTGGACGTCGGGCGCCCACTACGCCGACGTGGGCGAGGTGATCTGCCGCACCGATCCCAATCTGCCCAAGCACCGGGGCCTCACCGGATTTGTGGTCGACATGCACGCACCGGGCGTCGAGGTGCGGCCCCTGCGCCAGATGACCGGCGGCACCGCGTTCAACGAGGTGTTCTTCGAGAACGTGAGGGTGCCCGACGACCATCGCCTGGGCGATGTCAACCAGGGTTGGACCGTGGCGCTCACCACGCTGATGAACGAGCGAGCCTCCATCGGCGGGGGCGGGGGCGGCGGCACGGGCTCATCCACCCGGCTGATCGAGATGATGCGACACTTCGACCTGGCGGATGACCGGGTGCTGCGAAACGAGTTGGCCAAGGTGTACACGGGCTTCCAGGTGGCCAGGATGACGTCCCAGCGGGCGATGGCCAAGGTGCGGGCAGGGGGCGTGCCCGGGCCGGAGATGTCGATCGGCAAGCTGGCCCTGACCGCCAACCTCACCGCCACCGCCGAGCTGGTGGCCTCGTTGCTCGGGCCCCGCCTCATCGCCGACTCGGGCGAGTGGGGCACCTACGCCTGGTCAACGTTCGTGTGCGGCACCCCCGGCATGCGCATCGCGGGCGGCAGCGATGAGACCCTGCGCAACATCGTCGCCGAGCGGGTTCTGGGTCTGCCCAAAGAGCTGGGCATCGACACCACGAGCGCCTTTAAGGACCTGCTCAAGAACTGATGGCTCCGCCTTCGCCGGAAGCAACCCCCGGGGGCTGAAACCAGCTCTACCCGGGAACGTCGATACCGAGCAGCCGGGCCAGGGCGCGCAGCGTAGCCGGCGCATCGGCGGTGAGCGCCAGGTCGGCCATGGCCATCATGGGCGCGTGCGCATCGGTGTTGACCGACACGATCAGGTCGGGGCCACCCAACCCGGCGGTGTGCTGCACGGCACCGGAAATGCCCAGCGCCAGATATCGATCGGGGTTGACCACCACGCCGGTGGTCCCAATCTGACGTTCGTGACCCAACGTGCCCTGGTCGGTGACCACCCGGGTGGCACCCACCGATGCTCCGAGCAACCCGGCCACCTTGGCGAGCAGCCCAAACTCGGTGGCGCCGCCCAGCCCGGCGCCGCCACCCAGGATGCTCTTCGCCTCGGACAGATCCATGGTGGACGCGTCGGGCGGGTGAATCGCCACCAACTCGGGCGGCTCCGGACCCTCAGCGGGCGACCCGACGACGGGTCCGGGCAGGTCGTGGCGGATGGTGTCGGCACCCGTGGTTGCGGGGATGGCCCGCACGCCAGGGGTCATCGTGGCCACAAACGGTCCAGGTGGCGAGGAGGTCAGCTGCGACCGGCCGCCGTGCCCGTGCTGCACCACCCGGTGCGACCCAACCGAGATCGCACCGGCGTAAAGCGCACGGCCAAGCACCAACGCCAGGTGCGGGGCCAGGTCACGGCCGTCGGGGGTGGCGGGGGTCAGCACGACCTCGGTGGAGCTCAGCAGGTCGGCCACAGCCGCTGCGATCGCATGCGGCGACCATCGCCCCGGCCACTCCAACGCCCACACCTCTGCCGCCAAGGCGCCCAACGCCGCAATCGCCTCGTCCAGGCCATCGCCCACCACGACGGCGGCCCCGTTCGCCTCGGCGACGCACTCGAGCGCTCCCGTCGGCAACTCGCCACCACGTACCGCGAGGACCGCAACCGTGCCAGCGGCAGCGTCGGTCACAGCACCACCAGGCCCAGATCGTCCACGCCTGCGCGCAACAGCGCCTGCCGAACCTTGACGGTGTCGTCAACCAGCGCGTCCCCGCTGGGGGCCTCGCCCATTGTGCCGTCGTGAGCCCTGGTCAATGCATCGATCACCACATCATCGTCGGCCGATCCCAACCACGCCACCGCCACGGGCATGCGCTCGGGGTGGTGCCACTGGCGAGCAAGCGTGGTGACCTCCGCCGGGGCGCCTGCGCCCGTCCCGGCAGGCAGCGGCAGTCGGGCCCGAACCGGCACCCACTCGGGTTGCTCGCCTTCCCCGGGCAGCACAAACCCTCCGCTGCCCAGCCGGACCACCGACGTTGCCCTGCGGCTGTGCAGGAACACCACCGCCCCGGGGCCCTCCCCAGCGGCGTGGGCCGCCGAGCCGGCCGTGCCCGACACCAGGGCCGACAGCGATGCGGTGACCGCATCGCCGAAGGCCCGCCCCTCCGGGGTTGACGGATCGATCTCCAGGTCCTTGACCAACCCACGCAACTCCCGAAGCGCGTTGTCGTGCGCATCATCGCTCCACCCCGCAGAGATCACCCACCCCACCGATGCGGCCGACCCCGCAGGCATCCACCCGGCCGAGCCGCCATCGATGCCATCAGGCCGCACGACGAGCGCTCGGGCGTCGTCCACGGTTCGGGCGTCCGCCGCACGGCGAGCGCTCTCTCCGACGCCAAGGGCATCGCCGGCCGTGGTGCGGTCCGGCAGTTGAGCCGGCCGGTTGGTCCGGTGTCGATGCGCCGCGTAGACCGCCCCGGCGCCCACCGCCGCAGCTGCCAGGCCGCCGGTGATCGCCGCCGGCGCCCACTCATTGCCCTCGACCTGGTCGTTGACCTGCGCCTCGGGCAGGGGCGAGGCCTCGAAGCCCACCGTGCGCCGGGTCACCGGTGTGGTCTCGAAGACCGATGTGGTGGTGGCGTCATCCTCCGCCGCCGGCAAGGACGTGTCACCCGTCGGGGTGGCGGGTGTTGTTCCGCCACCATCACCGTCGGGGTCGATCCGCAACCGCTCACCGCTGACCAGCCCCTGCAGCTGTGGCACCACCTCGGTCTGCGTGGCATCCCCGGGGCAGCCCACGTCCGCTATGGCCCGGTGGCCCGCGATGGTGGGCACGGTCACCTTCTGCCCGGCGGGGAACTTGTCGTTGCCCTCCGAGATGAAACTGGTGGTGTCTCCCACACCGGTCGGGACGCGATCGCGGTTGGCCAACCATGCCAGCAACGACACCATGGCCTCGATGGCCAACGGGGTCGGCGCCGACACGTTGAAATCGCCCAGAAAGGCGCAGTGTTGGCTGTGGCCGACGTCGCCGCCCTCGATCTCACACGCGATGGCGGTATCGATGCTGCCCTGCCGGCCCTCCCAGATGGTGCCGAACTCATCGACGATGAAGTTGAACCCAATGTCGGGCCAACCCAACTCGTCGGACGTGTGAAACGCGTAGATGCCTTCGATCAGCCCGGGCACCGCAGACGGCTCGTAGGCCTTGCCGGGGGCCTCGGTGTGGTGGACCACCAACAGTTGGTTGTCGATGGCGCGCAGCGTGCCGCTGGGCGGCGCAGCCGAGCCCCAGTCCTTGCGAGGGCGGATGGCGGGCCGACCGGCCTGCGAAGCGCTTGCGTCGGATGCGGCAGCGGTCGTGCCCGGCCCAGCGGCACCGTCGGGTGCCGCTGTGGCGTCGGCGGGTTTGGGCGCCGTCGTGTCGTCCTGGCGCGGGGCACTGCCGGGACGAGCGGCGGCGATCACCGCCGGCGACAGCATCGCTGCCGCAA